>OFDC01000348.1_pt1 | contig 38146 bp, 35 predicted proteins | sample 1520941 | NCBI WGS metagenome assembly OFDC01 (sample SAMEA94258168, study PRJEB24077) | hot springs metagenome | biome: Aquatic biome; feature: Water | place: India | collected 2012-12-06 | depth 5 m | reverse complement strand
GGGGCGCTTCGCCCCCCGAACCCCCCGAGAGTATTTGCGAATGGGCAAGTCCTTGTGCAGGGTTCAGGCGCAATGTTAACGGCATCCCGTTCTGACGGAGAAGCGAATGACATCGGACGACATCGCCGCCTTCTTCACCCGCAACGACGGGCAGTATCTGTTCGCGCGCTGGGGGCGGCCCCTGGTGCCGGTGGTGTTCGGGGTGGAAGATGCTTCGCTGGCGGTGTTCAAGGGTGCCTTCGAGGCGGTGGTGACACTGGCAGGCCACAAGATGGCCGAGACGGACCCCGAGCTTGGGGCCAACCTGATGGTGTTCTGCTTCCGGGAGTGGGGTGAGCTTCTGGAGGTGCGCGATCTTGGGCGGCTGGTCCCGGAACTGCCGACACTGGTGGCAAAGCTGGAAGCGGCGGGGGCGAACCAATACAGGATTTTCCGGTTTGATGCGGCGGGCGCGATCAAGGCGGCCTTTGTCTTCCTGAAGATGGACGCAGCGCTGGCGGCGATGGAGGCAGAGACGCTGGCGCTTGCCCAGGCGGTGCAGACCGTGGTGCTATGGTCGGACCGGGCCTTTGACGGGACCTCGCCGTTGGCGCGGGTCGGAGACCGGGTGATCCTGCGGCCCGAGATCGGGGCGGTGATCCGGGCCGCATATGATCCGGTCATGCCGCCGGTCGCGCGCGATGCAAGCCACGCCTTGCGGCTTGCCGCGCGGACCGGCGGAGTGCAGTAGGCGCTAGAACGCCAGCTGTCCGGTAAAGCGCAGCATCGCTTTCAGGCTGTCGATCGGCGCGCCGGGACGGAAGGTGCTGGGCGACCAGCGGTGCCCGGCCGAGGTGTCGTTCCAGTACGAGGTCTGGTCCTTGATGATCAGCCCGAGGAGTGTGCCCGCGACGATATGGGTTCCCAGCGGGCCGAGGTGGCCGCTGCCCAGAAGCTCGGCCTCGCGCAGGATGTAGAACCAAAGCGGCGTGTGGTTGCCGAAATCGGCGCCTGCGATGCTGCGCCCCTGCATGATCCGCGTCGGATCAAGCGCTGTAATCGGCCGGAAGTGACCGCTGGCGTTGATCCCCGCGATGCATTCCTGCGCGCTGGGCAAGTTCAGGCGGAAGCCTCGGCGCAGGTTGCGTTTCGCCAGGTTCTTGAAGATGCCCGACGGCTGGTTGATCATGTTGTCCAGCGGCGGGTCGATCTGCGTATCAAGCCCTTTCGCCGAGCGGAACGGATTCTCGGCGTTGACGAACCGGGACCAGTCGATGACCCAGTTGTTGGGAAGCTGCTGGAACCCGAACCCTTTCATCTGACCGTCGCCGGTGAACTTGAAGAGATCGTCGAACCTGGCAAAAGGTTCCCGGTTCGGCTTGCCCGGCTCGGCCCGTCCGAAGACCCGGTTGTGATCGTATCCGCCACGCACCATCGTGTGGCCAAAGCGGAAGCCGGCGGCCGAGAACTCCAGCGGCATCGGCATCTTGGGCGCCATCGCGGGCACGTTCGCGTCGAAGAACGCGCCGTACATCGGCGAGCCGGTGGCGATCAGCTCGTCGACGATGGACCGGTCGCAGAGGCTGGGCAGATATTCGTGCGCGACCAGCCACTGGTAGTGGTAGCGGGTCAGTTTCCGCGCCTCGTCGAAGGTCGGGACCAGGTCGGCGAGTGTGTTGTGGAACCGTAGGAAGGCTACCTGCAGCTGGGCAATAAGCAGGTTCTCGTCATTGCGAAAGTCGCCGAGGATCGCCCGTTGCCGAAGGACGCTGCCGTTCTTGAAGAAAGCGTCGCGCTGATCGGGCGGCAGGGCGTTCAGTTCGGCCTCGGTCAGATCGCCGCGGTCAAGCAGGAAGCCCAGGCGCAGAAGATCGGTGGCACTGTCCGCAGGCGGGGTGATCTGACCGTCCCCCACATCGACAGGAACGCCAAGCCGCATCTTCTTGGTCAACGTCGGGTGGCGCATGAGCCCGGCGAGCTTGGCCGAGAAGGCGTCCTGGCCCACGCTGTCGCCATACAGGCTGTCAAGGCCAAGCGAGCCGTCGCGGAGGTTGTCGACCCCCGCCGTTACCTGGGCACGCGGGGTCGGGCCGAAAGTGCCTTCGATGTCGGACAGGCCGTCGACCTTGCGGTCGGTGTTGGCAGTAATGTCATGGTCGATGAACTGGCCGAAATAGGTCAGGATCGGCGGGATGCTGACCGGAGGCGACGGATTGGCCGGGTCGAACATGCTGTCGCCCAGCGCGTCCAGGGCGGCAAGCGTGGTGCCGCTGGCCGGGAAGGGCGCGGCGTTTGGGAAGTAGTACCGGAAGGCGCCGCCGGACGCGGCTTCAAGCGTGACGGCACGTCCCGGCATGGCCGCACTGCGGGTGGAGGGCACGAGGACCGGCGGTGCCAGCATTGTGTCGAAGGGGGCGGCGGCCTCGTGAAGGCCAGTCGGGGTTTCTGCGGGAACGACCTTGCCGCCGTGGCCGGTGGAATACAGCATGGAATCACCTGAAATTTGAATGTGTGAATTTGGGACTGGTTTCCCTGGCCGAGCAAAATCGGGCCAAGGCAATTGCTTCTGTTACTAAAAATTCGACGATCTAAGTAATACGGCCAGTATTGCATGCGATCCGGTTTACAGCAACGCAAAAGTCCCGACCGCGGGGATTCCCGACCCGTCGGACAGGACCGACCTGCTTGCAGGCGTAGGTCGATCCCAGTGGGCATTTGCGTCGTGTTCACGCTCCACCCGGGGCGCGGCCAGGCTTCCTATCGTTTTCCATCTTCGGCGATCGCCCGTTCCGGACGCGATCCGGATGGCTTTGTGACCCGCGCCGCGTCGTGCTATGCCGCCCCTGACAGGCGGAGGAGCAGGAGGTGACGCATCGGTTCGGGGTGAAGGTCTATTACGAGGACACTGATCTTGCGGGGATCGTCTATTACGCCAATTACCTGAAGTTTATCGAACGGGCGCGCACCGAATGGGTGGCCTCGCTTGGGGTGGACCAGATGACGCTGAAGGCTGCCCAAGGCATCGTCTTTGCCGTCCGCCGGGTCGAGGCGGATTTTCTGCGCCCCGCCAGGTTTGCTGATGACCTTGTGGTGGAGACGGCGCTGCAGTCCCTTGGCGGGGCGCGGATCGTCTTGGAGCAGGCTGTCCTGCGCCGGGGCGAGCGGCTGTTCGTGGCGCAGGTCACGCTCGTCTGCCTGACCGAGGATGGCCACGCGGCGCGGCTGCCTGCCGACCTGCGGGCAAGACTGGCGGGTCCCCTCCACTGATCTGCGGCGAGGGCCCCCGGATGACATCTTCCGTCATCTGGTGGCGAAAGCCTGCCATCAACAGACTTGTGTTGGCATTCCCCCCGCAACCTTGCTAGAATCCGGGTTAACGGAGCCGAGAAACGGCCCGATCAACAAGAGCAGGCGTATGGAAACGGACACCCTTGCGATGGCGCAGGAGATTGATTTCTCCATGTTCGCCCTTTTTGCACGCGCAACCCTGACGGTGAAGATCGTCATGTTGATGCTGTTCATCATGTCATTCTGGTCCTGGGCGATCATCATCCAGAAGCACATCATGCTGCGGAAGGTAAAGGGTGAAGCCTCGATCTTCGACCGCGCCTTCTGGTCGGGCGAGCCGCTGGACGAGCTGTACGAAAAGATCGGGCCGGACCCGCAGGGTTCCTCGGAAAAGATCTTCGCAGCCGGGATGCTGGAGTGGCGGCGGAGCCACAAGCAGGACGGCGGGCTGATCGCGGGCGCGCAAAGCCGGATCGACCGGGCGATGAACGTAGCCATCGCGCGCGAGGCCGAGTTCATGAACCGCGGGCTCAGTTTCCTGGCCACCACCGGCTCGACCGCGACCTTCATCGGCCTTTTTGGCACGGTCTGGGGAATCAAGTACAGCTTCGAGCAGATCGCCATCAGCCAGAACACCAGTCTTGCCGTGGTCGCCCCCGGTATTGCCGAGGCGCTGCTGGCCACGGGCGTGGGTCTGGTCGCGGCGATCCCCGCGGCGGTCTTTTACAACAAGCTGTCGGCGGACATCGACCGCGTGGTCGGCGGGTATGAGGCCTTTGCCGACGAATTCGCGACGATCCTGTCGCGCCAGCTGGACTCGTAAGCCATGGGCATGGGCGTTTCGGGATCGGCAGGCGGCGGACGGCGGCGCCGGCGCGGCGGGCGGTCAGCCGCCATGCACGAAATCAACATCACACCGATGGTCGACGTGATGCTGGTGCTTCTTATCATCTTCATGGTGGCCGCACCGATGCTGACCGTCGGCGTCCCGGTGGAACTGCCGAAGACCGCCGCCGCCGCGCTCCCGACCGAGCAGGAGGAACCGCTGACCGTGACGATCACCTCGGACGGTCGGCTGGCGATCCAGACGACGGAAGTCTCGGATGCAGAGATGATCCCCAAGCTTTCTGCCATCGCGGCCGAAAGGACCTCGAAAAAGATCTTCCTGCGGGCTGACGGAGCGATCCCATATGAGCGCGTGGCGCAGGTGATGGGCGCGCTCAATGCAGGAGGGTTCAACGAGATCGGCCTGGTGACCGATGGCGAAGGGCCAAGCTTTGGCGCGCAGGATGCGTCAAACACTGGAAACGACGGCGGCTGAGGCGGATGGAGACGCGGTTCCAGACGGGAACGGTTATCTCGGCGATCGGGCACACGGGGTTGATCCTGTTTGCGCTTGTCGGCGACTGGCTGTTTGCCGCGTCGGCCCCGCCCGAACCCATCGTGATGACGGTATCGACCCTGACAAGCGCCGAGTTCGACGCGCTGCAGGCGGCTTCGACGCCGACCCCGGCTGAGGAAGCAGCGCCCGTCAGGCCAGCAGCCCGCCCCGAGGAACTTGTGGAACCGGAACCGGAGCCTTTGCCCGAGCCGGAACCGGAACCACTGCCTGAGCCTGAGCCCGAGCCCCTGCCGGAGCCGGAACCGGATACGCAGCCTGCGGCAAACGACCTGCCACAGGCCGAGACGGAACAGGTGCTCGAATCGGAATCGACCGAAATCCAGCCCGCTCCGGAAGCCGAAGACATCATCGCGCCCGACCCGGTGCAGCCTGAAACCGAGGCCGAGACCTCGGACACGCCCGAGCCAGCGGTGGCCGAGGATCCGGCGGCGGAAGAGGTGATCGAAGAGGAACCGACCGTAGAGACGGTGGCCGAAGATACGGGCGATGTGACCCAGACCGAAGCCAACGAGGAAAACTCCGAGGAGACCGGGATGCAGACCTCGCTTCGGCCCAAGTCTCGGCCCGAACGCTCTGCCGAGCCTGAACCCGCGCCCGAGCCCGAAGTGGCGGCCGAAGAGCCCCCCGCCGAAGAGCCCCCCGTCGAAGAGCCCGCCGAAGAACCGCAGGAGTCGGCCCAACTAAACGTGCAACCGGTCGACGACTCGGAAACGCAGGACGCCATCGACGCGCTGTTGGGCGAGGCCGCAGAAGAACCGGTCGAGGAAACGGCGGCGACCGGTGGACAGGACCTGCCGCAAGGGCAGCCCCTGACGGGCGGAGAGATGGGCAACATTTCTTCGGCGATTTCGCGGAAGTGGAACCTCGGCGCGTCCTCGACCGATGCGATGAGTTCGCTGGTGGTGGTCCGTGTCACCTTCGGTCAGGACGGGACGCCCACGAATTTCGAGCTGATCGAGTCGAACGGGCCCAGCCAGTCGGGGATCGACAAGCTTTATGACACGGCCCGCCGCGCAGTGAACCGGGCGCATCAGGATGGCGGACTTCCGCTGCCACCGGACAAGTACGACACCTGGCGCGTGCTTGATCTGGTCTTCGATGCCAATGGGATGAGGGCGCGATGACCGGGAACAAATGCCGCGACTTCCCCTTCTCTCTCGCCGGGCAGGCGGGCAAGGACAAGCAATAGAACGGAGCATGAGGCCGATGATCAGACCCATGATGAAATCCCTGGCCGCGCTGGTGGCCGTGACGCTGGCGGTGATGCTGGGCATGGCCGCAGCGCCGGTCCTGGCCCAGGAACCGCCGCGGATCGTGATCGGCTCGGCCGTGATCGAACCCATGCCCATCGCGGTCCCCACCTTTATCGACGAGGGCGGCGCGGGGGACTATGCGCGGGAGATCAGCCGCGTGGTGATCTCGGACCTCGAAGGCACCGGCTTCTTCCGCAACATCGGCGAAGAGGCGCATATCAGCCGGATCACCAGCTTTGACGGCGGCGTGGCGTTCGAGGACTGGAAGGCGATCAACGCGCAGGTCCTGGTCACCGGCGCGGTCAGCGTCGCGGGCGACCGGATCACCGTGAAGTTCCGTGCCTATGACGTCTTCAACGGCAACACCCTGGAAGGCGCGGCCCTGCAGTTCGCGGGCACCACCGACGGCTGGCGGCGCATGGCCCACAAGGTGGCCGACGTGATCTATTCCAAGATCACCGGCGAAGGCGGCTATTTCGACAGCCGCGTCGTCTTTGTCAGCGAAAGCGGCCCGAAGAACGCCCGCCTCAAGCGGCTGGCCGTCATGGACTACGACGGCGCGAATGTCGCCTACCTGACCGACAGCAACGCCATCGTGCTGGCCCCACGCTTCTCGCCTGCCGGGGACCGCATCGTCTACACCAGCTTTGAAACCGGCTTCCCGCGCATCACGCTGATGGACGTGGCCAGCCTGCAGCGCCGCGCGCTGGAGGAACAGCCGGGCACCATGACCTTCGCCCCGCGCTTTTCGCCCAATGGCCAGACCGTGGTCTTCAGCCTGGAACGCGGCGGCAACAGCGACATCTATCTTCTCGACCTCGGCTCGGGCGCGCTGCAACAGCTGACCAACTCGCCCTCGATCGAAACGGCCCCCAGCTTCAGCCCGGACGGCAGCCAGATCGTCTTTGAAAGCGACCGCACCGGCGTGCAGCAGATCTACGTCATGCCCGCATCGGGCGGCGAAGGCACCCGCATTTCGGGGGGCGAGGGGCGCTATGGCACCCCGGTCTGGTCCCCGCGCGGCGACTACATCGCCTTCACCAAGCAGAACGCGGGCCGCTTCCACATTGGCGTCATGCGCACCGACGGGTCGGAAGAACGCCTGCTGACGGCAAGCTTCCTGGACGAAGGCCCGACCTGGGCCCCGAACGGGCGTGTGCTGATGTTCACCCGCGAAACCTCTGGTGCGGGCGGGCAGACCTCGCTCTGGTCCGTCGACATCACCGGGCGGAACCTCAAGCAGATCCCGACCGACGGCCCGGCCTCGGACCCCGCCTGGTCGCCGCTTTTGCCCTGAAATGTGACGCGCCGCCGATTCACAGAGGCCGTCAAAGCTGTTAACCTTAGCCCCGATCGAGCCAACAAGAAGGATGACCCCCCAATGAGCCTCGCTGCGAAGTCGATTCTCCTGATTGCCGTTCTTGGCCTTGCGGCCTGCAACAACCCTGACCGCTACGGTGCCGGTGGCGCTGGAGGGCCCGGTGGCGCAGGGGGCGCGGGCGGGATCGACACCACGGGCCTCGGCGATCCGAACAACCCGACCTCGATCGCCTATTTCAACCAGACCGTGGGCGACCGCGTGCTGTTCGCCGTGGACCAGGCCACCCTTTCGCCCGAAGGCCGCGCGGTTCTGACCCGCCAGGCCCAGTGGCTTCTGACCAACGCGGGGTATGCCGCGATCATCGAAGGCCATGCCGACGAACAGGGCACGCGGGAATACAACCTCAACCTCGGGGCCAAGCGCGCGGCGGCGGTGCAGAACTTCCTCATCAGCCAGGGCGTTCCAGCCCAGCGTCTGCGCACCATCAGCTACGGCAAGGAACGCCCGATCGAGGTCTGCTCGGAAGAGGCCTGCTATGCCAAGAACCGCCGCGCGGTGACCGTGCTGTCGGCGGGCGCAGGGGTCTGACCTGATGCGCAGGCTTGGCCTTTCCGTCGCGTTGTGCCTTCTGCCGGTTCTGGGTCATGCCCAGGACCGGGCGCAGACGCTGGCCGACATCCGCGCCGAACTGGGCGCATTGGCGGCCGAGTTCAACGCGCTGAAGGCCGAGCTTGTTTCCTCGGGCGCTGCGGCGACGGGGGCGGCGGGGGGCGATGCCCTGCAGCGGATGGACACGATCGAGGCCGAGCTTGCCCGCCTGACCGCCCGCACCGAAGAGGTTGAGCTGAAGCTGAACCGGGTGGTGTCGGATGGCACCAACCGGATCGGCGACATCGAATATCGTTTGTGCGAGGTGACTGAAGGCTGCGACCCGGCGACCTTGGGCACGACCTCGGTTCTTGGCGAAGCCGGGGGCGCGGCGGCGGCTCCGGTCGCTACGGACCCCGATGCGGGCACAGGGACGCCCGCCCCGGCGACCGGCGGGACCGAGCTTGCGGTGGCCGAACAGGAAGACTTCGACCGGGCCAAGGAGGTGCTCGGTTCGGGTGACTTTCCCCGAGCTGCAGAGCTCTTTGCGACCTATGCCCAATCCTATCCTGGCGGACCGCTAGTCCCCGAGGCGCATTACCTGCGGGGAGAAGCACTTACCAAGCAGGGCGATATGGGGAATGCGGCGCGGGCCTACCTGGATGCGTTTTCGGCCGCACCCGAGGGGCCATTGGCGCCGGATGCTCTTCTGAAGCTGGGTGAGGGGCTTGGCGCGCTGGGACAGGTGCAGGAGGCCTGCGTGACACTGGCCGAAGTCGGCAAACGCTTTCCGACCAGCCTCGCGGCCACCCAGTCGACTGTGGCGATGCAGGGCTTCGGGTGCCAGTAGACCGGCTGATCGGGCTGATCCGCGACGGGTTGCCTGCCGGGGAAACCATCGGAGTTGCGCTCTCGGGCGGTGGGGATTCCACCGCCCTCTTGCATCTGTGCCTCACGGCCGGGCTGCGGGTCGAAGCGGTGACCGTAGATCATCGCCTGCGTCCCGAGAGCGCTGCGGAGGCGGCGACCGTCGCCTCGTCGTGCAAGGCGCTTGGAGTCCGACATGAGGTTAGTGTCTGGGACCACGGGCCGGTCACGGGAAACCTGATGGACCAGGCGCGCCGGGCACGGATGCGGTTGATCCTGGACTGGGCGGCCAAGCGGCAGATCAGGCACGTCGCCCTTGGCCACACGCGGGATGACCAGGCCGAGAGCGTCCTGATGGGTCTTGGGCGAGCAGCGGGGCTTGCCGGACTGTCCGGGATGCGTCGCTGGTGGGATGAAGGGGATATTCGCTGCCATCGGCCGTTGCTTGACGCGGGCCGCAGTGAATTGCGGGATTGGCTGCGGGAAAAGGGCATCGGATGGATCGACGATCCGACCAATGAGGATGACCGTTTTTCCCGGGTGAAGGCGCGGAAGGCGCTGGTGGAGCTTGCGCATCTTGGGATCACCAGCGAACGGCTTGCCGAGGTGGCTGGGAACCTGGCCCGGGCGCAAGAGGCGCTGGCGCTTCAGGTCGAGGCCGCGCGCCGCTGGGTCAATGAGGCGGCTGGGGCGCTGCATTTTGACGCGGGCCTGTGGACCGAGCCGGGCGAGGTGCAGCGGCAAATCGTTGTGGCGGCGCTGACGTGGCTGTCCGGCGCGGACTATCCGCCCCGTGCTGCCGAGACAGAGCGGCTGATGGTCGCACTCGCGGCAGGCCGGGACGCAACGCTGGCAGGCTGCCGTGCGCGCGCTGGATGGCTTCTGCGCGAGGCGCGCGCGGTGGGCAGTCCGGTGCCAGTGGGCACGCTTTGGGACGGGCGCTGGCTGGTTGCAGGTCCGAAAGGCCTCGTGCGCGCCCTTGGAGCCGATGGTTTGCGGCAAGCGAAGGGCTGGCGCGACTCGGGCGTTCCGCGGGACGTTCTGTTGGTGACGCCTGGTGTCTGGCAGGGAGACGAGCTTCTGGCGGCCCCGCTGGCAGGATTTGGGGGCGCTTGGCAGGCGAAACTGGACCGACCGTTCCACCTTTTCCGACTAGGTGATTGAACCCGCGCCCCAAAGGTTTATCTTAAGTGCAAATCTGTACGGTCCGCATTCACGGACCGCGGACCATTCAGGAGATCCCTTACCTTGGGTAATGCACGCAATATCGCCTTCTGGGTCGTGCTGCTGATCCTCGTCATGGCGCTGTTCCAGCTGTTTTCCGGCAACCAGACGACGATGTCGTCCCGGTCGCTGTCCTATTCCGACTTCATCGAACGGGTGGAAGCGGGCCAGGTGTCAAAAGTCGTGCTGGACGGCGAACGGATCGTGGTCATCGGCAAGGACGGCAACTCCTACGTCGCGATCAAGCCGCCTGGGGACCTGGTCACCGACAACCTGTCGCGCGACCTGATCGCCAAGGGGGTCGAGGTCGAGGCCGAGCCGCAGGCGCAATCCGGGTTCGTCTCGGTCCTGTTGTCGTTCCTGCCGTTCCTCCTTTTGATCGGCGTCTGGATCTACTTCATGAACCGGATGCAGGGCGGCGGTCGCGGCGGGGCCATGGGCTTTGGCAAGTCGCGCGCCAAGTTGCTGACGGAAAAGCAGGGGCGGGTGACCTTTGACGACGTGGCCGGCATCGACGAGGCCAAGGAAGAGCTTGAGGAAATCGTCGAATTTCTGCGCAATCCGCAGAAGTTCTCGCGCCTTGGCGGCAAGATTCCCAAGGGCGCGCTTCTGGTCGGCCCGCCCGGCACCGGTAAGACGCTTCTGGCCCGCGCCATCGCGGGTGAGGCGGGCGTGCCCTTCTTCACCATCTCCGGCTCGGACTTCGTGGAAATGTTCGTTGGCGTGGGTGCGTCCCGCGTGCGTGACATGTTCGAACAGGCCAAGAAGAACGCGCCCTGCATCGTCTTCATCGACGAAATCGACGCCGTTGGTCGCGCGCGCGGCGTGGGCATCGGCGGCGGCAACGACGAACGTGAACAGACGCTGAACCAGCTGCTGGTCGAAATGGACGGGTTCGAGGCGAACGAAGGTGTGATCATCATCGCCGCCACCAACCGGAAGGACGTGCTGGACCCGGCGCTGCTGCGTCCCGGCCGCTTTGACCGCCAGATCCACGTCCCGAACCCCGACATCAAGGGGCGCGAGAAGATCCTGTCGGTCCATGCCCGCAAGGTGCCGCTGGGGCCGGACGTCGACCTGCGCACCATCGCCCGTGGCTCGCCCGGGTTCTCGGGCGCCGACCTGATGAACCTGGTGAACGAGGCCGCGCTGATGGCCGCCCGTGCCGGTCGCCGCTTCGTCACGATGATCGACTTCGAGAATGCCAAGGACAAGGTCATGATGGGCGCAGAACGGCGCAGCATGGTCCTGACGCCCGAGCAGAAGGAAATGACCGCCTATCACGAGGCCGGCCACGCGATCGTCGGGATGGAGTTGCCGAAGTGCGACCCGGTCTACAAGGCCACCATCATCCCGCGCGGCGGTGCGCTGGGCATGGTGATGAGCCTGCCCGAAATGGACCGCCTGAACTGGCACCGCGACCAGTGCGAACAGCGCATTGCGATGACGATGGCCGGAAAGGCCGCCGAGATCATCAAGTACGGCGAGGACGCGGTGTCGAACGGCCCCTCGGGCGACATCCAGCAGGCCAGTGCGCTGGCCCGCGCGATGGTGTTGCGCTGGGGGATGTCGGATGTCGTCGGCAACATCGACTACGCCGAGGCGCATGAAGGCTACTCGGGCAACGCCGGCGGCTTCTCAGTTTCGGCCGAGACGAAGAAGCTGATCGAACAGGAAGTGAAGCGCCTGATCGACGAAGGCTACCAGACCGCCCGCCGGATCCTGCTGGACAAGAACGAGGAATGGGAGCGTCTGGCGAAGGGCCTTCTGGAATACGAGACCCTGACCGGCGACGAGATCCGCAAGGTCATCGCGGGCGAGCCCCTGGGTGGCGACGACAGCGCCGACAAGCCTTCGTCGGGTGGCGGCACGGCGTCCATCGCGGCGATCCCAAAGACCCGGGGGCGGCCAAAGAAGACCGGGCCCGAGCCGGAACCGGCCCCGCTTTGATCATCAGAAGGCCCCGCAGTGTCGGGGCCTTTTGCTTGGCACGCCCAGGCGCTACCTTGCCGCCGCACAAGGTCGGAGTCGGCAGATGATCACTGCATTCGCAACCACTGGGGCGCGTCTGGAGCAAATCGACCTCTCGTCCCGGCATCTGCTCGAGTCGGTCTGGATCGACCTGGAGTCGCCCTCCGACGCCGAGGAAGATGCCGTCGAGGCCGCGCTTGGCATCGACATTCCGACCCGCGAGGACATGCAGGAAATCGAAGCCTCGTCGCGCATCTACCGCGAAGGCGGGGCGCTGTTCCTGACGGCCCAGGTGGTGGCAAGCCACGAGGCGCGGGAGACCGAACTGGGGCCCGTGACGTTTGTCGTGTTGGCCGAACGGCTGGTCACGGTGCATTACCATCATCCCGGCTCGCTGACGTACTTCGCTGAATGGGCGGCGCGACACGATACCGCGCTTCAAGGCGGCCTGGATGCGCTGCTTGGGCTTCTGGAGGCGGTGGTCGACCGGCTGGCCGATATTCTGGAGGGCGAGGCGCGGAGCCACGAAGCCTTGTCGAAGGCGATCTTCGCGGCGCACCGTCCCTCGGGCAAGGCCGAGACATTGCAGGCTGTCCTACAACGCATCGGGCGGGCCGAGGCGATGAACTCGAAGGTCAACGAAAGCCTGGCGACGATCCTGCGGCTCATGACATTCCTGACCTCGACACCCGAAGCCGCGGACGGTCCCTGCCTGCAGGCGCGGCAGATGCCGGTTGCGCAGGCGCAATTGCAGGACGTGCGGTCGCTTCGTGAGGTGGCGGTTGCGCAGGCCGACAAGGTGCGATTCCTCTTGGATGCGACACTGGGGGTCATCAACATCCGCCAGTCGGACGTGATCAAGATTTTCTCGGTCGTGGCCTTCGTCTTCCTGCCGCCAACACTGATCGCCAGCATCTACGGGATGAACTTTGTTCACATGCCCGAACTGCAATGGTCCTGGGGCTATCCGATGGCGTTGGGGCTTATGGTGATTTCGGCTCTGGTGCCCTGGCTCATCTTCCGGTGGAAGAAGTGGCTGTAGACTGGGACCCGGCCCGCTACGGTGCCTTCCGCGACCTGCGCCTTCGCCCGGCGCTGGACCTTCTGGCGCAGGTGCCAGAGCTTCCGGTGGGCGAAGTCGTGGACCTTGGCTGCGGTGACGGGGCGGTGGGACCGGCGCTTCTGTCGCGCTATCCGACGCGCAGTCTGGTCGGGGTGGATGCATCCGAGGCGATGTTGGCCAATGCGGTGCTGCGGCGATGCTATGAAGGAGTGTTGCTGGCCGATATTGCCGAGTGGCGGCCAGAGCGGCCCCCGGCGCTGATCTTTTCCAACGCGGCACTGAACTGGCTGCCGGATCATGCAGATCTGATGCCGCAGCTGGCCAGGATGCTGGAGCCGGGAGGGGTGCTGGCAGTCCAGATGCCCCGGCAGGGGGGCGGACTTTCGCACCGTTACCTGCGCGAAGTGGCCGAAACGCTGTTTCCCGACCGGATCGAGGTCGCGCCTTCGCCCGTTCTGGCGGCGGGGGACTATGCCCGGATGCTTCTGGCTCTGGGCGAGGTGCGGGCCTGGACAACGGACTATGTGCAGGTCCTTGACCCGGTGGCCGAGGGACATCCGGTCCGGGCCTTTACCGAAAGCACGGCAATGCGGCCCTATGTGGCTGGACTGACGCCCGAGGAAAAGGCCCGCTTTGTCGCGGCCTACGACGAGGCGATGTCCTTCGCCTATCGCCCGCTGCCCGATGGGCGGGTGCTTTTCCCCTTCACCCGCGTCTTCTTCATCCTGGAGCGTTCCTGATGCCCGCGCTGATCCCGACCGATCACACTGCCCGGGTCGTCTGGCTGGGCTACCAGCCGGTGCCGGTCGAAAAGCTGGTCATCACCGCAAAGCCGCTGACCGAGATGCCGCTGACCTTCGCGGGCTATGGTGGCGAGGTTCATGCGGGGCTGACCCGTCGATCCTGCAGCCGGGTCCTAAGGCAGCACCCGCGTGACACCGACATCCGCAATGTCCGCCAGCTTTGCGTCGTCAGCGCCGAGGAGATGGCCGAAGTCGCCGCCGACATGGGCCTTGCGCGGATGGATTACGCCTGGGTCGGGGCCTCCCTCGTGCTGGAGGGTATCCCGGACCTGACCCACCTGCCGCCCTCCAGTCGCCTGCAAGGCCCGGACGGGGTCACGCTGGTCGTCGACATGGAAAACCTGCCCTGCCAGGAACCAGCCGTCACCATCGAGAAGGCGCTGCCCGGGCAGGGCAAGGGCTTCAAGACCGCCGCCAGCGGCAAGCGCGGCGTGACGGCCTGGGTCGAACGTGAAGGGACGCTGCGATTGGGCGATGAGGTCCGGCTGCATGTCCCGGCGCAGAGGGCCTGGGCGGGGCACAGATAACACTGCGGAAAAATAGTTCCCTCTGGTGAAAATTTCGCGGCAAGCGGCCCGGGTTTCGTATCGGAAACACGGGCTGGCGATTTTCGCGGTCTTTAGGTCGCAAAACGCCTTCGACAAGGGCCTCCCGCCCGGTATCACGTCGCAAACGGCACAATCTGCCCTGTGGGAGACGTAAATGGCCTTCAAGACCGACATCGAGATTGCACGCGAAGCCAAGAAGAAACCGATCATGGAGATCGGGTCCAAACTCGGCATCCCGTCGGAGCATCTCTTGCCCTACGGCCATGACAAGGCGAAGGTCAGCCAGGAGTTCATCAAGTCCCTCGCCGGCAAGCCCGATGGCAAGCTGGTTTTGGTGACAGCGATCAACCCGACGCCGGCGGGCGAGGGCAAGACCACGACCACCGTGGGCCTTGGCGACGGTTTGAACCGCATCGGCAAGAAGGCGGTGATCTGCATCCGCGAAGCCTCGCTCGGCCCGAACTTCGGGATGAAGGGCGGGGCGGCGGGCGGCGGGATGGCCCAGGTTGTGCCGATGGAGGAGATGAACCTTCACTTCACCGGCGACTTCCACGCCATCACCAGCGCGCACAACCTGCTGTCGGCAATGATCGACAACCACATCTACTGGGGCAACGACCTCGGCATCGACGAACGCCGCGTCGTCTGGCGTCGCGTCATGGACATGAACGACCGCGCGCTGCGGGATATCGTCGTGTCGCTCGGCGGCGTCTCGAACGGCTTCCCGCGCCAGACCGGGTTCGACATCACCGTGGCTTCGGAAGTCATGGCGATCCTCTGCCTGTCGAACGACCTGGAAGACCTGCAGAAGCGCCTGGGTGACATCGTCGTCGCCTACACCCGCGACAAGAAGCCGATCTATTGCCGTGACATCAAGGCCGACGGCGCGATGACCGTCCTGCTGAAAGACGCGATGCAGCCGAACCTGGTGCAGACGCTGGAAAACAACCCGGCCTTCGTCCACGGCGGCCCCTTCGCCAACATCGCCCACGGCTGCAACTCGGTCATCGCGACCAAGACCGCACTGAAGCTGGGTGAGTATGTCGTGACCGAAGCCGGTTTCGGCGCTGACCTCGGTGCCGAGAAGTTCTTCGACATCAAGTGCCGCAAGGCGGGCCTGAAACCCGCCGCTGCCGTCATCGTCGCCACCGTCCGCGCGATGAAGATGAACGGCGGCGTCGCCAAGGCCGACCTCGGGGCCGAGAACGTGGACGCCGTCAAGAAAGGCTGCCCGAACCTCGGCCGCCACATCGCCAACGTCAAATCCTTCGGCGTGCCGGTCGTCGTGGCGATCAACCACTTCTACAGCGACACCGATGCCGAAGTCGCCGCGGTGAAGGCCTATGTCGCCGAACAGGGTGCCGAGGCGATCCTGTGCAAGCACTGGGCCAACGGCAGCGCGGGAATCGAGGACCTGGCGAAGAAAGTCGTCCAGCTGGCGGAATCGGGTGCGTCGAACTTCTCGCCGCTTTACCCCGACGAGATGCCCTTGTTCCAGAAGGTCGAGACCATCGCCAAGCGCATCTACCACGCCGACGAGGTGCTGGCCGACAAATCGATCCGCGACCAGCTCAAGGCCTGGGAAGCCGCCGGCTACGGCCACCTCCCGATCTGCATGGCCAAGACCCAGTACAGCTTCACCACCGACCCGAACCTGCGCGGCGCGCCCACGGGGCACTCGGTCCCGGTCCGCGAAGTGCGGCTGAGCGCCGGTGCGGGGTTCATCGTGGTGATCTGCGGTGAGATCATGACCATGCCGGGCCTGCCCAAAGTGCCGTCCGCCGAGGTGATCCGGCTGAACGACCAGGGTCACGTCGAAGGGCTGTTCTGACGCGTTGCTCTTCGCGGGCCTTCCCCTTATCTCGGGGGGGCCTGCGAGGAGACGAAGATGCGAAAGCCCGCCGACTGCACCACGATGGCCGAGATCCGGGCCGAGATCGACCGGCTGGACGAAGACCTCGTCCGGCTGTTCGCAGAGCGGGCGGGCTACATCGACCGGGCAGCCGAGATCAAGGCGCAGGTGGACCTGCCCGCCCGAATCGAGACCCGCGTCGAGGAAGTGGTGACAAACGTCCGCCGCCATGCCGCCACCTACGGGCTGCCGCCCGACCTGGTGGAAAAGCTGTGGCGGCGGCTGATCGACTGGTCCATCGCGCGGGAAGAGAGCCGCCTGGGACCGGACAGTTTGCGGAAGGGTTGAGGGGTGGCAACGCACCACGGCAGGCCGGGAGGAAGGTTGCTGGAGGTACTACTGGCGCTGGGTTTGGCGGTGCTGTCGGGTGGGACCATACTTGCGGGCCTGGCCCTTTGCGTCGGAGGCTTGATGGCAGTCTACGTGGCTCTCTTCCGGGTCGATCCTATCCTGGCCTACGGGCTTTTAGCGGCAAGCGCTGGGGGGACGATCAAGTTTGTAGGGCCAGTCATGGGAACCATTTGGAAGGCGCTGTCCGCCGTGTGGAGGCCATTCCTCACTTACTATGGCTACGAGGCGCACACGCTGCGTCCGCTCAGGGATGACAAGACCGTGGCCCCGCCGGAGGGGCGCGAAAAGAACGAGGGATGACATGACGGCCAAGGTGATCGACGGCAAGGCCTTTGCGGCCAAGGTGCGGGCAGAGGTGGCGGCGCATGTGGCGCGGCTTAAGGAAGAGAACGGTCTGACCCCCGGTCTGGCCGTGGTGCTGGTGGGTGAGGACCCGGCCTCCCAGGTTTATGTCCGCAACAAGCACGCCTCGACCATCGAGGTCGGAATGGCCTCTTTCGAACATCGGCTGGATGCCTCGACCAGCGAGGCGACGCTGCTGGCGCTGATCGACCAGCTGAACGCGGACCCCAAGGTGCACGGGATTCTCGTGCAATTGCCGCTGCCGGGGCACCTGAACTCGGAACTGGTGATCAACCGGATCGACCCGGCCAAGGATGTCGACGGATTCCACATTTCGAACGTTGGCCTCCTCGGCACCGGGCAGAAGTCGATGGTTCCCTGCACGCCGCTCGGCTGCCTGATGATGCTGCGGGATCATCATGGCAAGCTCGCAGGGCTGAACGCGGTCGTCGTGGGTCGGTCGAACATCGTCGGCAAGCCGATGGCGCAGCTTTTGCTGGGTGACAGCTGCACGGTGACCATCGCGCATTCGCGGACGAAGGACCTGGCCGAGGTCTGCAAGCGCGCAGATATTCTGGTTGCCGCCGTGGGCCGCCCCGAAATGATCACCGGGGACATGGTGCGCCCGGGGGCGACGGTGATCGACGTCGGCATCAACCGGATCGAACGCGACGGCAAGGGTAAGCTGGTGGGCGACGTGCACTATGAGAGCGCGAGTGCGGTGGCGGGCGCGATCACCCCGGTGCCGGGGGGCGTCGGGCCAATGACCATCGCATGCCTACTGGCCAACACCCTGACCGCCTGCTGCCGGGCGAACGGGCTGGCCGAGCCGAAGGGGCTGACGGCCTGAAGGCCCAGCCTACCGGGGCATCGGAATGCAAAGGGCGCGCGGGCCGGTCAGCACGGCCAGCGCGTCCTTCGCCATAAGGGACGTCAGCGCCGCGTCATGCGCGCGCAGGCCCCCGGTGTAGACCCCATAGGCGGGCAGGATCAGGCGGCTCGCGTCCGCCAGGAAGCAGGGCCGCGACTGCCCGGCCAGGCGCGCCTTGGGGTGGTAGTGACCCGAGATCTCGGCCGTCTCGCCCGGCTCGGCGATGTGGCGGAAGGTGAAGGGCTGGGCCTTCAACTCGGCCCGGTGCGAGCCGCCAAGGTCGATGGGCCCGGGGTCGTGGTTGCCGGTGATCCACGTCCAGGACTTCCCCGCCATCAGCCGCACCAGCCAGAGCCGCGCCGCCTCGCCGATCCCGTCCAGCGCCGCGAGGTCGTCGAAGCTGTCGCCCAGGCATATCACCGCCTCCGCCGCGGTCCGCTCCACGTCGCGGTCCAGCTTCTCCAGCGTCGCCTGCGTCTCATAGGGCGGCAACAGCGCCCCACCGCGCCGGGCCAGGCGTTCGGATTTCCCCAGGTGCAGGTCCGACACGGCAAGCGTCTTGCGCGCGGGCCAGTATAACGCGCCCGAGGGCAACAGGTGCAGCGTTTCGCCATGGAAGAAAAGCGCGTGGTGCATGGGTGCCTACCTGCCAAAGCGCGGCGGCGCTGGCAAGGGCGGCCGCTCCGCGGGGAGTATTTGCAACATGGGCAAGGACTTAGGCCAGACCCGCCGCTTCCATCAGCGCCTGTGCCTGGGCCGAGGCCAGCCGTTCGCGCCCCTCGCCCTGCACCGGGATGCGGCCCGGTTCAAAGAACATCGGCGCGGCCAGGGGGGTGACGCGGGTCAGGCGGATCAGGTCGATGCGGCCCTCGATCCGCTCCAGCATCGCCTCGATCCGGGAAAAGTCGATCAGGCCCCGCAGCGCCTCTTCCCGGGTGATCTGCAGAAGCAGGTGGTCCGGGTCATAGCGCCGCAGTGTGTCGTAGAGGATGTCCGAGGAAAACGTCGCCTGCCGCCCGGTCTTGCGGCGGCCCTGATGGCTGCGCTCGATTAGGCCCGAGATTATGGCGGTGTTGCGGAAGGTCCGCTTCATGACTGCATTGCCGGAGAGCCAGATGTCGAGCCCCTCGCGAAGGGTTTCGAGGTCGAAGAGCGGCGCGGGGTCGGTCACCGGGTCAAGGCCCCAGATGAGCGTGGCGTAGTCGGTCGCGACAAAGCCGAGGGGGGCAAGCCCCTGGGATTCCATCTGTTTGGTGACGAGAAGGCCGAGGGTCTGTTGGGCATTGCGGCCAGCGAAGCCGTAGACCACCAGATGCTCGCGCCCGTCATGCGGGAAGCTCTCCAGAAGCAGCGAGGACGGGTCGGGCAGCCGCGACACCTCGCGCTGCTTGGCCAGCCACCAGGCGGTATGGGCGGGCAGGTCGGGCCAGCTCTCGGCTTGGAAAATCTGCAGGATGCGGTCGGTCAGCAGGGTGGAAGTCGCGAACTTGGTGCCGTTGAAGACTGCGACCTTGGGGTCGCGGCCAGGGGTCTTCGACACCTCGACCGTCATCTCGCGCAAGCCCTCGTAACGTACGATCTGGCCACCGATCAGGAAGGTATCGCCGGGGGTCAGCGAGCTTGCGAAGCTTTCCTCCACCTCGCCCAAAGGCGCGCCATGGCCGCGGAAACGGACCTTCAGCGTCTCGATGTCGATGATCGTCCCCAGGTTCTGCCGGATCAGCGCCGCCGCGCGCGGATCGCGCAGGTGCCACTTGCCCCCGGTCTGCTTCAGCCGTTGCCAGCGGTCATAGGCGCGCAGGGCATAGCCGCCGGTCGCCACGAAATCCAGACAGGCGTCGAATTCTGCTTTCGTCAGAAGGGCATAGGGTCCGGCGGTTGTAACTTCGGCGTAGAGGGCTTCCGCCTCGAACGGCCCAGCGCAGGCGGTGGCGAGGATGTGTTGGCAGAGAACATCGCGCGGGCCGGGGCCACGGGGTTCCCCGTCCAGGGTGTGCGCCCGCACCGCATCCAGCGCCGCCTGACATTCCACCACCTCGAAGCGGTTCGCGGGGACCAGCAGGGCCTTGGACGGAGCGTTGTAGCGGTGGTTCGCCCGCCCGATCCGCTGCACCAGGCGCTTGACGTTCTTCGGCGCGCCGACCTGGATGACGAGGTCGACGTCGCCCCAGTCGATCCCGAGGTCGAGCGAGCCGGTGCAGACGACAGCCCGTAAGGCCCCGTCGGTCATGGCTTTTTCCACACGTTCCCGCTGTTCACGGGACAGGCTGCCATGGTGGACACCGATGGGCAGGTCTTCGGTGTTCTGAAGCCATAGGTCGTGGAAGAAGAGCTCTGCCTGAGCGCGGGTGTTGTGGAAGATGAGGGTGGTCCTGTGGCGCGTGATCTCGTTCAGGATCGCAGGGATGGCGTAGCGCCCCCCGCCTCCGGACCAGGGGGGCGGGGCCTCGGTGTCCAGCATGGAAATGTCGGGGTCGGGGCCGGGGTCGGCCTCCAGGATCGTGGTGTCGGGGGCCAGGAAACGGGCCAGCGCGGGCGGGTTTTCGACCGTGGCAGACAGGCCGACGCGGCGGAGGCGCGGGTTCAGGGATTGCAGCCGCGCGATCTGTAGAACGAGCTGGTCGCCGCGCTTCGATTCAGCGAGCGCGTGGATTTCGTCGATGATAACCCGTTGTAATCCTGAAAAAATGCGGGAGGCGTCTTCGTAGGAAAGTAGGAGGGCGAGGCTTTCCGGCGTGGTCAGAAGGATATGCGGCGGGTCGGCCCGCTGCCGCCTTCGCTGGGTGTAGCTGGTGTCTCCGGTCCGGTCCTCGACCCGAATCTTCAATCCTGCGCCTTCGATGGGCAGGCCAAGGTTCCTGCGGATGTCGGCGGTGAGGGCCTTGAGAGGCGACACGTAGAGGGTGTGAAGGCCCGGGGCAGGGTTTTCGCCCAGTTCGGCGAGGGTGGGGAGGAAGCCTGCAAGGGTCTTTCCGCCTCCGGTCGGGGCGATGAGGAGGGTGGCGGGGGCGTCCGCCTTGGCCAGCATGTCCAACTGGTGGGGGTGGAGGCTCCAGCCCTTGGCGGAGAACCAGTCGGAAAGGGCGGGCGGCAGCTGCGTCATGGAGAGAGAGATAATGCGTCGGGCCGGCATGGGAAACGGCGGGTGGTGTCCTGCGGGTTAACGCCATGAATTCATGCAGGATTGGACATCTTTTTTCGCTCTTTCCTCCCTCTTCATTCCGTCTCTGCGCGCGTACGTCCTGCGAAGCGTTAACCAGAGGGGGCGAATCGGAGCGGACGCGTGACGTCGGACGCGACGAATTTTCGGCGAGACTTCGAATTCGCGGGCGGTTTTCCCACGGAAACTGAAGAAAGCCGGGAGCTTGGGCTTTTCGAAGAGAATTCTTCCCGAACGCCCGCCAATTCGCTTGCCGGAACCCCGGCCCCCGCCTAATCGGGGGGCCATGAGACTGCTTTTCCTAGGCGATGTCGTGGGCCGGTCGGGCCGGACGGCGGTGACCACTCGGCTTCCGGGGCTGCGGGCGGCCTGGGGTTTGGATTTCGTCGTTGTGAACGGCGAGAATGCAAGCCAGGGCGCGGGGATCACCGGGGACCATGCGAAAGAGCTGCTGGCGGTGGGGGCAGATTGCCTGACCCTGGGTGACCATGCCTTTGACCAGAAGGATATGGCGAGCTTCATCGAGCAGGAACCGCGGATCGTGCGGCCGCTCAATTTCTCGAAGGTGGCACCGGGACGCGGCGCGCGGGTGTTCGAGGCAACCCAAGGGCGCAAGGTGCTGGTGACCCAGGCGCTGGGCCAGGTGTTCATGAAGCGGCCCTTCGATGACCCGTTCTCGGCGCTTGAATCGGTGCTGAAGGCGCATACGCTCGGCAGCGTGGTTCAGGCCGCAGTCGTCGACTTCCACGCCGAAGCCACGTCCGAGAAGATGGGGATGGGCCATTGGTGCGACGGGATGGCAAGCCTTGTGGTGGGCACCCATACCCATGTGCCGACCTCCGACACGATGATCCTGGCCAAGGGCACGGCCTATCAATCCGATGCGGGCATGTGCGGCGATTATGACAGCGTGATCGGGATGGAGAAGCTGGAACCCCTGCGCCGTTTCCTGACCGGCATGTCCAAAGGCCGGTTCGAGCCTGCGGGCGGTGAAGCGACGCTTTCCGGGGTCTATGTCGAGACGGACGACCGGACCGGGCTCGCCCAGAAGGTGCGGATGATCCGGGTCGGCGGCAAGTTGCAGGAGGCGGTGCCGTGAGCAATGTCACTGCGGTCGCGCCGGTGCCGGGAAGCTGGAAGCCGGGGCGTTTGTTCTTTGTCGCGGTGCTGGTCTGGCTGGGCGTGGGCTGGGGGTCGACCCACCCGCTGGGCAAGATCGCGACCGAGACCGGCCATGGACCCTTCGGGCTGATCTTCTGGCAGCAGGTTGTGATGGTCGTCGTGCTTGGGGCGATTGCCCTGGTGCGGCGGAAGGGCATGAAGCTGACTCCCGCGGCGATCCGGTTCTATGTGATCGTCGCGGTGCTGGGCACGGTGATCCCGAACGGCACCTTCTACACAGCGGTGGCGCATCTGCCGTCGGGGGTGATGTCGATCATCATCGCGATGATCCCGATGCTCGCCTTCCCGATGGCGCTGGCCCTTGGGCTGGATCGGTTCTCGGCCCTGCGGTTGGTCGGGCTTGCGCTGGGGTTGGCCGGGGTTGCGCTGCTGGCGGCCCCAGGCGCTGCGCTGCCGGATGCGGCGATGCTTGGCTGGTTGCCGGTCGCGCTGGTCGGGCCGTTCTTCTATGCGATGGAGGCGACCTATGTCTCGTGGCGGGGAACGCAGGGTATGGATGCGTTGCAGGCGATGCTTGGGGCAAGCCTTGCCGGGCTGATCCTTTGCGCGCCGGTGATGTTTGCACTGGACCAGGGCTACTGGCCCGGGCCGCTGGGCCGGGATGACTGGGCGCTGGCCCTGTCTTCGGCGCTGCACGCGCTGCTTTATGCCACCTACGTTTGGCTTGCAGCGACAGCCGGGGCCGTCTTCGCTGCGCAGTCAAGCTATCTGGTGACGGCGGCGGGGATGATCTGGGCCATGGTTTTGCTGGGTGAACGGCCGACTGCCACGGTCTGGCTTGCGCTTGCGGTGATGCTGGCGGGCGTGGCGCTGGTGCAGCCGCGCGCCCGGTCGAAGACGGCGGAGGCCTGATGTTCGGTTTCTCGATCCCGGCCGAAGCTCAGCCCTGGGTTGCGATGGCAATCCTTCTGGTGATGTTCGTCCTGTTCGTGCTGGAACGGCACCCGGTCGAGGTCACGGCCATCGGCGGCGCAAGCCTGATGCTGATCCTGGGCATCCTCCCGATGAAGGAGGCGACGTCGGTCCTGGCGAACCCGGCCCCCTGGACCATCGCCATGATGTTTCTGGTGATGGGCGGTCTGGTCCGGACCGGTGCGGTCGAAGCGGTGGTGGGCGCCGTCACACGGCATGCAGGCGACCGGCCGAAGACCGTGGTGGCGGTGCTGATCGCGACCATTGCCGTGGCATCGGCCTTCATGAACAACACGCCCTTGGTTGCAGTGATGATCCCGGTCGTGATGCAACTGGCGTTGAAAATCGGGACCGCGCCGTCGAAGCTGCTGATTCCGTTAAGCTACATGACGGTGCTGGGGGGCATGATCACGCTGATCGGGACCTCGACCAACCTGCTGGTCGACGGGGTGGCGGCGGATCGTGGGCTGGATCATTTCGGCCTGTTCGAGATTGCCCCTTTGGGGATTGCCGTGACGATTGCAGGCGGGATCTTCCTCGGGCTTTTCGGCGACCGGTTGTTGCCGGTGCGGCAGTCGATGGGCGTGCTTCTCGCTGACAAGCGGAAGATGAAGTTCTTCACCGAAGTGGCGGTCCCCGAGGATTCAAGCCTTCTTGGCCAGCCGGTGATGGACATCGACATCTTCAAGCGCGACGGCGTGCGGGTTATCGACGTGCTGCGGGGCGATGCGTCGCTGCGGCGCGATCTTGCGCCCGTCCGGCTTGAGGCGGGGGACCGCGTGGTCCTGCGCACCGAGATGACCGAGCTTATGGGCCTGCATGAACGAAAGGACGTGCACCTGGTCGACAAGCTGTCTTCGGTGAACACGGAAACGGTCGAGGTGCTGATCGGCCCCGGCTGCCGGATGGAGGGGCACCGGCTGGGCGATCTGCGCCTTCGTCGGCGGTACGGTGTCTACGTGCTGGCCGCGCACCGGCACAACCAGAACATCGGCCGTCAACTGGACGACCTCGTGGTGCGGGTGGGCGACACGTTGCTGCTGGAAGGCCGGATCGAGGACATCCAGCGGCTTGCGGCGGACATGAACCTTCTGGACGTGAACCGCCCGCGCGTGATGGCCTTCCGGCGCGACAAGGCGCCGATCGCGCTGGCCGCACTTGCGCTGATCATCACGCTCTCGGCTTTGGACGTGGCCCCGATCCTGCCCCTGGCGCTGATTGCGGTGGCGGGCATTCTGGTCACGCGCTGCGTCGACAGCGACGAGGCGTTCTCCTTCGTCGACGGACGGCTTCTGGCGATGATCTTCGCGATGCTTGCCGTTGGCGAAGGGCTGGACCAGTCCGGCGCGGTCGAGCTGATCGTGACGGCGGTCGCGCCCTGGCTGGCGGGGCTTGGCCCCTTTGCCGTGATCCTGGCAGTATATCTCATCGGGCTGGTGCTGACCGAGTTCCTGTCGAACAATGCGGTCGCGGTTATCTACACCCCTGTCGCCATCGAACTGGCCGAGAAGCTGGGCCACGACCCGCGTCCTTTCGTGGTGGCCGTGATGTTCTCCGCCACGCTCGCCTTTGCGACGCCGGTGGGGTACCAGACCAACATGATGGTCTACGGGCCAGGGGGCTACCGGTTTTCGGACTTTGCCCGGGTCGGCGTGCCACTGAACATCATCGTGATGTTGGTCACTTGTGCGCTGATCCCGTTGATTTGGCCGCTATAAGGGCGGTGCGTGGCCGGTTGCGGCCGGTAGACTTGCCCGGGAACTGCTGCAGGGAAGGCAAACAGGATGCGGCGCTGGCTTCTGGTCACGGAATATCACTGGGCGGTTCTGCTGATCATTCTGGGGGCCTGCGCGACGCTGGTCGCCTGGATTTCCTTCGGCCTGATCAACCTTGCCATGGCGAACTTCGACTTCCTGACCCGTCACGGCCTGATGGCCATCCGCGAAGGCGGCCTGCTGCAACTTCTGGGAATTGGCGCGCGGGCCGCAGTCGCGCTGGCCGCCTATCTGACGTTCAAGGCCGTCGAGACCGAACTGATCCACCGCTGGCGCGACGTCGGAAAGTGAGGTCGGCTTTTGCAAAGGGAGAGTTCATGCGTCGCTTCGTGATCTTTGGGCTTCTGGCGGGCTGCGTCAATGCCGGGCAGCCCCCCGTGCCACAGGCGGCGCGGCTGTCGGCCGAGGTGCTGACAGTGACCCTGGCCGATGGCACAGTTTGTCGGGCAGCCTGGGCCTCGGCCCCGGTCGGGCGGCTTGAAGACTGCGGGCCCGGGTTTGGCTATGCCGTGCGGGTTGTCGAAGACCCGAACCTGCTGCGTCAGCTGTTCACCGGCCTGACCGAGGCCCTCGGCGCAGATGGTCATGTCCCGCCGATGGCCGAAGTGGTGATCACCGACGCGATGGGCCGGGACCATGTCTTCGTCTCGCCGCCGACGGACCGGTCAGACGGCTAGGTCCCACGCCTGCGTCCCACACTCGTCACGACTCGAAGTGCATGGGGTTGCCCTTGCGCGGGCGCACGGTCTATAGGACGCCATCACCGAAATGGGACCGAGGTAGGGCCAAATGGCAGGCCATTCGAAATGGGCGAACATCCAGCATCGCAAGGGCAAGCAGGACAAGCTGCGCTCGAAGATGTTTTCCAAGCTGTCGAAGGAAATCACCGTCGCGGCCAAGATGGGGATGCCCGACCCCGACATGAACCCGCGTCTGCGGCTGGCGGTGAAGGCCGCGAAAGCTGTGTCGATGCCGAAGGACGTGATCGACCGGGCGATCAAGAAGTCGCAAATGGGTGACGGGGCGGACTACACCGAGATCCGCTATGAAGGCTACGGCGTCAACGGCATCGCGATCATCGTCGAGGCGATGACCGACAACCTGAACCGTACTGCCTCGAACGTCCGCAGCTATTTCACCAAATGCGGCGGGAACCTGGGGACGACCGGCAGCGTCGCGCACAGCTTTGACCGGGTAGGCGAGATTTCCTATCCCGCGTCTGTGGGGTCTGCCGACGACGTGATGATGGCGGCACTGGAGGCAGGGGCCGATGACGTCGAAAGCGACGAGGACGGCCACTGGATCTATTGCCAGGTGGAAAACCTGTCCGAAGTGTCCGATGCGCTGGAAAAGGCGCTGGGGGAATCGACCGAATCAAAGCTCGTCTGGAAGCCGCAGACCCTGACCGAAGTTGATCTGGAAACCGCGCAAAAGCTGATGCGGCTGGTCGATCTTCTGGAAGAGGACGACGACGTGCAGACCGTGACGCACAACTTCGACGTTCCGGAAGACGTGGCAGCCCAGCTTTAATTTGACCAAGCCCCTTGCCTTGCGGCCCGCAAGGGCGCATGTGCGGGGGGCAAAGCTTCTTCTCTTTCGTTCTGCTGTCTGCTTCGGCCCTCAGTTTCTCGATCGCGACGACACTGGGCCAGGCCACCGCAAGCCTGCGGGTGGCACAAATGACAGGAGACATCACGATGGCCAATGGCACCGTGAAATGGTTCAACGCCACCAAAGGCTTCGGCTTCATCGCCCCGGCGGGTGGGTCCAAGGACGTTTTCGTCCACGTGACCGCGCTGGAACGTGCGGGCATCCGCTCGCTGCCCGATGGGCAAGCCGTGACCTATGAGATCGAGCAGGATCGCAACGGCCGGGAATCGGCCGTGAACCTGGCTCTGGCGTAAGTCCTATCCCTACGGGGATTTCGGGAGCGGGGGCGGCGCAGGCCGCCCCCGTTTGTCTGTCGGGCGACGCCCATGACCTGCATCAAGGACAAGCCCGCAGATCCGGGAAAGCCTGGGCCCGCAACCGGCGGAGGGCAGGGAAGATGCGCGGATCCTGGGTGGTATTGGTGGCGATGGTCTGCGGTGCGTCGGCCTGTGCCGAGGAAGACACGGCGGTTGGCGATGCCAAGTTGGGCGAGGCGCTGTACACGACGCATTGCGCGGTCTGTCACGGGCTTGAGGCGCGCGGGAACGGCCCGATGGCACCGGTCCTGCTGGTGCAGCCTTCCGACCTGACCAGCCTGACCACACGGCATGGCGGGGTCTTTCCGTTGGAGCGCGTGACAGCGCGGATCGACGGACGTGATCCGCTGGTGGCCCATGGCAGCGACATGCCGGTCTACGGCGGGTTCTTCGAAGGGCGGGATGTGGCGCTCCGCACCGATGCCGGTCAGCCGCTGATGACCAGCCAGCCGATTGCCGATCTCGTGGCCTGGCTGCGCACGATCCAGGACTAGGCTTAGGTCTGCACCAATGACACCCGGGCTGACTCGCGGATCGCCTGGGTCACGGGGGCCAAGGCCGGGGCGGCAAGTCGGGTGAACTGCCAATGCAGTGCGACGTCGAGCGGGGTATCCGGCATCAGTTCAACCAGCGTGCCTGATGTCAGGTGGGGGGCGACCAGCGGCTCGGGGTTCATGCCCCAGCCGAGGCCCGCGAGGCAGGCATCGACAAAGGCCTGGGACGAGGCCATGCGGTGCGTGGGCAACAGCGGCCGCTTCAGGCCGGGCACCCGCGCGGCGGCCCAGCGGGTCTGCAGCCTGTCCTGGCCCGAGAAGGTCAGCGTCGGCGCTGCGCCCATCGCGCTTGCGGTGACACCTTCCGGGAACCAGCGGGTGAGGTAGGCCGGAGAAGCGGTGGCGCGGTAGCGAAGCGACCCGAGCGAAAGAGTATCGCACCCCTGAAGGGGGCCCGGGTGCGCAGTGATGGCGGCCACAACCTCGCCCCGGCGCAACCAGTCCTGGCTTACATCCTGGTCGTCGATCACAAGGTCGAACAGGAACCCCTCGGTCGCGGCGAGGGCTGGGATCACCCAAGTGGCCAGGCTGTCCGCGTTGACCGCGATCCGCAGGGTGGACGGACCCCTGGACAGGCCCAGATCTTCGGCCAGCGTGCGTTCCAGAAGCGCCATCTCGTCGTGATGCCGGACCAGCCGCAAGCCGGTCTCGGTCGCCTGGCAGGGCTGGCCGCGGCGGATCAGCAGCGCTCCGGCCGTCTCTTCCAGGGCCTTGATACGCTGGGAGATGGCCGATGGGGTGACGTGAAGGTCCGCCGCCGCAAGCTCGAACGACCCGCGACGGTGCACAGCGGCAAGGGCAGCGATCTGGGCAGGGTCGAGCATTAGCTGTGCTTAATCGAGGACAGGAAGATTAACTGGAGTTTGCCGGGGCAGGATCGTAGGTCAAGCAGAAAGCGGAGGGATGGGATGGGGGAAACCGATCTTAAGGTGCTGCTGGCGACGATGGAGCCGCTGCTGTTTGCCGAGCCCTATGGGTACGGCGTCTGGGTGGGTGGCCCGTTGCCGATCGCAGCCTTTGCGACGGTCAGCGAGGCGGAAGGGATGACGGTGATCGCGCCGCTGGCCGCGCTGCGGGTGGCAGGGTTGCAATCAGACCCTTGGGCGCGGATCAGCCTGACGGTGCAGTCGGACCTGGCGGCGGTGGGGCTGACGGCGGCCTTTGCGGGGGCGCTGGGGCAGAGAGGGATCAGTTGCAACGTGATCGCTGGGGTTCATCACGACCACCTGTTCATCCCATGGGACCGGCGGGGCGATGCCATGGCGGCGCTGGAGGCCTTGTCCCGTGCTTGAAGCAGCGGTGCAGGGGTATCTGGTGGCGCTGAGCCTGATCCTGGCGATCGGGGCGCAGAATGCCTTCGTGCTGCGGCAGGGGTTGCGGCGGGAGCATGTGGGGGCGGTGGTGGCGGTCTGCGCGCTGTCGGACGCGGTGCTGATCGGGGCGGGGGTGGCAGGGTTCGGGTCACTCTCGGCGGCGGCTCCGTGGTTCGGCGAGGCGATGCGCTGGCTGGGGGTGGGGTTCCTGCTGGTCTACGGGGGGCTGCGGTTCCGGGCGGCCTTGCGCGGCGGAGAGGCGCTGCGACCGTCGGAGGCCGGGGCGGCGTCGCTGAAATCGGTGCTGGGGACCTGCCTTCTCCTGACCTGGGCGAACCCGCATGTCTATCTGGATACGGTGGTGCTGATCGGGTCGATCTCGGCCCAGTATGCGCCGCATCAGGGGGTGTTCGGGGTGGCGGCGGCCTGTGCGAGCCTCAGCTTCTTCACCGCGCTGGGGTATGGGGCGCGGCTGCTGGCGCCGGTGTTTGCGAGGCCCGCGGCCTGGGTCTGGCTGGAGGTGGGCGTGGGGGTGACGATGTGGTCCATCGCGGCGGGGCTGGCCCTGGGCGGGTGAGGGTGTCCACGGTGGACATTTCGTGGGACGTCCATGTTTTCAACGATTTGGATTTTTCCGTTAGGGTGGTGTTTACCGTCTTCCCGGCAGCGGTGCGCTGTAGCGCACCCTACGATTGACGTGGCACCTTGCCTTCCCCGGGGCATTCGGTTTCTTTCCGGCCATGCAGTCAGCGCGTGATCTTGGACGGCCCCTTGAAGGGGCCTTGTGGATGGTGGGGGCCGGGCTTTCGTTCGTGGGGGTGAACGGGATCGTCCGTTACCTTGGGACGGAATTGCCGGCGGCGCAGTCGGCGTTCATCCGGTTCGGATTTGGGCTTCTGTTCCTGCTCCCGGCACTATGGGCGATGCGGGGGATGCGGTTCGGCCCTGGCGTGGGGCGGATGTTTCTGGGGCGCGGGGCGCTGCATGTCGTCGCGGTGATCCTGTGGTTCTACGCCATGGCGCGGGTGCCGGTGGCCGAGATGGCGGCGATTGCCTTCCTGGGGCCAGTGATGGTGCTGGTGATCGGGGGGCTTCTTCTGGGCGAGGGTCTTGGGGCGCGGCGGATCGGGGCGGTGCTGGTCGCGGTGGCGGGCGGGCTGATCGTCTTGCGGCCGGGCCTGCGGGAGCTGTCGTTGGGGCATCTGTCGCAACTGGGGGCGACGGTGTTCTTTGCCATGAGCTACATCATCGCCAAGCGGCTGAGCCAGGAGGCCCCGGCCTCGGTCATCGTGGCGGTCCTGTCGGTGACGGTGACGCTGGGCCTCGCGCCGCTGGCGGTGGCGCAATGGCAGCCGGTCCGGTGGGAGCAATGCGCCTGGCTGGCGGTTGTCGCAGGATTGGCGACGCTGGGGCATTACGCGATGGCCAAGGCTTTCCGGGCCGCACCGCTGGCGGTGACGCAGCCGGTGACTTTTCTGCAGCTGATCTGGGCGGCATTGCTGGGGGCACTGGCTTTTGGCGAGCCGGTGGAGGTCTGGGTTCTGGCCGGGGGCGCGCTGATCATCCTGGCGATCACTGCCAACACCTGGGCCGAGGCGCGGCGGGAGCGGATCGGCCCGGCAGTGGTCGAAGAGCCCTGAACGGGCGGCGGGCGGAGCGCCCACCCTACGTCTGCGCGTTTCGTTGACGGTGCGCGGGGTGGAGGCGGCGGTTGCCTCCGGCGGGAGTATTTGGGACGTGCGCAGGACCTGAAGGGCGGGGGGTGCCGCGCGCGGATCTGGGGCGGCGTTTGCCTTTGGCGGGAGTGTTCCTGAAAAGAGCAGGCCGGGGGCGGTGTTGCGTGGGGCTGCGGTCCGGCGCGCGGTGTGATCAGCGGCTGTGAACGAAGCTTCCTTACGGTCGCGGGCCAAGGCGATCCCCGGAGGTTTCTGATGCCCGACGATACGACGATCCTGTCGCTGCCCCTGATCCTTCCGGCGCAGGCGCAGAAGCATGTCACCCACAACGAGGCGCTGGTGGCGCTGGACCTGATCGTCCAGCTGGCAGTGATCAACCGGACGCTGACCGCGCCGCCGCCGCTGCCGTCGATCGGCGACCGGCACATCGTGGCGGCGGGCGCGACGGGCCCCTGGGTCGGGCAGTCGGGGCGGATCGCGCTGTTCACCGAAGCCGGTTGGCAGTTCACGGTGCCGCTGCCGGGCTGGCAGGCTTATGTGATGGCGGAAAGCCAGATGGCCTTTTTCAACGGGCTGGCCTGGATCGCGCTGTCGGACGGGCCGTTCACAGTCGGCCAGTTGGGCGTGTCGGCGACGGCGGATGCGACGAACCGGCTCACGGTGTCGGCCCCTGCGACGCTGTTGAACCATGCGGGGTCGGGGCATCAGCTGAAGCTGAACAAGGCAGTGGCCGCGGATACGGCGAGCCTTCTGTTCCAGACCGGGTTCAGCGGCCGGGCCGAGATGGGCACGGCGGGGACGGATGATTTCAGCGTCAAGGTGAGCCCGGACGGTTCGGCCTTCTTTACCGCGCTTGAGGTCGATGCGGATACGGGCGAGGTCCTGTTGCCGCAGCCGGTGCATCTGGGCGGGCAGGCGGCGGACCCGGGCACTCCGGTCGACGGGACGCTGTGGCTGAACACCACAACGGGCGAAGTGAAGGTGCGCAGCGCCGGGGTGACTCAGGTCGTCGGCGGCGGTGGCGGTGGCGGCGGTGTCAGCGACGGCGACAAGGGCGACATCACGGTGTCGGCTGCGGGCGCGACCTGGACCATCGACGCCGGTGCGGTGGGGCTGAGCAAGCTGGCGGACATCGCGACCGACAGTTTCCTTGGCCGGGATACGGCGGGGACGGGGGCTCCGGAAGTGCTGACGCCTGCCCAGGCGCGGGGCATCCTGAACGTGGCGGACGGGGCGACGGTGAACGCGTCCGACGCGGCGTTGCGCGACAGGGCGACGCATACCGGGACGCAAGCCGCGGCGACGATCACGGGCCTGGCGGCAGTGGCGACCAGCGGGTCGGCGAGCGACCTGACGGCGGGGGTGTTGCCTGCGGCGGCCTTCGACGACACGGCCCACGGGAGCCGTGCGGGGGGCGCGCTTCATGCGGCGGCGACGGGGTCGGTCGCGGGCTTCATGTCCGCCGCCGACAAGACCAAGCTGGACGCGATCACCGGCACCAACACCGGTGACCAGACGATCACGCTGACAGGTGAGGTGACCGGGTCGGGGACGGGGTCCTTTGCGGCGACCATCGCCGGGAATGCGGTGACGAACGCGAAGCTGGCCGATGTCGCCTCGGGGACGCTGAAGGGCCGTTCGACTGCGGGGACGGGCGATCCGGAGGACCTGACGGGCACGCAGGCGACGGCGCTTCTGGACGTGTTCGGCACGGCGGCGAAGGGACTTGCCCCGGCCTCGGGCGGGGGGACGACGAACTTCCTGCGGGCAGACGGGACCTGGGCTGCCCCTGCGGGGGGCGGTGGCGGAAGCCCCGGGGGTGCGACGGGCGAGATCCAGTACAACAACGCGGGCGCGTTTGCCGGAGCGGCGGATGTCGAGATCGAGGGCGGTCAGCTGCGGCTGCCTGCGATTGCCGCGCCTGCGGTCCCGGCGGCGGACGGGCTGAAGCTTTTCGGCCGCAAGGTCGGCGGCCGGATGATGCCGGCGTTCATGGGGCCGAGCGGGCTCGACAGCTCGCTGCAGCCGAGTTTCTCGCGCAACAAGATGGGCCTCTTCATGCCAGCGGGCAACGGCGGGGCGGACAGCCAGGTCGGGGTTGTCATTTCCGCGACGGGCACTGCGACGAGCGAAACCGTCGCCACGACCAACCTGCACAATTACATGCGACGGCGGTCCTGGCGGGTGACGACGGCATCGACGTCGGCGGTGGCCGGGGTGCGGGGCGGTGCGCTGCAGTGGACGCTGGGCGGCACGGCGGCGGGTCTGGGCGGGTTCCACATGGTGTGGCGCTGGGGACCGGCAACGGGGGTGGCGACGGCAACGCACCGGGCCTTCGTGGGCATGCGCAATGCGACGGCGGCGCCGACGGATGTGAACCCGTCCACCATCACCAACATGTGCGGCATGGGCTATGACGCGGCTGATACCAACGTCCAGTTCCTGCACAATGACGGGTCGGGCACGGCGACCAAGATCGACCTTGGCGCCAGCTTCCCGAAGCCGAACGTCGACCTGACCTCGGTCTACGAGGTGGCGCTGTTTGCGCCCCCCGGCACGACGCAAAGCCTGTCGTATGAAGTGACCAACCTTGTCTCGGGCGCGGTGGCGACGGGCACAGTCACCACCGACATCCCGACCACGTCGACCCTTTTGAACCTGTACGGCTACATGAGCGTTGGCGGCACCTCGTCGGTGATCGGGTTTGCGACCATGGGCATCTACATCGAAAGCGACTACTGACATGACCCTGCACGTTCTGTTCACCGAAGATGGAATCCCGGGCTGGATCGGCAGCGAGCCGCGTGACGGCAGCGAGCCGGTCGAAGGGCTGACCATCGACTTCCTGGCCGCGCATCGCCGCACGTCCCGCGGCAAGTGGGTGGAGCGCAGCCCGGCGGTTCCCGTTGAGCTGTCGGCCGAAGAGATCGCGCGTCAGCGCGAGGCCGACTACCAGGCGGCACTGGCCGTCCGGGACGAGGCCCTGCGCCAGGCGCTTGCTGCGGAAGCCGACCCGCTGTTCTTCCGCTGGCAACGCGAGGAGGTTGCCAAGGAAGACTGGCTGGCCGCCGTGGCCGAGGTCAAGGCACGCTTTCCAAAGCCCGAGCCGGTCTGATCGCGCAAGGGGCCTGTCCGCAAGGATGGGCCTCGGGCCTTTTGCCCCGTCTGACCTGCGTTGCAACGTTTGACAGCCCAGCCCCGCCCTGCATAGACAGGCGCGTGGGTTCAGTGGGGCGGTTCGATGCGCATTGCGATGATCGGGACGGGATATGTCGGGCTGGTCTCGGGGGCCTGCTTTTCCGACTTCGGCCATGACGTGATCTGTGTCGACAAGGACGCGGGCAAGATCGAGCGGCTGAACCGGGGCGAAGTGCCGATCTTTGAACCCGGGCTGGAGGCGCTGATTGCCAAGAACACCGGGGCGGGGCGGCTCTCGTTCACGACCGACCTCAAGTCCGCCGTGGATGGGGCCGAGGCGGTGTTCATCGCGGTCGGCACGCCCACACGGCGGGGGGACGGCCATGCGGACCTGACCTTCGTGATGGCCGCGGCGGCCGAGATCGGTCGGGCGCTGACGGGCTACGCGGTGGTGGTGACGAAATCGACGGTTCCGGTCGGCACCAACCGCAAGGTGGCCGAGGCGGTGCGAGAGGCGAACCCGGAGGCCAAGTTCGACGTCGCCTCGAACCCCGAATTCCTGCGCGAGGGCGCGGCGATCGACGACTTCATGCGCCCGGACCGAGTGGTCGTGGGGGCCGAGACGCCGAAGGCGCGGAAGGTCATGGCCGAGTTGTACCGCCCCCTGAGCCTGCGCGAGTTTCCGATGGTCTACACGGGCCTGGAAAGCGCGGAGATGATCAAATACGCGGCGAATGCTTTCCTTGCGACCAAGATCACCTTCATCAACGAGATCGCGGCCCTGTGCGAAAAGGTCGGCGCGGATGTGAAGACGGTGGCCAAGGGCATCGGCATGGACGGGCGCATCGGTGACAAGTTCCTGCATGCGGGGCCAGGTTATGGCGGAAGCTGTTTCCCCAAGGATACCAAGGCTTTGGCGCGGATCGGCCAGGAACATGCCGCGCCGATGCAGATCGTCGAGGCGGTGATCAAGGTGAACGAGGAAGTCAAGCGCCGGATGATCGAGAAGATCGTCGATCTCTGCGGCGGCACGGTCCGTGACAAGACCGTCGCCGTCCTGGGCGTGACCTTCAAGCCCAACACCGACGACATGCGCGAGGCGCCGTCCCTGACCATAGTGCCGGCGCTGGTCGGTGCAGGCGCGAAGGTCCGGGTCTGCGATCCGCAGGGCCGCCACGAGGGCGAGGCGATGCTTCCGGGGGTGAAGTGGGTGGAGAACCCCTACCAGGCGGCGAACGATGCCGACCTTGTCGTCCTTCTGACCGAATGGAACGAGTTCCGGGGCCTTGATCTGGAGAAGCTGGCCCGCAAGATGGCGGTCCCGCAGATGGCCGACCTGCGCAACATCTACGATCCGGCCGAAGTGCGCGAGGCGGGCTTCACCGCCTATGTGGGCGTGGGCCGCTGAGGCGGTTCGGAAGGCTTTGCCGAAAATCCGGACCATTCGCCCATTTTGCGCCCTGATCGGAACACCGGACGTTAGGACATGACGGGCACGCTCATCCACGGGTAAATGGGTGTGTGTGGGGCCGGAAGTGATCAACTTCTTGGTGCTCGGGACGTTCACGGCAGCGCCGTTGAACATGGTCTCGGGCATTTGTGATCTCGAACTGGTGGTGCAGGGCGGCAAGACGCTTCTGTACAGCGCCACGCGCGCGGGCGGCGGCGTCCTTGCGCTGGAAATCGGCGGCGCGACCATGACGCTGCTTGACCAGGAAAGCGTCGCCCCGGGGGTCGCCCTGCCGGCCGAGGCCACGCTGGAAACCGTGGTCATCAACGGCACCACGCATCTGATCGTGACGGGCGCGAACCAGGCCGGGGTCAATGCCTACGGGATCAGCGGGACTGGCACGCTGAATGCAGCCGTCCAGCTTCCGGGCAGCCTGTCGGGTGCCATCGCCTCGCAATGCGTGATGCAGGTGGGGGCCACCACCTATTTCTACGCCGCGCGGATGGGCGAAAGCACGATCCACACCTATTCGGTCGCGGCCAACGGGACGATGACGCTGGTCGGCTCGAAGGTGCTGGACGGACCCTACACCGGGGTCGACATCACCTCGTTGATGCCGGTGACGGTGGGCGGACAGCAGTTCATGGTCAGCCTGTCGCTTGAGGCCGATGTCCTGCGCGCCTTCCCGGTCAACGCGAACGGCACGCTGGGCAACCCGGTCACGACCGGCGCGCCGATGGGCCTGGGCATCAACGACCCCGCCGCGGTCGAGACGGTCCAGATGGCCGGGGCCACCTACCTGATTCTCGCCTCCACCAACTCGTCTTCGATCAGCGTGGTGCAGCTTGCCTCGAACGGGGCGCTGCAGGTCACCGACCATGTCATCGACACTCTGGACACCCGGTTCGCCGGTGTGCAGGCGGTGGCGGTGGCCCAGGTCGGCGACCGGGTCTTCGTCATCGCCGGTGGCTCGGACGATGGCCTTACGGTGATGACCCTGACCCCGGACGGGCGGCTTCTGCACTGCGGGCAGCTGTTGAACTACCCCGGGCTGGGGCTGGACAACATCACCTCGATGGCCACCCAGGTCACTGGCGGGGTCATCGAGGTCTTCGTCGCCACCGAAGGCACCGGGATCATCCGGCTGCAGATCGACCCGGGCACCCTGGCGCCGATCCAGTCGGGGGGTCTTGGGCCTGCCACGCTGACCGGCGGCACGGATGCCGACATGATCCTGGGCGGCGAGGGTGACGAGCAGATCCTGGGCCAGGCCGGCAATGACATCCTGTCGGACGGGGCCGGGTCGGACACGCTGTTCGGCGGCGCGGGGGCGGACCTTTTCGTGCTGACGGCGGACGGCGTGGCCGACCAAATCGCCGACTACCAGTTCGGCATCGACAAGATCGACATCTCTGCCTGGGGTCCGATCTATTCCGTCGCCTCGCTGACCATCACCGCCACCGCGACCGGCGCGCTGGTCACCTGGGGCGACGAGGTGCTGGAGCTTGTCACTCCGAACGGCATACCCCTGGTGCCAGGCTACTTCCAGCTGACCGACTTCGTCGCCCTCTGGCACGCGCTGCCCGCGCCCCCGACGCCTGCGAACCTGATCTACGGCACCAACCAGATCGACAGCCTCACCGGCACCAGCGGGGACGACGCCTTCCTGGTGTCGGTCGGGGCCGACACGATCAACGGCGGCGCGGGATTCGATACGCTTTACCTGACGAACGCCACCGCGGCGATCCGGGTGAACCTTGAAGCGCAGAACCAGAACACCAACATCGCCGCCGGCCAGACCTATGTCTCGATCGAGGGGATCATCGGCTCGGCCTTCTCGGACACGCTGACGGGCGACCCCAGCGCCAACCGGATCGAGGGGATGGACGGCAACGACCGGCTGTCCGGAAGCAGCGGCACCGACAGCCTGTTCGGCGGCAACGGCAACGACACGCTCCTGGGCGGGATCGGGGCCGATGCCATGGACGGGGGCGCGGGCCGCGACCGGGCAAGCTATCGCGAATCGATCTATGGCGTGGTGGCCGACCTGACCACCCCCGCCGTCAACGCGGGCGAGGCGGCTGGCGACAGCTACACCGGGATCGAGGACCTGGAGGGCACTGGCTATACCGACACGCTGGCAGGCGACGCGCAGGCCAACAACCTCATCGCGCTGGAAGGCAACGACCGGCTGGACGGCCGGGCCGGGGCCGACAGCCTTTATGGCGGCGATGGCGTCGACACCCTGGTCGGGGGTGAGGGCGCGGACCGGCTCGATGGCGGCACCGGCACCGACTACGCCAGCTACGACACCGCCACGACCGCCATCCGCATCGACCTGGTGACCTCCAGCCTGAACACCGGCGACGCGGTGGGCGATGTCTTCACCGGGATCGAAGGCTTCATCTTCAGCAGTTTCGCCGACACCTTCTCCGGCTCGTCTGCAGCCGACATCGCCTATGGCGGGGCCGGAAACGATACGCTGACCGGGCTTGCCGGCAACGACACGCTGGGCGGCGGTTCGGGGAACGACACGCTGTACGGTGGCGACGGCGATGACGTTCTGAACGGTGGCCTTGGCATCGACCGGCTGGAAGGCGGCAACGGCACCGACCTGGTCAGCTACAGCGAGGCCGCGACGGGCGTCCTGGTCGACTTCGTTACCCCCGCGCTGAACTCCGGCGAGGCCCAGGGCGATGTCCTTGTCGGGATCGAAGGCATCGAAGGGTCCGCCTTCGCTGACACCCTGGCCGCTGATGCCGGGGCCAACCGGCTGTCGGGGCTGGCGGGGAACGACCTGATCACCGGTCGCGCCGGGAACGACCTGATCTACGGCGGCGATGGTGACGACACGCTGAACGGCGGCACCGGATCAGATGTCCTGTACGGCGGCGCGGGCTTCGACATCGCGTCCTATGCCGACAGCACGGCGCTGCGGGTAGACCTCGGCACCCCGTCGCTGTCGACCGGCGAGGCGGTCGGGGACACGTTCAACGGGATCGAAGGCCTGCTGGGAGGGACCGGGGCCGACACCCTGCAGGGCGACGGGCTGGCGAACCTCCTCTTCGGCGGGCTTGGCAATGACAGCCTGGAAGGTCGGCTTGGCGACGACACGCTGTCCGGCGGCGACGGGCTGGATACGCTCCTTGGCGGTGACGGCAACGACCGGCTGGACGGGGGGCTCGCCAACGACCGGATGGAGGGCGGCACCGGCAACGACACGCTGCTGGCGGGCG
>OFDC01000347.1_pt1 | contig 38250 bp, 44 predicted proteins | sample 1520941 | NCBI WGS metagenome assembly OFDC01 (sample SAMEA94258168, study PRJEB24077) | hot springs metagenome | biome: Aquatic biome; feature: Water | place: India | collected 2012-12-06 | depth 5 m | reverse complement strand
GCTTACGGCTGTGTTCGCGTTTCTGGGTGGAGATGATGTTTTCTTGCGTCCGCCCAAGCTGCAAGGTGCGGGCATTCTTTCCCCGTACACCAAAGAGCAACACCTCAGTGACATTGCGGAAATAGAAGCCAACACCACGCCGGTCCGGGCCGCCGTCCTTACGCACCTTGTACCAAATAATGTTGCTTTTGTAGGAGAATCCCCAGTGCTCCATCACCTTCAAGCCTTCAGGCAAGAGCGCGTTGGGTACCCAAAGGTAGAGGTGGGCCGTGTCTGCAACGATCGCCTCAACTGGCAAATCGCAGATCTCGCGCAAAGTCATCGTCGGATAGCGCGAGAGCCGCTTGTGCTCGGGAGCCATCTTTCCGGTTCGATTTTGAAACTGCCAAGGCGGATCGGCGAGGATCGTCTTGAAACGGGTGGCGCCCGCCTTCGCAAGCAAGTCATCCGCCGCGCTGGTCATTCCTCATCCTCCACGTAAAGAGATTTCTTGATACCAAAGACCAAGAGCGGACACCCTGCGCCGCCGCCACCTTCAATACGGGGAAGCAGCTTGGACATGTGAGTCGTTGACATTCCATATGAGGAACCTCTCCCAAGATTCCTAAAAATGTCTTGCAACTCGTCTGCCCTCGTCAGGATCACACCGACGCTTACAGTTCGAAGGTCGAAGAGCAGACGGAAGTTGTTTAGGTCTCGATCAAAGAACGGGTCCTTGTTGTTCCACTCGATTTCAAGTGCGATACCGTTCTTGTAGCAGTCTACCTTATGGGTGGGGGAGTCGAGGCGCTTGCCGTCAACCTCGATTGCCGTTTGGAACTGTTTCTCGACCCACCCGCGACGGAAAAGAAAATCGTCCACATATGAAGCGAGCTTGGTCTTGTTACCCCCGCCGACAGCGATCCAAGACTTGCGAAGTCGCAGTTCGTGGAGCAGCGTAAGCAGGTCATCCCACTCGGCAGGAAAGTCCTGCGAGAGGATTGCGCTCGCATGCTTCCATTCGTGACATTCGTAGTTGTCGCGCACGAACTGTGGCAATCGATCACGCAACATCTAGTGGTCTCCCAATGCAGCCTCAGACTATATGCACAACTGCTCGCCAACAAGCGCAACTTGTGTTCTGACCGAACCCACCAAACCCATGATCACTGAGGCCGCCAGCGCGGGCCTGCACGAAGAACCCGGCTTCGCCCCCGTCCCGCGCCTGCAGATCGTCACTGTCGAAGACGCCATGCGCCTGCGCGAACGCGCCGTCCAACTCCCCGCCCGCCGCGACGACGCCTTCAAGCGCGCCGCGCGCGAGGAAACCACCGGCAGGCAGGGCGCGCTGGACCTCTGACGGGCGACGCCCCTCGCGCCGCTTTCGTCCCCGCTCTCCCTGTCATCGGCGCTCCCTGTCATCCCGCGAAGGCGGGGACCCATCTGGCACCAGGGCACCTGGATCCCCGCCTGCGCGGGGATGACAAGTTTTCCCGGCCGATCGGGTCCCGCACCGCCCGTAGGTCGGGCTTCAGACCAACTCCCCGTCCCGACACGCCCAGGCCTGCCCCAAGTCCCCGACACCCAAGTCCCTTGCCCTTTTCCAATTACTCCCGCCGGAGGCATCCGCCCGCAAAGCCAGGCGCATCGCTTCGGGAAAAGCGCACCGCCACGGCCAGGCGCCTCCCCTCCCCCTCCGTGGGGAGGGGATGGGGGTGGGGGGCACACGGCCAGCCGTCAGAACAGCCCGTCGCCGCCCTTGTCCTGCTCGACAACCTCGTCCGCGACAACCGCCCCGGCCCCGCCGATGATCAGCGGCGCGCAGCCTGCCATCGTCAGCATCAACAGCGCCGCCATCAGCATCCAACCTGTTTTCTGCATCCTCGCCTCTCCTGTTTTTCCAAATCTTGCCAAATCCTTAACGTCCGCGACCAAGCCCTTGATTCCAAAGCAGTCCCAGCGTTTGTCCACCGTGGACAGGGTCAGAACTCCACCCCCGGCTGGCCCTTGATCCCGGCCCGGAACGGGTGCTTGACCAGCGTCATCTCGGTCACCAGGTCCGCCGCCTCGATCAGCTCGTCCTTCGCATTCCGCCCGGTCAGGACCACATGAGTCAAGGGCGGCTTCTCCTCCCTCAGGAACTCCAGCACCTCTCCGCTGTCCAGGTAGTCGTACCGCAGCGCGATGTTGATCTCGTCCAGAAGGACCATCCGGATCGCCGGATCCCGGATCAGCTCCTTCGCCTTCTCCCACCCAGCCCGCGCCGCCGCGATGTCCCGCGCCTTGTCCTGCGTCTCCCAGGTGAAGCCCTCGCCCATCGCGTGGAACTGGCAGAGGTCCGCGAAATTCTCCGTCAGAAGCCGCCTTTCGCCGGTATCCCAGGCCCCCTTGATGAACTGCACGACAGCGCAGGGCATCCCATGCGCGATGCAGCGCAGGATCATCCCGAAGCCGCTTGACGACTTCCCCTTCCCCGCCCCGGTGTGGACGATGATCAGACCCTTCTCCCCTTCCTTCCCCGCCATGATCTTGTCCCGCGCGGCCTTCTTCTTCGCCATCTTCTGGGCGTGGCGGGCAAGCTCGTCGGTCTCTGGCGTCGCAACAGGGTCGGTCATGGTCGGTCCTATCCTTGACAAGGGGGGGCCGCTTGCCTCAGGTGGGCTGGCGCTGGTGCCTGTTTATGACAGGCGAAGAGGGAATGCGACAGGTCGGAAACGACCCTAAGCAGCCGCCCCCGCGACCGTGACCGGAGAGGTCCCAAGGCCACTGGCGGATGCCGGGAAGGCGGGGGCTGTGGGCATCGCCCGTATCCGCAAGCCGGGAGACCTGCCAGCGTGGACTGAAACCGGCGGACGGGGTGTTCCGCGACCGGTGATCGGCGGTCTGCCCGCCCCTCGCTGGCCCACCCTTTTCGCCTTTGAGGCAAGGCACCGATGGGCACGACCCTTTTCGTCTGCACCACCTGCAAGGCCGGCCAGCCGGTGCCCGAAGGCGACCTGCCCCCCGGTGCCCAGCTGCACGCCGCCCTCACCGCCGAAACCCTCCCCGAGGGCGTCCGCATCGTGGGGGTCGAGTGCCTGTCCGCCTGCAACACCGGCTGCGCGGTCTCCCTCACCAAGCCCGGCGCCTGGTCCTACGTCTATGGCCGCCTCACCCTTGACGACGTCCCCGCGATCCTGGAAGGCGCGGGAAAATACGCCGCCACCAGTGACGGAATCGTCCCCTGGCGCGATCGCCCCACCGTCTTCCGCAAGCAGTCCATCGCCCGCATCCCTCCCCTCCCGCCGCTCGAAGAGGCCGCCGAATGACCGATCTGACGAAAATCCCCGTGACCGTGATCACCGGCTTCCTTGGGGCGGGCAAGACCACCCTGATCCGCCACCTGATGCAGAACCCGCAGGGCAAGCGTCTGGCGATCCTCGTGAACGAGTTCGGCACCGTGGGCGTCGACGGCGACATCCTGAAGTCCTGCGCCGACGAGAACTGCCCGGTCGAGAACATCGTAGAACTCGCCAACGGCTGCATCTGCTGCACCGTCGCCGACGACTTCATCCCGACGATCGAGAGCCTGATGGCCATGCCCCAGCGCCCCGACCACATCCTGATCGAGACCTCGGGCCTCGCCCTGCCGAAGCCCTTGCTGAAAGCCTTCGACTGGCCCGCCATCCGGTCCAGGATCACCGTGGACGGCGTCATCGCGCTGGCCGACGCCGAGGCCGTCGCCGCAGGCCGCTTCGCCCCCGACGTGGACGCCGTCGAAGCCCAACGCGCCGCCGACGCATCCCTCGACCACGAGACCCCGCTGTCGGAAGTCTTTGAAGACCAGATCCTCTGCGCTGACCTGATCCTGCTGTCCAAAGCCGACCTCGCCGGGGACGCAGGCCTCGCCGCCGCGAAAGAGGTCATCGCCGCCGAGATGAACCGCCCGGTCCCCATGCTCCCGATGACCGACGGTGTCATCGACCCCCGCGTGATCCTGGGCCTGAACGCCGCCGCCGAAGACGACCTCGCCTCCCGCCCCTCGCACCACGACGGCGCGGACGACCACGAACACGACGACTTCGACTCGGTCGTCATCGACCTGCCGGAAGTCACCGAGCCCGAGGCCCTGTCCGCCGCCATCGTCCGGCTGGCAGAAGAGCTGAACATCCTCCGCGTCAAAGGCCACGTCGCCGTCGCCGGGAAACCCCTGCGCCTTCTGGTCCAGGCCGTAGGCGCCCGCGTGCGCATGCAGTACGACCGCCCATGGGGCACCGCCCCGCGCAAGTCGCAGCTGGTGGCCATCGCCGAGCACGACGACATTGACGAAGCCGCCATCCGCAAGGTCCTGGGGGCCTGAGCCATGCATCGGGCGATGGGTCAGGCATGGGCGAGAACGGCGGTCACCGGACCGTCGCGTCCCGGGCTTGACCCGGGACCTCGCTGGTTGCCGGAGGCCCCGGGTCAGGCCCGGGGCGGGCTTCCTCCCGCCGACCGGAGGTTCTGATGCACGTCGTCTTCCGCGAATCCCACGGGCTGGAGGAAACCGAGACCCCCTTCGACCTCGGCCAGGACCCCGCTGACCTCATCGTCCTCAGCTTTTCCGACAGCGACCTCGGGGCGTTCACGGCAGGCTATGAGCGCGCCCGTAAGGTCGGGTTCCATCCCACCGTCCGCCTCGCCAACATCATCGCGCTGAAGCACCCGATTTCGGTCGACACCTACGCCGAACGCTCCCTATCCTGCGCAAAGGCCATCCTCGTCCGCCTGATCGGCGGTGAGGCCTACTGGCCCTATGGCCTTGCCACGCTCCAGGACCTCGCCCAACGGAACGGCACCGCGCTCGCCATCCTCCCTGCCGACGGCCGCCCCGACCCGCGGCTGGACGAACTGTCCACGCTTCCCGTTTCCACCCTCCGCCGGTTGCAGGCGCTCTGCGACGAAGGCGGGGCCGTCGCCGCCCATGCCGCGCTGGCGCAACTGGCGCTGGCCGCTGGCATCTACGCCGCCCCGGTGATGGGCGAAAAGACCGTGCCGCAGATGGGGTTCTACGATCCCGAGCGTGGCGTGATCTCTGCGCCGGGCGCCCCGGACACCCGTCCCGGGCCTGACCCGGGACCTCTGCCCGATACCGGTGCGCCCCTTGTGGATGGAGGTCCCGGGTCAAGCCCGGGACGGGGTTCCTTCGCATCGGCCTCACCCCCCAAAGGTCCCGTCCTCGTCACCTTCTACCGCAGCTACCTGACCTCCGGCGACACCGCGCCCGTGGATGCCCTGATCCACGCCCTCCGCGCCGCCGGCTTCCAGGCCTACGGCGCCTTCGCCCCAAGCCTGAAAGCCCCCGGCGTTGCCGACTGGCTCTCCGCCCACCTGACCGCAGCGCCCCCAGTCGCCATTATCAACGCCACCGCCTTCTCCGCCAGGTCCGACGACGGCGCGACGCCCTTCGACGCAGGCTGCTGCCCCGTCTTCCAGGTCGCCCTCTCCACCGCCCGCCGCCGCGACTGGGCGGCCTCCGACCGGGGCCTTTCCCCCGCCGACCTCGCCATGCACGTCGTCCTGCCCGAGGTCGATGGCCGCCTCTTCGCCGGGATCGTCAGCCACAAATCCCCCGGAAAGCGCCACGCGGAGCTGCAATTCTCCCGCTTCGCCCACCGGGCCGACGCAGGCCGCATCGCCGCCGTAGTGGAGCGCGTGAAACACTGGCACCGCCTCGCCACCACCCCGGCACAGGACCGCCAGCTCGCGATCATCCTCTCCACCTACCCCGGCCGCGCGCATCAGATGGCCCATGCTGTCGGTCTCGACGCGCTGGCCTCCACGGACCGCCTGCTCGAAACCCTCGCCGCCGAGGGCTACCAGGTCACGCAAGGCGCACCGCTGACCGAGGCCCTGACCGAGACCCTCGCCTGGCCCCTCGCCGACTACCAAGCCGCCCTCGCAACTCTCCCTGAGCCTCTCCGACAAGACCTGACACAGGCCTGGGGAAGTCCTGCAAGCGACCCCTCGTTCCGCGACGGAGCCTTCCACTTCCCCGCCACCCGCCGCGGCCACGCGCTGATCGCCCTGCAACCCGAACGCGGCGACGTCGCCACCCGCGACGACAGCTACCACGACCTCTCCCGCACCCCGCGCCACGCCTACGTGGCCTTCTACCTCTGGCTCCACGCCCAAGGCCTCCACGCCCTGATCCACATGGGCGCGCATGGCACGCTGGAATGGCTGCCGGGCAAATCCGTCGCCCTCTCCGACACCTGCTGGCCCGAGGCGCTGATCGGCCCCACCCCGGTCATCTACCCCTTCATCGTCAACGACCCCGGCGAGGCCGCCCAGGCCAAGCGCCGCATCGGGGCCGTCACCCTCGGCCACCTGCCACCCCCGCTGACGCAAAGCGTGGTCCCCCCCGAGCTTCAGCGCCTCGAACGCCTGCTCGACGAATACTCCACCGCCGACGGGTTAGACCCCGCCCGCCGCACCCTCCTGATCGCCTCCATCCGCGACGAAGCGTCAGCCTCCGGCATCGCCGCCGACCTCGGTCTTACCCCCAACGCCACCCCGGCGGAGGCGATCACGAGGATCGACCGCTTCGTCTGCGACCTGAAGGAAAGCCAGTTCGGCAAGGGCCTGCACATTTTTGGCGAGGGCCAGGGCGAAGCCCAAGGCCTCCTCACCGCCCTCAACGGCCACCGCGTCCCCCCCGGCCCCGCCGGTTCCCCCCACCGGGGCCGCCAGGACGTCCTGCCCACCGGCCGCAACCTCTTCTCCGTCGACCCCCGCGCCGTTCCCTCCCGCAACGCCCATGCCCAAGGCGTCAAACTGGCCGAGGAGCTGATCCGCCGCCACCTGCAGGACCACGGCGACTACCCGCGCGGCTTGATCGTCGACCTCTGGGGGTCAGCGACCATGCGCACGGCAGGCGAGGAATTCGCCATGGCCCTCCACCTTGCAGGCCTCGCGCCAAAATGGGACGAAGGATCGGCGAGGGTCTCCGGCTTCGAAATCCTCCCCCTCGCCCTTCTCGGGCGGCCAAGGATCGACGTCACCCTCCGCGTCTCCGGCCTCTTCCGTGACGTCTTCCCGACCCTTGCGCAACTCTTCGAAGCCGGCGCGGAGGCCCTCTCCCAGCGCGACGAGACCGCGCAAGACAACCCCTACACGACCCGCGAAGCCCGGGTCTTCGGCCCCAAACCCGGCCTCTATGGCCTGGGCATGGGCACCGCCGCCGACACCTTCACCGACGAGGCCCGCGCCGCCGCCGGGGAAGCCTGGCTCAACGCCTCCGCTTACGCCATCGGCCCCGACGGCCAGTCGCATGAAGCCCGCGCCGCCCTCGAAGCCCGCGTCCTCGCCTCCGACAGCTTCGTCCACGCCCAGGACCTTCCCGAAACCGACGTCCTCATCGCCGCCGACTACGCCGCGCACGAGGCCGGTTTCGCCGCCGCCGTGGCGAAACTGGGGGGCAACAAACCCACCCTCTACCACCTCGACGCCACGAAGCCCGACACCCCGCACGCCCGCACCCTCACCGAGGACATCGCCCGAGTTGTCCGCGCCCGTGCTGCGAACCCGCACTGGGCCGAGGGCATGATGAACCACGGCTTCCGGGGAGGCGCCGAAATCGCCGCCACCCTCGACCACATGGCCGCCTTCGCGCACCTCGCGCAGGTCGTCCCGCCGCACCTCTTCGACCTCTACCACGACGCCACCCTCGGCCGCGACGAGGTCCGCGATTTCCTCGCCCGCGAGAACCCAGCTGCGCTGGCCGCGATGGAAGACCTCTTCCGCCGCCTCCGCGACGCAGGCCTCTGGCAAACCCGCCGCAACTCCATCGCCGCAAGGCTGGATGGTGCGGCATGACCTGCAACCATTTCATGTCTCCAAATATCCCCGCCGGAGGCAAACCCCGAGCCGGTTGCGCGCCCTTCGCGCGCAGAGGCGAGACAAAAGGCTCGCGCGAAGCGCTCCTTGCAATAACCGCCCCAACCCAGGGGCGCACCGCATGACCGCCTGGGAAATCAAGGGCTGGTGCCCCGGAGCGCTGCGCCCGATGCAATCCGGCGACGGCCTCGTCGTGCGCATCCGGCCACCCCTCGGACGCCTGACTCCACAACAGGCGCACGCCATCGCGCAAGCCGCCGAGACCCACGGCAACGGCATCATCGACCTCTCCGCCCGCGCCAACCTGCAACTGCGCGGCGTGACCCTGGCCTCGCACCCCCGCCTCATCGACGACCTCCGCGCGCGCACCCTCATCGACCCGGACATCGAGACCGAGACCCTCCGCAACCTCATCGTCACGCCCTTCCGGACCAGCCCCCCACCCCCATCCCCTCCCCACCGGGGGGAGGGGAGCCGCCAAGGCCAACCGGTCCGCGCAACGTCCGCCCCAAGCGCCTCCCTCCCCGCTACGTGGGGGAGGGGGAGGGCTGGGGTGGGGGGGCACCCGGCCAGCCCGGAAGACGACACCGACAACCTCGCCAGAACGCTGACCGCCTCCCTCGCCCAAATGCCCCAACTCCCCGGCAAGTTCGGCTTTGCTCTCGATTCCGGCCCGCGACCCGTCCTGACCGGGGCTTCTGCCGACATCCGCGTTGAGCGTGAGCCGCAAGGCCGCCTGATCCTCCGCCCCGACGGCCACCCCCTCGGCCAACCCGTCACCGACATCGCCGACGATGCCATCGCGATGGCCCACTGGTTCGTCGCAAACGGCGGCATCACCAACGGCCGCGGCCGCATGGCCGCCCTGATCGCCAAGGGTATCGCTCCACCGAACTGCACCCTTGCACCCGCCGAACCCCTCCCGACCCCACACCCTGGCCGCCTTCACCCCGACGGAGCCCTCGTCGCCCTCGCCTTCGGCCAGATGCGCGGCGAGACGCTGCACGCCCTCGCCGCGCTCGGCCACGAGATCCGCCCGACCCCCTGGCGGATGCTCCTGATCGTCGGCGCAACCGCACTCCCCACGATCCCCGGCCTCATCACCGACGCGACCGATCCGATCCTCCGCATCACCGCCTGCACCGGTGCCCCCGCCTGCCCACAGGCCCGGGGCGACACGCGCCACCTTGCGCGTCAGCTCGCTCCGCACCTCGCGGCGGCACAGACGCTCCACATCTCCGGCTGCGCCAAGGGCTGCGCCCATCCCAGCGCCGCCGACACGACCCTTACCGCCACCGGCCAGGGCCATGACCTGATCCGCAACGGCACAGCCCATGACACGCCCAGCCTGCGCGACCTCTCCCCGCAGGCGATCATTGACCACCTGAAGGCCCCGAATGCCCCACACCTATGAAACCGATGGCGCGGCGATCTATGTCCAGAGCTTCGCCATGATCCGGGCCGAGGCCGACCTCGCCCGCTTCACGCCCGAGGAAGAGATCGTCGCCGTCCGCATGATCCACGCCGCCGGGATGGTGGAGCTTGCGCCCTTCATCCACTTCACCCCCGGCATGGCCATCGCCGCCCGTGCGGCACTTGAGGACGGCGCGCCGATCCTTTGCGACGCGCGGATGGTCAGCGAGGGCATCACCCGCGCCCGCTTGCCCAAAGACAACCCGGTCATCTGCACCCTGCATGACCCCAAGGTTCCCGCGCTGGCGAAGAAGATGCAGAACACCCGCTCCGCCGCCGCCCTTGAACTCTGGCGGCCGCACCTCGCCGGGTCCGTTGTCGCCATCGGCAACGCCCCCACCGCGCTGTTCCACCTTCTGAACATGCTGGAAGACCCCACCTGCCCCCGCCCCGCCGCGATCATCGGCTGCCCCGTGGGCTTCGTCGGCGCCGCCGAATCCAAGGACGCGCTGATCGAAGCGCCCCCCGCGCCATCCGTCATCGTCAAGGGACGCCTCGGCGGCAGCGCCATCACCGTGGCGGCGGTCAACGCGCTCGCCAGCCGGAAGGAATGACCATGGGCCGCGTGATCTGTGCGGGCCTTGGCCCCGGCGACCCGGACCTGATGAGCCTGAAGGCGGCGCGTGCCATCGGCCAGGCGAAACATGTCGCCTACTTCCGGAAAGAGGGCCGCTCTGGTCAGGCCAGACGGATTGTCGAAGGGATGCTGAACCCCGCAGCCATCGAATACCCGATGGAATACCCGGTCACGACCGAGCTTCCCTTCGACAGCCCCGGCTACATCGACGCCCTGGCGCATTTCTACGACGACTGGGCCAATCGCCTCGCCACCCTTGCCGCGACCGAGGATGTGGTCGTTCTCTGCGAAGGTGACCCGTTCTTCTACGGCAGCTTCATGCACCTCCACTCGCGCCTGCAGGGCCGGGTCCCGGTCGAGGTGATCCCCGGCATCACCGGCATGACCGGCTGCTGGCACGCCACCGATACGCCGATCACCTGGGGCGACGATGTGCTGACGGTCCTCATGGGCACGCTGCCCGAGGACGACCTGGTCCGCCATATGTCCAGCGCCGACGCGCTGGTGGTGATGAAGACCGGCCGCAACCTGCCCCGCGTTCGCCGGGCGCTGGAACGGGCCGGGCGGCTTCAGTCGGCCTGGCTGGTGGAACGCGGCACGATGCCGGGACAACGGATCGCCCGCCTGTCCGAGGTCGAGCCGCATGATGTGCCCTATTTCGCCATCGTCCTCGTCCACGGTCACGGTCGGCGGCCGGAGATCGCGGAATGAGCGGTTGGCTGACCATTGCAGGCCTGGGGCCGGGGGACGACCGGCTGGTGACGCCCGAGGTTTCGGCGGCTCTGGCCGAGGCGACCGATGTGGTCGGCTACATTCCCTACGTCGCCCGCGTGGCTCCGCGACCGGGTCTGACCCTGCACCCGTCCGACAACCGGGTCGAGCTTGACCGCGCCCGGGCCGCACTGGAGATGGCAGCCGCCGGCGGACGTGTCGTCGTCGTCTCCTCCGGCGATCCGGGCGTCTTCGCGATGGCCTCTGCCGTGTTCGAGGCGCTGGAGGGCCGCCCGGACTGGCAGGCCTTGGACATCCGCGTCCTGCCGGGCATTACCGCGATGCTCGCCGCAGCCGCTGCCGCGGGCGCGCCCTTGGGCCATGACTTCTGCTGCATCAACCTTTCCGACAACCTGAAGCCGTGGGAGGTGATCGACACCCGCCTCCGCCACGCCGCGCGTGCCGATTTCGCGATGGCCTTCTACAACCCCCGCTCCGCCTCGCGGCCCGAAGGGTTCGTGAAAGCCCTGGCGACCCTGCGCGAGGAATGCGGGCCTGATCGCCTGATCACCTTCGCCCGCGCCGTCTCCACCCCCGACCAGCGCATAAAGACCGTCACGCTGGTTGAGGCTACCCCGGAAATGGCTGACATGCGCACTGTCGTGATCGTCGGCAACTCGGCCACGCGCCGCGTCGGGCGCTGGGTCTACTCACCGCGGAGCGTGACGTGAGCCGGACCAAAATCCTTCGAAGGATTTTGCAAGACTTTTCGAAAAGTCTTGGCCTCGGTTCAACCGTTCAGCCAGGCCATGACCTCTTCGACCGTCCGCGCCACATTCCGCTCCGGCACCCAAGGCCGGTCGATCAGGACCACCGGAAGACCCAACTCCCGCGCGGCGAGGAGCTTCGCTTCGGCCCCCGCTCCACCCGCATTCTTGGCGACGATCACCTCGATGCGGTGATCCCCAAGCAGCGCGCGGTCGCCCTCGACCGTGAACGGTCCCCGCGCGATCACCGCTTCGGCCCGGGGCAGGGGGAACGGTTCGGTCGGCGGGTCCACCAGACGCAAAAGGTAGTGGTGCTGGGGAGCGGCCGCGAAAGCGTCGAGGGTCTGCCGCCCAATGGCCAGGAATACCCGGCGCGGTGCGTCCCCCAGCGCCGCCACCGCAGCGGCAAGATTCGGGACATGGGTCCAGCGGTCGCCCTCGGCAGCGGCCCAAGGTTCCCGCTCCAGCGCGATCAGCGGGGTTCTCATGGCCGCGCAGGCTTCCACGGCGTTCCGGCTCATCTGCGCGGCGAAGGGGTGGGTCGCGTCGATCAGGTGGGTGATCCCTTGGGCCTTCAGGTAGTCCACCAGCCCCGCCACACCCCCGAACCCGCCCATGCGGACGGGCAAGGGCTGGGCCACCGGGCTTTCGGTCCGGCCTGCGTAGGAATAGACCGCGTCCACCCCGGCCTCGGCCAGCGCGCGGGCCATGGCTGCGGCCTCGGTTGTGCCGCCCAGAAGCAGGACGCGGGGCGGAAGGAGGGGGGGCATGGCTGATCCCTGGCTCACGATCATCGGACTGGGCGAAGATGGACCGGCTTCGCTGTCCCCCGCAAGCCGCGATGCCCTCCGCTCTGCCGCCGTCATCTTCGGAGGCCCCCGCCACCTTGCGCTGGTGGAGGCTGGGGACAAGGGCCAGCCCTGGCCGGTGCCATTCGACGCAACCCCCGTCCTTGCCCGCCGGGGCCAGCCCGCCGTGGTCCTCGCCTCGGGCGACCCGTTCTGGTTCGGTGCAGGCGGCAGCCTGATGGCCCACCTCGCGCCAGGCGAATGGACCTCCCACCCCGCCCCCTCCACCTTCCAGCTCGCCGCGAACCGGCTTGGCTGGCGGCTGGAGGAGACGCTTTGCCTCGGCTTCCACGCCGCCCCCCTTGCCCGGCTGCGTGTGGTCCTTGGCAAGGGCGTCCGCGTGATCTGCACCCTTCGTGACGGGGCCGCCGTTGCCGAACTTGCCGCCTGGCTTGCCGCCAACGGTCACCCTGACTCACGCCTGGCCGTCCTTGAACGCCTCGGCGGCCCGCACGAACGCATCACCCAGGGCCTGCCCTCCGGCCCCATCTCCGCCCCGGTCTGCGCTGCCATCGAGGCCACCAACCCCGGCCTCCCCCGCGCCTCGGGTCTGCCGGACGAATTGTTCCAGCACGACGGCCAGATCACCAAGCGTCCCGTCCGGGCGTTGACGCTCTCGACACTGGCCCCCCGGCCGGGCGAAACGCTCTGGGACATCGGCGCAGGCTCCGGCTCTGTCGGCATCGAATGGCTTTTGGCCGGGGGCGCACGGGTCGAGGCGCTGGAAGCCGACCCCACCCGCGCCGCGCGCGCCCGGGGCAATGTTGAAGCCTTCGGCCTGTCCCACCGCCACCGCCTGACCGAGGCCCGCGCGCCCGAGGGCCTGGAGGGATTGCCGAAGCCCGATGCGGTCTTCATTGGCGGTGGTGCCTCCGATGCCGTTCTTTCCGCCCTCTGGGACCGTATCCCGCCTGGCACACGGCTGGTGATGAACGCCGTCACGCTGGAGACGGAGGCGCTGGTCCTTGACTGGTCCACCCGCCACGGCGGCCACCTTCTCAAGATCGAGCTGTCGGAACCCACCGCCATCGGCCGTAAGCGCGGCTGGAAGGCCGCCCTGCCGATTCTGCAGTGGAGCGTCACCCGATGATCGTCGCGGGGTTCGGCTTCAGGACAGGCGCAACTTTGGCCGCGCTGCAGGATGCGCTGGCACGGGCCGGGGGCCCGGACGGCGTGACGCATCTGGCAACTCTCGCGACAAAGGCCGAGGGTCTGGCCGACCTGGCCGCCGCGCTGGACCTTCCGGTCCTGACGCTTCTGCGGGAAGACCTGAAGGGCGTCGAGACGCCCACCCGGTCCGACCGCGTGGCCGCGCTGTTCGGTGCGGGCTCGGTCGCGGAAGCCGTGGCGCTGGTTGCGGCAGGGCCGGGTGCACGGCTGCGGGGCCTTCGGGCCGTGTCGGCAGACGGGACGGCCACAGCGGCCATAGCGGAGGGCCGGGGGTGACGGGCGGCTTGCAAATTGAGCGCTTCGCGCAAGCCTTTTGTCTCGCCTCCGCGCGCGAAGGGCGCTGGGTCGGCTCGGAGGGCCTCCGGCGGGGATATTTGAGCAAAAGTGAAAGGGCAGGGGTTCGCCTCTGCAGGGGTGCGGCATGACCGTCCATTTCATCGGGGCCGGACCGGGCGCGCCGGACCTTCTGACGCTGCGGGGGCGCGACCTGATCGCGGCGTCCCCGGTCTGTCTTTATGCGGGGTCGCTGGTGCCAGAGGGCGTGCTGTCGCATTGCCCGCCCGGATGCCGGATCGTGAACACCGCCCCCCTGTCGCTGGACGAGATCATGGCGGAGATCGTCACCGCGCACGAGGCCGGGCAGGATGTGGCGCGGTTGCATTCCGGCGACCTGTCGGTCTGGTCGGCGATGGGCGAACAGCTGCGGCGGTTGCGGGGCCTGGGCATCCCCTACGATGTGACGCCCGGCGTACCCTCCTTTGCGGCGGCGGCGGCGGCGCTGGGGGTGGAACTGACCCTGCCGGGACTTGCCCAGTCGGTGGTGCTGACGCGGACCGAGGGCCGTGCCACGCAGATGCCGTCGCGCGAGACGCTGACTGCCTTCGCCGCCACGGGGGCGACGCTGGCCCTGCACCTCTCGATCCACATGATCGACAAGCTGACTTCGGAACTGACCCCCCACTACGGCGCGGATTGCCCGGTGGCGGTGGTCTGGCGGGCAAGCTGGCCCGACCAGCGGATCATCCGGGCGACTTTGGCGAGGCTGAAGGCCTCGGTGCCCGACGAAGTTGAACGGACTGCGCTGATCCTGGTGGGTCCGGCGCTGGCGCAGGAGGGGTTCGATGAGAGCCGTCTATACGCAGGCGACTACGACCGCCGCTATCGCCCCGTCGGCACCCACCCGCGCTTTCCGGGGACGGGCGGATGACCCCCGGCCTTCTCATCGCGGCGCCTGCAAGCGGCACCGGCAAGACTACGGTCATGCTGGGGCTTCTGGCCGCGCTGCGGGAGAAGGGGCTGACGGTCCAGCCGTTCAAGAACGGTCCCGACTACATCGACCCGGCCTTCCACCGCGCGGCATCGGGGCGTGAGAGCTTCAACCTCGACACCTGGGCCATGCCGGGGGCGATGCTGGACGGGATGCTTGTCGCGGCCGAGGGCGCGGACCTGGTACTGGCCGAAGGGTCTATGGGCCTGTTCGACGGGGTGGCTTCACCGGGCGCCTGCGGGAACGGGGCTTCGGCGGACCTGGCGGCGCGGATGGGCTGGCCCGTGGTGCTGGTGATCGACGCGTCCGGTCAGGCGCAGACGGCGGCGGCGGTGGCGCAGGGGTTGGCGCGGTTCCGGGCAGGCGTGACGGTGGCGGGCGTGATCCTGAACCGCATCGCATCCCCACGGCACGAGGCGCTGGTGCGCGCCGGGATGGCGGAGGCGGGGCTGACAGTGCTGGGGGTCCTGCCCAAGCGCGCGGCGATCGCGATGCCGGAGCGGCACCTTGGGCTGGTGCAGGCCGAGGAGCAGCCCGCCCTGCAGGCCCTCATCTCCGAAGCGGCAGGGCTGATGCGCGAGGGCGTGGACCTGGATGCCCTGATCGCCGCCGCCCGGACGACCGCTTTGAGCCACGCACCCGCAAAGATCACCCCACCCGGCCAGCGCATCGCCCTTGCCCGCGACGCGGCCTTCTCCTTCGTCTACCCCCACCTCCTCCTCGGCTGGGGCGCAGCGGGGGCGGAGGTCCTGCCTTTCTCCCCCCTCGCCGACGAAGCCCCCGACCCCAGCGCCGAGACCTGCTGGCTGCCCGGCGGCTACCCTGAACTCCACGGCGCGACCCTGGCCAATGCCGACCGCTTCCGCACCGGCCTCCGCGCCTTTGCCGAGACGAAACCCGTCCACGGCGAGTGCGGAGGCTACATGGCGATGGGCGCGGCGATCATCGACAAGGACGGCAACCGGCACCGGATGGCGGGGCTGCTGGGCCTGGTGACCAGCTTCGAGAAGCGGAAAATGCACCTCGGCTACCGGCTGGCCCATCTTTCGCAGCCCATCCCCGGCCACGCGGCGGGCACGACGCTATGGGGCCACGAGTTCCACTACTCCACCATCCTCGACCAACCCGACGCGCCCTTGGCCCAGGTCACCGGCGCGACCGGGGCTACCGTTCCCGAAACCGGCTCCACTCGACTCCAGCCGGGCGGCGGGCTATCGACCGGCACCTTCTTCCACGTGATCGCAAGCGCATGAGACCACCTGTCCCGCCTGGCCCCGGAGTTTTCGAAAACTCCGGTTCGGAGCCTTCAAAGGCTCCGGTCCGATTTCTTCGAAGAAATCGGGGGCAGGGATGACCGGTTTCGTCACCTTCGTCTCTGCCGGGCCCGGCGACCCGGACCTTCTGACCGTCAAGGCAGTGAAAGCCCTCGCTGTCGCCGACGCCGTCCTCTTCGACGACCTCTCCTCCGGCCCGATCCTGGCGCTGGCAAAGCCCGGGGCCGACATGGTCGGCGTGGGCAAACGGGCCGGGCGCGCCTCGCCCAAGCAGGACCATGTGAGCCGACTTCTGGTCGACTACGCCCTGACCGGCGCCCATGTCGTCCGCCTGAAATCCGGCGACTCCGGTATCTTCGGGCGGCTGGAGGAGGAACTGACCGCAGTCCGCGCCGCCGGGATCGCCTGCGAGATCATCCCCGGCGTCACGTCGGCCTCCGCAGCCGCCGCCGCCGCTGGGATACCTTTGACAAGACGCCAGCACGCCCAGCGGGTCCAGTTCATCACCGCGGCAGACGTGACCGGCAACCTGCCGCCGGGGCTGAACATGGCGGCGCTGGCCGACCCGCAGGCGACGACCGTCATCTATATGGGCAAGCGCACCTTCCCCGCGCTGGCCGAGGCGCTGATCGCCCACGGGCTGCCGCCTTCGACCCCCGCGCTCTTGGCCGAGGCCGTCTCGACGCCCGAACAGGTGCTCCACCGCTCGACTGTCGCCGATCTCGCCCGGACGCTGGCCGCTGACCGCTCGCCCCTTCCAGGTCTGATCCTTGTCGGCAACCTTGCCGAGGGGGCGGAATGACTACCCTCTGGCTGATCGGGATCGGCACCGGCAACCCGGATCATGTCACCGGCCAGGCGATCAAGGCGCTGAACGGGGCCGACCTGATCCTGATCCCGCGCAAGGGCACGGCGAAGTCCGACCTGGCCGAGGTGCGGCAGCTGATCCTGTCCCAGGTCCTGTCCGCCCCCGTGGCGGTGGCCGATTACGATGTCCCCCAACGGGCCGACCAGGACGACTACCTGGGCGCAGTGAACGACTGGCACGACGCCATCGCCGAGGTCTGGGCCGACACCATCGCCGCCCATCGCCCCGGTGCGGCGAATGTCGCGCTGATGGTCTGGGGCGATCCCTCGCTTTACGACAGCACCTTGAGGATCGCTTCCCGCCTGCCCGGTCTGACGGTCAAGGTCGTCCCCGGCATCACCAGCCTGCAGGCCCTCACCGCCGCCCATGCCATCCCGCTGAACACCCTCGCCGCGCCGGTGACCATCACCACCGGCCGCCAGCTGCGCGACCACGGCTGGCCCGAAGGAGCGACGACCCTCGCCGTCATGCTGGACAAGGGCGGCGCCTTCACCGTGCTGCCGCCCGACACCGAAATCTGGTGGGGCGCCTATGTCGGCATGCCCGAGGAAACCCTGATCCACGGCACCCTCGCCGAAGTCTCCGACCACATCCTGTCGACCCGCGCCGAACTCCGCGCCCAGCATGGCTGGATCATGGACATCTACGTCCTTCGCCGGGGTTTCGATGTCTGAGCTTCTCCGCCGCGTCCTCCCGGTCTACGGGCTGGCCAAGGACACCCCCCTCACCCTCCTCAACCGCTCGGAAAACGAGACTTGGGCAGCCGGAGACCTCGTCCTCCGCCTCCACCGGCAGGGCTACCACATCAAACCCGAGATCGCCTCGGAACTCGCCTGGCTGACCGCGCTGCAGGACCTTCCCGGCCTGAACGCCGTCCGCCCCATCCCCGGCGCACAGGGCCTTGTCACTGAACTGGACGGCCGCTTCGTCGTCGCCTTCGCGCCCATCGAGGGGCAGGAGCTGCACCCCGGCGACGATCTTTCCCGCTGGTTCGCGCCCCTGGGAGAGATCACTGCCCGCCTGCATTTACACGCCCGCGGGTGGATCCAGCCCAGGGGCTTTACCCGCAATCGGTGGGACGTGGAGACGATCCTCGGGCCTCAGCCGCACTGGGGGCATTGGCGGCAGGCGCAGGGTCTGGACCTGCAAGGCGAGACACTTTTGGCACACGCGACCGATGCGCTTGCCGCCAGGCTCCTCGCCTATGGCACCGGGCCTGACACCTTTGGCCTGATCCACGCCGACCTGCGGCTGGCGAACCTGATGGTGAACGGGGACCAGCTGACCGCCATCGACTTCGACGACTGCGGCTTTGGCTGGTGGGCCTACGACCTCGCCTCGGCCCTCAGCTTCATCGAGACCGACCCGAGGCTGCCCGAGCTTATCGCTGCATGGGTCGAGGGTTATACCCGCATCGCGAGCCTCAACCCCCAAGACCGCGCGATGATCCCCTCGCTGATCTTCCTCCGCCGCGTCCTCTTGACCGCTTGGCTCTCCACACGCGCGGACAGCGACACTGCGCAGAACCTCGGAGGTCCAGCTTACACCCAGGGCACGCTGGACCTGGCCGAGCGCTACCTGACCGGCGGGCTGGTGGCCTTTCTGCCCTGAGCCTAAGGCTCTTCGGTAGAAATTCTGGGCTCTGGCCTCACTCCTTCAGCAAGAGCCCCAGCGCCAGCACCGTCATCGCCACCCCGATCAACACCATCCCCGGCTGCACCAGCCCGTGCAGCGCGATTTCCCACAGGGCGACCCAGCTTGGGACCAGGTAGGTATAGGCCATCACCTTCGCCGCAGGCAGCTGCAGCGAGGCGTATTGCAGCAGCACAAATGTCATCGCACTTGCGGCCACGGCCACATAGACCAGCGTCACCCAGACCACACCGGGCAAGGCGGCCCAATCGGTCGCCACTACGGCGGGCCAGGCGTAAAGGGCCAGCAGCACCGTCCCTGCCACCATCATCCCGAAGGTGAAGACCACAGCCGGTTCCCCACGGTTCAGCTTGCGCACCAGGGGCGCGTAGGCCGCATGCGCCACGCAGCCGACGAAGTAGATCGCCTCGCCCCGCCCGACCTGGAACGCCATCAGCGCCGACAGGTCAGCCCGGAAGATCACCCACAGCGCGCCCACCCCGCCGATGCACAGCGCCAGCGCCATCCGTCCCGTCAGACGCTGCCGCAGGAACAGCCAGCCGAACCCGGCGGCCATGATCGGCGTCAGGGTGAAGACCGCCGCCGCCGACACGGGGGCCGCTGTCTTCAACCCCTCGAACATCAGGACGAAATAGGACCCAAGCAGCCCGCCTAGCACCAGATACCGCCACGGGGCCACCCAGGCGCTGCGCGGAATGCCCGTGGTCAACGCCGCCGCAACACCCACCAGCGCTCCCGCCAGGACAAAGCGCACCACCGACAAGGCACCCGGGTCGATATGCGGTGCGGCCAGCACCCCCAGCGAGAAGGACCCCGCCACCAGCGCCGAGAACGCCAGCATCGCCAGATGCCCGCGCGCGGGCTGCGAAAGACCCGACGTCAGCCGGTGCAGAACTTCCATTCCTTCGCCGAGTCCTTGAGGTGCGTCAGGAAGGCCTGAACCTTGCGCGTCCGGTGCAGGTCGACATGGGTCACGATCCGCAACGGCGATTCCCAGTCCGGGCGCGGTGGCAGGATTTCCACCAGGTCCGGGTCTTCCGAGGCGCGGAAGCTCATCATGAAGCCGATCCCGGCCCCCTGGCGCACGGCCTGTTCCAACGCAGCGACTTCCGTGGCCGCATAGGCGATCTGATCGGGATGCACCGTCGCCCGCAGCCAGCGGTGGAACGGCGCGCGGGTCACTTCTGCATCGGTGCAGACAAAGCGGTGGTCCTCGAACTCGGCTTCCGAGGCCGGATGCCCGAACTTTTCGACATAGGACCGCGCCGCGTAAAGCCCTGCCTTGATCCGTGCCAATGGCTGCACCACGTTGTCCGGCTCTTCGGCCCCGTTCCCGGCTCGGATCGCCACATGCGCCTCGCCATAGTCCAGCCGGAACACCCGCATGTCGGTCAGGAAACGGACGCGCACTTCGGGATACTTCTCCTGGAAGGCCACCATGACCGGTGTCAGCAGGTCGCCGATCCCCGCGATCGAGGTCACCACCAGCTCGCCCGAGACCGTCTCGCCCTGGCCCTTGATCCGGCTGACCAGGTGGGCAAACTGCTCTTCCGTGGTCTGTGCCACCGACAGAAGGTCCCGCCCCGATTCCGTCGGCGTGTAGCCCCGCGCGTGGCGCTGGAACAGCTTGACCCCCAGCCGCTTTTCCAGCGCGTCGATATGGCGGATCACCGTGGCATGGTGCACGCCCAGAACCTCGGCCGCGCCCGAGACCGTCCCCCGTCGCGCCACCTGGTAAGCCGTGCGGATCTCGTCCCAGTTTTCCATCGCAACGCCCCGCTGTTCGTGCACCCATGCACAACAGCCGGTTTTGCCCCGCAGCGCAAGGCGTGGCCGGGTGCGTCCAGGTGCCTTGACTTGATCGCCAAGACCATCGCTTCTGTCGCCAAGGCAAAGCGGAGGCGGGTCAGGTGTTCGAACAAAGGGCGATTTACGGCCATGTCCGCTTTTCGTTTTACGGTCTGACCGACACCCGCACCCAACCCGACGAAGAGGGCGCTGCCCTGGCGCGCCTTTACGACGAAACCCGCATGGCCCGGCGCTTCTTCCTGTTCGAGAACCTGACGCTGCCAAGTCTGATGCACCAGACCGACCGCGACTTCCGCACAGTGATCATGTCCTCCGACGTCATGCCCGACCGGTTCAAGGAAAGGCTGAGCGCCCTTGCCGCCAAACTGCCCGGCGCGGTCGTGGAATACTCGCACCACCAGCGCGGCGATCTGGCGTTCCACAAGTACATGGTCGAGGCATCAGGCTACAAGGGCCGGGCCAACTCGGTGCATTTCCGGCTGGACGATGACGACGCCGTGTCGGTCAACTACATCGCCCGCCTGCGCGAAGTGACACGGATCCTGTCGCCGTCGACCCATGTCACCTTCCCGACCGGGGTCTTCGTCTTCCCGGCCAACGCGACCGAACCCATCGGCGTGTCGATGGTGCAGCAGCGCTTCCTGACCGCCATCGGCCTTGCCACGGTGAACGGCCCCAGCTTCCAGAAGAACCCGTTCCAGATGCAGCACGGCAATGTCTGGACCCGCTGGCCGGTCGTGTCGGACCCAAGCTTCTGCTCGCATATCCGCAGCCAGCATTTCGACAATGACTCGGGCGCGATGCAGAACCGCATCCTCGGTGCGGTACAGGCCGAACGGAACAGTCGCCGTGGGCGCAGGCATGCGAGTGTCGTCGATCGCCGTCTGGCCGAGACCTTTCCCTGGATCGACCGTGAAACGCTGGATGGCCTGATCGCCCGCTGCGAGGCTGTGAAGTCGCTGGCCGACCTGCCGCCGGTCACCTAACCCTTCCCGCTTGACTTAGCCGCCCGCCGGGCGTATCCGCCCACCCAATTCCCCGGAGGCAACAGCTTCCGGTCCCTTGGGCATTGCCCGGGATCGCCATCCGTCAGCGCGTCTGCGCCCACGGGTGCGCTTCCGCTTTGCGCAAGGTCTTCGCCGCCCCATATCGGGGTGACCGCAACGAAAGGGTGACGCGATGTTCGAAAGTCTCTCCGAACGCCTTGGCGGCGTCTTCGACCGGCTCACCAAGCAGGGCGCGCTGTCCGAAGCCGACGTCGTCACTGCGCTGCGCGAAGTCCGCGTCGCGCTTCTGGAGGCTGACGTCTCGCTCCCTGTCGCCCGCGACTTCATCAAGCGCGTCACCGAAAAGGCCACCGGCTCCGCCGTCACCAAGTCGATCACCCCCGGCCAGATGGTCGTGAAGATCGTCCATGACGAACTGATCCGCGTGTTGTCGGGCGACGGCCCCGCCGAGGCCTTGAAGATCGACAACCCGCCCGCGACGATCCTGATGGTCGGTCTGCAGGGCTCGGGCAAGACCACGACCACTGCCAAGCTGGCAAAGCGGCTGAAGGAAAAGAACGGCAAGAAGGTCCTTCTCGCCTCGCTCGACACCAATCGCCCTGCGGCGATGGAGCAGCTGGCGATCCTTGGTGCCCAGATCGGCGTCGACTCACTGCCCATCGTGAAGGGTGAGACCGCCATCCAGATCGCCAAGCGCGCCAAGACGCAGGCCAACCTTGGCGGCTATGACGTCGTCTTCCTCGACACTGCCGGACGCCTGCACATCGACGAAGTCCTGATGGACGAGGTCCAGGCCGTCCGCGACATCGCCCAGCCGCGTGAAACCCTTCTCGTCGTCGACGGCCTGACCGGCCAGGACGCGGTGAACGTCGCCACCGAGTTCGACGGCAAGGTCGGCATCTCGGGCGTCGTCCTGACCCGGATGGACGGCGACGGTCGCGGCGGTGCCGCCCTGTCGATGCGCGCGATCACCGGCAAGCCGATCCGCTTCGTCGGCCTCGGCGAAAAGATGGACGCGATCGAGCCCTTCGAGGCCGAACGCGTCGCCGGCCGCATCCTTGGCATGGGGGACATCGTCGCCCTCGTCGAAAAGGCGCAAGAGACGTTCGAGGCCGAGCAGGCCGAACGCATGGCCAAGCGCTTTGCCAAGGGCCTGTTCAACATGAACGACCTGAAGATGCAGCTGGATCAGATGCTGAAGATGGGCGGGATGCAGGGCCTGATGGGCATGATGCCCGGCATGGGAAAGATGTCCGCCCAGGCCGAGGCTGCGGGCCTGAACGACAAGATGCTCCACCACCAGATCGCGCTGATCAATTCGATGACCAAGAAGGAACGCGCGAATCCTGACCTCCTGCAAGCCTCTCGCAAGAAGCGCATCGCAGCCGGCGCGGGCCTAGACGTCGCCGATCTGAACCGCCTGCTGAAGCAGCACAAGCAGATGGCCGAGATGATGAAGAAGATGGGCAAGGGCGGCATGATGAAGAACATGGTCAAGCAGTTCCTTGGCAAGGGCGGCATGCCAGACCCGTCAAAGATGTCGCCGGAACAGCTGGCCGAGATGGCAAAGGGCATGCAGCAAGGCGGCGGTCTGGGAGGCATCGGCGGCGGCCTGCCCCCCGGCATGGGCGGCCTCCCGCGCGGGATCACCCTGCCCGCGGGCCTGTCGGGGCTGATGAAGAAGAAATGACCGCCCCGGTGCTGCATACGACGCGGCTGGTCCTCAGACCGCTGATCATGGCCGACTATCCGGCCTATGCAGCGATGCAGATGTCGGATCGGGCGGCTTTCATGGGCGGTCCGCAGGGTCCGAAGGGCGCCTGGGGCGAATTCTGCCATGAGGTCGCATCCTGGTCCCTGTTCGGCCACGGCGGACTCGCTGTCTGTCGCAGGGATGATGGTGCAGTCGTCGGCACCGTGCAGATCAACAAAGGACCGCTCTATCCGGAAACCGAACTGGGCTGGCAGCTTTACGATGGCTTCGAAGGCAATGGCTACGCAACCGAATCCGCCGCCGCCCTGCGCGACTGGGCCTTTGCCTGCCTGCCGCTTGACAGCCTTGTCAGCTACACCGACCCGAACAACACGGCGTCGCAGGCCGTTGCGCGCCGCCTTGGCGCGGTGATCGACCCGGTTGCTCCGCGTCAGGACGCTGAAGACATGGTCTGGCGGCATCATCGGAGGGCCGCATGACCTACGCGATGCCCCTGCCAATCCCGACCCTGACGACCGACCGCCTGATCCTCCGTGCCCCGCGTGAGGCGGACTTTCCCGCCATGCTCACCTTCAACGACAGCCCGCGCTCCAGCTTTGTCGGCGGCGGCGGCGACCGGCAAAAGGTCTGGCGCGGGCTTCTGGCCAACATCGGCCACTGGGCCCTGCGCGGTTACGGGTTCTTTTCGGTGGATACCAAGGCGGGCGGCTTCATCGGGCGTGTCGGCGTGATCTACCATGACGGCTGGGACGAACCGGAACTCGCCTGGCACCTTTTCGACGGCTACGAAGGCAAGGGCTACGCGCATGAAGCCGCGCTCGCCGCCCGCGCCGACTACCATGCCCGGATCACGCAGCAGCCGCCGATCAGCTATATCGACGTGACCAATGCGCGATCCGAAGCCCTGGCCAAGCGTCTTGGCGCCACGATCGAGCGGACGCTGAACGACGACAAGGGCCATCACCACGTCTACAGGCACCCGGCACCAGAGGCGCATAAATGACTCGCGCCCCGCACGAAATCGCCATCACCGGCCCGGCCGCCAGCTTTGCGACCACCCTCTCGGGCATGCTTCCAGAGATCGAGACCGCGCGCCTGCGTCTTCGCGCGCCCCGGCTGGAAGATTTCGACGCCTGGGCCGAGATCCTGACCGGCCCCGCCGCGCCGCATCTTGGCGGACCGTTCAGCCGCGACGACGCCTTTGTCGAATTCCTGGCCTCTTGCGGCACCTGGCTTCTGCGCGGTCACGGCCCCTGGACCGTGGAACCAAAGCAAGGCGGCGAAGTCCTTGGTTTTGTCCTGATAGGGTTTGAGCCCGGCGACGCCGAACCGGAACTCGGCTACCTCTTCCGACCCGCCGCCGAAGGCCGGGGCTATGCGACCGAGGCCGTCCAGGCCGCCCGCGCCCATGCCTTCACCGCGCTGGGAATGTCCCGCGTGGTCAGCTACATCGCGCCCGAAAACATCGCCTCAGTCCGCCTTGCCCGTCGGGTCGGCGCGGTGCAAGACGGGATGCAAGACGGCAGCCAGGTCTGGGTCCACCGGCCCGCCCTTGCCCGACAGAACGCCGACCAGAGGGGAAACTGATGGACGCCGCAACCCGTGCTTCCGAACTTCTGAAGGATCATCGCGCCTCGATCGACCGGCTCGACGCGATTCTCGTCTACACGCTGGCCGAACGGTTCAAGCAGACCCAGGCCGTCGGGCGTCTGAAGGCCGAGCACAACCTTCCGCCCAGCGATCCCGACCGCGAGGCCCGGCAGATGGCGCGGCTGGACCAGCTGGCGCAAGAGGCCGACCTCGACCCCGACCTCGCCAAGAAATTCCTGACCTTCATCATCAGCGAAGTCATCAGGCATCACGAGAAACTGCAGAAATGACAGGGGCTGGCCCCGTCACCCGCCATTCAAAGGAGAAAACCAAATGGCTATGAAAATCCGTCTCGCGCGCGGTGGTTCCAAAAAGCGCCCGTTCTATTCCATCGTCGCCTCCGACTCGCGCATGCCGCGTGACGGCCGCTTCCTGGAAAAGCTCGGCACCTACAACCCGCTTCTGGCCAAGGACGACGAAAAGCGCGTCGTCATGAACATGGAGCGCGTGACCTACTGGCTGAGCCAGGGTGCCCAGCCGACCGACCGCATCGCCCGCTTCCTGGAAGCCGCCGGTGCGCGCCCCAAGGCGGTTCGCAACAACCCCAAGACCGGCACACCCGGCAAGGCGATGGCCGAGCGCGCCGCCAAGAAGGCCGCCCGCGCTGCCGAGCCCGCTGCCGAGTAATCCCATGACCGGCCAGTTCAGCCCCAAATTCCGGGAGGAACTGGCCGACCTCATGCGGTGGCGGCGCGACGTGCGCCGTTTTCGCACTGATCCGGTTCCCGAAGACCTGTTGGCCCGTGGTCTGCAGGCCTTTACGCTCGCCCCGTCCGTGGGCCTGTCGGAACCCTGGCGCATTCTCCGGGTCCAATCGCCCCAAGCCCGCGCCGCCTGCCTTGCCAACTATCGCGCCTGCAACGCCGAAGCCCTGTCCTGTCAATCCGAGGACCGTGCAGCCAGCTATGCCCGGTTGAAACTGTCCGGCATGGCCGAGGCTCCGGTCCACCTCGCCGTGTTCAGCGACGACACGACGCCCAAGGGCCACGGCCTTGGTGCCGCGACCATGCCCGAGACCCGCGCCTATTCCGTTGTCGGTGCGATCACCCACCTGTGGCTTGCCCTTCGCGCCGAGGGGCTTGGCCTTGGCTGGGTCTCGATCCTTGACCCGACCCGGCTGGCGGCAGACCTTGACGTCCCCGCCAACCGGCGTTTCATCGGCTATCTCTGCATCGGTTGGCCCGAGGAGGACGACACCGTGCCCGAACTGGAACGCGCTGGCTGGGAAACCCGCGCCCAGGCCCTTCCTCTGGAGACGCGCTGACATGTCCGACCTTATCTGCATCGGTGCCATTGCCGGGGCCTTTGGCGTCTCGGGCGAGGTGCGGCTGAAAAGCTTCTGCTCCGAGCCGAGCGACATTGCCTCTTACGGCCCGCTGTCCACCGAGGACGGCAGCCGCACCTTCCACATTTCGCTGACCCGCCCGGTGTCCGGAGGCCTTGGCGCGCGGATCGCGGGAATCACCACCAAGGAAGCTGCCGACGCCCTGCGCGGAACCAGCCTTTTCGTCCCCCGCGACCGGCTGCCCAGCCTGCCCGACGACGAATTCTACCACGCCGACCTGATCGGACTTGAAGCCTTTGATACGGGTGGACAAGCCCTGGGCAAAGTGACCGGCGTCTACAACCACGGGGCGGGGGATATCCTCGAAATATCGCCCACTGGTCATAAATCGGCCCTGCTTTTGCCCTTTACGACGGCAATCGTGCCCAATGTCGACCTGGCGGCAGGCCGCATCGTCATCGACCTGCCGGAAGAGTCCGACTGATCCCCGCGCCCCGCACTTCGCGGGCAGGAGAGAAGGAAGGAAAGCGCCATGCTTACGCGCATGCGCCTGGTAAAGGGCGCCACCGCATTGCTTTACACGGGCCCGCTTCTCGCCGGTCTGTGCGGCTTTGGCTGGACGATGGTGGCACCCTTCACCGGGATCTTCGTGGTCTGGCTGATGGTCCTGCGGCCCGAGCAATGGCCGACCGCCCCGGCGGAATGGCTGACCGGGCAGGCCTGGCTGGCAGCGCTGGCGCAGGTCCTGTCACAGATCGTGCTGGTCGCGATCCTGTTCAGTGTCGGACGCGGTCTGGGCGGGCTTGCCGACATCGGCGCCGTAGCCGTCAACCCGATGCTGCCCCTGTCGATCTCCTTCGTCTCGATCCCGCTGTGTCGCATGTTGTGGGACGCGGAAGAGGCCGCAAGCCAGGGCTATTTCCTGGATGAAGAGGCGGAACTTGCCTATGCGGGCAATGCGGCGGGGCAGGCCGCCCTGGCCATCGTGCCGCTTCTGAACCTGCCGGATTCCGCGCCCGACGCCGAAGTTGCCCGGGCCGTCGCCGACGCGCTGGACGTGCCCGCCGCCGAGTTGCGCCTGAACGCCGTGGCTGCGGCCCTGGCCAAGCCGAACCGCAGCCATGCCGCGCTGCGCCGCGCCCTGGTGATCTGGGCGACCGAGCCGGAGATTGTCGCCCCGGCCATCGTCTCGGGCAGCATGGCCAGCGCTTTCGGTATCTGCGGGGGCGATTTCGACCTTCTGCGCATCTACGTGCCCCGCGCCATGGCGCTGATTGCGGCCTTCCCGAACCGGGCGACCGACTTTCCCGCGCCGTCGCTGCTGATCGAGGCCGCCAATTCCACGCAGGACTCCGACCTGCCCGCCCATCTGCAGGAAGACGTCCGCGACGGGCTTCGCGCCCTGGCCCGCTCGGTCGAGGCAGCGCTGGCCGGCAAACCCCTGCCCCAGGTCGAAGAGCCAAAGCCCCAGCCCGCCCCGATCCGCCGCACAGCCTGAGATGCCGCGCGGGATTGGGGCCTTTTCCGGCCCGGCGTTTCACGCTAAGCCCGGGCCATGTCCGACGCCCCTGTCCCACCGAAAAGCCACGGCCGCCTGCAGGTCAGGGCGAGCCTGCAGCCCCGCGACCTGATGGAGGAGCCGCGACTGGTCAAGGGTGCCTTCACCGCCAAGATCATCACCCTGTTCCCCGACGCATTTCCCGGCACGCTGGGCCTGTCACTGACCGGAAAGGCGCTGGATTTCGGCCTCTGGCGGCTTGAAACCATCGACCTGCGCACCTTCGGCGAAGGCAAGCACCGCAACGTCGATGACACCCCCGCAGGCGGCGGCGCGGGCATGGTCCTGCGCGCCGATGTGGTGGATGCCGCCTTCCGCCACGCCCGCATCGGCACCCCCGTCGACCGCGCCCGCTGGCCCGTGATCTACCTCTCCCCCCGTGGCGCGCCCTTCACCCAAGCCACCGCCCGCCGCCTGGCCCAGGCCGAGGGGCTGACGATGCTCTGCGGCCGGTTCGAAGGCGTCGACCAGCGTGTCCTTGATCACCACCAGGTCGAGGAGATCAGCCTCGGCGACTTCGTCCTGACCGGGGGGGAAATCGCCGCCCAGGCCATCCTCGACGCCACCGTCCGCCTGATCCCCGGCGTCCTCGGCAATGCCGCCTCGACCGAGGAGGAAAGCTTTTCCGACGGCCTGCTGGAGCACCCGCACTACACCCGCCCCGCCGTCTGGGAGGGGCAGGACATCCCCGCCGTCCTGCAATCCGGCAACCACGCCGAAATCGCCAAGTGGCGCCGCGCCCAGGCCGAGGCCCTGACGCGCGACCGTCGCCCCGATCTGTGGGAAAGGCGCGGGAAATAGGGCCCTCTGCCCGGCCCCGATCCCTTGACCGCCGCCTCGCCAACCCCTATACGCGCCCGGTCCGGGGTCATCTGGCCCGCGGACCCGATTCCCTTTTCCTGCCTGCCTTCTTCCGCAGGGTCATCGTGACGGGACGGCACACACAAAGCAGGCGCCACCTGCGGCGGGCTTCTTGGTTATCCAGTTTGGGGCAACCAGGGGGGACCCGGACGAAGACCGGAAGCTCTGGCGCGGCATCACCTCTGCGGAAACCACCGCAGGCAAAACTGGAGACAGCGCATGAACCTCATCGCGCAGATCGAGGCGGAGCAGATCGCTTCCCTCGGCAAGACCATCCCGGACTTCAAGGCCGGCGACACCATCCGTGTCGGCTACAAGGTGACCGAAGGCTCGCGTTCGCGCGTGCAGGCCTATGAAGGCGTCTGCATCGGCCGCAAGGGCGGCGCCACGATTGCTGCCTCGTTCACCGTTCGCAAGATTTCCTTCGGCGAAGGCGTGGAACGCGTGTTCCCGCTCTACTCGACCAACATCGATTCGATCGAGGTGGTCCGCCGCGGCAAGGTCCGTCGCGCCAAGCTGTACTACCTCCGCGCCCGTCGCGGCAAATCGGCCCGGATCGCCGAAGTCACCAACTACAAAGAAAAAGCCGAGTGAGGAGTGGAGCCATGAAAGCCGATACCCATCCCGACTACCACACCATCACCATCAAGATGACCGACGGCTCGACCTACGAGACGCGCTCGACCTGGGGCAAGGACGGCGACACCATGTCGCTGGACATCGACCCGCTGGCGCACCCGGCCTGGACCGGCCAGCAGGCGAAACTGCTGGACACCGGTGGCCGCGTGTCGAAGTTCAAGAACAAATACGCCGGCCTCGGGTTCTAAGACCCGCCGCCATTCCAAAAGAACGCCGCCCAGACCCGGGCGGCGTTTCCTTTTGGAACATCCCCCCTCCCCGCCGGTTCCCCTTGCTGACCCATTCCCAGCGAGGACCAGATGCTTACTTCCGAAGAAACCCGTGACATCTTCATCATCGGCCTGCGCAACGCGCACGCGATGGAAAACCAGGCCCTGTCGGTGATCGACACCCAGCTTTCGCGGCTGGAAAGCTATCCCGAGATGATCACCCTGCTGCAGCAGCACCGGCGCGAGACCGAAGGCCAGATCGCGCGCCTGGACCAGATCTTTGAAGGCCTGGGCGAAAGCGCCTCGACCTTCAAGGACACCGCGATGTCCGCGATGGGGTCGCTGCAGGCGATGGGCCATGCCCTGGCGGGGGACGAGATCCTGAAGAACCACATGGCCGACTACATGTTCGAACATTTCGAGATCGCGGCCTACACCTCCCTGATCACCATGGCCCAGTCGATGGGCCACACGGCGGCCCTGCCGCTTCTCCAGCAGAACCTCGACGAAGAGCGCCGCTTTCAGCAGATGCTGATCGACGGCCTGCCGGGGGTGACGGAAAAGTTCCTGCAGCGCCTTGAGACGGGGCAGAAGGCCGACGTCTGACCGCCATCCATCGGCGAAATCCCGCTTTCCCCTGCCCCGGTCCCCGCATAGAAAGCGCGCGGGACGGAAGGCAGGGAACAGCATGGCGCGGATCATCGTCGTCGGGAACGAAAAGGGCGGCTCGGGCAAGTCGACCACCTGCATGCATGTCGCAACTGCCCTTGCGCGGTTGGGGCAGCGGGTCGGTGCGCTGGACCTTGACCTGCGCCAGCGGTCCTTTGGCCGCTATATCGAGAACCGCCGCGCCTTCCTGGCGCAGGCCGGGCTGGACCTGCCCACCCCCGACTACCGCGATTTGCCCGAGATTGACCCCGCCACGGTTGGTGAGGGCGAGAACCCCCAGGACCTGCGCCTGACCCGCGCGATCGAGGCGATGGACGCCGAGAAGGATTATATCGTCATCGACTGCCCCGGCAGCCACACGCGCCTTTCCCAGGTCGCCCATACCCTGGCCGATACGCTGATCACGCCCCTAAACGACAGCTTCGTCGATTTCGATCTTCTGGCGCGGATGGACGGGCTGACGGGCCGCATCAAAGGGCCGTCGATCTATTCCGAGATGGTCTGGGCCGCCCGCCAGACCCGGGCCGAAGGCGGCCTTGCCCCCATCGACTGGATCGTGGTGCGCAACCGGCTGGGCGCGCAGGCGATGCACAACAAGAAGAAGGTCGGCGCGGCGCTGGAGGAACTGTCGCGCCGCATCGGCTTTCGCGTGCTGAACGGTTTCTCCGAACGCGTCATCTTCCGCGAGCTGTTCCCCCGCGGGCTGACGCTCCTCGACCTCAAGGATACCGGCGTCGATCAGCTAAGCCTGTCGAACGTCGCCGCCCGACAAGAGCTGCGCGACCTGATGTCAGGCCTCAGATTTCCGTCTCTGGCTGTCGGCTTTTGAACACCGGGCCACCAAGGCCGTGATGGTTGACCACGCGGATGCGCGTCACCTTCTTCAGGCGCTTGTCAAACGGCGAGTCTTCGTCGTCCTTGCGGACACGGCCAAGACCCAATTTCTTTAGAATGCGGATCGTCTTATTCATCTTGGGCGTCCTATTGTTCGATGCCCGATTCTGGAAAGCAAGCAGGGCAGGACTAAGGCATGGTATGACAAAAGCTGCGTCGGGTCTGTGCTCATTTGGCGACAGATTGTATCTCTTTTCGCCACATATAGGGCAATCTAGGGTTGAATGTCATAGGGATCGTGTCTGAAGCCAGTCGGCCCAGGCCTGCCGCGAGCCTGCAAAGACGTTGATATCGACCGCGCCCGCGATCCCCGGCACCACCCCGGTCGAGGTGTATTGCCAAAAGCTCCAGGTGTTTCCGTCGTAGACGCCCTGCGGGTGATCGGCGACCGACCGCAGCCAGAATTCCACGCCTTGCAGCCGCCACAGCTCGGTGTCCTCGAAGAAGTCGACCGTGGTGTAGATCATCGGGCGCTGGCCGTAGTAGCGCTCCAGAATGTCCAGGAAAATGCGTGCCTCGTCGCGGATCGTGGCCCCGTCGCGGCGGATCGTGCAAGTCGGGCTGGTCGGCGTCCATTCCATGTCAAGGACCGGGGGCAGGGCACCCGGCGTCCTTGGGACATGGCGGATGAACCAGCGCGCCTGCTCTGCTGCCGGGCGGCAGTGGTAGAAGAAATGGTAGGCTCCGCGCCTGACGCCCGCCGCCCCGGCCCCGCGCCAGTGGCTGTCGAACATCGGGTCGATGATGTCCCCGCCTTCGGTTGCCTTGATGAAGGCGAAGTTCACCCCGTTCGCCCGCGCCTGACCCCAATCCACCCGGGTCTGGAACCGCGACAGGTCGATGCCGTGCACCGGATAGCGGTCGGGTGATCGCCCAGGCCAGTCGGTCGGATCGCTGTCGGCGAAATTCGCGCTCATCACCGTGACGTTGCCCGCCGGTTGCGGATCGACGCGACCGGTCGACGATGCGCCGCACGCCGCCAGCAGACCGAATGACAGCAGAAGCACGATCCTGACCATGGCCGGATAGTGCCAAAGGCCGTCGGGCTTGTCAGCGGCCCCGCACGGCACAGGCGGCCAACCGCCAGCTATCGGTGGCCAGCGGGCGCTGCCGCAGCACCCGCCAGGCATAAAGACGCGCCGTCTGCAGGTGCCCATCCCGCAGCGCCCACCAGGCCCAGCGTTCGTTGATCGCGTGTTTCGCCCCGACCGCCCCGATCCGCACCGGCTCGGGGTCCGGCGCTCCGGTCCGCTTGGCCGCCTCGCGGATCGCGCGCGAGTGCGCTGCGGCCTGTTCCTGGGCATGGACAAAGCCGATCGACTTCTGGTGCTGGCGATAACGCAGCACAAGGTCCGGCAGGTTCGCGACCTTCGCCTGCTCGCCCATCCGCAGGAAGAAATCGATGTCCTCGGCATGTTCGAACCGCAGCGAATATCCCCCGATGGCCTGAGCGATCTTGCGGCGGAACATCACGGTGGGATGTGACAGCGACTCGGTTCCCTTCATCATCGTGTCCAGCACCGCCGCATGGTCCAGCGGATGCCGCATCTGGATCAAGGGTCGGTCGTGCGGGTCGGTGAAGATGATCTGCCCGCCGACCAGCCCGCAATCGGGATGGGCATCCAGGTAGGCCACCTGCAGGGCAAAGCGGTTGGGCAAGGAAATGTCGTCGGCGTCCATCCGCGCGATCAGGTCACCGCGCGCCAGGGCCAGCCCCTCGTTCAGCGAGGGCGAGATACCCCGGTTCTCGCGCGTGACGACCCTGATCCTGCTGTCCAGGATCGCGGCCGCTTCCAGGATCTCGGGCGTCTTGTCCGTCGATCCGTCATCGACGATGATGAACTCGAAGTCCTGGAACGTCTGGGACAGAATGCTGTCAATCGCTTTCTTTACATAGCGTTGGCCATTGTAGACCGGCATCACAACAGAAATGCGAGGCATCGGAAATCACCTCCGGAAAAGGGGTTTGTCGGGGAACGTGGCGCGGGATCAATAAAGCAGACGAATCGCACGGATCGGTGACATCGCCACCTTCCGACCATGAAGTTGTCCAGATTCTGCCACAATGGGCAGTTGTGCGGCGGCGCGATCGGTCGCTATTTCAGACGTTCTGGGGAAAGGCCGGCCACCAGATCGGCATCGATCTCGGGCGCCCGGCCCCCGATCAGGTCGGCCGCCAGACGGCTCGCCGCCGCGCTGGTCTGGAACCCGTAGCCGCCCTGGCCCGCCAGCCAGAAGAACGACGGCTCCCGCACGTCCGGCCCGATCACCAGCACCCGGTCCGGCGCAAAGGTCCGCAGGCCCGCCCAGCTGGAGATCAGCCGCGTCACCGGTTCCGTCACCATCTCCTCATACCGCGCCAGACCTTCCGCCAGCACCATGTCGTCGGCCCAGGCGTCGTGCGGCTCCATCAGGTCTTCCTCGGCGGGGCTGACGATCAGCGCCCCCGCGTCGGGCTTGGCATACCAGTCCTCACCCGGCCCGAACATCATCGGCCATTTCGACACATCATGCCCGCCCGGCGCCGGGATCCGCGCCATCGACCGCCGGAACGGAGTGAACCCGAGGGGCCGCACCCCCGCCATCGCGGCCACCTGATCGACCCAGGCCCCCGCCGCATTGACGATCGTCCGCGCGGTAAACTCGCCAGCGCCAGAGATCACCCTCCACCTCGCACCGTCCTTCGCGATCCTGCTGACCCGCGCCCTGGTCAGGACGCGCGCCCCACGCCCCTTCGCCTCGCGCGCAAAGCCCTGGATCAGAAGGTCGGTATCCACATCCTCGGCATGGGCGGCATAACCCGCCATCGCGACGACGTCCGGGTTCAGGATCGGCACGATGCCCCGCGCCTCATCGACGCTGATCCGGTCAAAATGCATGGCCTGCAGATCATGCTCGAACGCCTCGGCGACGTCGGCCTTGCCCACCAGCAAAAGTCCGCGCGGGGAAAGCACCCCCGGAACCGACCGGAAATAGGCCTCCGACGCCAGTGACAGACCGACCACCGCCGGTGCGCCATAGCGCGGCTCGAACAGCGCCGCCGACCGGCCCGAGGCATGGTGCGCCAGGGCCTCCTCAGCCTCCAGCACGATCACCGACCCCAGCTCCGACATCCGCGCCGCTGCCGAAATCCCCGCGATCCCGCCGCCGATGATCAGGAAATCCGCATCCATGCCTGCCCCCCTCGCTGCCCGTCCCTCAAACCACTGCCGCCCGTCGGTTTCAACCCGTGGCTTCCTCGTTGCGGTCGGTTGCAGGTGGCGGGGCAGGGACCAGCGCCGCCACGGCAGTGTAAAGATCGGGGTCAAGCCGTACATGCGCTGCCGCCAGTGCCGGGGCCAGCTGTCCGGCATCCCGGGCCGAGACGATGGGCACCACCCGCGCCGGATGCGCCATGACCCAGGCCACGGCCAACGTCACCGGATGCTGCCCCGCCTCTGCAGCAAGCCCAGCAAAGGCCGCGTCCACACCCTGCGGCACCACCGAATACCGCCGGGCATAGCGCGCATCCGTGGTCAGCCGCCCGGTGCCGCCCTTTGCATACTTGCCGCTCAGCAAGCCCCCACCCAGGGGTGAATAGCTGTAGACCGCCAGCCCCTGATCCGCTGCCATCGGCAGGATCTCGACCTCAGCCTGCCGCTTCACCGCCGAATACATCGGCTGGATCGCATCGATCCGACCGCCCATCCCGGCGGCGATCGCCTGCGCCTTCATCACCTGCCAGGCCGCGAAGTTCGACACCCCGATCCGCCGCACCAGCCCCTCGGCCTTGGCCTCGATCAAAGCCGCCACCGTCTCCTCCAGTGGCGTCGCCGGATCGAAGCGGTGCAGATTCCACAGGTCCACCGGCATCCCCAGCCGGTCCAGGCTCTCGGCCAACTGTGCCCGCAGGTTCCCCCGCCCCGCGCCTCCGGTATAGCCCGCCTTCGTCGCGACCCGGACGCCCGCGACGCCCCGCAGCAACGCGCCGAGCATTCGCTCGGACGCCCCGCCGGTATAGCCATGCGCCGTGTCGAAATCGCGGACCCCTGCGGCAAGGCAGGCCTCGACCATCGCCGCAGCCGCGCCTTCATCCGCCGTCGCGCCGAACTGCATGGCCCCGAAGGCCAGCCCTTGAGATCCGCCTGTCATGCCCCCACCCTGCCACGCTGCCCAAAGACGAAAAAGGCCCGCGCAATGCGGGCCTTTCCCTGTTTCTGGGGCAGAAAGATCACTGCGGGATGTCGCCCACGATACCTTCGACGTAGAAGTTCATCCCCAAGAGGTCACCATCGGGGGCCGTCGCTCCCTCGGCCAGCCAGGGCGAGCCGTCCTGCTTGTTGATCGGGCCGGTGAACGGGTGATAGGTCCCCGCCGCAATCGCGTCACGCATCGCTTCCGCCTCGGCTTTCACTTCGGCCGGAACCGCCGCCGTGATCTCGCCGATCTCGACTTCGCCGCCCGCGATGCCTTCCCAGGCGTCGGCTTGCGCGTAGGTTCCGTCCAGCAGCGCGCCGACGCGCTTCACGTAGTAGGGCGCCCAGTTGTCGATGATCGACGACACCCGCGGCCCGTCCTTGTATTCCGCCATGTCCGAGGCCTGACCAAAGCCGATCACCGCGCCATTGGTCTTGGCCGCTTCCGCAAGGGGCGCGGTCGAGTCGGTGTGCGACGCGATCACGTCCACGCCCTGGTCGATCAGCGCCTTGGCGGCGTCGGCTTCCTTCGCCGGGTCGAACCAGGTGAAGGCCCAGACGACGGAAAGCTGCACGTCCGGGTTCACCTTCTTGGCGTGCAGGTAGTAGCTGTTGATCCCCATGATCACCTCGGGGATCGGGAACGACCCGATGTAGCCGATCTTGTTCGACTTGGTCATCCGGCCCGCGATGGTGCCCTGCACGGCACGGCCTTCATAGAAACGGGCGTTATAGGTCGAAACGTTCGGATGCTCGCGCTTGAAGCCGGTGGCGTGTTCGAACTTCACGTCCGGGAACTTTGCCGCCACCGCATTCGTCGCGTCCATATAGCCGAAGGACGTGGTGAAGATGATGTTGCAGCCGCCCAGCGCCATCTGGGTCAGCACCCGCTCGGCGTCGGCACCTTCCGGCACGTTTTCCTGGAACTGGATCTCGACCTTGTCGCCATAGGCTTCCTGCACCGCAAGCGCACCCTGGTGGTGCTGGTAGGTCCAGCCGCCGTCGCCGATGGGGCCGACATAGACGAAGCAGGCCTTAACCTTGTCCATGCCTTGCGCGAATGCGCCCGAGGCCAGCATCAGCCCCATCGCCGCGCTTGCCAGCAGTGTTCTGCGTTTCATTCCGTTTCTCCCCTTGGTGGCAGGCCGCACTGGCCCGCAGTTTTTTGCCTCAACGCGAGGCGTGAAAGTTTTGGCCCAGCGCGGCAGGCGCGCCGTTTGCCTTGCGACCCGCCGACATGATGACCAGCACAAGGATGGTTATCAGATAGGGGGCCATGGACAAGTACTCGACTGGGATCACCGACCCGGCGACCTGCAGGTTCAGCTGCAACACGGTGATCCCGCCGAAAAGATAGGCACCGATCAGCACGCGCCAGGGCCGCCACGAGGCAAAGACCACGATGGCCAAGGCAATCCACCCCGCGCCCGCCGTGATCCCGTCCACCCACTGCGGCACCCGCGCGAGCGAGACATAAGCGCCGCCCATCCCCGCCATCGCCCCGCCAAAGGCGATGCACATCAGCCGGATGCGGTTGACCTTGTACCCCAGCGCATGCGCCGCCTCGTGGCTTTCGCCCACGGCGCGGATGATCAGCCCCACGCGGGTCGCTTTCAGCACCCACCACAGGACGGCGGTCATCGCGATGCTGAAATAGACCACCCAGTCATGGCCAAAGACAATCGGCCCCACCACCGGCAGGTCCGCCAGCGCATCCGGCAAAAGCTGCCCCGTCGGCGGCGGCTTGATCCCGTTGTAGCCCTGCCCTCCCAGGCTGGAGACACCCAGCCCGAACAACGTCAGCGCCAGCCCCGTCGCCACCTGGTTCGCCAGGAACACCTGCGTCAGCAGGGCAAAGATCAGGCTCAGCACCGCCCCCGCCACCGCCCCGCCAAAGAACCCGATGACCGGGCTCCCCGTCTCGACCGCCACGACGAACCCGCCCAGCGCCCCGATGATCATCATCCCCTCGACACCCAGGTTCAGCACGCCCGCGCGTTCCACCACCGTCTCGCCCAGCGCCGCGAGCAGGATCGGCACCGCCGAGGCCATAAGCGTCGCGATCAGGATGACCGGGTTGATACCACCCAAGAAGTCCATCTCAGTGCGCCCCCACCGCCAGCCGGAACCGATAGTTCGTCAACACATCCACCGCGAGGAGGAAGAACAAGAGCATCCCCTGGAACACCTGGATCGCCGCATCCGGCAGGCCAAGGTTCGTCGACGCCATCTCGCCCCCCACATAAGTCAGCGCCATCAGGAACCCGGCTAGCACGATCCCCAGGGGGTTCAACCGCCCGAGGAAAGCCACGATGATCGCCGTGAACCCGTACCCGGTGTTGAAGTCGATGCTCACCTGCCCGGCGGGCCCCGTCACCTCGAACAGCCCCGCCAGCCCCGCCAGCGCGCCAGAAATTCCCATGCAAAGCACGACCAGCCGCGTCGGCGACACCCCATGGAACCGAGCGGCGCGGGGCGCTTGCCCCGCCAGCTTGATCTGGAACCCCGCCTGGTGCCGCGTCAGCAGGATATAGGCCAGAACAGCCGTCACCAGCGCCGCCACCCCGCCCCAGTGCAGGCCCAACGGCTCATACAGAAACCCGTTCTGCGCCGCCGGATAGCTGGAGAAATTCCGGCTCCCCGGAAAGCCCATCCCCTCGGGGTTCTTGAGAAAACCCGTGGAGGCCTTGGCAAGGATCGTCTCGGCCACATAGACCAGCATCAGGCTGACCAGAATCTCATTCGTATTGAACCGCGTCTTCAGAATCGCCGGGATCATCGCCCAGGCCCAGCCGCCGAAGGCCCCCGCGACCACCATCACCGGGAAAATCCACCGGCTTTCCGTCGGGAACACCGCCAGGCCCACCGCCGCCCCGCAGATCGCCCCCATGATGTACTGCCCCTCGGCCCCGATGTTCCAGATCCCCGCCCGGAAGCCCAAAGCCAGCCCGATGGCGATCAGGATCAACGGCCCCGCCTTCACCAGTAGCTGCCCACGCAGGTAAAAGGCGAACTCGCCAAAGATCGGATCCCAGAAGATCGTCCGGATCACCTCGAACGGGTTCTTGCCCATCGCGGCGAACAGGACGCCCCCCGCGATCATCGTCAGGATCACCGCGACCGGAGGCGTCGCATACAGCCAGAACCGGCTAGGCGTCGGGCGCTTCTCAAGCCTCAGCATGGATCACACCCCATTTTCTGTCCACAAGTATCCCGGGGGTTTGGGGGCTGGCCCCCAGTCCGAAGGTTCCACAAGCGCGCCGCTTCAAGGTCCAGCGCGACACCGCACCCCGCGCCTCCCCTCCCCCTCCGTGGGGAGGGGCCGGGGGTGGGGGG
>OFDC01000346.1_pt1 | contig 38393 bp, 30 predicted proteins | sample 1520941 | NCBI WGS metagenome assembly OFDC01 (sample SAMEA94258168, study PRJEB24077) | hot springs metagenome | biome: Aquatic biome; feature: Water | place: India | collected 2012-12-06 | depth 5 m | reverse complement strand
TACCTCGCGGCGGTCGGCCTCGTGACGATGCAGGCCCTGCGCGGTCAGTCGATCGTCGCCCCGGATGCCCTCACCCTGTGGCTCGCCGCCGCCATCGCCGCGGCATCCCTGGCCGCCGCGCTCGTCGTGGTCGTCGCGGGAGCGCGACGACAGCGCCTCGCCGCACGCTAGTCGAGCTCGAGCGTCTCGCCCGCCGCGAGCGGCACGAAGGTGCCCCCGTGTCGCTCGGTGACGAGCTTGATGCGCGCGTTGGCCATCGCGTTGCCGGCATCCGAGTTGACGCGCTCGTGGGTCGGGAACGACCGGGCGGGCCGCACGGCGTCGACGTAGTCCATGACCTCGCCGATCTTCAGCCACGGCGCACTCGCGGGCACGGCGAGCACCTCGACGGGTGCATCGGGAACGGTGAACGAGTCTCCGGGGTAGTACAGCCGCCCGTTGACCATGACCCCGACGTTGTCGATGACCGGGATCGAGCGGTGGATGACCGCGTGCTGCCCGCCGGAGAAGGCGAGGGTGAAGGGGTCCGTCTGGTGTGTGTCTCCCGGCCCGACGACCTGCCAGGGGTAGTCCGGGTGCGCGGCGGCCACGCCGGCCGGGCCGAAGAGTGGAACCGTGTCGGCGGCCAGTAGGCGCTCGAGGTGCTCGGGGGTCACGTGGTCGCCGTGCTCGTGGGTGACGACGATCGCGACGAGGTTCTCGACGGCGAAGGGCGCGGTGAAGCTGCCGGGGTCGATGACGAGGGCGGCGCCCGCATGCTCGATGACGAGGCAGGCGTGCTCGCGCTTGGTGACGATCATGGGCACACTGTACCCAGAGGCGTGCGCGCGGCTGCAGTGCCGCATCCTTGCGCCAAATACCCCCCGGGGGTATTATTGCCCGCATGATCGACGACATCAAGAAGCGGGCCCTGCACCGGGCGCGCATCCTGCAGGGTCAGCTGCGCGGCATCGAGAAGATGATCGAGAACGACGAGTACTGCGTCGACATCATCACCCAGTCGCTGGCCGTGCAGAAGAGCCTGCGCAGCCTCAACAAGCTGCTCGTCGAGAACCACCTGCGCACGCACGTCAGCGACATGTTCGAGGCGGGCGGCGACGAGCGCGAGAAGGCCATGGCCGAGCTGCTCGCCGTCTACGAGCTGCAGCAGAACCGCGGCAGCTGAGCCCCCGACGGCACGGTCGGCGCAGGGTCGCCGGTCGCGCCATAATCGGCGCATGACATCGTCGTCGAAGCGCATCGTCGTGGCCATCAATCCCAACGCCTCGTTCGGGCGCGGCCGCGAGGTCGGGCCGGCCGTGGTCACCACGCTGCGCGGCCTGGGCCACGAGGTGACGAGCCTCATCGAGCCCGATTTCGCCCAGCTGCTCGACGCCGCCCGGGCGGCCGTGCGCGAGAAGCCCGACGCGCTCGTCGTGGTCGGCGGCGACGGCATGGTCAACCTCGGGGTGCTGGCCCTCGAGGGGTCGCGCGTGCCCCTCGGCCTCGTGCCGAGCGGCACCGGCAACGACATGGCGCGCGGGCTGGGCATCCCGGTCGGCGACACCGAGGCGGCGATCGAGCACCTCGTCGCGGCGCTGCAGCGGCCCGCGCGGGTCATCGACGCGGGCGGCATCGGGTTCGCCGACGGACGGTCGCGCTTCGCCTGCATCCTCTCGGCCGGATTCGATGCTCTCGTCAACGAGCGCGCCAACCGCATGACGCGCCCGCGCGGACGCAGCCGGTACACCATCGCTCTGCTCATCGAGCTCGCCAAGCTGCGCCCGATCAGCTACACCCTCACCCTCGACGGCGTGGTGCATCACGAGCGCGCCCTGCTCGTGGCCGTGGCCAACAACCTGTCCTTCGGCGGCGGCATGAAGGTCGCCCCCGACGCCCAGCTCGACGACGGCCTCTTCGACGTCGTGCTCGTGCGCCCGCTCGGCCGTCTCGCCTTCCTGCGCATCTACCCCCGCGTCTTCGCCGGAACCCACGTCACCGACCCCCGCGTCGTCGTGCACCGCGCGGCGTCGGTGCGGGTCGAGGCCGAGGGGGTCGTCGCCTATGCCGACGGCGAGCGCATCGCACCTCTGCCGGTCGACATCACCATGGATGCGGGGGGTCTGCGCGTCGTCGCGTGACGGCCGCGCGGCCGGCGCCGGCCGGTTTTGCCGGGGTGTGCCCGCTGTGGCATACTCGTGGGGTTGCCAACGCGGCCCCATCGTATAGCGGCCTAGTACGCCGCCCTCTCACGGCGGTAACGCGGGTTCGAATCCCGCTGGGGTCACCAGGTCAGTGCGGGTCACCGACACTGACACGGGCAGCACGAGAAGCCCTCGCTCACGCGGGGGCTTCCTCCGTTTCCGCCCGGCACTGCGGGCGCCGGTACGCTGGCCCCATGACCCGGTTGCGCATCCTCACCACCGCCGCACTCGCCCTCGCGCTCGTTGCGGGCACCAGCGGGTGCGCCCAGGTCGCCGAGGTGCTCAACCCGTCGACCGGCGAAGAGCTCGTCGGCACGACGTGGTCGGGCACCGACAGCGACGGCGATGAGTGGGGCTTCGAGTTCCAGGACGGCGGCGGGGTCGCCCTGACCTTCAACGGTGACGAGTTCGACGACGACAGCGATGTGTGGAAGGTCGAGGAGGGCGTGATCGTCATCGGCATCGCCTTCGAGACGGGGGTGGCCACCCTCACCGGACCCTACACGCGCGACACGACCGTGATCGATCTCGAGGGCGAGCAGGGCGACGCCACGTGGACGCTCACGATCGAGAAGGACTGAGCAGCCCCCTCGGCCGTTTCGGGGCCAGGGGTAGACTCGCCGAGCACCCCACCGAAAGGCCCTCGTGAGCGACTTCGTCATCCCCGCCTGGTTCGAGATCGGCTCGCTCGTCGTTCTCAGCCTCATTCTCATCGCCGACCTGCTGCTCGTCGTGCGCCGGCCGCACGTTCCGAGCCCGCGCGAGTCGGCCCTCTGGGTGGGCTTCTACGTCGCGCTCGCGCTCGTCTTCGCGGGTCTCATGTTCGCGTTCGTCGGGCCGCAGGCCGGCGGCGAGTTCGTGGCCGGCTGGCTGACCGAGTACAGCCTGTCGATCGACAACCTCTTCGTCTTCGTCATCATCATGGCCCAGTTCGCGGTGCCCAAGAAGATGCAGCAGGAGGTGCTGATGATCGGCATCATCCTGGCGCTGCTGTTCCGCGGGGTGTTCATCCTGCTCGGCGCCGCGCTCATCGAGAACTTCAGCTGGATCTTCTACATCTTCGGCCTGTTCCTGCTGATCACCGCCGGTCAGCAGGCCTTCAGCGGGCGGGAGGATGACGAGGAGCGCGAGAACGCGCTCATCCGCTTCCTGCGCCGCCGTATCGCCATCACCGACGAGTACCACGGCATGAAGATGCGCACCGTGGTCGACGGCAAGAAGGTCTTCACGCCGCTGCTCATCGTGCTCATCGCGATCGGCACCACCGACCTGATCTTCGCGCTCGACTCGATCCCGGCGATCTTCGGCATCACGCAGAGCCCGTTCATCGTCTTCACCGCGAACGTCTTCGCGCTCATGGGCCTGCGACAGCTGTACTTCCTGCTCGGGCACCTCGTCGACAAGCTCGAGTACCTCAAGTACGGCATCGCGTTCATCCTCGCCTTCATCGGCGTGAAGCTGATCTTCCACGCGATGCACGAGAACGAGCTGCCCTTCATCAACGGCGGCGAGCACATCGAGTGGGCGCCGGAGATCGACACGGTGACCTCGCTGCTGGTGATCGTCGCCACCATGGCGGTCGCCGTCATCGCGAGCCTCATCAAGCTGCGGCTCGAGCACCGGTACCTGCCGACGGCTCTCACGAAGCCGGGCGATGACGATGACGACGATGAGGCGACGGATGCGGCGCCCGCGTCGGCCGCCGTCCCGACCTCCACGACCTCCGGGCCGGCGGCCGACGACCGCTCGTGATCCCGCACCCCACGGAGGAGCAGTTCCTCGCCGGCCGCACCTCGGCCGACGAGAGCCGCGAGTGGGTCGACAGCGTCGAGCTCGAGTTCGAGCGCGCCTTCGCCCAGCTCAACGGCATGCGCTTCGGGGTCTCGGTGTTCGGCTCGGCGCGCATCCCGCGCGAGCATCCCTGGTACGCCACCGGGGTCGAGGTGGGTCGGCGCATCGCCGAGGCCGGGTTCCCGGTCATCACCGGGGGAGGCCCGGGTCTCATGCAGGCCGCGAACGAGGGCGCCGCCTCCGTCGGGGGCCGATCGATCGGGCTGACCATCGAGTTGCCGCGCGAGGAGGAGCCGAACCCCTACGCCGACACCGTCGTGCCGTTCGAGCACTTCTTCGTGCGCAAGACGGTGTTCGTGCGCTACTCGTGCGCGTTCGTGGCCCTGCCGGGCGGGTTCGGAACGCTCGACGAGCTGTTCGAGGCCCTCACGCTCATCCAGACCGACAAGCTGCACGACTTCCCGGTGATCCTCGTCGGAACCGCCTTCTGGGCGCCGCTCGTCGACTGGCTGCGATCCTCGCTGCTCGCGGGTGGCACCATCTCGCCGCGCGACCTCGACCTCATCACGATCACCGACGATCTCGACGCGGTGATCGCCCGCATCCAGGCGTGCGTCGAGTGCCACACGCCCCCGCCGGGTTCACAGACCCCCTCCTGAGTCGATCGGCGTCACGGAGTGGGGAGAGCTCCCCATCGACAGGCGACCTGTGGACGCGTACCGTGCCAGTTCTGACGTGACGCAAAGTCTGTTTCGCTTGCTAGCGTGTGACGAAAAGTCGCATGGCGCTCAGCGCCGCCGCGAAAGCAGAGAGATCGGGAGGGACCGGCGCGGTGATCACGCCCTCGCACCATGACCTCGACCTTGCGGACGGAGGGCTCGTTTTGTCCGTCGCCGCGGTGAGCGACCGTGGTCGCGTTCGAGTTGTGAACGAAGACAGCTACCTCGCGCACCCACCGGTATTCCTGGTCGCCGACGGCATGGGCGGTCATCGGTTCGGCGATCGGGCGAGCAGCGCCACCGCACGATCCTTCGCTCGGTTGATCGCGGCAGATCGACCCACCACGGTTCGCGCGGTGATCGCCGCGATGGAGGAGTCTCACCGCCAGGTTGTGCAGCTCGCGGGAGACGAGCAGGCCGGCACAACCCTGAGCGGCATTGCGATCGTGCAGGAACCGGGTGACCCCCACTCGCGGTGGATGGCTTTCAATATCGGAGACTCGCGAGTGTACGGATTCTCGGCGGAGTCTGGTCTGCACCAGATCAGCGTCGACCATTCCGCCGTTCAGGAACTCGTCGATAACGGTGAGATCTCCCGCCAGGAGGCGGAGACACATCCGGAGCGGAACGTGATAACGCGGGCTCTGGGCACCGGACCTCTTCCGGACCCTGATGTGTGGTTATTCCCCATCGAGGGCGAGCAGAGTTTCCTGATCTGCTCCGACGGTCTCACGAAGGAGTTGGGCGACACGCAGATCGCCGCTGTCGTCGCCGAGAGCGGTGAGCCCGCCGACATCGCTCGCGAACTGGTGGGTGCTGCGCTTCAGGCCGGAGCCTCGGACAACGTGACGGTCGTGATCGTCAGTGCCCGCCGGGTCGACGCCCCCTCGACCGTCATCGACCACGTTCCTGCCCACCTCGAGACAACACTTCCGCGTGAGGATCGACGTTGACCTTCTCCTACTGCCCCGGCAGCTCATCAGACCTTCGCGTCTTGGCGCGTCCCGATCTGGTTCTCATGACTCGAGCCGACGGTGATCATCTCGATGCGCTGTGGACGGCGGTCAATTCGGGTTCTGACGGAGCCGCCCTTCTCGACTCCCTCACGGTCGGGGGAATCTCCCGCACGCCCGACTTCGTTCTCGTCTCAGGGCTCGGCGAATCGACGACTGTCGTGATGGCCCGCGGCGCCCTCGGCGCAACGATCTCCGCCCGCGGAGACGAGCAGCGCATCGATGGCGCCGGAGTCTCGAGCTGGGTCGAGTCGAGCCTCGAGGGAGTCACAGGTTGCCGTCTGGGGGAGGTCGCGGGCCACGCACACCCCCTGCCACTCGTGCGGGGGGCCGTGCTCGCGTCGATGGTGGCGTGGGGTGATCTTGCCCGCTCCGGCTCGATCGTCGACGGCTCGAGCTCCGTGATCGAGCGTTCAGCGGTGCCCGTCTCGGCTCAACCCGAGCAGGTGTCCGAAGCGCCGTCGGTGGGGGCGCCGGCTCGCGATGCGGCTGTCGAGAACGCGGTCGACCTGGCTGCGGCTGAGCCGGCGCCCGACGTGTCCCCGGTCGCTCAGCCTCTGGGGCCTTCGGCCGCCGACCCTGTTGACGCCACGCTGGGGAGTGCCGCGGTGACCATTGCCCCTCCGCCCGAGACGGTCATGACTGCGCCCTCGTCGCCCGACGCCGCCGTTGAAGCGGCTTCGGGCTACGACCACCTCTTCGGCGCTACCGTCATGCGCTCTGTGGAGGGGGCTGCCGTCCGGCCGGACGAAGGGGAAGGGAGTGACGACCCGGCGACAGATCGCACCGTCGTCGTGGCCGACATCGCCGCGTTGCGCGCGCAGCGTCGGGCGGAGCGGGCCCGGGCGAATGCTCAGCCTCCCGCTCCTCGCTTCGCCCTGCATCTCGCCGACGGTCGGGTTGAACCGCTCGACCAATCCATCATCGTCGGCCGTTCACCGAGTGCCAGCCGAGTCTCCGGGTCGGCCGTCCCCCGGCTCGTGACGCTGACGACGCCCAACAATGACATCTCGCGGAGCCATGCCCAGATCGCGGTCGAAGGCGACACCGTCGTCGTGACCGATCTCCACTCGATGAACGGCACCCTGGTCACTCTGCCGGGCCGCAATCCTCAGCGTCTCCGAGAAGGTGAACCCACCACCGTCGTCGTCGGAACGATCATCGACCTGGGTGATGGCGCCACTCTCACGGTGAAGGACGCCTGATGGCGCGGGCCGCGTCCACCCCGCCGCAGTTGCGGGGTTTCACGTATGTCAAGCCTCTCGGCTCCGGGGGGTTCTCCGATGTGTACCTCTACGACCAGGAGCTTCCTCGACGGCGGGTCGCGGTCAAGGTGCTCCTCACGGAAGGACTCACAGCCGCCAGCCGCGAAGCGTTCGTGGCCGAGGCCAACGTGATGGCCCAGTTGTCGGCCCATCCGTACATCGTCTCGATCTACACCGCTGACGTGTCTGACGACGGTCGGCCGTACTTCATCATGGAGTACTGCTCCGGTCCCAGTCTGGCCGACCGCTACAAGGCGCAGCCGTTCAGCGTCGTCGAGACCCTTCGTACCGGAGTCCGGCTCTCCAGCGCGATCGCGACGGCCCATCAGGCGGGCATCCTGCACCGTGACATCAAGCCGGGCAATGTGCTCACGAACGACTTCGGCTGGCCCGCTCTGACCGACTTCGGTATCTCGTCCGCTGTCGAAGACCACGAGCTGCCGCTCCACACGGTCACCCGGCCCGTCAACGATTCCGGATCGACGACGGGAAGCCAGTCCGTCGGCATGTCCATCCCATGGTCGCCTCCCGAGATGTTCGATGATGCACCGCGTCCGGATGTCCGCTCCGACGTCTTCTCCCTGGCGGCGACGCTGTACACGCTGCTGGCGGGCCGAACGCCCTTCGAAGTACCGGGCGGACCCAACGGCGCACTCGACCTCATGGGTCGTATCGAACGCGGGAGCATCACTCCGCTGACCCGTACGGACGTGCCCGCTACCCTGCTTGCAGTGCTCCGGAAGGGCATGTCGGTGGAGCGCGCCGATCGATTCACGAGCGCTGTCGACTTCGCACGTGCACTGCAACGTGTTGAGATCGAGCTCGAGTACGCCCCGACCACGATCGATGTGCCAAACCTCGTCGTTCCCGATGCCGCGATCGACCGCTCGACCGACGACGATGCGACCCGCGCCCGGGCGGTGCGCACCATCAGCGCACAGACCGCTGCACCGCCCTCCGCACCGCTGGTCGCCCCGCCGACTCCCGGTGTCGAGGCTCCCGGGCCGTCGGCACCGGAGGCCACTGTCGTGCGAGGCGCACCGCCCGAGGAGACGGTCCGTCGATCGGCAGCGGCCTCGACGGCAACGGACCATGACACGGCACTTGCCCCTGCCCGACGGCGTGGGGGGCTCGTCGCGGCACTCGTCATCACCGTTCTGGTGGTCGGAGGTGGTGCCTTCGGCCTCAGTGCTGCGCTCGGCGGTGGTGGGGATGTTCGCGAGCCGTCGGTGCCAGCGGCGGGCGAGCCCGACGTGCTCGACGACCTCGATGATGTCGTTCCTGCATCCGTCGAGACGCCCGAGGTCGTCTCGGCAGAGCCGCAGGCCGACGGGTCCGTCCTCTTCACCTGGCGGGCGGCGGCAGGCACCTCGGCGGATGCGTTCCGGTGGGTGCAGGTCTCCGGCGGAGACGCGGTCGGAGCCCCGAGCCCGGAGACGACGGCGCTCGTTCCCTCGGAGACGGGCGGGAGAGTGTGCATCCAGGTCTGGGCTGTCGTGGACGGGGCCCAGTCGCTCGCGCCTGAGGAGGCGTGTGGTCCGTGAAGGCTCTGACCGTCGAGTTCATCGGTGAGCGTCACACGGTCGAGCCCGACCGCACGTTCACGATCGGGCGCGAATCCGACCTGGTGATCGATGACAACCCGTACCTCCATCGGCACTTCCTCCGTCTGGCGGCCGATGGAGGCTTGTGGTGGATCGTGAACGTCGGTTCGCAGCTCTCGGCGACGGTCACCGATTCGTCGGGTCAAGTGCAGGCGTGGCTTGCTCCCGGAGCGCGACTCCCGCTGGTCTTCCCGACGGTTCACGTTCTCTTCTCGGCGGGGTCCACCACTTATGACTTCTCGATCCATCTCGAGGAGGAGTTCTACGGTCCGGCAGGCGCCGCACTGGGAGTGATCGGGGGCACGACGCTCGAACCCATCCCGCTCACCTCGAGCCAACGGCTCCTGATCGTCGCCCTTGCGGAGCACGTGCTCGAGCAGAGCGTTCCGGGCCGCGGTCGCATTCCGAGCTCCGTCGATGCGGCGGCGCGTCTCGGGTGGAGCATGACCACCTTCAATCGGAAGCTCGACAACGTCTGCGAGAAGCTCGACCGACTCGGGGTCGACGGTGTTCGCGGTGGACGTGACAAGCTCGCCACCAACCGCCGTGCTCGCTTAGTCGAGTACGCCGTCTCTACGCGCCTCGTCACTAAGGACGACCTGGTCCTTCTCGATCGTCCGCGCGCCGCGAGCACCAGCGCGGCGTCCCCCGAATAGGGGGCGCCCACGCCCGCCGATGGGCAGAACTCCCCATAGCGGAATCGAGAAGTTTTCGTAGAGTGGTGACTGTAAGGAGCTCTCGACTTCGCCACCCTCGACGTCGACCGCTCGCCGAGGTGCCCACCCCGCTCGCCGGCGACTCTCCCTGACCCGTTCTGCTCCACCGTCCAGAAGGATCACGGCGCGCCATGGCGACGTTCAGAGCTCCGCGCAAGACCACTGCCTCCGTGGTCGCTCTTGCTGTGCTCGTGGCGACTCCAGTGGGTATCGCCGTCGCTCACCCCGGGTTCCCGACGGCTGACGTCGATCTGTATCAGCGCGCCGTCTGGGTCACGAACGGCGAACAAGGGCTCATCAGTCTCGTCAACCTGCAGGTGCGCGAGCTCACCGGTGGCATCTCCGTCGGCGATCCCGACGTGGTGCAGGCGGCCGACGTGGCGCTGGCCCTCGACGGGAATCGGAACCAGCTGGGTCTGATCGATGCCGCTGCGCAGGCTGTTCCCGCCCGCGGCGCTGTCGAGCCAGGAGCGGTGCCCCACCTCGGCGGGGCGACGCTCGCCGTGCACGACGTCGCTGGCGGTCGACTCTGGACCGTGCCGGCGGATGCCCCGCTCGAGAGCGCGCTGGTCGAGGAGTCTGCTGTCGACCTGGGGTCGGACGCCAAGGTCGTCGTCAGCCATGACGGCATCGCGTTCGCGACGTCGCCTTCCGAGGGCGCTGTCCTGCGCTTCGAGCGACCGGGAGCTGCGCCCGAGGAGATCGGCGAGCTGCCGCAGAGCGACAACATCACCCTGACGACGGTCGGCGACCGACTGGTGATCATGGCAGCCGCGGGCGATCGCGCCACGATCTCGGTCATCGGCGGTGGCACCGTCGAGCTTTCCGAGGGTCCCGTGGCCCTCCAGCTGCCGGGGCCGGAAGCGGAGTACGTGGTTGTCGCGACCGAGCGGCAACTCCTCCGTATCCCGCTGAATGGGGGTGAGCCCGTCGCCGTTGATTTCACGGCGGCGGCCGCCGAGTCTCGCCCGATCGCCCCTGCCGTGGTGCGCGACCGCTCCGGCGCGATTTGCGCCTACGGCGCCTGGGCCGCGAGTGCGGAGTTCGTGCTGGCCTGCGAGGGCGCCGATCCCGCCGTCCGCCCGCTCAATGGCGTTGCGCCGGATGCGGAGCTCCGGTTCCGGGTCAACCGCAGTGATGTCGTCCTCAACAGCGACAACGGGCAGGTCCACCTCGTTCAGGACGACATGGAGGTCATCGAGGCGGAGGACTGGCTCGAAGTCGCGCCGCCCGAGGAGGAGGACGAGGCTCCGGAGAGCGACGACTCGACCACCCTGCCGTCGTTCGACGAGATTCTCGAGGAGCGGCCGGAGACCAACACCCCCCCGGAGGCGCGGAACGACGACTTCGGGGTTCGCCCCGGCCGAACCACGGTTCTGCAGGTTCTCGAGAACGATCTCGACGCCGATGGCGATGTATTGACGATTTCGTCCATCAGTGGCTTGCCTCCGGAGGTCGCGACGCTCGACATCATCGACGAGGGCCGTGCGCTGCAGATCACCCCGGTGTCGCCGGAACCGGTGACGCGAACCTTCAGCTATACCGTCTCGGACGGCCGTGAGGGCGGCCTCGCGCAGGCCGCAGTGACGGTCGCTGTGGTGCCGGAGGAGCTGGAGAATCGTTTGCCGGTTGCGCAGCGCGTGACCGAGCTCCAGCTCGAAGTCGGAAGCACCATCTCCTTCAACGTGCTCGCCGACTGGCGCGACCCCGACGGCGACGAGCTCTATCTCACATCGGTGACCCCGAGCCCCGGGGACGTCGTGCGCTACACCCCCGAGGGCCTCATCACGATCACGCATTCCGGCTCGGAGACCGGCGACCGTACGGTGCAGTTCACCGTGACCGACGGGCTGCTCGAGCCGGGAGAGCAGCCGGTCGGGGAGTTGCGGCTGCAGGTCAAGCCCACGGGGGAGGTGCTGCCCCTCACAGTGCCCGACTTCGGCACCACCTTCGTCGGTGATGCCGTCACGATCGACCCGCTCGTCAACGATTCTTCCCGCTCGACGCGCGAGCTGTCTCTCGGTCCGATCGAGGCACTCACGCCCGGTGTTCAGGTCTTCGCTGAACCGGACAGCGGCGACTACCGCTTCTCGGCTCCCGCCACAGGCACGTACTACCTCACCTACACGGCGACGAGTGGCGCGCAGGAGTCACTGGGCGTCATCCGCCTCGACGTGCTCCCCGATCCGGAGGAGGTGCTTCCGCCCATCGCGGTCAAGGACACCGCGTATCTCCGGCCTAACGAACCGCTACTGGTTCCCGTGCTGCTGAACGATGTTTCTCCGAGCGGGGCAGTGCTCGGTGTCCAGAGCCTCGCCATCGTCGAGAGCGACCGGCAGGAGGCCGAGCAGGCCGGGTTGGCAGTGGAGGTTCTCGGAGGTGCCTTCCTGCGCGTCAGCTCGACGGGCGCGTTCCTCCGCCCGATCGCCGTCGACTACACCATTTCCGATGGCCTTAACGCGTCGACGTCCCGCGTCACGATCGTGCCGATCCCCGAGCTCTCCCGCCACCAGACACCGATCGCCCGCGACGACCGCGTGACTGTCCGCGCGGGAGACACCGCCACCGTCTCGGTGGTCTCGAACGATCTGCATCCCGACGGCGTCGCGATGCGCCTCAACCCCGAACTGCTGCAGGAGTTTCCGGAGGGCGACGGCGTGGCCTTCGTCGCCGGCGATACGGTGCGTGTGCAGGCGCCGAGTGTGCCGGGCACCTACGAGCTCGTCTACCGGGTCGATGACGATTACGCCGAGTACGCAACCGCACGCCTGATCGTGACGGTCACCGCGAGCGACGGCGAGGCTGCGGCTCAGAACACGGCGCCCGCCCCGACGACGGTGACGGCTCGCGTCCAGGCAGGCGGCGAGCTGTCCGTCTCCGTCCCGACCTCCGGCATCGACATCGACGGCGACTCGGTGACCGTGATCTCGGCCACGGGAGCTCGGCTCGGTCAGATCGTCGAGACTGGCGTTGACGGATTCCAGTACCGGGCTGGGCTCGAGTCGGGCGGCACCGAGGTCATCCGCTATACCGTGCAGGACAACTTCGGCGCCGTCGGCCAGGGAGAAGTTCGCATCGGCGTGATCCCGCCGCCCGAGACCCCGCTTCCTCCGGTCGCCGTCGACGACGTGGCGGAGGTGCGTCCGGGCGAGACGGTGTACATCCCTGTTCTCGACAACGACTCCGACCCCGCGAACGCGGCCTTCTCTCTGGAGCCTCAGCTCGTCGTCACCGACGGCGTCACGGCCGAGGTCACGGGCGAGCGCCTCGTGGCGGTCACCGCTGGTGAAGAGCAGGGCGTGTACCTCGTGCAGTACCGCATCGCGAACGTGCTCGGCGGCACCAGCGATGCCTTCATCGCCGTCACCGTGACGCCGGATGCTCGGCCCCAGCCCCCGCTGGCCAGCGATCACGTGCTCACCGTCGCCGACATCGTCGGGCGCGACGAGGTCGAGGTCGACCTGCTCGCCGACGCCGTGAATCCGAACGGTGACGTGCAGGACCTCGAGATCGTGCTGCTCGGGGCAGGTGCCGATGCAGTCACGTCGGTTGAGGAGGGCGTAGCGAGCATCCCGCTCACCGAACGCCGGCAGGTGATCGCCTATCGGTTGATCTCTCCCGAGACGGAGTTGTTCGCGACTGCTTTCGTGGTGGTCCCCTCCGAGCTGTCGGCTCAGGTGCCGACCCTCAAGCAGGAGTACAAAGACACCCCGATCGTGGCGCCCGTCAGCGAGTCGACGACATGGCAGATCCGTGAGCTCGTCGATGTGCCCTCGGGCGGCCAGCTCGTGATCGTGAACCCCGGCGCCGCGTCGGAAGGTGCCCGTGAGGGCGAGACGGGTGCCTCAGTGGGGGGTGGCGTGACCGCCGCCACGTCCGGCCTCGAGGACGTGACAACGGTCACCGAGACGAGCTTCACCATCACACCGCGCGAAGACCAGCGAGGCACCGGCCAGAGCATCACGATTCTCGTCACGGACGGCATCACCGGCGAGACCTCGATCGATATCCCCCTGACCGTCGGTGATCCGGAGAGCCTCGATGTGGCCCCCCGATTCGCTGCGCCGGAGATCCGTGTCGAGGTCGGACAGGAACGGGATCCTGTCGACCTGCGCGACGCGACGACTCACCCCAACCGCGACATCGTGGCCGCGATGCGGTACGACGCGACTGTCGTCCCGGCGGGCGGAAACACCGGAACACTGAATGTCAACGTCTCGGCTGATGGTGTCGTCAGCGCCTCCGCGCCGTCGAGCGGTGGCGCGGTGCCGGGTGACCAGGTGACCATCGACCTTGTTCTCCAGGCTGATGGCCTGTTGACAGAGCCGGTGACTGCGCAAGTCGTCGTTCGTGTTGTCCCGTCGACTCTGCCACTCCCGCAGGCGATCGACGATGTCCGTCCGGATGGTCGTTCGTCGTCGGTCTACAGCCTTCCGGTGCTCGACAACGACTTCAACCCGTATGTCGTGCGAAATGGTGAGCCACTCGAGATCGTCGACGTCGTCTTCGAGGGCGACCCACTGGGCGCCTCACTTGACTGGCAACCAGGTGACGTTACGCCCACGGTCACGACGGGGCCGGCGAAGTCGGGCACGGTCACTCTCGTCTACACCATCCAGGACGGTTCCAACGAGGTCTCGCGGCAGGTACAGGGGCGCATCGTCATCGTCGTGACGAGCGCGCCGGAGCCCCCCACCTTCACGGCGGCCCCGCAGCGAGTCGGCAGCCAGAGCCTGTCCGTGTCGTTCGCCCCGCCCTCGTCGTGGAACGGATCGCCTGAGCTCAGCCCCGCCTACGTCGTGACCGCGTATCTGGGCACCGGCAACACCGTCGTGGGCACCCCCCGCACCGACTGCACGGCAGGCGTGCCCTGCGTCTTCACGGGCCTGACCAACGGCACGGCCTACAGCTTCCAAGTTGTCGCCCGCAACGGTGTCGGCGAGACCGCGTCGAGTCGTTCGGCTGCCGAGATTCCGTATGGCACACCATCTGCTCCGACTTCACCGAGCTTGAACCCGTCGTCGGGAGCCGTCGCCAACGCCAGTCTGACCGGCGCCTGGGGTGCGAGTGCAGACACCGGCGGTGGTGCCGTCACCTATGCCTGGCGCTTCATCCAGGGCTCTAGTGGGTCGGGCAGCACCGCGAGCACCAGCAGCTTCCTCGTGACGGCCGGGGCCGGGAGCTACCGCTACGAGGTGCGAGCGTGCAATGCGGGCGGGCTGTGCTCGGCCTGGGTCGCGTCGAACACGATCTCCGTTGCACCTGCCCCACGCATTATCGACGCGGTGAAGGGTGACCTCGTCACGGGCAATGGATGCCCCGCCGGCCTTACCTGCGCGAAGATACGACTGATCGTAGAGAACCTTTCCGGCACCCACGCCGTGTGTCTCGACGGCCGACTGACGGGCCAAGGTTCGTACGGTGCCTGGGCCACTCCTCGTTGCCGCAACGCAACCTTTACGAACGGTTTCGCCGACACCGAGTTCCTTCTCAACAACTCCGGCAACGTCGGAGCGTGGGACATCCGCGTCGAGATTCCTGGTGTTCCTGTTTTCTTCGATCGCATCTGGTGAGAAAGGTCACACAATGCCCGTAACCCCTGAGCAGGCGACTTGGTTCGCCGACGCATTCACGCGTCTCGTCGACACGGTCGACACGGCGATCGTCGACAAGAAGCACCAGATCCGCCTCGTGCTCACGGCGATGCTCTCCGACGGGCATGTGCTGCTCGAAGACTTCCCGGGCACCGGCAAAACGGTGCTCGCGAAGTCGATCGCGAACACGCTCGACGGCACCCACTCCCGCATTCAGTTCACGCCCGACCTGCTCCCCTCGGATGTCACGGGCGTGACGATCTACGACCAGGGCAAGGGCATCTTCGAGTTCCACCGCGGCCCGATCTTCGCCTCGGTCGTGCTCGCCGACGAGATCAACCGGGCCAGCCCGAAGACCCAGAGCGCACTGCTGGAGGTCATGGAGGAGGGAGTGGTCACGGTCGACGGTGTCGGGCACTCGGTCGGCCGACCGTTCATGGTGATCGCTACCCAGAACCCCGTGGAGCAGGCAGGAACCTACAAGCTCCCCGAAGCGCAGCTCGACCGCTTCCTGATCAAGACCTCGCTCGGGTACCCCGACAAGCAGAGTTCGGTGAATCTGTTGCTCGACGCCGCGAACCGCTCGCGAGCATCCCGCATCAGCCCCATCATCAACTCCGACACCGTGGTCACGATGGCGCAGCTCGCGAGCGAGGTGCATGTCGACCCGTCGATCATGGAATTCATCCAGGACATCGTCGAGGGCACCCGTCAGCACAAGGACATCGCCCTGGGCGTCAGCATGCGCGGAGCCCTCGTGCTCGCTCGCGCGATCAAGACGTGGGCGATCTCGTCCGGTCGTACCTACGCGACACCGGATGACGTCATCGATCTCGCCGTTCCCGTGATGGCGCACCGCATCATCGTCGACCCCGAAGCCGAGTTTGCCGGGGTGCGCGGTGAGCAGCTGCTGTCGAGCATCGTGGCCGCGATCACGCCGCCGGCCTACCGCGCGGCATGAGCGTGAGCACCGAGGCGCCCTTGCGCCGTCGCAGGCGGTCGGCTGACAGCGGGTCCCGGCCCGCTGTGCTGCCAACAGTGCGGCGCGGCCTCGGGCGCTCCGGTGCGGCCCTCCGACGGGGACTCCGTGCCGTGGGACGTGTGCTGGCTCCGCTGGGGTTGTTGCTTCGCGCCATGCTTCGTCCGCTCGTCTCGTTCATCTCGCCGGCGGGAGCGCTCGTCATCGTGGTGATGGGTGTGGCCCTGGCAGCAGGATTCCTTCTCGGGTGGCAGGAGCTCACCGTGCTCGGCCTCGCGCTTGCCGCGATGCTCGCGGTGTCGGCTCTCTACCTGGTGGGCCGAAGCACCTATGCCGTGGAGATCGAGCTCAACCCGAGCAGGGTCGTCGTGGGCGGTCGCGCCATGGGTCAGCTGACCGTGCGCAATGACGGTTCGCGCGCACTCCTTCCGGCGGTCATGGAACTGCCGGTCGGCGGCGCGGTCGCCGAGTTCGGAATCCCGGGCCTCAAGCCGGGAGAGATGCACGACGAGCTCTTCGCCGTGCCGACAGAACGTCGAGCGGTCATCGAAGCCGGCCCTGCTCGTTCTGTGCGGGGTGACCATCTCGGGTTGCTTCGCCGGGTCGTCGACTGGACAGGGGTCGTCGACCTGTACGTGCATCCGCGCACAACCCCGCTGTCGCCCAGCGCGGCGGGTCTGGTCCGTGACCTCGAGGGGCAGGTGACCGCGAAGATCACCAACAACGACCTCGCGTTCCATGCCCTCCGGCCCTACGAGCCGGGTGATGATCGCCGTTACGTGCATTGGCGCACCTCGGCGCGCACGGGGCAGCTCATGGTTCGGCAGTTCAACGAGACCCGGCGCTCGCAGCTCACCATGGTGCTGTCGGAGGATGCGTCCGCGTACGCGGACGCAGAGGAGTTCGAGCTCGCTGTCTCCATCACGGCATCGATCGCGACCCAGGTGATCCGCGATGGCACGCAGATCAGTGTCGTCGCGGAGTCCCGTCTCCTTCGCACCCACGCGCCGACAGCCTTGCTCGATGATGCGTGCCGTGTCGACCTGCGAGCGAGCCGATTCGCTTCCCCCCGCGATTTCGTGCGAACGGTGACGCGGCGTCTCCCGCCGCCGAGCGTGCTCATCGTGACGGCCGGATCATCGTGGTCGGCCGCTGACTTCCGGGCGATCCAGCTGCTCATGCCGAGCGACACGACGATGATCGGCATCATCGCCGACCGGGGCGCCTCGCCCGCGCTGGGCATCGTGTCGGGCGTGACGATTGCGACGCTCGGCGTTCTGAGCGACCTGCCGAAGGTTCTCCGGAGGGTGCAACCGTGAGCACCGCGACCTCGGCATCGACCCGCACACCCATGTCGGCCCGAAACTGGGTCGATCTGGCGGTCGTGCTGGCCCTCGGGCTGCTCGCCGTCATCGGCTTCGCTCCGACGTTCGGCGGGTCGAGCTTCCTCCTGGCCGGTATCGGAGGACTGCTGGCCGGCGCGATCGGAGCGGTGATCGGTCGAGTGCTTCGTCTCGGTCCTCTGACCAGTGCCCTCGCAGCGCTCCTCGTCTACTTCCTCCTCGGCTCACCGTTCGCCATGCCGAATCAGGCGATCGCCGTCGTCGTGCCAAGCCTCGACACCATGGCCGGTCTGGTCGTCGGTGCCGTGTACGGCTGGGCGGACATCCTCACCCTCACCACGCCTGTCGCGGCCCCCGACTACATCGCCGTCGTCCCCTACGTCGCCGCGTGGCTGACCGCCTTCCTCAGTGCGACGTTGGCTCTGCGTTGGCTGCCGCGGTCGCCGCGCAGCCCGGTCGCCCGGTCTGTCGTGCTTCTGCCGATCCTCACTCTCTACGTGGGGGGAGTGCTGCTCGGCACCGACGAGCCTTTTCTCGCGGTCGGTCGGGGCGCGTTGCTGGTGGTCATTTCGATTGCCTGGATGCTCTGGCGCATGCCCGCGAACGACGGGCTCTCCGACACGACGCGACGGGCGATTCTTCGACGCCGACTCGTGGGGTTCGGCGTAGTTCTCGGTGTCGGTGCCCTCGTCGGCTCGTTGCTCGGAACGACGGTAGCTCCTACCGAGGAGCAGCGCTTCGTCCTGCGAGAGCAGATCGAGCCGCCGCTTGAGCAGTACCTGTTCTCCAGCCCTTTGGCTGGTTTCCGGCAGTATCACCAGACGGCGCGCCTTGCGGACGAGACCGTGCTGATCGTCGAGGGCCTCGAGGCCGACCAGCGCATCCGGGTAGCCGCCATGGACTATTACGACGGGCGGCTCTGGCGTGTCACAAGCCCGACCCTCTTCGAGCAATCGACGGCGGGCTTCGACCTGGTGGGTTCGTTCCTTCCCGAGCCCGAATTCGCGACCGTCGGCGATCAGGTCGAGGTCTCGATCGAGGTCGTGGGCTACGACGACGTGTGGTTGCCGACGGTCGGGTACGCGCGCGAGCTGCGGTTCGATTCCGGCGAGCCCGGCTCGACCGCCCTGCGCTACAGCGCCATGTCGGGTACGGCTCTGGTCACCTCCGGTGTGGGGGAGGGGACCCGCTACACCGTCATCGCCGACGTGCAGCAATCGATCAACGTCAGTGAACTGTCCTCGTACGCCCCGGCATCGAGCATTCCGACGTCGCAAGTGGCGGAGGCGGTCGACGTGATCACGCGCGGCCAGGAACTGTCCGCCACCGCTCAGGCGCCCTTCGAGAAGCTGCGCGCGATCGAGGAGGCGCTCGCGAATGCGCCCTGGTCGCTCAGCCATGGTCAAGGAGCCGGAGGCCAGTCCTCCGCCGCGGGGCACAATCTCGCTCGCCTCAACCAACTGATGCTGCAACGCGTGGGTGACGATGAGCAGTACGCCGCGGCGATGGCGGTGATGGCTCATCAGCTCGGGTTCCCCGTGCGGGTCGTGATGGGGTTCGCGCCCGAACGCGCCAGCACATCATCGCCGGTCGACGTGCGAGGGTCCGACGCGATTGCGTGGGTCGAGGTCGCGGTCGAGAGCGGCGGCGATCCCGTCGGGTGGCTTGCTCTCGAGCCGACCCCCGAGCAGGAAGTACCGCCGCCGCCGGTCCCCCAGCCGCGGTCGGAGCCGCAGTCACTCATCCGACAGCCTCCCCCGGTGCCGAACGTGCAGGACGATCTCGTGACTCCGACAGAGATCGTCGAGTCAGACGCCGATGACGAGGCTGGCTTCGAGATTCCCGCGTGGGTCTGGTCGGCGATCGCCTGGACGGTGACTCCCCTCGCCATTGCCTTCGTGCCGATGCTGGTGATCGGGATGCTGAAGGCGCGTCGTCGGCGGCGGCGACGGGAGCGGGGCCCGAGCGACCGCCGGGCCGCAGGTGCGTGGGACGAGCTCGTCGACCGGTATGCCGAACTGGGTTATGCGGCGTCGAGACGAAGCACTCGAGTCGGCCTCGCACTCGACTTCGAGCGCCAGTTCCGCGCCGAGCTGGCCGCTCGAAGGAAAGAGCGCGACGAGTCTGCGGACCGGGAAGCCGCCCGAGCGGATTCCGCGCGCGTGCGTGCGGAGAGCCGGGCAGCAGCCAAGGCTGCTCGTGCGGGAACGGGGGTTGTCGTCTCCGAACCCGTGAGCGTCGACGCAACAGTGGTTCGCTCTGCGGAGCAGTCGCCTGCGTGGCGCCCTGGTGTTGAGCAAAAGCATGCCCCGCTGCCCGCGATCCCGGGTCTTCGGGAGTTCGCCGTCGACCTTGACCGTGCGGTGTTCTCGGGCGCAGAGGTCGGTGATGCGGAGGTCGACCGCCTGTGGGCCGAGCTCGAGCAGGCGACGACCGCTGCCCGGGCATCCGTGACGCCTTTCCGTCGTCTGCTCAGCCGATACCGCATGCGGCCCCGCAACGACATCGTCGCCGATCTCTCCGATCGGCTCACCGACGCGGCTGCCCGCCGCCGACCGAGGGGAGCCCCCGCCTCATGAGACTGCGCCTCACCCTCGCCCGCACCGGTGCGGAGCCCGTCGACCTGAGCGTCACGGCCGAGTCGACGACCACGGTCACACAGCTCGCTCGCGAGCTGCACAACGCCGACCCGCTCTCTGCTGGACGTGCCGCCGTGCACGACGGCGACCTCTCGGTGCGCATCCATCATGCGCACGATCTGAGCGGCGCGGCGGGCGTCACGGTGCTGGAGGCCTCGGCGCTCCTCGGCGACGTGCCCCTCGGCAGCGGCGCGGTCGTCTCGCTCGTGGCCGCGGGCGCGGGCGAGGCACCGCAGGCCCCTCCGATCGCCGCGCGCCTACGTGTGATCAGCGGTCCGGATGCGGGGCGCGTCGTCGAGCTGCGCGCGGGGGTCAGCACCCTCGGGCGCGATGCCTCGAATACCGTGGTTATCGGCGACCCCCTGGTCTCGAAGCACCACTGCCGCATCGCCGTCGGCGACGCCGTCGAGGTCATCGACGCTGGCTCGGCCAACGGCACCCTGATCGATGGCCAGGCCGCCGATCGGGCGATCGTCGCGGCCGACGACATCATCACCGTCGGCGACTCCGCCTTCAGTGTTGAGCGCACCGGGTCGGCGGTCGCCTCGCTTGACAGCTCGGGGCCGCTGGCGTTCACGCGGTCGCCACGGCTCGACCCGATCTACGTCGGCCTGAAGATCAAGGCGCCCGAGCCGCCGGAGAAGGCCGAGCGTCAGCGACTGCCCTGGCTGGCGCTGCTCGCGCCCCTCCTCATGGGCGGCATCGTCTTCGCGGTCAACCCCGGCAACCCGCTCTCGGTGGTCTTCGTCGCACTCTCGCCGTTGCTCATGGTCGCGTCGTACGTCGATACGCGCATCCAGAACTCGCGGCAGTGGAAGCGCGCCGTCAAGCAGTTCGACGAGTCGATCGAGGCGGTCGCGTCCGATATCCGCGCCCTGCACGATGCGGAGCGGGCGGGTCGGCGCTCCGAGGCCCCCACTGTCGCCGAGGTTGTCTCCGCGGCACGCGCTGCCAGTCCGCTGCTCTGGACCCGACGGCCCGAGCACGAGTCGTACCTGGCGGTCAGGCTCGGTGCCGGGTCGCTGCCGTCGCGGCACGAGCTCGAGATGCCCGGCCAGCGCAAGGGCCCTCCCGAGCTGTGGCGCAAGGTCGAAGAGCTGCGCGCGGCGATCGCGATCGTCGACGATGTGCCCGCTGTCGAGAATCTGCGCACCAGCGGCTCGATCGGTGTCGCGGGCGGGGGAGACGCAGCGCGGGCAGCCGCCCGCGGTGTGCTCGTCCACACCCTCGGGTTGCACTCGCCCGCCGAACTGGTCGTCGTGGCGATCTCGCCAACGACGCGCACGAGCGACTGGGATTGGCTGAAGTGGGCCCCCCATGTCGGCTCGCCGTACAGCCCGCTCGGCGGGTCACCACTGGCGTCGGCCGGCCCTGCGGCGGGCGCCCTCGCCGGAGAGCTCGAGGGGCTGATCGCCGACCGCTCGGCGGAGAAGACCTCGGGCGACCAGGTGCCGCTGCCCAGCATCCTCGTCGTGGTCGACGATGACGCACCGATCGATCGCGCGCGCCTTGTCGGCATCGCCGAGAACGGGCCCGCCGTCGGCGTGCACGTGCTCTGGGTCGCCGACCGCATCGAGCGGGTGCCCGCCGCCTGCCGGACCTTCCTCGACCTTCAGCCGGGCGGCGGCCTCGCCGGTTTTGTGCACTCCGGAATCGGCGTGACCCCCGTGACTCTCGAACCGCTCACCGCCGCCGAAGCCATGGCCTTCGCGCGCTCGCTCGCCGCAGTCACGGACGCGGGTGCCCGTGTTGACGACGCGAGCGACCTGCCCCGGTCAGTCTCGCTGCTGTCTCTGCTCGGCACTGAGCTCGCCGCTGAGTCGATGTCGGTGATCGAGCGGTGGAGCGAGACGAACTCGATCCTGTCCGGCCCCTACGCCTCGGCCTCGATCGGTAAGCAGAAGTCGAACCTGCGCGCGGTGTTCGGGCAGTCGGCAACCGAGCCGTTCGCTCTCGACCTGCGCACCGACGGCCCGCACGCGCTCGTCGGCGGTACGACCGGTTCGGGCAAGAGCGAGTTCCTGCAGGCGTGGGTGCTCGGGCTGGCGGCAGCCCATTCGCCGCAGCGCGTCTCGTTTCTCTTCGTCGACTACAAGGGCGGTGCGGCCTTCGCCGACTGCGTGAACCTGCCCCACACGGTGGGGCTCGTCACCGACCTCAGCCCGCACCTGGTGCGCCGGGCGCTCACCTCGCTGCGCGCCGAGCTGCATTACCGCGAGCACCTCTTCAACCGGAAGAAGGTGAAAGACCTCGTCGAGCTCGAGCGCACGGGAGACCCGGAGGTTCCGCCGAGCCTGCTGATCATCGTCGACGAGTTCGCTGCGCTGGCGACCGAGGTGCCCGAGTTCGTCGACGGCGTCGTCGACGTCGCCCAGCGCGGCCGGTCGCTCGGTCTGCACCTGATCCTCGCCACGCAGCGCCCGGCGGGTGTCATCAAGGACAACCTGCGCGCGAACACGAACTTGCGGGTCGCGTTGCGCATGGCCGACGAGGCCGACTCGACCGATGTGCTCGGCGACCCCCTCGCGGCAGGGTTCGACCCGTCCCTGCCGGGCCGCGCCGCGGCGAAGACCGGTCCTGGCCGCCTGCGGGTCTTCCAGTCGGGCTATGCCGGCGGCTGGACGAGCGAGACCGAGGAGCCGAGCCGGGTCGCGATCGAGACGCTCTCGTTCGGGGCGGCCACTGCGTGGGAGCCCCGGCCCGACCCCGAGGCCGAGGCGCGCAAGGCCGCGGTCAGCGAGGGCCCCAACGACATCAAGCGCATCGTCGCCACGGTGCGCGGAGCGGCCGCGACCGCGCAGCTGCCCGAGCCGCGCAAGCCGTGGCTACCCGAGCTCGCCAGCATCTACGACCTCTCCAAGCTGCCGAATCGCCGCACGGATACCGAGCTCGTGCTCGGCGTCGTCGACGATGCGGCGGCACAGGCGCAGCCCGTCGTCAGCTACTTCCCCGACCGCGACGGCAACATGGCGATCATCGGTACCGGAGGTTCCGGCAAGAGCACGGCTCTGCGCACGATCGCCGTCTCGGCGGCGATCACCGCGCGAGGCGGGCCCGTGCAGGTCTACGGGCTCGACTTCGCTGCCGGGGGTCTGCAGATGCTCGAGACCCTGCCCCATGTCGGTGCCGTCATCTCGGGCGACGATGACGAGCGCGTCGGTCGACTGCTGCGATGGTTGCGCGACGTGGTCGACGACCGCGCCGCCCGGTTCGCCGCGGCGCGGGCAGGCGGCATCGTCGACTACCGCGCGTCGCAGAACCGGCCCGACGAGGCGCGCATCATCCTGCTGCTCGACGGCATGTCGGCTTTCCGCGACGTGTACGAGTCGAACGTCGCCTCACCCTGGTTCTCCGTCTTCTCGCAGATCGCCACCGACGGTCGCCAGGTCGGCGTGCACGTCGTCGTGACCGGAGACCGTGCTGGTGCGATTCCGATGTCCCTCTCCTCCAGCATCCAGCGTCGGCTCGTTCTGCGACTGGCCAACGCCGACGACTACGCCATGCTCTCGGTGCCGAGCGACGTGCTCGATTCGTCATCGCCTCCTGGTCGTGGAATTCTCGACGGCCTTGAGGTGCAGGTCGGGGTGCTCGGCGGCGACGGCAACGTCGCGGTCCAAGCCCGTGAGCTGGAGGCACTCGCGGCCGCCATGCGCAAGGCCGGCATCGCGGATGCGCCGCCGGTGCAACGACTCTCTGACCGGGTCGCTCTCGCTGAACTGGGCGAGTCGAGCGCCGACGCCACCGTCATCGGGCTCGCCGACGACGACTTGCGGCCGGTGGCGATCGAACCTCGGGGCGCGTTCGTGATTGCCGGCCCGCCGGGAAGCGGCCGCACAACGGCGCTCGATACGATCGCGACCTCGGTCGCCGCTGCAGGCGGACGCCGCACGGTGCTGCTGAGCGCCCGGCGCTCACCGCTGACGCGGCGCTCGCACTGGTCGATCGCGGCCGACACTCCGGAGGCGCTGGAGAAGGCTGTTCGCACTCTGATCGCCGAGGTCGACAAGGGCGCCATCCCCCCGACGGCGCTGTTCATCGAGAACCTCGCCGACTTCTCCGGCAACCCGGTCGAGTACGACCTCGAACGGGTCATTAAGGCGCTCATCAAAGCCGAGTCGTTCGTCGTCGGCGAGGCCGAGACCTCGACCTGGTCGCAGGCCTACACCCTCGGTCAACCGCTGCGGGCCGGTCGTCGCGGCCTGCTGGTTCAGCCCGACGACAGCGACGGCGACACCCTGCTCAACACCTCGCTCGGCCGAATCCGCCGGGGCACCCTGCCGCCCGGTCGGGGTTTCCTGGTCGAGCGCGGTCGTGCGCGCAAGCTGCACGTCGCGGTCGCGGGGGAGGCGGGGTCCTGATGGGGAGACCTGCCCATTCCACCTCGTGACAACCCAACCTATGGTGGGGAATGTTCACCACCGAAACGCACGTCATCCCGCTTCACCACCAGCACCACAACCTGACAGCACCACCCACCATGAAAGGAGCACCTCATGTCGAATGTCTGGGGTCTTGATGTCGACCAGGTCCGGAGGCTCTCGTCCGAGCTGAACGCGGAGGCGAGCACTCTCGCGGGCATCGTCTCGAAGCTCACGTCGATGCTGGGCAGTACGCAGTGGAGCGGTCCGGACGCCGAGCGCTTCCGCAGCGATTGGGAGCAGGTCCACGCGCGCGCCCTGCGCCAGGCAGAGACGGCTCTCCGGGACACCGCCGAGGCCGCGCGCCGGAATGCCGACCAGCAGGAGAGCGCGAGCAACTAGTGCGTCATGAGCGCCGGGGTGGTCGTGTCCACCCCGGCGCGCCCTCGGGTGGCCTTTTCGCCGCCCTCTCGGGATCACCCTGGAAAGGACGAACATGGCCGGGTTCTACGGCGCCGATGTCGAGCAGCTCGACACTCTCGCAGTCGCCCTGGAGCGGGAAGGGCGCGCTCTCGAAGACCTCTTGCGTCGGCTGGATGCTCGCCTGCAGTCGGTGCCGTGGAAAGGCCCTGACGCCGAGCGGTCGAAGAGCACCTGGACCTCTACGCTCTTCCCGCGTTGCCTTCAGGCCGCGGACGGCCTCGTGACAGCGGCCTCGGTCGTTCGTCGAAATGCGAGCGATCAGCGGGAAGCCAGTGGCGGCGGCTCGGCCGGTGCTCGCGTGTACCAGGCCCTGCCCGTCCCCATCCCGGGGCTCCCGACCCTGCAAATCCCCTGGCGGCCGCCGAGTTTCGACCTCCCATCCCTCCCCGACTTCATCTTTCCGGGACCGCGCGACGGGGTCGTCATTCCTCGACTTTCAGAACTCGGTCGTGAGGGCACACCCTCGTTCGCTTTCCCCCTGCCCCACTGGCCGTTCGAGTCGTTCACTCCGGCGGACATCTTCGCTCCTACCCGTGAGGCCCTGGAGTCGCGGATCCCCGGAACACCATGGACGTGGGGCTCTATCGGCGGACTCATCCCAGGCGCCAGTGACGTCCTCGGCGTCCGCGACATGGCCGACCAGCTCTCGCAGGGTCAGATTCCCGTGCACGGCATGGTTGACACCGCAGCGGGTGCCCTTCGGAAAGCGCCCCCCACGTACCTGCTCGGCGCCGCGATCGGCACCTGGAACACCGCCGCCGAGGAGTTCTTCAAGGCCGACTTCAGCGCGGAGACACGGGCGAACGTCGGCAACTACATCGCTAGCGACCCCTGGGGGGCAGCGAGCGCCGGTGCGGAAGCAGTCGTGTCGGCCCTTCCCAACATGGTCAAGAACTTCCTGTAGGCCGAGTCGAAGGAGAGCACTGATGGCGACACATCTGACGGACGACGAGGTCGTGGCCGTATGCGGGCTGCTCGGGCTCGCGTGGCCGAACCCGCTGCCGACGGTCGCCCCCGAGAGCGCCGAGCTGAAAGCGGCCTCGCGACGCGGGGTGCGCTCACTGACCGTGCGCGCCCTGCTGCGTGTCGACCCGGAGACCGACCAGCCGGTGATCGACGGCGAGGTTGCCCAGGCCATCTCCGCCGTCGTCAGCGGCTCACCGCGCCTGGTCAGCGGCGTTATCGATGCCGACGGCGCGCTGCGTGCCGGCAGCTCCGCCGCCTACGTGGTCGAGGCGCCGGATGGCACCGGGCTCCTCGTCACGACGACGGCGACTGGCATCCACGTGTTCACGCAGTCACCCCTCGCCGAGGCGGAGGAGGCGTTCGTCGCACTCGTCGACAACGCGCTCATGGCAGGGCTCGACGCGAACGAGGAGGCTCGCCTCCTTGTTCTGAAGGCCGGGGCGCGAGAGCGGGCAATCGCCGTGGCCAAGGGCTCGGTCACCGTCGGTGTGGTCAACGAGGACTCGGCCTTTGAGGATTCATCGGATCCCGAGCTCTCGTGGGACCGCGCTCGGCTTGCGGAGCACCTTGCGGTTGGGGCGTGAGTGTTGACTATGGCGAGATCACTCTGGCAGTGCACCGCGACAGATCCGGAGGTGCTGGCCGTCGCCGCCAGTCTTGAGTTGTCGTGGCCGTACCCGCTCCCGAGTCTTCCGGAGGACCGCCGCCTGGCCGCGGCTCTCGTCGATGAGCAGGTTCGCGAACTGGAACTGGCCCGCGGAAAGCCAGCACCGACCGCTCGTGGTGCGGAGATCTCCTTCGCGGTGCTCTCTGTCGTCGAATCACAGCCTCGCGTCGCGTTGTACTTTCTCGACTCTGAAGGCGCGCGGGTGGGTTGGGTGGGGGTCTACGACGGTCGAGAAGGATCGGTCGCCCTAGAGAAAGTCAGCCTGACGGGGATCCACGACTTCTGCGTCGGGTCTGATGACCAGATAGTGGCCGCTCTGATGACAGAAATTGAGTCCTTCATGCGTGCCTCAGGAAAGTCAATCGCGAATGCCACGTCCGCACTCCTGATCGACAACCGTCACCGCGATCGATTTCGTTTCTTTGATGCTGACTCGCACGTTGTCCACGAGATCACCGGGTCTGCCTCGGCCGGTGAGCCCGCCAGCAGAGCGTGGGACGAGGGGACGCACGTGATGCTCGCAGCCGACATTGCGCGGACCCAGACATCTACTGAGCACGAGCGAGAAGGCTAGATCGTGGGATTCTTGGGAATGGATGCTCTGGCGATCAGGCATCTCTCGCGTCAATTGGACACGCAGTCTGCCGAAGTGGAGACCGCGTCGGCTCGATTGGACAAGATGTTCGAGGAACTGCCATGGACGGGCCGTGATCGTGAACGGTTCCTTGACGAATGGCGTGGAGACCTCGCCCCGAGGATGCGCCGGGCCTCCGCTCTGTTGAGAGAGGCCTCCCTGGAAGCGCAACGCTCTGCCCAGGACCAGGAGCGGGTGTCGCGATCATGACTGCTATGACAGGGTTCGTCGGCTCGGATCCGGACGAGTTGGAGCGCCTTGCCGTGCTTGTCAAGGCCGAGGCGTCGAAGATGCGCGAAGTTGTCTCCAGTTCGACCTGGGCGATCAGGATTTCTGAATGGACGGGCAGTCGCATCGACGCCCTTCGAGGCGAGTGGTCGCGAGAGTCGCGGCCCGCCCTCCTGCGGGTTGCCGACCAGCTTGAGGCCCTCGCCTCGGAGCTCGAAACGAACGCCCGGCAGCAACGAGACGCTTCCGTTGGTGTCATGAGTGCTCAATCGCGTTACGAGCCATACCCCAAGCCAGAGGGAGTCACCGTGACCCAAAAGACGGTCCGTCGGTCCGATCCGCCTTGCTCTCTTACTTCCTTGCTCTCTGAGGTTGGCTAGGCGATGGCGAAGGTCGATATTCGGCGGACAGAACTGAACGACGGAACCATGCACTACACGGTGCATGTTGTCGGTCTCAATCCCACGGCCGGAACAGGAGATCCCAACAACCTCGCGAATTCAATAAGCGCGGCCTACGGCCATGAGACTGATGTTGAAATCGCGGTCCGCGAGGCCATGCGTCAAGCCGGCATCGGCCCGAATGACCCTGTGATGCTCGTCGGCCACAGCCTCGGCGGGCTGACGGTTGCGAACCTCGCCGAGAACGACGAGTTTCAGAGCAGTTACCGCATCGACTCTGTCGTGGCAATCGGGGCAACGATCCACAACCGAGATATTGAGCCGCCAACCCGTGTTTTGCAGATAACGAACCCCAACGACGACGTTGTCACACTCACGAGTATCGCGGGTGGTGAGAACAGGATGCGGGGCAGGTCGAACTACACGGAGCATGAAGTTCCATTCGGGCTTCCCTTCATCCCGTTCACTTCCGGTACGCCTCTTGGACTCCTCGCGGGGCTGGGCGTCAACTTCGCTCGCATAATGCAGAACCATCCACTGGACAAGTACGGGTCTCGACTTGCGGACTGGGACCAAACGGACGACAAGGGAACCGCGTGGCGCGAGAACAATGCCCCATTCCTTTGCGGTCCGCACGTCAAGTCATCGGAACTTATCGAGTATGACGTCACGACCGACTGACCGCAGATCACTCGTGAGAAGCCCCGGGTTCACGTGCATTCCGAAAAATGAGATGGCTCGATGTTCCGGCGGTGAACATGGCTAGGTCGCACAAGTTCGCCGGTACGGGGTTCGGGGTCGACACGGCCCTCAGTGTCGACGACCTACGGAGCATCTGCTTCGCGGCTGCCCCTCAGGCGACAGGGACGATGTGGGCGGGCCAGCAGAAGATCCAGCTCGAGCACGACGGCGGCGACGTGCTCCAGTTCACGATGAAGGCGGCACTCTTCAACATCACCCGGTTCACCTTTCGAATTGCGATCACCGAGCGCGCGGGCCGGCGTCAGATACTCAGCACGATCGTCTACTACATGACCACGCAGACGGTCGTCCTCGGTTTCGTCCCGGTCGGCCCCCGCACCATGGTGGGCCACAACGTGTACGTCGAGTTCCTCCAGCTCGTCGCTCAGACGATCCGCGATGCCGATCCGACCGCTGCGACGCAGCTCGCCCTCGGGGCGGATCAACGGGCGACCGTCCCGGCGGTGACTTCAGCGGTGCCCTCCCAGCAGCCCGCAGGGCAGATACCGACAACGCTCGCACAGGACTTCGTTTCGCATCCTTCGGAATCGCCAGTCTCCGTGCTGGAGTCGCAACCCGAGCCGACGCCCGAGCCCGAGGTGGCTCCCGAGCAGGCACTCACCGGTGATCGAACCGTGGTGGTCGAGAGGCGGGCGGCTCAGCTCACCTGGACGCTCCTGGCCGTCGATGGTACGCAGGTCGAACTCGCTGCTCGAACGGTTCTTGGGCGTGATCCGAAAGCGATCGGCGTGGGCGACTTCACGGCAGTGGTCGGGGCGGACGACGCAACCGTCTCCGCGAGCCATGCCGTCGTCGAAGTGAATGGCTCCCGCCTGTTCGTGACCGACCTCGACTCGACCAACGGAACGGTGATCGTTGACGCGAACGGGGAGGAGCAGGTCTGCCCGGCAGGGAGGCCAGTCGAGGTCATGGACGGTTCCGCGGTCGAACTTGGCGCCTATACGCTCGGCGCACGCTTGTTGAGGAGGAGGATTCGATGAAGGGATTCGGCAGGCTTCTCAGCGTGGCCGGGGGAGTCGTTGCGGGTCTCGGTCTCTTGTGGGCGACCGTGATCGGCTACTACCCGAGCCAGGTTCCGGCACTCCTCGCGACACTCGCCGTAGGAGTTGTCATGCTCTTCATCGGTTCGAGCATGGTTGCCGCCACAAAGCCGACGAAGGTCGAGTGGCAGCCGGCCAGCCCTGCAGTGAGCGTCGCTCCAGCCTCAGCGCCAGCCCCCGTTGCCGTCGAGGTCGTCGACGACGGAACGGTCGCGGTCCCGCGGCGCCGGCGGCGAGTCTCCTGGAGCATCTCGTTCCCTGACGGCTCAGATGCTTTCGTGCGCGAGGCGGCCATCGTGGGGAGGGCACCGCAGCCCTTGCCGCAGCATCCTGGTGATGACGTCATCGTGATCGATGACCCGTCCGTTTCGAAGACACACGTCCGCCTTGTCGTCGAGGAAGGCGTTTTGCGGGTTCTCGATCTGGAATCTGCCAACGGCACTCTCGTCATCGTCGACGGTGTCGAGTTCGACTGTCGCCCAGGCGAGTGGATACTCGTTCCCAACGGTGCCGTCCTCGCGCTCGGAACCGTCGATCTGCGGTGCGCGTCGGTCGTTCGTCGTGAGGTCGTGTCGTGACCACCTGCACCGGATGCGGGAATCTGACGAGTTCCGACGCAGAGTTCTGCGGAGAGTGCGGCACGAAGATGCCGCAAGCGCTGCAAATGGCACCACCCGGATTCATCAGTCCGCCCCCGGGTGTTCCGCTCGTCGCTGCGACCAACACCGGTCCGGCACCGATACCGATCGTGTCGTCGCCGATGCCCCCGCCCCCTGTGCTTCCACCGGCTCCCGTGTCCTCACCAATCCCAGAGCCGGCGCCTGCGCAGCCGACATCGCCGTCACCCCCGGCGACAGGTGTGCCGTTCTCGGTGGCAGAGCTTGAGCTGCCTGACGATGTTGACGCGACGCGGATGGCCGCTCCGCGCCGGCCGGCATCGTGGAGCATCGTCCTTCCCGACGGGACGCAGCACTCCGTGAACACCAGTGCGGTCATCGGCCGCGCTCCCGACCCCCACGCGTACGGGGTGTCCCTCGGAATCTCCGTAGGGGAAGCGCAGAAGTCCGTCTCCAAGTCGCATGCGATCGTCGAAGTGGTTGGCTCTGCATTAAGGGTTCGAGACCTCGGATCCGTGAACGGTGTTGTCGTAGTCCGTCCCGATGGGTCCGATGCGGAAGCGACGACGGCGACCTGGATCGATCTCTCCGATGGGGATGAACTAGAACTCGGAGAGCTCGTCCTGCAAGTCCGAAGAGCGTGAGCGCTGCTGTACCAGACGGTAAGCGAGACGGGAAACGTCCACGGGCGTCGAGTGCCCCGCGTGTAATCCCCAGGTGCGGCATGAAGCTGTGCGGGTCGTGCGGCGATTCCCTGATTCCCGTACCGCATGAACGGGAAGCCCTCGAACCCATCGCCTAGGACTCTGTCGAGTCTGCCTCTGGCGCGGTCTCGGTTCCCGAGCCCATCACCGAGCCTCTCGCGGAATCCCGTCGACAGGGGATAAGGGCCGCGGTTCGCACTCCGACCGCCGTCGGGCTAACCCGGGTGTGTTCCGCTGAGCGGTGATCGACTGACCTTCACCCGGGTCGAGTTCGAATGGGTCTACATTGACCAGCAAGGGCGGATTGATCCGCACCTCCGGATTGACGAGTGGAACGAGGCCACCGGGCGCTGATGACGAGACGGTCGACCAGTGCCCCGGTGATAGCCTGATGAGTATGCAGCGCGAGCGGCTCCTTCTTCGTCGCCGCGGCGAGTCCTGATCACCCCAGGTCGCATCCTCGTCGCGGAGTTCTGACGCGGCCGCATCGTTTACCTCGCAAGAAGGGTGATCTCCTATGACTGAAGAAACCGCCGAGACCCGCCGCCCCCGCACCCTCGCCGAGAAGGTGTGGGACGCCCACGTCGTCGCGAAGGGCGAGAACGGCGAGCCCGACCTCATCTACATCGACCTCCACCTGGTGCACGAGGTGACGAGCCCCCAGGCATTCGACGGTCTGCGGATGGCGGGCCGACCGGTGCGCCGCCCCGACCTCACCATCGCGACCGAGGACCACAACACCCCGACGCTCGAGATCGACAAGCCCATCGCTGAGCCGACGAGCCGCAGGCAGATCGAGACCCTGCGCGCCAACTGCGCCGAGTTCGGCATCCGCCTGCACTCGCTGGGCGACATCGAGCAGGGCATCGTGCACGTCGTCGGTCCGCAGCTGGGGCTGACGATGCCCGGCATCACGGTCGTCTGCGGCGACTCGCACACGAGCACGCACGGCGCCTTCGGGGCGATGGCCTTCGGCATCGGCACGAGCGAGGTCGAGCACGTGCTCGCCACGCAGACCCTGCCGCTCAAGCCGTTCAAGACCATGGCGATCACCGTCGAGGGCGAGCTCAAGCCGGGCGTCACCGCGAAGGACATCATCCTCGCCGTCATCGCCAAGATCGGCACGGGCGGCGGCCAGGGCTATGTGCTCGAGTACCGCGGCTCGGCCATCCGCTCGCTGTCGATGGACGGCCGCATGACCATCTGCAACATGTCGATCGAGGCGGGAGCCCGCGCCGGCATGGTCGCCCCCGACGAGACGACCTTCGCCTACCTGCAGGGCCGTCCGCACGCGCCGCAGGGCGCCGACTGGGATGCGGCCGTGGAGTACTGGCGCACCCTGCAGACCGATGACGACGCGGTGTTCGACGCCGAGGTCTTCCTCGACGCGAATGAGCTCGAGCCCTTCGTCACCTGGGGCACCAACCCCGGCCAGGGCGTCTCGCTCAGCCAGACTGTTCCCGACCCGGCGACGATCGTCGACCCGAACGAGCGGGCCGCCGCCGAGCGCGCGCTCGAGTACATGGATCTCGCGCCCGGCACCCCCATGAAGCAGATCCCCGTCGACGTGGTCTTCATGGGCTCGTGCACGAACAGCCGGCTCGACGATCTGCGCGCGTTCGCCTCCATCATCAAGGGCAAGAAGAAGGCCGACGGCGTCGACGTCATCGTCGTTCCCGGTTCGGCGCGCGTGCGGCTCGAGGCCGAGGCCGAGGGCATCCACACGGTCGTCGAGGAGTTCGGCGGCGAGTGGCGTTTCGCCGGATGCTCGATGTGCCTTGGCATGAACCCCGACCAGCTGCAGCCGGGCCAGCGCTGCGCGTCGACGAGCAACCGCAACTTCGAGGGCCGCCAGGGCAAGGGCGGCCGCACCCACCTGGTCAGCCCGCTCGTCGCGGCATCCACCGCGATCCGCGGCACCCTGTCGAGCGTGGCCGACCTCATCGCCGACGGCCACGAGGTCGATCCGCGCTTCCGCACGATCGAAGGGGCGACGGTCTGATCATGGAGAAGGTCAGCACGATCACGGGCGTCGCGGTGCCGTTCCGCCGCAGCAACGTCGACACCGACCAGATCATCCCCGCGGTGTACCTCAAGCGGGTGACGAAGACCGGCTACGACGACGCGCTGTTCTCGGCGTGGCGGCAAGACCCGGAGTTCATCCTCAACCAGCCCGCCTACGCGAACCCGCGCATCCTCATCGCCGGGCCCGACTTCGGCACCGGCTCGAGCCGCGAGCACGCCGTGTGGGCGCTGCGCGACTTCGGGTTCCGCGCCGTCATCAGCCCCAAGTTCGCGGACATCTTCCGCGGCAACGCCGGCAAGCAGGGACTGCTCACCGGCGTGGTCGATGAGCCGACCGTCGAGCGGCTGTGGGCCGAGCTCGAGGCGAGCCCCGGCATGGAGGCCACCGTCGATCTCGTCGCGCGAACGGTCACCGTCGGGAATGTCACGGTGCCGTTCGAGATTGACGACTACACGCGCTGGCGCCTGCTCGAAGGTCTCGACGACATCGGGCTGACCCTGCGCGACGAACAGGCCATCACCGATTTCGAGGCCCGCCGCGAAGCGTGGCGGCCCACCACCCTCCCCGCCCGCTGAGGCGTGACCGACACCACCACCTGAGGTCGCATGAACTCGCTCGACAAGGATTCGCAGAAGGCCGCCGCTCGCGTCGGCCTCGTCTCCGACACCATCGTCATCCACGGCGGCAAGCCGCTGCACGGCCGCATCGAGGTGCGCGGTGCGAAGAACCTGGTGACCAAGGCCATGGTGGCGGCGCTCCTCGCCGACACGCCGAGCGTGCTCAAGGGCGTGCCCGAAATCAGCGACGTGCACGTCGTGAGCGGGCTGCTGAGGGCGCACGGTGTCGAGATCACCGAGCTCGAGCCCGGCGTGCTGCGCCTCGACCCGAGCAACGTCAAGGGTGCGCACTTCGCCGAGATTGACGCGCACGCGGGGTCGAGCCGCATCCCGATCCTGTTCTGCGGCCCCCTGCTGCACCAGCTCGGCGAGGCGTTCATCCCCGACCTCGGCGGCTGCCGCATCGGCGACCGCCCGATCGACTTCCACCTCGACGCCCTGCGCGCCTTCGGTGCCACGGTCGAGAAGAAGCACGAGGGAATCCACCTGACCGCGCCGCAGAAGCTGCGCGGCGCGCTCATCGAGCTGCCCTTCCCGAGCGTCGGCGCCACCGAGCAGGTGCTGCTGACCGCCGTGCGCGCCGAGGGCACGACCGAGCTGAAGAACGCCGCGATCGAGCCCGAGATCATGGATCTCATCGCGATCCTGCAGAAGATGGGCGCGATCATCTCGGTCGAGCCGAACCGCGTGATCGTCATCGAGGGCGTCGAGAAGCTCGACGGCTACCTGCACACGGCGATCGTCGACCGCAACGAGGCCGCGAGCTGGGCCGCCGCGGCCCTCGCGACCAAGGGCGACATCACGGTCGGCGGGGCGCGCCAGCAGGAGCTCATGACCTTCCTCAACGTGTACCGCAAGGTGGGTGGGGCCTTCGACGTGCTGGAGGACGGCATCCGGTTCTGGCACCCGGGAACCCCGCTCAAGCCCGTCACGGTCGAGACCGACGTGCACCCGGGCTTCATGACCGACTGGCAGCAGCCGCTCATCGTCGCGCTGACCCAGGCCGAGGGGGTGTCGATCGTGCACGAGACCGTCTACGAGAACCGCTTCGGCTTCACCGAGGCGCTCAACGAGATGGGCGCGGACATCGTCGTGCACAAAGACGGCATCGCCTCGATCACCCGGCGGGTGCCGCGGCGCAAGCTCGAGCAGGCCGCCGTCATCACCGGGCCGACCCCGCTGCACGGTGCCGCGGTGCGCGTGCCCGACCTGCGCGGCGGGTTCAGCCACCTCATCGCCGGTCTCGCCGCGACGGGCACCTCGACGATCAGCAACGTCGGCATCATCAGCCGGGGCTACGAGCTGTTCATTGACAAGATGCGCGCGCTCGGCGCTGACTTCGAGCTCGTCTAGCCGAACCGCCGGCCCGGTCGGGCAGTACCCTGGGGGGCGTGCCTGACGCCACCCCTGCCGAGCCCGTGAAGCTGCCGCGCCCGCCCCGCGCCCGTCGCGAGAAGACGGTGCTCTGGTACCTGATCGCCGGGATGCTGCTGCCGATCCTGACCCTCATGGCCCGGTACCACGTGGTCGACGGGCACAAGCTGCCGCGCACGGGCGCATTCATCCTCGCGCCCAACCACTACAGCGAGATCGACCCCGTCATCATGGGCCGCTACATGTGGAAGCTCGGGCGCGTTCCGCGCTTCCTCGCGAAGGCGAGCGTCTTCCGGGTGCCCGTGCTCGGGGCGGTGCTGCGCTGGTCGGGGCAGATCCCCGTCGAACGCGAGGGGCGGGGGCGGTCGGATGCTCCGCTCAAGGCGGCGCAGCAGCTGGTCCATCGTGAACTCGCGGTCATCATCTACCCCGAGGGCAGCCTCACCCGCGACCCCGACCTGTGGCCGATGCGGGGCAAGAGCGGAGCGGTGCGCATGGCCCTGCAGGCCGGGGTGCCGATCATCCCCGCCGCGCACTGGGGCACGCAGCAGATCATGGCGCGCTACTCGAAGAAGATCAGCTTCTTCCCGCGGAAGGACCTCTACTGCAAGATCGGTGACCCCGTCGACCTCAGCGACCTCGCGGGGCGCCCGCTCGACCAGGCGACGCTCGCCGAGGGCACTGACCGGGTGATGGCGGCGATCGCGGCCCTGCTCGGCGATCTGCGCGGCGAGGCCCCTCCTGAGAAGCGCTGGAACCCGGCGGAGCACGGCCAGAGCGAGACGGGCAGACTGTGAGCGAGCATCCGCCGCTGACCGAGGCGGTGCGCCTGCCCTCGGCCGCCGCGCGCGAGGGCGCGAAGCGCGTGGCCGTGCTCGGTGCCGGCTCGTGGGGAACAACCTTCGCGAAGGTGCTGGCCGATGGCGGCGCCGACGTGCTGATCTGGGCCCGCCGCCGCGAGGTCGCCCAGGAGATCACCGAGACGCACCGCAACTCGGGCTACCTGCCGGGCATCAACCTCCCCGCCAACCTGCGGGGCCACGACTCGCTCGAGCACGTGCTCGCCGGCGCCGAGCAGGTCTACCTCTCGGTTCCGAGCCAGAGCCTGCGCAGCAATCTCGCCTCGATCCGCGACATCCTGCCCGCCGATGTGCCCGTCGTCAGCCTCATGAAGGGCGTCGAGCGTGGCACCGGGCTGCGCATGAGCGAGGTCATCGAGCAGGAGCTGCGCGTCGACCCCGCCCGCATCGCGGTCGTCAGCGGCCCGAACCTCGCGCTCGAGATCGCCAAGCGCGAGCCCACCGCGGCGGTCGTCGCGAGCGCGAGCCACGCGACGGCCGTGGCCGTGGCGACGGTCGCATCGAACGAGTACTTCCGCTCCTTCGTCAATACCGACGTCGTCGGCACCGAGTTCGGCGGGGTGCTCAAGAACCTCATCGCGGTCGCCGTGGGCATCGCCGACGGGGTCGGCTACGGCGAGAACACGAAGGCGTCGATCATCACGCGCGGCCTCGTCGAGCTCAGCGCCTTCGCGGTCGCCTTCGGCGCCAAGCCCGAGACGATGATCGGGCTCGCCGGCCTCGGCGACCTCATCGCGACCTGCGAGTCGCCGCTCTCGCGCAACAACACCGCCGGCCGGCTGCTCGGGCAGGGCTACGGCTTCGAGCAGGTCATCGCGCAGATGAACCAGACCGCCGAGGGCCTGGCCTCCGTCGGCCCGGTACTCGAGCTCGCCGAGTCGAAGGGCGTGGCCATGCCGATCGTCGCCCAGGTCGGTCGCGTGCTCGAGGGCACGCTCGACCCGCGCGAGCTCGCCCCGCACCTCGCCACGGATTCCGACGAGCCGCAGGCGGAGTAGATCGGCGCCGCGAGCCGCAGGCGGTGGAGATCGGCGCCGCGAGCCGCAGGCGGAGGAGTCGGCCTCGGTAGGCTTGCAGCGTGATCACCTCTCTCGCCGGCGGCCGCGTGCTCGCCGAGAAGCACGGTGCCACCCCGCCCCGCGTCGTCGCCCTGCACGGCTGGGGCCGTGACGGGGGCGACTTCGCCACGGTGCTCTCCGGGCTCGATGCGGTGAGCATCCACCTGCCCGGATTCGGACCGGCGCCCGCCCCCGAGACGGTGTGGGGCACCGAGGACTATGCCGAGCTCGTCGCCGAGGCCATCGCCGCCTTCGCCCCGACCGTCATCGTGGCCCACTCGTTCGGCGGGCGCGTCGCCGTGCGCCTCGCCGCTCGTCGCCCCGAGCTGGTGCGCGGTCTCGTGCTCACCGGGGTGCCGCTCGTGCGCCTCGCCCCCGCGACGCGTCCGCCCCTGAGCTTCCGTCTCGCCCGCTGGGCGAACGCGCGCGGCCTGCTGAGCGATGCCCGCATGGATGCCCTCCGCGACCGCCGCGGCAGCGCCGACTACCGGGCGGCGCAGGGGGTGATGCGCGGCATCATGGTGCGCGCCGTCAACGAGACCTACGACGACGAGCTGGCGGCGCTCGCCGCGAGCACCATCCCGCTGCGCTTCGTGTGGGGTGCCGACGACACGGCGGCTCCGACCGAGGCGGGCCGCATCGCCGCCAGTGAGGCGGAGGAGCCTTTCGATCTGGCCGAGGGGCCGCTCTTCCGATTGCGGCTGGTCCGGCTTTCAGACAGCGAGCACCGGCTGTCGGTGACGATGCACCACATCATTGCGGACGCCTGGTCGATGGCGGTCGCCATGACCGAGTTCGCGCGCCTCTACGCCGCCGGCCGCGCGGGAAGCGACGGGGCGTTGCCGGCCCTGACCATCCGCTACGCCGACCACGCACTTTGGCAGCAGCGGCTGATGGAGGCCGGTGCCATCGATCGCCAGCGCGCCTATTGGCTGGAGGCGCTGGCCGATCCCCCGGCGGTTCTGGAACTGCCCGCCGACCGTCCCCGCCCGGCGGTGCGCAGCGGTCGCGGCGCCGCCCTGTCCTTCACGCTCGATGCCGGTCTGGCGGACGCCCTGTGCCGGCTGGCCGGCGCCGGTGGCGCCACCCTGTTCATGGCGCTGCACGCCGCCTTCCAATTGTTCCTCTTCCGCTGCACCGGACAGGAGGATCTGCTGGTCGGCGTGCCGGTCGCCAACCGCGACCGCCCGGAGACGGAAGGTTTGGTCGGTCTGTTCGTCAACACGCAGATTCTGCGCGCCCGCCTGTCGGGCCGCGTCACCTTTGCCGGGCTGCTGTCGGCGGTCCGCCGCACGGTTCTGGAGGCGCAGGCCAACCGCGACCTGCCGTTCGAGCGTCTGGTCGAAACCCTGCGGCCCGGGCGCAGCCTGAGCAGCACGCCGCTGTTCCAGGTGATGCACAACCACCTGCGCGACGCGGCGGACGAGACCATGGCGTTGCCGGGGCTCTCCGTGGAGACGGTCGCGACCCCGCTCACCGCGATCGGCGTGGACCTGACCCTGGACACCGCGGAGGCCGCCGACGGCACGGTGCGGGCCAGCCTCAGCTACGCCACCGACCTGTTCCGGGAATCGACGGTGGAGCGGTTGCGCGACCGCTTCCTGGCCCTGCTTCGGCAGGTCGTGGAGGCGCCGGACCGTGCCATCGGTGAGCTGTCCCTGCTGTTGCCCGACGAGCGGCGGGCGCTCGACGAGGCCAACGCCCCCCGATCCGGCTTCGACGGCGTCCTCCTTCCGAGCCGGATAACGGCGG
>OFDC01000345.1_pt1 | contig 38535 bp, 31 predicted proteins | sample 1520941 | NCBI WGS metagenome assembly OFDC01 (sample SAMEA94258168, study PRJEB24077) | hot springs metagenome | biome: Aquatic biome; feature: Water | place: India | collected 2012-12-06 | depth 5 m | reverse complement strand
GGTCGATCAGGGTTTGAGCGCGGCGACGCTCTTCGGGGTCAAAATCAATCCAGGCGAGATAAGACATGAATGCTTCTTCGGGACGTGCTTGGGGGGGCGGGGCAGAGAGGTCAGATCCTCCACCTCATCACGGCGACGCTCCGACGCTGGATGGTGAGACCTCGATGATCTCGCCCCTCGTCATCAGTACGATCATGCCCCGTTCGGCACCAGTCATGTCGAGATAGGCTTGCACCTGACCTCTGTAGTGCTCGAGCGACACGGCATCGGGCGCTACATCGCTCTTCCAATCCACGATCGTTCCCGGCTTGCCCTCAGGCGTCAGGGTGAGGGCGTCAGCAATTCCGGAGGTCGCATATTCATGCCCATCTGCGGTGTGGCTCGCAAACACCGGGAACTCGGCTATCAGCTCGGCGCGTACTGCCGCAATCGGACCGAGCTTGAGTGTCTTGTCGACGCAACTGGCCAGTTCCTCGGCGGACAGGCCTGTCGCGGCATCGCTGACCGCAGTTCGGCCGAACTGAACGATCAATTCCTTCCCTCGCTCGGTCAGCGCACCAAGGTCGTCGAAGGTTTCGCCCGTCAGAACCTCCTCCATCAGCTTGTGGAGAATCAGGCCCCGCTCGCGGCTGCCTTGAATGGCGAGCTGCGGCGGAAGTTCCTGAGGCTGCCGGTCGTTGGAATCTGTCCAGAGATCTGGTTCCTCCGAGACGACGACGGGGCCGGAGGTATCTTCGCTGCGGCTTGGGGCGAGCCATGTAAGTTGGACCTGCCGTTGCAGGATTTCTTCAGCTTCCGCCGCAAATATCTCTCGCGTCTGCGCATTGCCCGTTTCCCCTGCTGGCGATGGCATACGCTCCGGCAGTTCGCCGGGATCGATGGCTGGAAGCTCGGCAAGCGAAAGGTCGACCAGGCTTATCCATGCCGACTTCGATGGCGAGACATCGAGGCGAGGAAGAATCAGCAATTGCCGTGCCCGCGTGGCCGCCACGTACCACAGACGTATCCGTTCCCGATCCAGCTCGAGCTTCTCAGCCTCGATCGCCGCTTCGTGGCCCTCGGGGGGCACGCCGAAGATCGGGCAATAGAATGTGTCCGACTGGCGATCTGTCACTGCGCTGTCGGGACCCATGACCCCCGTCATGGTGTTGATGGGAATGACGACAGGCCATTCCAGGCCCTTCGCCGCGTGCATCGTGAACAGCGAGATGGCTTCCTCTTGCGCGTCGGGACGACCTTCGACCGCTCGGGCCTCATCCTCCCACGCCGTTGTCATCGCCTCGGAAAATGACCGCAGGCCGCGCACCGCATATGCGGTCGCAAGATTGAGGTAGAGGTCGACATTGGCGAGCGCGCGCTCCGCCTGACCGCGATGACGCTCGACGAGAATCGGCCTGATGCGCAGGACATCAATCGCCTGCGACAGGAGTTCATGTGGCGTGGTGCTGTTCGCTCGCCGCGCAAGAGCCTGGAGTTTCACCAGGACCGCGCGCGCCAGATCGTGCGTGACGGTGTCAGCATCGACTGACAGGGTCAGACGCGGGATGCGGTCGGGTTCGCTCTCACTGCGCGGGAGCGCCCAGACAATATCGAGCAATTCTTCATCTGTAAGGCCGACCAATGGCCCCCGAAGCAGGGCGCCCAGCGCCAAGGTGTCGCGACGATCAGCAAGGACACGGGTAACCGCGATCAAATCCTGGATTTCCTGACGGCGGAAGAGCCCTTTGCCGGCTTGGGTCGCAACCGGGATGCCGCGGCGTTCCAAAGCTTCTTCGTATCGCCATAGTTCGGCGCCTGTGGGCGCGAGCAATGCGATGTCGCCCGGTTGGCAGAGGCGCGGAGTGCCGGTCCGGCGATCGGCAATTTCGTGCCCGCCGATCAGCCGAGCGCAAAGGTCGGCAACAGCTTCGGCTTCACCGTCTCGTTGCTGCTCCACCTTCGCTTTGCCATCCTCGCCTGCAACCGCGACGTCGAGGGCGGCTACGCATACGCCTTCGGCGGGATCGGAGTGGAAGGCATCGAGGGCCGTGAAGCCTGGCTGACCATCGGCCGAGAGTACGGCTTCGAAGCGCGCGTTGACGAAGGTCAGAATGGAGGCGCACGACCGGAAGTTGGTCGAGATGGAGAGCAAGCTTTCCTGACTTTGTGCGGTAAACGCGTTGCGAGCCTGTACGTAGGCACCGACGTCGGCACCGCGAAAGCGGTAGATCGCCTGCTTCGGATCGCCCACGAGAAACAACGCGCCCGGGCGGATTCGGAAATCTGCCCAATCGTCGCCTTCATGCTGCGGATCACCGCACAGCCTCCAGAAGATCTCTGTCTGGAGTGGATCGGTGTCCTGGAACTCATCGACGAGGACGTGGGCAAAACGCTTGCCGAGCGCCTGACGCACGGCCTCATGACTGCGCAACAGGTCACGCGCGGCATAGATCAGATCGTCGAAATCGAGCTGCGCGCTGGAACGCTTGTAATCCCGGTAGCGCTCGAGGATTGGAGCGGCTTCTGAGACAAGCGCAGCCAGAACGTGGCTGGCGATCGCCTGCTGCATCGCAGCCCACGTCGCGCAGCATTTCACGTAGAGATCGTCGGCGGCGATGTTGAGCTGCTCACCATCGGCTTTGGATAAACCGGCCTGCTTCGCCGCATCGAGCCATTTGCCCTTCTTGCGATAAGCGGCAAATCCACCGGTCTTGGTGCAAACATCCGGATGAGCGCGCGCAACCAGCAACTGAACGAGGCCCGCAGGTGACTGGGGTGCGGCAACTGCGCTTACCGCTTCTGCCATTTGCGCGAAGCCTGCCGCATAGGTGGCTGTCTCGGGCTCGTGGGCCGAAGCACTCTCGATGAAGTCGCCAAAGGCCGCGGCCGCCTGTTGGAATTCGGCCAAGAGTGGAGCAAACGGGGCGGGCGCTGGTGCCTTGAGAGTTCGCCTGCTTCGCAGATTGGCCGCGATCTTGTGAAGCAGCTCGACCGTGCTCTTCGGGTTGTAGAGCACCATTTCGGCAACGATGCCGCCGTGTTCGCCGGATAGCCGCTCATGCAACCAGCCATCGACGATCTCGAGGAAAGCAAGATCAGCCAGGTTCCGATCCATGACCGTCGCGCCAGGATCGATGTCTGCCTCAGCCGGGTAGGGCTTGATGAGGCGCTGGCAGAAACCGTGAATCGTTGAGCAGGTGACTTCATCGATCGCCGCGCTCGCGGTAACGAGATTGCTGCGCTGAACATCGCTGAGGCCATCGGGAAGCGCGACTTTCAGCTCTGGCGCGATCCGACCTTCGCTCAGCTCCGCGACAAACTCCCTGACCCGCGACAACAATTCGCTTGCCGCCAGTTCGGTAAAGGTCACCGCAGCGATATCACGCGGAGAGATTCCCTCCGCGAGCATTATAGCGATACGCCCCGCCATTACAGCGGTTTTGCCTGAGCCAGCGCCGGCCTCGACAAGGATCGAGCGGGTATGCTGACCGATTGCATTGAAGCGGGCACCGTCGTCCTTCAGCTGCCCAGATATGGTCGTCATCACTCCGCCTCCCACACCTGAGCCGCATCACCGAGCATTGCTGCCGCGATTGGACGCTTGCGCTTACAGTAGGTTGGACCGGCGTTTGCAGGTAGCGCGAAGGCCAGATCGTCGTAATCATCACCTGTATCGGGGCCAGGAATCGCCAGCCCCGATTGCAGGTTTGACCGGGCGGCGACGAGATAGCCGGTGACCTCGGACAAGACGGCGTCGGCATCGTCGAGCTGGAGGTCCAGGTTCTCCTTAGGATACAACAGCGATGCTGTTATGCTTACGTCCTCACCCAGCAAGGATTTCACGGCGAAGCCATAGAGACAGCGTTGCAGCTCTTTGCCCCCGTTGAGCCGAATGGCCGACTTTGGTGCGCGTCCCGTTTTATAGTCTCGCACAATGGCGCGCTTGCCATCGTCGAGAATGTCGAGGCGGTCGATGTAGCCCTTGATCGCAAACCCTGCGCCAGGAATTTCGACCCTTCTGCTTGGATCCCAAGGAATGGCCCCGTCCGATTTCGGCGCAGAACCACCGAACGGAACCTCGGCATAGCTTTGCGCTCCCGCCAGTTCTTGATTGCCATAGGTCAGGGCATTGCTTGCCATCACTCGAGCATCTGAGAGCGTGCGCGTCCAGATGATCGCCGGCGGCACCGGACGTTCACTTTCCCAATCGACCGCCACTCGGGCTGCGGCATTATAGACCAGCTCGTCGATGACTTGCGCGGTTGCCCCGCCGAGGCCGCCCGCGGCCTCGATGCTCTGCAGCGCGAAGTCGAGCACCATGTGGACAAGGTCGCCCATTTCCAGGGGATCGAGTACCAACGGTTCGGCCCCTGCGTTAGGGGCGCTCCATTGAAGTCCATAAACCCAGACAAAGCCGAGGGGGTTGCGAAGCAAGCGTCGCAGCGAACTGGCCGACTGCGTTCGACCAAGAACGGCCTGGATCAGGGGATGGTCTGCCCGAACCTTACCATCGTGGGCGGTAATCTCCTCCCGCTTCCAATCCAGCCAGCAGGCCAAGGCGCTAACCGCTTGGGGATAGCCGCGAAACTCTTCCGCTCTGGCCATCAACCGATCGGTCTCGCTGAAAGCATGAAGCGGAACCGCATTGCGACGAAGATACATCTCGGTGCCAAGTCCGGCGAGCAGCGGACTACGTCCGAGGAGCCGGCCATCGCTGTCGCGGCGGGCACGAGAAAGTACCAGCTGGCCGGATGTCGTTGCCATAATAGTCTCGAAATCGCGCCTATCCGCCTGGTTGATCGGAAGTGGATCGAGCACATGGGTTGGGATGATGTGATCGGGGATCAAGCGGTCTTCAGAAATGCCACGCGGCCAACGCGAGGAATTCAGGCCAATCAGCCGGACAAACCGGCGCGGTGAGGCGGCAAGGGCACTTGCTGGCATCCACGTAACCGAGACGCAGGAGTCGAGGCCGTCATCCTGCTTCAGGTTTTCCAGCGAAGTGTCGATCGATGCGGCCGGGCCGGCCATGAGTGCCTTGCGCCAAATCGCGAGCGCGCGGCCTGAAAGAAAGGCCGGGCCGATTTCATCGGCAGCGTCGGGTCCTTTCGCGAGCAGTTCGATCGCGAACTTCAGAGCAGGTGAATGGTCGCTTCCATCCGGCCAATCTTCGGCTGCGAGACCCGACAACAGCCGGTTCCACGCAGCGGACGTCGCCATTGGCGCATCAGTTGGCAAGACGCGCAGCCAACCTTCGGGCAGGGCTGAGAACGCGGCCCTATCAGAACAGAGTGCGGCGAGGCGCCGTATACGGGTCTGTGAAAGGCCGCGAACGAGAATGTCGGCCAATGCCGCAGCGGCCTGACCATCGCGGGTCGTGACTGTCCGAACGCCATGGACAAAGTGCAGGTCGATGTTCGCATCAGACCGCAACGCCAGGAAATGATCGTCATATTCAGCAGTCGAAGCCGCTGCGATTGCGATTTCATGCGGGGCGACATCGCCGGATGCCAGAAGGGATCGTACCCAGCGCAACGCCTCGATAGCCTCGTGGAGACCCGAGGCGGCGCTTGCGACGCTGACCTCGGGATGCTGGGCCGGAACTTCAACTACCTTTATCGCGGATTCCACCAACCAGGCCGGAATCCGGCGCGGCCCGGCACTCCACGTCACGGGGATCTCGGTCGCGAGCTCGATCAGCAATGGGCGCCAGCACGGCGATAGCTCGGTCAATCCCTCAACGGTCAGGGCGCCGAGCACCTTCTTAGAATGATGAATCCGGCTCCGCGCGCAGGCGACTATATCCATTGGCCTTAGCATTCCCACGGGAAGTTCGGCCAAAACAGCAGCTTCGAGGTGGGCCAGCGCCTCTAGCCTGGGATGGTCTCCTGCGCGTGCGGAAAGGTCGATCCCAGCCCGCCAAACCTTGTGAAGAGTATCGGCCGCAGCATTGACCATACCGGGGAGTGACTTGATGTTTTCCAACTCACCGAGCGGCGTATTGGGAAGCACTGACTGCAACGTCGAACGAAGCGTTTCGTCGTCAATTGGCTTGATGAAGCCTCCGGCCAACCGCACAGCTGCCTGCTCGAAGGACATGATCTGGGTGCCATGATGCCGATCGCGTGCAGCGTGCAGACGCTCGCAGCGCATGGCATGTCTTCCGTGGCACACGATAGTTGAGCGCGAAGCGGCAGTCACAATCCATTTCCCTCTTACAAGGAGTCAGCAGCCTGCACGATCTGTTGACGCCCACTTGGCGAAAAGAATCATGAAGCTAGTGATTATTCGCAGCCCCCGTTGAGCTCAGTCTATACAAGCGTTTTGATGATCGGATGCAAGACATCGCGGTCACCTTATGATCTACTCCACGCTTGCTGCGACCGGTTCTGTCGTGGAAGGTGTCGAGCAAGGTCTTTGCAGCAGTTTCAGATTCGACCGAGGGGCGGCGGAGATATTCATGGGATTGTTTAACCGAGTCTTTGCCGGTCAACGGATCGACGAGTGGGCGTCCAATTACGCCCTTGTCGCTGCGAGAACGCTAAATCAGGTTGCGGCCGACCTAATCGTGTCTGCCGAAGAAGAGATCGCCAAGGTCAGTCTGAAGGACGGGCTGTTCAACCAAGCGACCTTCATCCAGGAGCGTATTGCGCCAATGGTGCGGTCGGTGGCGGAACCCGTCGCCATCGAGATCCTCGACGAGGCGAACACGGCTCTCCTTGAACTGGTTGAGGAGCAGGCCGTTTGGGTGCGGGGGCCAGAGCACGGGGAGGAACCGGAAGGTGCCTTCGAGGGGGCAAGGGATGTCGCGGCGGCCGCGGTTCCGTTGGCCGCGGGGGTGGCTACCGCTGCTGCCCTTCCATTCGCAGCCGTGACGACCACAACGGCGTGGCTCGGGTTGGTGACCACCACAGCAATAAGTTGGCCGGTGGTGCTGGGTGGCGGTGCCCTTGCCGGATTGGGTCTTGCTACCGGCGTTTTCAACACAGCTAAGATACGCGATCGCACGTTAGTCCGTCTGCGAAAGCGGGTGCGAGGGTTCATCGTCGCCTCGCTGATCGACGGAAGCGAACAGTCTCCTGCAATCCTGCAGCAACTCGCGACCGAATTTAACCGAGCCGCCAAGCGAGCGAAGTCCCTATGATCGGCTCGCTTGCCAACACGCTGCTGCGCGAGATCCCCGGTCACCTTCTGGCCGGTGTTGCCTCAGGCGAATACCGCGTCTCCGGCTCCATCATCCAGTCCGTCACCTCGGGAAGGATCGTCGGGCATTTACAAGAGACCTCGGCGCTCTCTTCGTTGCTGAGCTCCGGCCCCCTGGCGTTGCCCCAGTTGGCGTTCGAGGCCGTGAGCGTCGTCCAGAACGAACAGATCAAGGCTGCGATCGCGGTGGTTCAGTCGCTGCAGGTCGCCAACCTTGCATTGAGCGGCATATCGATTGGGGTGTCGATTGCGGGAACCGCCCTGCTTGCTCGTCGGATCGCACGCGTTGAGCAGAAGGTCGATGCCATCCTTCCCAGTCTAGCAGCAATTGCACGGGGGATTGAGGGTTTGCGAACCGAGCGAATTGCGGAAGATTTCACGCGGCTTCGCACTCTGGCCGACCAGGTCGAGGAAGCATGGCTTCCATCCGCCACCCACACTGAATGGATGGCTATTGCCCGGGACTCCCATTTTCTCGCAGACAGCTTCGAACGCCGTGCCCGTGACCTTGACGATGCCAGTGATCGTCTTTGTGGCGAACCCTTCGTGGATGCCTATGCGTTGGCTTCGGGACTGCGCATTACCGCGAGGTTGGCCGCAGGCCAGGATGACATGGCGCGTCAGGCTGCGACGGCTCGTACCCATACGCTTCTTGCACTTGGCGAGCCCGTGCGGCTCGCCCGGTTGGTCCTCGCCGCTGAGCCAGAGGCTGACCTGGCGGCTACGCCGCAGTGGCAAGAGCGAATGGATCAGCGAACCGAAGACTTTCGCACCATCGTCAAATCAGCGCGCGAACGCGAACTCGCCGCGGCCGCCACCGTGGAGACCCTGGAAGAATTGGCAAGGCAGGAGGTCTCCGGACGCGACTGGCTGGAAGCCTCGCGATCCGAGGACAGCAGCCCTCTGCTATTCCTGCCGGTAGGATCCTTCGAACTGCAAGGGGAAACGCCGTGACCCAGAGGATGGCCAAGCTCGACCGCACGCTGAAGCTCGTTCATATGCTGTGCGACAGCGGGGAAGGCCTGACTCTGGACGAGATGGCTGCCGGGCTCGGGGTTACCAGGCGAACCGCCGAGCGCCTGCGCGACGTGATCGCGCTTCATTTCGATGTCGTCGAGGACAGCGATGGACGAACCAAACGGTTTCGCATTCGAGACGCGCTGCGGCGGGTGTACACGCGTCCCACTGCTGCCGAGATCGCGGCACTCCAGGCTGAAGCCGACGCTCGCAATCGGGAGATGGCACCTCAGGCAGCACTGCTCTCTAGCCTGCTAGACAAGACAAAAGCTGCATTGGATGATCGCGAGAAGCGAAAGGTCGATCCCGACCTGGAAGCCTTGGTTCGCCTTCAGCGCAGCAGGGTTCCCGCCGGGCCGGCCGTCGTCGCCGACCCGGAAAATCTGGCCGCTATCCAGGGCGCCATTATGGCAGGGCAATGTGTGGAATTTGATTATCGCGCCGATGGGTCTGATCTCCCACGATGGCGCCGCGTGATACCCTTTGGCCTTGTGCATGGTCCGATCACTTACTTGATCGGCAAAATGCCCGATCGAGATGCCGACCCTGTGCCCTTCCGTCTGGACCGGATGAACAACGTGCGCGTGGCCAACACGTCGGGACTGCCTCCAGAGGACTGGGACCTCGACGGGTGGCTGTCACAAAGCTTTGGCATCTGGCGGGAGGAAGATCACGCAGTCGTGTTGCGCGTGCTCCCATCCTCCGTCGAACGCGCACGGCAATGGCGCTTCCATCCCGCTCAGGAACTGGAAGAAACGGATCAGGGCCTAATTATACGGTTCAGGGCTGGCGGTCTCCGCGAAATTGCCGAGCACCTGTTTACGTGGGGCGGGGAGGTTGTGATCGAAGGCCCCGACGCGCTCCAAGCGGTTATGCGGGAGCGATTGGAGGCGGCCAGCGCATGCCTACGACCGCTTTTGACGCAACACGACGTTAGGGCTGGGGCATGAGAAAACTTCTGCCGATACAGGTCCCCGAAAAGCCGTGTCGCCGCCAGTCCACGTTGCGATCCATCGTCCTATAATGTGTCGTTTTTGACCCGCTATCGCTCAAATGGCGGATAGTGAGTCAATTCTGCAACATTATGTGCAGCTGTCAGGGTTGAGTGTGAAACCTGACGGCAGGCTTGGCCCAATTACCTACATCGGGATCTAGGCCCCAGAAATCTGCACGGGGTCCAAGCCTGCCTCCTCCGATTGGAGGAACCGAGGTCTGCGATAGTCTGGCGCAAACGGCTCGCCAGTCTTCCACATGGTTATCATGAGGACGGCGAGTTTCCTTGCAACGGCAACCCGAGCCTTGAGGAACCCGATCTTTGTTGCCAGCTGAAGCCCCCAGGAGCGCAATGAACTTTCGGCTTGAATGCTACAAAGCAGCACAGTGGCGGCTGTGACTAGATGCGTTCTGGTCAGTTTATTCCCGTGTCGGCTGATCCGGCCGCGGCGCGCGGTGACGCCGGACTGATAGAGAGTTGGCGTGAGGCCGAGATAAGGCCCAACATCCCTGTTGTGCTTGAAACGGTATGGGTCTCCGACAGCGCTGTAAAACGACAGCGACGTGATTGGACCAACGCCGGGAATTGTCTGAAACACAGCGCATGCGGGGATTGTAGCGGCCATCGTGCGCATCTCGCGGTCCATATCCGCAATATGTGATCGCAGGGTTTCGCCCATGCTGACCAAGGATTCCAGGTCGATACCAATGGTCACACCACTCATGCGTAAGAGCCTCTGTTGGTTCGCGACCTCAGCCGCGAGCGAGCCTCGTCCGTTCAGCAGCTTGAGGCTGCCGCCATGTAATCTGAATATGGACTGGAGCAGGGCATCGATCTTGGCTCGGTGCTTCAGCAGGGTTCGACGGATGTTGATCATGATCCGAATGTCCTGATGCTCGATCGGCTTGACGTAAACCTGAGTGCCAGTTGCTTGGGCCAGTCGGCCAAGGTCAGCGAGACCTTTGGCGTCATTTGCATCAGTCTTCTGCCGTCGGATCGCAAGGAACTTGCTTGATTTGCGTACGTCCACGACTTGAACAGGAAAGCCGTACGAACGGAGATCCCGAACCATCTGAGTGCCGACACCAGCCTCAATTGTAACGGACTGGACTGGCTCGACGCCAAACCGCCGAAGGATATCCCGGATAGGAGCGGCGCGGGTTTCAGTCTTAGCCTCGAAGAAGGCGTGGCCATCGGAATTAACAAGGCAGATGGCGGTCTCGAGGTGTCCGGCGTCGAGGCCGACCCAGTAGCGCTGGTACCGTGGCATTCTATTCCAATGCGACTTTCGTTTCTCTCGGTACTCGTAATGAGCTTCCGTGCGCTGGCCGACTAGGAATCGTCCTCAGGGCCGTGATAGACAGGTAGGAAATCGCAGGAGATGATAGGATGGAGCCGCGTGAGGCGTTGGATGGCTTGATTGTCGAGCGAGGCGAGACCTACGCGTCGATTTCGCGTCTTCTCGGAAGAAACTCGGCATACATCCAACAGTTCATCAAACGAGGCTCACCGGCCCGCCTTGACCAAAGTGATATAGCTCTGCTGGCATTGCATTTCGACGTTCCCCCGGAAGTGCTGGGTGGAAAGGAAGGGCCGACAGTCGGGCAGCGCTCCATCGTCAAAGTCCCTATGCTGGACGGGAAGGGCAGTGGCTCACGCCCATCGTGGCGCCTAGTCGATGCGGCTTGGTTAGCTCAGTTAAGTGATCAACCAGCCAGCGTTGCAATCCTTCCAATCGTCGGCGAGGCTATGGAGCCCGCTCTCTGCAATGGTGACGAGGTGATGATTGGACGACTGCGCAACCAGGAGGGCTTGCGTGAAGGTCTTTATGCCATCCGTGGCTCCTCTGAAATCTTCGTGAGGCGAATAGCGATCGACCCGATGAAGAACCGTCTGACCGTTCTCACCGACCACCCGGCATATCCGAACTGGCCCGGCATCCAGCGTAAGAGCGTCGACATCGTCGGTCGGGTGATCTGGATCGGAGCTCGAGTGCCCTAGCGGCTCCTACACACCTTCGAAGCCAGCAGCTGGTGTGGAGGAAAGTGGAATTAGCCGTCGCAATGGTCGGCAGGTCTGGCCACGACTCGCTTAAGACCTGACGTCCTCTTCGTTCGTCCGCGTGGCGGCTCCTGAATCGCCAGAGCGTAGCGCTTGACCATGCTCGATGGTGGGTTCGCGTGCTGCTACCTAGAGAGCTACCTAGAACGCGCATGCCGGCATCCGCCAAACTTTGCGATCTTTGTAACGCATTGAAAAATGAGGAGAAAGTGGTGGACGCACTAGGGCTCGAACCTAGGACCCGCTGATTAAGAGTCAGCTGCTCTACCAACTGAGCTATGCGTCCATGCCATCAGGCATTCCCGTTCGGGAGCCGCCCCAATAACGATTTTCTCAGCCCTGCCAAGCCCCAAATTTGCGTTTTTCAGGACAGGCTTCGCGGACCTGACCGGCTCCAGCGTTCAACCGCCATGATCGATCCTATGCAGATCATGTTTGTCATCATGGACGACCCGCCATGGCTCATCCAAGGCAGCGGAATTCCGACCACCGGTGCCAGGCCCATGACCATCATCAGATTGATGCACATGTAGAAGAAGATCGTCATCGTCATGCCGGCAGCGAGCAGGCGCGAGAAGCGATCCGGCGCCCTGTTGGCAACCTTCAAGCCCCAGCGGAAAATCAGGCCAAACACGATGAGCACGAACAGGCCGCCCAGCATGCCCCACTCTTCCGCCATCGTCGCAAAGACGAAATCTGTGTGCGCTTCCGGCAGATAGTTCAGGTGGCTCTGCGATCCGTTGCCAAATCCCTTGCCGAAGATCCCGCCCGAACCAATCGCGATCTTCGACTGCGTGATGTGATATCCCGTGCCAAGCGGGTCACTTTCCGGATCAAGGAATACCAGCACGCGGTTGCGTTGATAATCGTGCAGCAGGAAAAAGAAGGCGATTGGCGCGGCAACAAGACCGGCCGCACCTGCGCCAAGGAACCAGCGCAACGGCAGGCCGGCCAGAAACATCACGATCACCGCGCCGAAACTGATCGCCAGGCCGGTACCAAGATCTGGCTGCAGCATGACCAGGCCTGCCGGGACAGCAAGCAGGATCACTGCGGGCAGGAGTCCCCGCCAGCCTTGAGTTTCGCCGATGGGCAGAACGGAATAGAACCACGCCAGGACAAGCACGATGCCGGGCTTCATCAGTTCCGAGGGTTGCAACGTCATGAAGCCAAGGTTCAGCCAGCGCTGGCTGCCACCGCCGACGCCGCCGATCAGCTCGACGAGGACCAGCAGCAGGCATAGAACCACGTAAACCGGCATGGCCATGCGCCTGAACAATTCCTGTGGCAGACGGGCAATGACCATCGCCATCACCAAGAAAACCGCAAAGCGCAGCAAATGCGACATCGACCAGATTTCGAAGCGTCCGCCCGCAGCCGAATCCAGCACCGCCGCACCAAAGGCAACCAGCGCGATAAGGGGAAGCAGGACGCTCCAAGGCTGTCTGGCTATCGCCGCCGGTACGTAGGCGCGCGGCATTATTGCCCACCCGCGGATACGGAAGGCGCAGTATTCGGCGCAGCCGGTTGCAGGACGACAATGGGCGGCGGTTGTTCAGGTTCAGGCCGGGGCGCCGCAGCGTCAGTCTGTGCGGTTGCTGGTTCTTCCGCTGTCTTTCGGTCGTCCTCTACCCGCTCGGTCAACGATTCGTCGTCCGGGACGGTCTTCGGCGCGGTCTCACCATACTTGGCGGCAAACGCGTTGTATCGTGAAGCCATGCGCTGTTGCACGTTGCCACCCCACTGCTTCTCGAATTCCTCGAGCACGGCCATCGCCTTGTCCGGGGCGAAGATGTACGTCATCACGTCTCGTGCGATGGGATAGGCAGCCGCCGAACCGCCGCCGTGTTCGATCACCACTGCGCAGGCGTATTTCGGCTTGTCGAACGGTGCGAAGCAAATGAAGTGCCCATGGTCGCGGTACTTCCATGCCCCGCTCTTCCCATTGGCGATGTTGAGACCGACGACCTGCGCTGTGCCGGTCTTGCCGGCAAGGAGCACATCGTCAACCGGCAGCCGTGCTCTGCCAGCCGTGCCACGGCCGTTGACTACTTCGCTCATGGCAGCGTGGATGTAATCGAGGTGCTCCTGCGAGAAACCCATTGACTTCACAGGTGGCGCATTACGATCCAGCAACAGCCGCGGCATGACCTCACGCCCTGATGCAATGCGCGAAGCCATGACGGCCTGCTGAAGCGGATTGACCAGCATATACCCTTGGCCGATCGTCGCGTTCACGGTGTCGTAGAGGGCCCATTCCTTCTTGTATTTGCGAAGCTTCCACGCGGGATCGGGAACCGTACCATAGGATTGGCCGGGGTAGGGCATCGGGAATTCCTGCCCAAGTCCCAACCTGCGTGCCATCGTGGCGATCTTGTCCATGCCGATCTGTTGGGCGAAATGGTAGAAGTACACGTCGCAGGACTGGTAGATACCCTTGGCCATGTCGACCGTGCCGTGGCCGCGCCGGTTCCAGCAGTGGAACACGCGATTGCCGACGCGAAGGCCGCCACCGCACCCAACGCTCGCATTGGGATCCAGCCCGGCTTCGAGGAACGAGAGTGCCACCATCGGCTTGACGGTCGATCCCGGCGGGTACAGTCCGCGGAGCACCTTGTTGCGCAGCGGCACGTGGTCATCCTCGGACAGCATCTTCCATTCGACACGGCCGATGCCGTCAGAGAAGCTGTTGGGATCGAAGCTTGGCATCGATGCCATGGCAAGAATGTCGCCAGTCTCGCAATCCATGACCACGACCGATCCGGACTCCAGGCCGATGCGCCGGGCTGCGTAGTCCTGAAGGCCCGCGTTGATCGTCAGGGCTATCGGCTTGCCGGGCACATCTTCTCGCGTGCCGAGATCGCGTACGATGCGTCCTGACGCGGTCGCTTCGACACGACGGGCTCCGGGGACACCGCGCAGCCTCGCCTCGAAGTGCTTTTCCAGACCATCCTTGCCGATCTTGAAGCCCGGAGTGATCAGGAGCGGATTGCGCTCCTTTTCGTAATCCTCTGCCGATGCGGCGCCCACATAGCCTACTAGGTGTCCTACCGAAGCGCCGGCGGGGTAATACCGGGAGTAGCCTCTCTGTGGGATGACGCCGGGCAGTTCCGGCAGACGGACCGAAACCGCTGCGAACTTGTCCCAGTCAAGACTGGAGGCGACTTCGACGGGCTGGAACCCCCGCGCCTTGTCAAGCTTGTCGCGGATATCGCGCACCTTGTCAGGCGGGAGAGACAGCAAGCCGGCCAAGGTGGCCATTGTCTTGTCCGGATCGTCCACGCGGTCAGGAATGAGATCGACGCGAAAATCCGCGCGGTTGGCGGCAAGGGCCTTGCCGAACCGATCCAGCACCCAACCCCGGCGTGGTGGGATGAGCGTGAGGTTCACGCGGTTGCTCTCGGATGCCGCCTGATACTTCTCGTTCTGCGCCACGGCCAGATAGCCCAGCCGCGTCGCCAACAGCAGGCCCACGCCACCTTGCAGCGCACCCAGCACGAAGCTTCTTCTCTCGAACCGGTTGGCCAGGATCGCCGAGGTGACCGGCAGCTTTTGCCGCATGGTCAGATCCTCTTCAGCGGAAGCAGGCGGATGCGGTCTAGCAACGCCACCAGTCGCGTAATGACCGGATACAGCACCACCGAAATCAGCAACTGGGGCACGATCACGGTCGGCAGAGGATAAGCGACTGCAAGGCCTGCCAACGTGGATGTCAGGAACAGATATGCGGCGATCAACGCGCTCGCGGCCAGCCAGTCCTGCACAAAGCCACGCCACAGGAACTTTTCGTCAATCAGTTCCATGACGAGCATCGTCGCAGACCACAGAACGATGCCCGATCCGAACGGCATGCCCGAGTAAAGATCATCGAACAGTCCCAGCGGCAGGCCGGCCCACAGTGGCAGCATGCCGGGGCGCATCATGCGCCAGGCAAGCAGCATCATGTAGGCGAATGGCGGCATTACCGGCGCTGAGGCTATAACTGGCGAAAAACTCGCCATCGAAGCCAGCATGATCGTGGCCCATGGAAGCCCGATTGCGAGGACCGGCCAAGGCTCGCGATTGATCCGCTTGCGCGCGATCTCTTCGGGCGTTCCGCGCAGCGGGCCGAGCACTATGGCTCCCCTGCGGCGCTCTTGGCGCCACGTTCCTCGATTGCTTCCATCTCTGCACGAGCAGCCGCGCTGTAGGCGGGCTCGACAATGACGAATTCGTTGTCCGCGGGATCTGCGGCAAGGTGCCCGATAGCGCCGTCGCGATGCGGCTCTGTTGCCACCGCCACCGGGATGCCGGGCGGATAAAGGCCGCCGGATCCCGACGTCACGAATACATCGCCAGCCTTGACCGGATTGATGCCCTGATTGATCAGGCGGATGTCTATCCGGCCGTTGGAGGCCCCCTGGACAAAGGCGGTCAACCCATCGCGGGCCCTCTTTACGGGAACGACGTTTTCGGGATCGGTGACGAGCAGAACGCGGGCCGTGCCCGGACCAGCTTCCACCACGCGGCCGATCAGGCCTGACGCCGCCCGTACCGGAAGCCCTGGGCGCACACCACTCGATGTTCCGGCATCGATGATGGCATAGCGCCGCGTGCTCGCCGCGGTCGATCCGATCAGCCGCACAGTCGCGACGGGTTTGCGTTGCGGATCGACGATACCAAGCAGTGACTTGAGCCTGCGGTTCTCATTCTGCAGCGATTGCATTGAAACCGCGTTGGCTCGTGCTTCCTCCACCTCCCGGCGCAGCTCGGCATTTTGGCGACCGGCATTGAAGTAGGCTCCAATCGCAGCGAACACGCCCTGACCGGTTGTGCGCCCGGTTGCGCCGGCCCGACCGACTGGCCGGGCGACTTCGGCAGCCGCGCTTCGTGCAAAGGAGAATGCATCCGGATTTACGAGCGAAGTGACTAGCACGGCAACACCCGCCACGACGCCAAGAATGGCGACAACGTAGCCGGTGAAGATTCCGTACTGCGCCCTGCGCGAATAGCCCGGGCGCCGGTCCTGCGACCGCGCCATCCGTTCAACCCCTTCAATCCGGCGCATGGAACCGCGCCGCGATGCAACCCGTGTGTGTCAGCAATACCTGAATTGCCTCAGGCGGTCATCAGCACGCCGCGGTAGATCTGGTCTTCCATGGCGCGCCCGGTGCCGAGAGCCACGCACGACAGCGGATCTTCGGCGACGCTGACAGGCAGGCCGGTTTCCTCGCGCAGATGCTCGTCGAGACCGCGGATCAGCGCACCGCCACCAGTCAGCACGATGCCTTGGTCGACGATGTCTGCGGCAAGTTCGGGCGCCGTGTTTTCGAGTGCGATGCGCACGCCTTCGACGATCGCGCCGATCGGTTCGGACAGCGCTTCGGCGATATTCGCCTGCGTTATCGTGATCTCCTTCGGCACGCCATTTACCAGATCTCGACCCTTGATGTGGATCGTCTCGCCGATTCCATCGGCCGGGGCCGTGGCGATGCCGTAGTCCTTCTTTATGCGCTCCGCCGTGGCTTCACCGATCAGCAAGTTGTGATGACGGCGGACGTAGGACACGATCGCTTCGTCCATCTTGTCGCCGCCCACGCGTACCGACGTCGTATAGGCAAGACCACGCAACGAAAGTACGGCAACCTCGGTGGTTCCACCGCCGATGTCGACAACCATCGAGCCGACTGGCTCGGTCACGGGCATGTCCGCGCCGATCGCAGCCGCCATTGGTTCAAGGATAAGGTAGACCTGGCTCGCACCGGCATTGCTGGCCGCGTCACGAATGGCGCGGCGTTCCACGCTGGTGGAACCCGATGGCACGCAGATCACGATTTCGGGGTAGCGCAGGAGGCTCTTGGATCCGTGCACCTTGCGGATGAAGTGCTTGATCATTTCCTCGGCGACTTCGATGTCGGCGATCACGCCGTCCCGAAGCGGGCGGATGGCTTCGATGTTGTCGGGTGTCTTGCCCATCATCATCTTGGCGTCGTCGCCCACGGCCTTGACCCGCTTGATCCCGTTGATCGTCTCGATGGCGACGACTGAAGGTTCGTTCAGCACGATGCCGCGATCCTGCACGTAAACCAGTGTGTTGGCCGTGCCGAGGTCGATCGCGATGTTCTGGGAACCGAACTTGAAGAATCGGGAAAAGATCGAAGCCATCTAAGAATCCGTGATAATCTGCGGTTTGGCGCACGGGCACGCGCCAGACCCCTCCAGAAAGTGCGCCCGGGAAGGCGGCTTCCTAGCAGGCGGTTGTCGCAAAGCCCATGGGTTTGTGCGGGATTGGACGGATAACTTCACCGCTTGTCTCGAAATAAATCGGCTTCGGCGCTAGTTGTGACAGGACCATGCGAGTCATCCGCCGCCTTCCCGAGACGCTCATCAACCGCATTGCTGCCGGAGAGGTGGTCGAGCGCCCCGCAAGCGCGCTCAAGGAGCTGGTTGAAAACGCCATCGACGCAGGCGCAAGCCATCTCCACGTGCGCCTGTCCGAAGGCGGATTGGCCTTGATCGAGGTGTCCGACGACGGGTGCGGCATGCGCCCCGACGAGATCGAGCTGGCACTCGAACGCCATGCCACGTCCAAGCTTCCGGACGAGGCGATCGAGATGGTCGAAACCCTCGGGTTTCGAGGAGAAGCCTTGCCGTCGATCGCCTCGGTCGCCCGCGTCACCATCGAATCCCGGCCGCAAGGCTGCGCCGAGGGCTGGAAGCGCGTGGTCGACCATGGCACGCTCGTGGCAGAAGGACCCGCGGCGCTTCCCCCGGGTACGCGCGTCCGGGTGGAGCAACTGTTCGAGAAGATTCCCGCTCGCCGCAAGTTCCTGCGCAGCCCGCGTTCGGAATGGGCGGCCGCGTCCGACGTTGTTCGTCGCCTCGCCATGGCCCGGCCCGATCTCGGCTTCACACTCGAACATGATGGTCGCCGGGCGCTGCATGTGCAGGCCGGAGACACGCTCGAAGAGCGCGTCGCTCAACTTGTTGCCCGAGAGTTGTCCGGTAATTCCGTCGAGGTAGACTTGTACCGGGGCGACTACCACCTCACTGGCATTGCCGGGTTGCCGACCTACAATCGCGGTGTTGCCGATCACCAGTACCTGTTCGTCAATGGTCGCCCGGTGAAGGATCGCCTCCTGATCGGTGCAGTGCGCGGAGCCTATGCCGACATGCTCGCACGCGATCGCCACGCGGTGCTCGCACTGTTCCTGCAGGTCCCGGCGACCGAAGTCGACGTCAATGTCCATCCCGCCAAGTCCGAAGTCCGCTTCCGCGATCCGGCGCTGGTTCGTGGTATGGTGGTTTCAGGCCTGCGTCATGCCTTGTCCACTGGCGACCAGCGTAGTGCACAAGCCCCTGCGGCGAGCGCGATGGCGGCATGGCAGGCGGAGCCGATCGTGCCGTCACCATCACCTGGCTCCCAGGCAAGCATGTTCTCGCAACAATGGCATCCCGAGCCGCGCGTAAGCGAGGCTGGGCAAGCGTGGCGTGGCTACGAGCAATCCGTTTTCGCGCCGCCACAGGCGCGAGCCGAAGTTGCCATCGAACCGGTTACCGAATCCGCGCAGCACCCCCTTGGCGTTGCCCGGGGACAGATCTCCAACACTTATATCGTAGCAGAGGCGGAAGACGGTCTTGTAATTGTGGACCAGCACGCGGCGCATGAACGTCTCGTGCTCGAACGGCTGCGCGCGGCCGGGGCGGGGCAGGGCACCGCGCCTGCCCAGGCGTTGTTGATCCCGGAAGTTGTGGAACTCGAAGAAGTCGCGTGCGACAGGCTGGAAGAAGCTGCTCCCAAGCTTGCCGAGTTCGGTCTCGCTCTCGAACGCTTCGGTCCCAACGCCATGCTGGTCCGCGCGGTGCCTGCGGCTCTGGCAAAGGGCGATCCGGCCAAGCTTGTTGCCGACGTGGCTGACGATCTTGCGCATCATGGCGATGCACTGCTCCTGGGCGAAAAACTCGATCTCGTATTGGCGACGATGGCCTGTCATGGATCGGTGCGGGCAGGCCGCCAGCTTTCGGTTGCCGAAATGAACGCCCTGTTGCGCGAAATGGAAGTGACGCCGCGCTCCGGGCAGTGCAACCATGGTCGCCCGACGTGGGTCAAGCTGGCGCACGGTGACATCGAGAAGCTGTTCGGGAGAAAGTGATGCTGCACCGACGTTTGGCGTTGATTTCGCTGTTGTTCCTCGGCTTGGTTGCCTGCTCCGAAAAGGAGCCGACCGACGCCGAAGCTATTGCCGCCGTCAACGCCGCGCAGGACGGCAAGCCTCCAGTCAAGGCATTGGATCTGCAGCCGATCCTTTATCCTGACATCACCATCAACAAGCTCCACGGCACCGGCTGCGCTTTTGTCGCCGATGGTGGCGGTCTCGGCGCAGTGCTTCTGGCGCAGGACAAGCGAGGCGTGATCAAGTACGGCGATCACGTTCAGGTTCTCGCTCCTGATGCCGGTTCGGCGAAGCTGCCCAAAGGCAGTTTCTCCCGCTACACCGGCAAGGAGAACGCTGTCACGCTGACCACGGTCGGGCCGGTCACGCCGGTCGGCACGACCGAGCAGTTCAAGGGTAAGATGGTCGTTACCGACGCCTTCGAGCGCCCGGTCTACGAGGCGACTGGGGACGTCCAGTGCAAGGCGATTTGAAGCCTCAGGCTTCTCTGGTGCGGATCAGGCCAATCGACTTCATAGTCATCACCACCACGCCGTCCTGATTATACACCCTGACGTTCGAGCGGAAGCTCCCCATTTCCGGACGCGACGAGCTCCGCTTCTTGTCGACAATCTCGGTTTCGACGCTGAGCGTATCGCCGGGATAGACCGGCTTGAGCCAACGGATCTCGTCCAGACCGGGCGAGCCAAGCCCCGCCTGCTTGCGCTCCTTGAGGTTCTCCACCAGCATCGCCATCGTCATGGCGCAAGTATGCCAGCCGCTGGCAGACAGCCGACCGAAATGGGTCTCTGCTGCTGCCTCGTCGCTCAAGTGAAAAGGCTGCGGGTCATATTTTGACGCAAATTCGATTACTTCCTCGCGGTTGACGGCATAGCTTCCGAACCGCTGGACTGCGCCTGGTTCGATATCTTCGAAATACATCATTTCGGCAGGCTTGCCGCTTGGACGCACAAAGTCAATCGTGCGATTAAATTGTGATCGCCCGCAGACCCTTGGCAGGCGGGGTAGGGTCCGGAATGATCCGGTATCGCGCGGTGATGATGCTGAAGACACCGAAGAGCAGGAGTCCCGCCGCCACGAACTGGAAGCCAGTCTCCATGTCTCGCAGATTGTTGATGGCTTTCCCCAGCGAGACGACTTCTTGGCTCTCGCCGAACCACGCGGTGCGCAGCAGTGACCACCCGATCAGGACCATAACCACAGCTCGCGCAGCATGCCCGGCACGGCCGATCCAGCATGTGAAGCTGGGCGCGTGTGAGGAAATGTGGCGCATAAAGCCCGCCGTCACGGCGCTGCGTGCCTGGAATATTGCTGCAATCAGGATACCCACGCCGATAATGCCCAAAAGAGTGCTGCCGAAGGGGAAATCAAGCACGCCACCAGCCATCTGTGCGGACGAATCTTCACCTGCGCCACGTGCGCCGCTGGCGATCCGTGCGGCTGTCCAGGCAAGACCGAGATGGATCACAGCGCTGGTGAGATAGCTCACTCTCGATGCACGCCCTTTCCAGGAAGTGCCCTTGCGCTCGATATCGAAGAGCGCCGCAGAAAGCCGATACATCGCGTAACCTACCAGGCCTGCTGCTGCGACATACAGGACAACCGGGCCACCCGGAATCGCGTTCAGCACCCGAAAGATATCGCCGGCGCCATCATCGATGTCAGACTTTTCCGCTGTCAGCGCGAGATATCCCAACAGGACGTAGACGAGGCCGCGTGCGGCAAATCCCACTCGCGCCAGCCACACCACTTTCTCCGACTTGTCGACCACCAGCGCGTTCCTTTTTCCTGTTCGGGCATGGAACGCGCCGGAGGCCAACCGGTGCCGGGCAGTCAGCTCATCGTCGGCATGAACAGCATCCACAAAGCCATGCCAACCATCACCACATTTTCGGTGAGCGAAACAAACCCCAGCGGAACGCGCCCCGACCCGCCTACGCAGGCACACTTGAGCTCGCGCCGCTGGACATAGACTGCATAGAAGACCGAGATGCCACCGATGGTACCGATGAACAGGGCAATCGGAATGGACAGCCAGGGCAGTGCTCGCGCCGCCATCAGAACGCCGGCAAGCGCTTCCCCAAATGGATAGAGATAGGCGTAGGGCACCCATCGCCGCGCCAGCAAGTCGTAGCCCAGGAACATCGTTGCAAACCGGTCGACGTCCTGCAGCTTGAGCATGGCGAGAAGGGCCATGGCGAAGGCAATGAACCATTCAATCGCCCTTTGTGTGAAGGGCGTGCCGAAAGTCGCATGACTGACGGCAAGAGCCAGGGCCCCAGCGATCGCGAAAACGGCCAGGACGGGAACATAGCTCGTCGCATCAGGATCGGCCACTTTCAGGCCAAGGAAGCGCCGCGTATCGTCGTGCCCGCCAATGCGTTGTCCGTTGATGAACACTTGCGGAGTAGTCTTGACGTCATGTGCCTGCTTGAAGGCATCGGTTTCTTCTCGTGTCCGCAGCCAGTGGTCTTCCACCTCATAACCTTGGCGCTCGAGCAGGTGCTTCACCTTCACGCCATAGGGGCAGATGTGTTTGGGCATGACCATGCGATAGAGCACGGCGGTTCGATTCGGGGTCTGGGCGTTTGTCATGCAAGGACCTATAACCTGCGTACCATGGTACGGAGTCAAGCGATATGGCGATGACGATTTCCGAGCTCGCCAGAAGCGCCGCCGTCGGCGTCGAGACGGTACGCTTCTATCAACGCAAAGGCTTGCTGGACGATCCCCGGCCAACCCGCAGCGGCAGGGAAGGCCACAGGCATTACGGCGAGGACGATCTGCGGCGCCTCCGCTTTGTGCGCAGCGCCCAAGGCGCCGGCTTCACGCTGTCGGAGATCGCCGAATTGCTCGCTCTCGATGCCGGACACGACCGACCGCGCGCGCGACAGATGGCAAAAGCTCGTCTCGAGGCGATCGAGCATGAGATCGCGCGGCTGGAGGCAGCGCGACAATCGCTTCGCAAGCTTGCCCGCGAATGTGCGAAAGGCGGCGCCGGCCCCTGTCCGATCATCGCCGCCTTCGAAAATTGAGGCTTAGACGTTGAATTTGAAGTGGAGGACGTCACCGTCCTTCACCACGTATTCCTTGCCTTCCTGCCGCAGCTTGCCTGCGTCGCGCGCCGCACTTTCGCCCCCGAGGCTGACGAAATCGTCATAGGCGATGGTCTCGGCGCGGATGAAACCGCGCTGCATGTCGGAGTGAATTTCGCCCGCCGCTTCAGGAGCCTTGGCGCCGAGATGCACGGTCCAAGCGCGCGCCTCCTTGGGGCCGACGGTGAAGAAGGTGATCAGGTGCAGCAACTCATACCCGGCGCGGATCACGCGGGCGAGGCCGGTTTCGTGCAGGCCCATTTCCTCGAGGAACACCGACCGCTCTTCCGGATCCATTCCGACAAGTTCGGACTCGATCGCAGCCGAAACGATCACCGCATTGGCGCCCTCGGCCTTTGCCTTCTCGAACACGCGGGCGGAGAAGGCGTTGCCCTCCGCTGCGCTCTCTTCCTCGACATTGCAGACATAAAGCACCGGCTTGGCGGTCAGCAGCTGGGCCTGCTTGAATACGCGGGCTTCCTCGTCATCCTTTGGCTGGGTCAACCGGGCAGGCTTGCCTTCGCGCAGCAGTTCGAGCGCTTGACCCAGGACCGAGGCAATGACCTTCGATTCCTTGTCGCCCGCCTTGGCCTTCTTCTCGGCAGCTGGCACGCGCTTCTCAAGGCTCTCGAGGTCCGAAAGCATCAGCTCCGTCTCGACCGTTTCAGCGTCCGAGATCGGGTCGACCTTGTTGTCGACATGCTGGATGTCATCGTTCTCGAAACAGCGCAGCACGTGAACGATGGCGTCCACTTCACGAATGTTGCCGAGGAACTGGTTGCCAAGGCCTTCGCCCTTTGACGCGCCACGCACGAGGCCGGCAATATCCACAAAGCCCAGTTGGGTCGGGATGATCTTCTGGCTGCCCGCAATCTTGGCGAGAGTATCAAGACGCGGGTCGGGGACGCCCACGTTGCCGACGTTCGGCTCGATCGTGCAGAACGGATAATTCGCCGCCTGCGCCGCCTGCGTTTCGGTCAGTGCGTTGAACAGCGTCGACTTGCCGACGTTGGGAAGGCCGACGATCCCGCAACGAAAACCCATCTTCAAACTCCTTGGCTGGCCGCGCCTTTAGCGGGGCGCGGCGGATTTGGAAACCTTCACGGAAATTTCAGGGATTGAGCGCAGTAAGCGCTTCAAGCGTGGAGAGATTTGCGATGAAGAAGCTGGCGTTCCTGACCTTGCCGCTGCTGCTGGCAGCCTGCACCGACAGTCCGCAGGAGCGAGCCGATCGCGCGCGCAAATCTTTCCAGGCCCATGACTATCGCGCCGCGCAGGTCGATCTGGCGGCTGCACTCGAAGCAAATCCACAGGATCCTGCGCTCCTTGAACTTCATGCCCGCAATGCCCTTGCCATGGGCGATGGCATTGCCGCTGGCGCTTCGTTGGGGAAACTCCCCGAGAGCCGGCGCCCCGCTGATTTTGCGCTGCTTATGGCCGAGGCGATGCTGCTGCGCGGTCTTCCGGATGAGGCAATGGCGGCTTTGGGTACGGACACTTCGGCTGCCGCTAACCGCATTCGCGCTCTTGCCCTGCTGGGTAAGGACGACCGGGAGGGGGCTGCGAAAGCCTTTGCAGCGGGGGCTGCGGGCAAGGCCGATGCGCGCCTGCTGGCAGATTATGCGCGCTTCAGCCTGATGGGCGGAGATATCAAGCAGGCTCGCTCATTGGTGGATCGCGCGAAGGCGGCGGACGGCGCGATGATCGATGTTCTTCTGGCAGAGGCTGAGGTGGCAACGGCCGAAGGCAGGCTGGCTGAAGCGCTGGCGGCATACGACACGGCAACCAAGGCTTACCCGGGCAATCTTGCCGCTCTTGCTGGCAAGGCCGCAGTCCTCGGCGATCTCGGGCGTGCCAAGGAAATGGACGAGGTCCTGAAGTCGCTGGCAGAAGTAAAAGGCGGGGGGCAGGTCGCCTACCTTCAGGCGCGTGCCGCCGCATCGCGCGGTGATTGGGGCGCCGTCCGAAGCATTCTCCAGGCAAATGAAAGCCAATTGGCCGACAAGGAAGAAGCGACGGTGCTTTACGCGCAAGCACTCGTAGCCTTGAAGCAGCCCGAGCAGGCGCGGGCCAAGTTGCAGCCGTTGCTCACCCGCAATCCCGGCAGTGCAACACTCCGTCGTGAACTTGCCAAGGCGCAACTGGCTGCTGGCGACGCTCGTGGCGCAGTCGAGACGATGCGCCCCTTCGCCGAAATCCAGACAGCCGACGCCGAAGATCTGCGTCTTCTGGCGAAAGCTGCAGAGGCTTCGGGTGACCCGGCAGCGGCCAGGCTCGCGGAAAAGGCGAAGTTTCCGTCAGCACAGGCGCTGGCGGCAACGCTGGCTCAGGCCGACACGGCAATGAAGCAGTCCAACTGGGGCAATGCCATTGCCGCCTACGAGCGTCTGCTTGCCGTGACGGATGGGAAGAACCCGCTGATCCTCAACAATATGGCCTATGCCCAGGGGATGGTCGGCAACAAGGCCAAGGCGATAGAGTTTGCCGAGCGTGCCTACAAGGCCGCGCCGACGAGTGCATCGGTCCTCGATACGCTGGGCTGGCTTCTGGTCGAGAGCGGCAAGGACCGTTCTCGCGGGCTGACCCTTCTGCGCGAAGCCGCCGCCAAGGCTCCAGACAATGCCACCATTGCAGGGCATTTGCGCAGCGCCGAGAAGGGCTGAACGCAAACGAAAAGGGAGCCCGCGTCTGCAGGCTCCCTTCCGCGAGTTTCCGCTGCTGTCAGGCTGCGAGCGCGAGACGGCGCGGCGCAGTCTGGCGACGGCGTGCCATGGCGAGGCCGACGAGTCCGATGCCAAACAGGCCCAGCATGCCCGGCTCGGGAACAGGTGTACCGCCAGTAGATCCGCCCGTGCTGCTCAGCGTGCCCGATCCGCTGGCCGAGCTGATGCCAGGTACGCCGCTGATCGATTGGTAGCGCACATAGAAGTCGCTGAGCGTCAGCGAACTGACCGGCTGCGAGAAGCTCAGCGTGAACGAACCGGTGCCGGTTTCGCCAAGCGTCAGGCCGCCGCTGCCGCCGCCGGCACAGCTACCGGTCTGGGCATCCTTGAAGCACACGTCGACGGTGCCAATGCCGTTCGGATAGTTCGAGTTCAGCGTTGTGTACGAGAATGCACCGGTGCTGGCGGCCGACGAGATGGTGGGATCGGTGTTGAACGCAAAGCTCGAGATGCGCGAATCCGTCACCGGCGATGAGCTGGTGTTGGAAACGCTGTAGTCGAACGTATAGTCGTTGCCGGAGATGCCGGTCAGCTTGAACGTGGTCGAGCCGGTAAGGCCGTTGATCGTCGTCCCGCCGGAGAATCCGTCATAATTCAGCGTGAAGCTGTTGCCGATATCGCCCGAGCCGAGCGTAACGGAATCGGCAAAGGCAGGTGCGGCTGCCATCATTGCTGCGCTGGCAGCGAGGCCCGCGAGAACTTTTCTGAAGGTCATCGAAACTGCTCCCCTGAACCGAAATTCGGTTAATTGTCAGGAAAGCAATCACTGTGCCAATTACGGATTTCAGCCATTTGTAATGATTAACAACTACGTGGTCGTAAGATTTCTCGACAGGCGCGACCATCGAACCTCCTCCACTTTCACCAAAGATTCAGCGGTGCATGGCAATTAACGCTCATGACGTCCCGCCTCGCACTTGCCCTCCTTCTTGCCCTCACTGGTTGCGGTGATGATGTCGCTGATCGTTTGGCTCGCGCAGAACGTGAGATTGGGGGAATGGAACTGGGCGCAGCCAAGGTTGACCTCACGGCGGCTCTGGCCGAAGCTGGTGACGATCCGGCAATTCTTCGCATGCTGGCTTCAGTGCAGCTCCGGTTAGGCGATGGCGAGGGAGCAACCGCCACGGCCTCACGCTTGGAACGCTCGGGCGGATCACAGGCCGAATTGTCGCTGATCCGTGCCGAGGCGGCCGTCTTGCGTGGCAATGTGGACGAGGCGCTGGCACTTCTCGGGCAGGATGCGTCGTCTGCCGCAGAGCGGGTCAGGGCCGCCGCGTTGTCTGTCAAGGGAGACTCAGCGGGCGCGTTCGCTGCCTTGCAGCGGGGCGCAGCAGCGGGGGGCGATGCGCTTCTCCTTCGCGACTATGCGCGCTTCCTCATCACAGCGCAGGATCTCGACGCGGCATCACGGCAGGTCGAAGCTCTGTCGAAGCTGGATGCAGGGGCATTTGATGCATCGCTGATCGGCGCTGACATCGCGGTAAGACGGGGCAAATTTGCAGAAGCGCACGCAGTTCTCGAACAGATGGCCGAGAAGTACCCGCGCGTGCCCGACCCATGGATTGCAAGGGCAAACGCTTTCGATCTTCAGGGCAAGCTCGACGATGCGCTGGCCATGACTTCGCGGGCCGCTGCGATTGCGCCAGATGATCCGCGCGTGCGGGATCTGCAGGTGCAGTTTGCGTCGATGAAGGGCGAATGGGAAAAGGTTCGTTCGCTGCTGGCAAAGCAGGAGCGGGATCTTGATCCCCTGTCCGCCAACGGGCTCAGCTATGCCGAGGCGATGTTGCGGACCGGACATCCCGAACAGGCCAGAGCGATGTTCAAAAGGGCACTCACGCGGTCGCCGAACAATCCTTTTGCCCGCATCATGCTGGCCGAAGCGCAACTGGCGACCGGAGATTCGCTTGCCGCTTTCGGAACGGTACGGCCTCTTGCCGACAGCCAGCTGGCTGGTCCGCGCGAGCTCGAGCTGGCGGCAAAGGCGGCCGAGGCAGCGGGTCTTGTTGATGCAGCGCTGCTGCGCGCGCGGTTGCGTGCCGCCCAGGCGGGACAGATCAAGACAGTGGCAGCTGAGGGTCAGGCGGCATTGGCGCGTGAAGATTGGAGTGCCGCTGCGGAGGCCTATGCGCAGCTCGCGCATTCAGGTGACGACGCAGAAGTCCTCAAGCGACTGGCGCTTGCCCTCAGCCATGTCGGGAAAGGCGAGGAGGCGATCAAGGCTGCGGACAAGGCTCGCGCCTTGCGTCCCGATGATCCTGATACGTTGTACATGGCAGGCTTGGTCCGCGCCCGGGCTGGAAGGGATATGCCCACGGCAATCGACCTGCTTCGCAAGGCAAGTTCGGCCGAGCCGACCAACGCCGTATTTCGCAGCACTTTGGCCCGCTATCAGGCGCAGACCGGCACCTGATAGCGGGATTGCGTCAGGCGCGGGGCTTGTTCTTGCGCGAGCGTGCAAGACCGATGCCGAGCAGGCCGAGAGCCATCATGCCCAGCATGCCCGGCTCCGGCACTGCCGTACCGCCCGAAGTGGTGGTCGTGCCGCCCGAGGTCGTCGTGGTGCCACCCGACGTAGTGGTGGTGCCGCCCGAAGTCGTTGTGGTGCCCCCCGAAGTGGTGGTCGTACCACCTGAAGATGTCGTGCCCCCGCAGAGCGAGGAACCGCCGCTGTGCCCGCAGTTGCAATAGTGCTTGTGCGTAAGCCACCAGGTCGCGTTTGCCGGCGAAGCGGCAGACAGGCCCGCAGTTGCTGCAATGGCGATGGCGATTGAGCGAATGTTCATGTTAACCCCCGTTGGTTAATTGCAGTCTGCACCTTGCTAAGCAAAACCGGTGCCAACTTCATATTTGCAGGGCGTTACGTGGTTAACGGCCTTTGGGCCGACGGAAGATGTAAAGAGGGACGACGGAATGTGTTTCCCGTTTGTTTCCAGACAGTCACCCCTTCTGCCGCATGGCAACGTCGTTCATGAAACGAACGTCATCTTTCGAGGCAAGCCAGCCCGCTTCAGAAGCAATGGCTCCCAGCATCTCGATCAGGTCATCCTGCTCTGCCTTGGCAAATCCGCCCAGCACATGCCCGGTTACGCGGTCCTTGTGCCCAGGATGGCCGATGCCAAGCCTTACGCGCCGGAAATCGGCCCCCAGATGCTGATCGATCGAGCGCAGGCCATTGTGGCCGGCCGTGCCGCCGCCCTGCTTCACCTTCACCTTGAATGGCGCAAGATCGAGCTCGTCATGAAACACCGTCAATGCGTCCATGCCCAGCTTGTAGAAGCGCATCGCTTCGCCCACGGATCGCCCGCTCTCATTCATGAAGGTCGCGGGCTTGAGCAGCAGGACCTTGTGGTTGCCAATCCGGCCTTCCTGCAGCCAGCCCTGAAACTTCTTCTGCACCGGCCCGAAGTTGTGGACCTCGGCGATTGTGTCGAGCGCCATGAAGCCGACATTGTGGCGATGGAGCGCATATTGCGGTCCGGGATTACCGAGGCCAACCCAGAGTTGCATGTGCGTGGGGTTCCTTCGTTCGATAGTGCTTGAGCGGCGAGCATGCCCACCCCGTCCGACTAAGCCTTGCTGCGCAAGGCCAAGTCTCCCAGCCCTCCCACTTGCGGGAGGGCGTATCGGCAGATCACTTATACCCCTCCCGCAGGCGGCAGGGCACCATCTTCTTCTCCCCTCCCGCAGGCGGGAGGGGTTGGGGGTGGGCATGGGCATAGCGCAAACCCGTCACCCAAAAAAGAACCCCTCCCGCGCGCAGCGAAAGGGGTATCTCTTTAGCGCGCCTGCCGGAGCAGGGCCAAGTCGGGCTATCAGCCTTCCTTGGTGGTGTCGCCTTCTTCGCTCTTCAGCGAGGAGGGGGCCACGATCGTCGCGATGGTGAAGTCGCGGTCCGAGATCGCGGGCTTCACGCCTGCGGGCAGGGTGACGGCGCTGATGTGGATCGAATCGCCAACTTCGTAGCCGGCAACGTCAACGATGATGTCGTCGGGGATCGCGTCAGGAGCGCAGATCATTTCCAGCTCGTGACGGACGACGTTGAGGATGCCGCCCTTCTTGAGGCCCGGCGACTTCTCTTCGTTGATGAAGGCCACCGGCACGTCCACGTGCACGACCGAGTCCTTCGAAACGCGCAGGAAGTCTGCGTGCTGCGGACGGTCGGTCACCGGGTGGAAGGCGACGTCCTTGGGGAGGGTGCGGATGGTCTTGCCACCGACAGTGAGCTCGACGACCGAGTTGAAGAAGTGGCCGGTGCCCAGCGCCTTGTTCAGCGCCTTTTCTTCAAGGTGGATCGCGATGGGTTCTTCGTTGCCGCCATAGATCACGGCGGGGGTGCGGCCTTCGCGACGCAGAACACGGGAGGCTCCCTTGCCAGCCCGTTCGCGCGTCTCGGCCGACAGATGCAGCGTTTCGCTCATTGTCAGTACCTTCAGCTGAGTTAATCACACTTCCTCCGCCACGCCTCCAGGGATGACCATGACAGGGAAGCGGCGGCCCTTAGCGGGTTTGGGCGGAAATGCAAGGAATCAATGGAAGCTCAAGGCACCCGCCTGATCGTCCACCCACGCGCCATCATCAGGCGCTGCAAGCTGTCAGACCCCGCCAGATGCGCCGCGCCTACTGCCACGAAGGGCTTGGCACCCCCCTTCAACATCGCGTCCAGCTGATCGGCCCAGTCCCGGTTGCGATCGGTCAGCAGCGCCTGATGCAGGCCGGCGTCGGCCAGAAACCCCTCATTCGCCTCGCGTGCAATGCCAAGGTCATCGCCCTTGAGCCACAGCGCGACCATGTCGGCTTCCTCGTCCTTGTCGCTCGCCGCCTCGACCGTCACTTCCTGCAACAACACTTGTTGCTGGCGTGCGGGCAGGGCGTCGAACACGCCGAACTGGCTGTGGATCGTCTCGAACCCGGCAACGGGCTTGTTTCCGGCCAGCTTGCGCAAGGCAGGTTCTGCCCCGCTGTCCGGATCGGCCCCGGCCTTCTGCCCGGCAATCGCCGCCAGTTGCAGCGCCACCGCCCAGCTTTCGGTATCGGCAAAGTCCGCATCCGACAGGCCCAGCTTGCGATAGACCTCGGCCAGCTTGGCGCGATAGGCAGGCGAAAGCCGCTGCGAAGGCGGGGGCAGCCCCTCGGTCCCGGCAAGATCCGCAAGCGCCTCGCCCGCCACCGTCTGGTTCAGCGGCTCGGCAATCTCCAACACCAGCCGATCCGCCTTGGCCAACGCCTCGCCGATGGCGGGCCGCAGCCATTGCGTTTCCGGCGGCAGGGCATGGACGGTGCCGAACATATATCCGCGCACCGTCCCGGTCTTGTCCTCGATCTGCCACAGCGCCACGCGTGTGTCCGGCGCAGGGGCAGGCTTGCCACGCTCGATCCAGGCAACGGCCATGCCCAGCACCAATGCCGGTATCATTGCCCACAACAGGCGCGGGAGGTAGCGCAACAGCTGCATCATTGGACGCGGGTGCTGACCACGCCCTGCTGCTTCAGCACATCCTGCAAGCTGTTCACACCGGCGAGATGCCCTGCGCCCACAGCGATGAATACGGTCCCAGGCTGTTCGAGCCGCTTGCGGACCCACGAGGCCCAGTTGCGGTTGCGCTGGTAGAGCAGGGCTTCAGCCAGCTCCGGATCGTCCATGTTCTCGTTCATCAGCTTGCCCAGACCTTCAGGGTCACCCGTGCCCCACTCGTCGGTCATCGAACCGATGATGGCAAAGCTCTTGTCGAAATCGCGTACCGCTTCGCCAAGAAACTTGAGCTGCGCCTCGCGCGGCAACTGGTCGAACAGGCCAAGCTGGAAGTCCACCGTTTCGAGCGCGCCGAGCTTTTTGCCCTTGGCCACTGCGGTCTTGCGCAGCACAGCCTCCGCGCCGCTGTCGGCGCCGTAACCCGCCATGGCATAGGGCATGACGCCCAGCGTGATCCCGGCAAGCCATGGCTCGAGCGGATCGAAGGCCTCCGCCGGTATCTTCAGCTTCGTCAGCAGCGCTTCATAGGCCACACGGTCGTTATCGTTCATCAACGAACGCAGGGTTTCCCCCTTCAGCAATCCGATGGCCATGACGGACTTCTGCTGTTCGGCTGCCGGAATCTCCGGAATCTCGGTGACGAGTTCTTCCGAGCCATCCAGCGCTTGCCCGATCGGCCCGTCCAGCCAGACCAGGCCCTTCGGCAGAGCATGGATCGTGCCGAACAGGTAGATGGTGGTGTCGGCATCGGCCACTTTCCACAACGCAGGCTTCAACTGCCTTGGCGCAGGTGCCTCCGCTGCAGGCTTGGCAGCAGGCGCCTCGGCCTGGACCGTTCCGGCAAAGGCGAAGGCGGCGAGGGCGACCGTGGCGGCGAATGTACGATAGGCGCGTTTCATCATCAGGCTCCTTGTGCCCGTAAACAGGTTGCAGGGAAATGAAGGTGTGAAGGTGCGGCGTCAGAGATGGCGCTGGCGGAACCAGACCACACCCCAAATCGCCATGGTGGCAAGGTAGATCGCCATTCCATCAACCGGCGGCAGAAACCCGCCGCGATGGCCCAGCCACCAGATCGGCGCTGCGGCGCTGTAGAAGTAGAGCGCGATCAACGCCCCGGTGCGATAGGATTGCTCCTCGTGCTCGTCGATGTTGCGGTGCCAGAACCACGTGATCGGCGCGATCACCAGCACGATGATGGCGATAAGTGCGGCAGCAACGCTCGGCTGCAGAGGCCCGGCGGCCACATCAAATGGCTGGCTGTTCACATCGCCCGCCACGCTCATCCACATCCCCAGGACGAGGCCGATACCGCTTGCCGCTATGGCGCTGATCGTTGCGCGACGGGCGCGAGGCGTGAGTGGACCATTCTCGCGATAATACCGGCGCGCACTGACCCAGGCGAACCAGAATGCGGCCACGGTCAGGGCGGCAAACACGCCCATGATCACCCATCCGATCGGCTTGACCGGCTCTTCCTTGCCAAGCGCGCCGATCAGGCCAGCCGCCGCGCCGGAGAAGAACACAGCCGCCACCGTCGCGCCGAACATGCGCATGGCAAGAGTGCCAAGGCTCATGGTCGGCGGGTCAGTCTGATCGTCAGTCATGTTGGAAACCATCATCGAAGATCTCCTCAATACGAAGCTGGAACAAGCGCGCGATGCGGAAGGCAAGGGGGAGCGAAGGGTCGTGCTTGCCCGTCTCGATCGCGTTCACCGCCTGGCGTGACACGTCGAGTTTCAGGGCAAGATCAGCCTGGCTCCACTGTCGCTCGGCGCGCAAAACTCTCAATCGGTTGTTCATGTCATGCTGGCCTGTCCATATGTCAGGTTATGCTGACAATATGTCGCGATTCTCTGACTATGTCAAGAAGACCTTACATGGTGGCGAAAACCGCGCTTCCCGGTTGAATTTGCCGGGCGCATCGGCCAAAGCCGCGCGACCATGGCCGACACCGATAAAACGCCTCTCAGCCTGCAGGACATGATCCTGCGCCTTCATGCTTTCTGGAGCGAACAGGGCTGCCTGATCCTCCAGCCCTATGACATGCGCATGGGCGCAGGCACCTTCCACACCGCCACCACCCTGCGCGCGCTGGGTCCGGAACCGTGGAACGCCGCGTTCGTACAGCCCTGCCGCCGTCCGACCGACGGCCGTTATGGCGAAAACCCCAATCGCCTGCAGCATTATTACCAGTATCAGGTGATCCTGAAGCCTTCGCCGGAGAACCTGCAGGAACTCTACCTGCAATCGCTGGCCGAAATCGGCATCGACCCGCTGGTCCACGACATCCGCTTCGTCGAGGACGATTGGGAATCCCCGACATTGGGCGCATGGGGCCTTGGCTGGGAAGTCTGGTGCGATGGCATGGAAGTCACCCAGTTCACCTATTTCCAGCAGATGGGCGGCTTCGATTGCAAGCCAGTCGCGGGCGAGCTGACCTACGGCCTCGAACGCCTCGCCATGTACATCCAGGGCGTCGACAACGTCTACGACCTCAAGTTCAACAACCACGGCGTTACCTACGGCGATGTCTTCCTCGAAAACGAGAAGCAGATGTCGAAATGGAACTTCGAAGTCGCAGATACCGACAGCCTGTTCGAAGGCTTCCGCCGCGCCGAGGAAGAGTGCAAGCGCAGCCTTGATGCCGGCGTTCCCATCGCCGCTTACGAGCAGGCGATCGAGGCCAGCCACCTGTTCAACCTGTTGCAGGCGCGCGGCGTGATCTCGGTGCAGGAACGCGCCAGCTACATGGGCCGCGTCCGCGATCTCGCGCGCGGCTCGTGCGAGGCCTACATGGAAAAGAACGCCGATCAGTGGGCGGCCAAGTATCCGGAGTGGAGCAAGTGACCGATTTCCTTCTCGAACTGCGCAGCGAGGAAATCCCGGCCCGCATGCAGGCAGGTGCCCGCGCCGATCTCGAAAAGCTGTTCCGCAAGCAGCTTGACGTCGCTGGCCTCATGGCCGGCGATATCACCGTCTGGTCCACCCCGCGCCGTCTCGCCCTGATTGCCCGCGACCTGCCGCTGGCAACCGAAGCCGTGTCCGAGGAAGCCAAGGGTCCGAAGACCTCCGCGCCCGAACAGGCGCTCGAAGGCTTCCTGCGCAAGACCGGCCTGACGCGTGACCAGCTGACCGAGCGCGACGGCGTCTGGTTCGCCGTGACCGAAAAGCCCGGTCGCGCGACGAAGGATGTGCTCGCCGAAGCCATCCCCGCGATCATTCGCGCCTTCCCCTGGCCCAAGAGCCAGCGCTGGGGCGCAGCCTCGCTCTCGACCGAGAGCCTGCGCTGGGTGCGCCCGCTCTCCGGCATCGTCGCCATCCTCGGCGAAGATCTGGTCGAGTGTGAGATTGGTGGCATCAAGTCTGGTTACGCCACGCTCGGCCATCGCTTCCATCACGCGGGCGAGATCACCATCGGTGGGGCGAGCGACTACGCCGAAAAGCTCCGCGCCTGCCACGTCATCGTCGACCATGTCGAGCGCGAGGCGCTGGTGCGCGAAAAGGCCAAGGCTGCCGCAGAGGCCGCCGGTCTCGTGCTGGTCGAGGACGAAGGTTTGGTGATCGAGAACGCCGGCCTCACCGAATGGCCGGTCCCGCTGCTCGGCCGCTTTGATGAAGCCTTCCTCGACGTGCCGCCCGAGGTCATCCAGCTGACCGCGCGCGTCAACCAGAAGTACTTCATCTGCCGTGACGCCGCAGGCAAGCTCGCCAACGCCTTCGTCTGCACCGCCAACATCGAGGCCAAGGACGGCGGCGCCGCCATCGTCGACGGCAACCGCAAGGTCCTCGCCGCACGCCTGTCCGATGCCCGCTTCTTCTGGGAGCAGGACAAGAAGAAGCCGCTGGCCGAGCAGGCCCAGAAGCTCTCGCGGATCACCTTCCACGAAAAGCTCGGGACCGTCGCCGACAAGGTCGAACGCGTCGCCAAGCTGGCCCGCTGGCTGGTTGAAGAGGCCATCGTAAAGCCCTCTCCCCTTGAGGGGAGAGGGTTGGGAGAGGGGGAGGTGCGCGCCGCCCTCGCAGACCAGGCCGAACTCGCCGCCCGCCTGTGCAAGGCCGACCTCGTCACCGAAATGGTCGGCGAATTTCCCGAACTCCAGGGCCTGATGGGCGGCTACTACGCCCGCGCCGAAGGCCTGCCGGATAACGTAGCCGACGCCATCCGCGATCACTATAAGCCCGTGGGGCAGGGCGATGAAGTGCCCACCGCGCCGGTGACGGTGGCCGTGGCGCTGGCGGACAAGCTGGATACGCTGGTTGGCTTCTTCCTGATTGATCAGCGCCCCACAGGATCGCGCGACCCATTTGCACTTCGACGTGCGGCTCTTGGCGTGCTCGAACTTCTCAACCGGGGTTCTCTGCGCGTCTCGATGTGGAAGGCGATTGCGAAGGCTCTTGCCGGATTCACGAAGCAGCTTGTTTCCGACGACATGTCGGAAGCTTCCTATGAAGCTTTCCAAACAAACCAAAAGGCAGTGTTCACAACACTTCCTGACTTCTTCGCCGACCGCCTCAAAGTCCAGCAACGCGAGGCAGGCGTCCGCCATGACCTGATCGACGCCGTGTTCGCGCTCGGCGGCGAGGACGATCTCGTCCGCCTGCTCGCCCGCGTCCACGCCCTGCAGGCCTTCGTTGGCACCGAGGATGGCACCAACCTGCTCGCAGGCTACAAGCGCGCGGCCAACATCCTCAAGAAGGAGGGCTTCGCCGCCAACCCCAACGCCGGGTCCGAAGGCGAGGGCGTCGTGCCCCCGACTGGCGAGGAAGACCCGCTTGTGCTGGTCGATGATCCCGCGCTCGAAGGCGTTGCTGCGCAGTTTGCGCATCCCGAATGCAACTATGCCCGCGAGCCTGCCGAACAGGCACTGGTCGATGCGCTGAACTCGGCGGAACCGCAGGCCACTGGCGCTATTGCTGCAGAAGATTTTACTACAGCAATGGCGGCACTGGCCACCCTGCGCGGCCCGATCGATGCGTTTTTTGATCAGGTGACAGTCAATGATGCAGACGCGAACAAACGGGCAAGCCGTCTCGCGCTGCTTGACCGCTTCCGTGCTGCAGTGCACAAAGTTGCGGACTTTTCGCGCATAGAAGGCTAAGAGCGGGCCGACTCCGGGCCCGTTCCGGCAAGAACAAGCACACGCAGGGAGCCTCGTTGGCGGCATGAGCGCATACGTATTCCATTTCGGCGGCGGCGCATCGTCTTCGGACGCGCGGGCCAAGGACAAGACCATCGTCGGCGGCAAGGGCGCGAACCTCGCCGAGATGGCCGCCGCGGGGCTGCCCGTGCCGCCGGGGTTCACCCTCACCACGGAGGTGTGCGCCGAGGTGCTGGCCGGCGGGGGCGTGGTGCCCGACGCGGTGTGGTCCGAGGTCGACGCGGCGCTCGGCGAGGTGGAGGCGGCCCTGGGGTTGCGCTTCGGCGACCCCTCGGCGCCGCTGCTGGTCTCGGTGCGGAGCGGCGCGGCCGTGTCGATGCCCGGGATGATGGACACGGTGCTCAACCTCGGGATGAACGACGCCGTGGCCGAGGGCCTCGCGGCGCGCACCGGCAACCCCCGCTTCGCGTGGGACGCCTACCGGCGCTTCATCGAGATGTTCGCCAACGTCGTGCGGGGCGTGCCGCGCGCCCACTTCGAGCACCTGCTCGAGGCCCGCAAGCGCGCGCGCGGGGTGACCCGCGACGCCGACCTCGACGTCGACGACCTCCGCGCGCTGGTGCGGGACTACAAGGTCCCCTACGACGCCGTGGGGCGCTGCGACAACGTGCCCGAGGACCCCCGCGGTCAGCTCCGCGAGGCCGTGATGGCGGTGTTCCACTCGTGGAACAGCGAGCGCGCGAAGAAGTACCGCGAGGTGCAGAAGATCCGCGGGCTCAAGGGCACGGCGGTGAACGTGCAGGCCATGGTTTTCGGCAACATGGGCGCGACCTCGGGCACGGGGGTGTGCTTCACCCGCAACCCCTCCACGGGCGAGAGGGCGCTCTACGGGGAGTACCTCGCGAACGCGCAGGGCGAGGACGTCGTCGCCGGCACGCGCACCCCGTCGCCCATCGCCGCGCTCGCGCAGGAGATGCCCGAGGCCCACGCCACCCTGGTGCGCCTCGCGGCGCAGCTCGAGACGCACTTTCGCAACGTGCAGGACATCGAGTTCACCGTGCAGGAGGGGCGCTTCTTTCTGCTCCAGACCCGCCACGGCAAGCGCACCGGCGCCGCGGCCGTGCGCATCGCCGCGGACCTCGTGCGCGAGGGGCTGGTCACCCACGAGGAGGCCGTGCGCAACCTCGTGGAGCCCGCGCACCTCGACCAGCTGCTGCACCCGGGCTTCGCGGATGAGAAGTCGTACCGCAAGCAGGGGAGGGTGCTGGCGAAGGGGCTCAACGCGTCGCCCGGCGCCGCCGTGGGGCGGGTGGTGTTCACCGCCGAGGACGCCGAGGCGTGGGCCGCGCGGGGCGAGGCGGTGATCCTGGTGCGGGCCGAGACCTCGCCCGAAGACGTCGCCGGGATGCACGCCGCCAGGGGGATCCTCACCACCCGCGGGGGGATGACCTCGCACGCCGCGGTGGTGGCCCGGGGCTGGGGCAAGCCCTGCGTCGCGGGCTGCGGCGACCTCGCGGTGGACTACCGCGCGCGCACCGTCTCCAGCGAGAAGACCGCCGTGCGCGAGGGCGACTGGATCTCGCTCAACGGCACCACGGGGGAGGTGATCCTCGGGCGCGAGGTGCTCACCGACGCGCTGGTGAGCGAGCACTTCGGCACCTTCATGGCGTGGGTCGACGAGGTGCGGGCGATGAAGGTCCGCGCCAACGCCGACTCGCCCCGCGACGCGGCCAGCGCGCGGGCCCTGGGCGCCGAGGGCATCGGGCTCTGCCGCACCGAGCACATGTTCTTCGAAGAGGACCGCCTGCGGGTCATGCGCGAGATGATCCTCGCCCACGACGAGGCCGGGCGCCGCGCGGCGCTGTCCCGCCTGCTCCCGCTGCAGCGCGCGGACTTCGCGGGGATCTTCCGCGCGATGCACGGCCTGCCCGTGACCATCCGCCTGCTCGACCCGCCGCTGCACGAGTTCCTCCCGCAGGAGCACGCGCAGGTGGAGGAGATGGCGCGGGTGCTCCGCGTCGACGAGGGCGTCGTGCGCCGCCGCGTGCGCGCCCTCGCCGAGAGCAACCCCATGCTCGGCCACCGCGGCTGCCGCCTCGGGATCACCTTCCCCGAGATCACCGAGATGCAGGCCCGCGCCATCTTCGAGGCAGCCTGCGCGGTCGCCCGCGAGGGCGTCGAGGTGCTCCCCGAGGTCATGGTCCCGCTGGTGGGCGACGTGGCCGAGTTCAACGCCCAGTGCGAGGTCGTTCGCCGGGTGGCCGAGGAGGTCTTCGCCGCCGAGGGGGTCCGCGTGCCGCACCTCGTGGGCACCATGATCGAGGTCCCCCGCGCGGCCCTCACGGCCGACGCCATCGCGCGCCAGGCCGAGTTCTTCTCCTTCGGCACCAACGACCTCACGCAGATGACCCTGGGCATCTCCCGCGACGACGTCGCGGGCTTTCTCCCGCACTACCTCGCCCACGGCATCCTCCCCGACGACCCCTTTCAGTCCATCGACGTCACGGGCGTCGGCCAGCTCGTGGAGATGGCCGTGACCCGCGGGCGGGCGGCGCGCCCCGGGCTCAAGATCGGCGTCTGCGGCGAGCACGGCGGTGACCCCCGCTCCATCGCGTTCTTCGCGAGGGTCGGGCTCGACTATGTGAGCTGCTCCCCGCCCCGCGTGCCCGTGGCGCGCCTCGCCGCCGCGCAGGCCGCCCTCGCGGCCCGGGGCGTGGCGGAAAAACAGGGCGAGGCGT
>OFDC01000344.1_pt1 | contig 38587 bp, 34 predicted proteins | sample 1520941 | NCBI WGS metagenome assembly OFDC01 (sample SAMEA94258168, study PRJEB24077) | hot springs metagenome | biome: Aquatic biome; feature: Water | place: India | collected 2012-12-06 | depth 5 m | reverse complement strand
AAAAACGCCATGCAAGAGGTGCTATCTAAGACAGCCAAAGATAAAGGCTGGGATGTGGATTTTGCTGTGCCGCTGGTGGTTGAAGTGGGCATTGGCGATAATTGGGATGAAGCGCATTAACCTTTATTAGTAGTTGAGTAAACCGATTGGCTCAATCCGAATTTGTCAGTTATACTTTAAGAAAAGCGAATAAGGAGAGAGACATGGCGCAAATTGTTTTAACCCTTGATGATGAGGTACTTGAGCAAGTTTTGCACCAAGCCAAAGCGGAAAACTTGTCATCTACTAGTTGGCTTGATAAGCTAATCAAACAACGTGTTGGTATGTTTAATCAGCCTAATAAAGTCAATTCTCACTGGTCGTCTGACGTGCAAGAACTAGCAGGCGCGTGGCAGGATTTTCCGACTTTGGAAGACATTCGTCACTCAATGAGCCAAGACGTGCCTAGAGAGCCGTTATGAAGTATTTACTGGACACCAATACTCTTATCTATTATTTCAAAGGCTTAGGCAACGTCAAAGAGCGATTATTGGCTTGTCAGCCAAGTGAGATTGTTTTGTCGAGTGTGGTTTATTATGAATTGCAAGTTGGGATTTTAAAATCCACCAGTCCGCAAAAACGTATTGCCCAACTTGCTATTCTTAAAAACCAAGTCAGTTGGGTTGATTTTGATGAAAAATCTGCCGAAGCGACTGCCCAAATTCGAGTTGAGTTAGAGCGTATGGGCAAGCCGATTGGTTCTTATGATGTGCAAATCGCAGGGATGGCAATAGCTAATGATTTGATTTTGGCGACGCATAATACGGGTGAGTTTGGTAGGGTGAGTGGCTTAAAATTGGAAGATTGGTTTTAAAACAATAAGGTTGAAGATATTAGCAATTTGATTAAAAACGCCATGCAAGAGGTGCTATCTAAGACAGCCAAAGATAAAGGCTGGGATGTGGATTTTGCTGTGCCGCTGGTGGTTGAAGTGGGCATTGGCGATAATTGGGATGAGGCGCATTGATTTTTTAAGCTTAAAAGAAAACCCACAGATTTTGTGGGTTTTTAATTTTGATAATGTCGTTTTAGGTAGTTATTAACCTTTTTATCAAATGAGAAAATTTGATGTTGATAAAGTATGTCATACGCGATTAATAAACAATCCATAAAATCCATCTTGGTTTCTTTAAATACGTTTAATGCCTTGATTGATAAGGCTTTATCATCGCTTTCGATAATGTCATCGATAAATAGCGATTGGATTTCATTCGCTACGATTAAACGGTCTATGCCATAGACATTTTGCAATACGTGAATGGCTTCATAAACCACCGCATTTAGACAGGTAACCCTATTATCAGCAATTATTTGGTTAGCCTTTTTGCTGAGTTCGGCATGATCTTGCAAGATGAATCTAAGTAAGATATTCGTATCAATGAGTACCATACTTTGCCTTGAGTGCCATTGTGACGGCTTGGTCTTCGAGTGGGATTAAGTCTGGATTGGCGTATTGGGCAAGTCCGCCTGCACGAGCGAGTTTTTTGGCTCGGATTTGCTCGGTGGTAGGCTCGGTTGTGACTGGCTTTTGCTCGGCGTTGGCGGATAGTTGGGCGACAAAGTGTTGAAAGGCTTGGGCAGGTTGTATGCCAAGCTGTTGGCAGGCTTGAATGAGTCGAGTTGCGTCATTGCCTGTGATTTCAAAATGTAAGGATTGATTTATCATTTTTCACCTTTTTTTACCTAGATATCCTATGGAAAAGTGATTTTTTAATAATTGATTTTAACGTAATTTTTTAAATTTAGGTAGGTAAAAGAAAACCCACAGATTTTGTGGGTTTTCTTTTCTATAGGTCTTTTGTCACTTATTCAGTTTTAGCCATTTTATCAGATGAATAATTTACCACGTCTTTTATCATCAGCTTTTGCACGGCGGAAATAAGGATTTCCATAAAGCTGTAATCGGGGTGTTGGTTGTTGGTTGGAAGTGTTACCCAATCGGTTTGTATCTTCTTGTTACTAATACTATCCCCCCAAGAATAACGCTTACCTAAACTTTTATAAATACAAGACACCATAAACAATTGATTGAGCTTTGTCTTGCTTGGTTCGTCTTTTAAATACAGAGTTAAATTATGGCTATCGTTAGAATAAAAATCTTGTTCTTGATAAGTAACAACAAAGGTTTTCCCACCAATAAAGATACAACCTCCTTTGTCTAACAAATCTTCATTATAAGAAATATAACTGCTTACAGCATTATTTTCACGACTTGCAGACAAATAAGGCGTATGCCCACTATTGGCGACAACATCTCTTGATAAAATATTTTTTGTGTTTTTAACATCAAATAAATCAACAACTTTATATTCCCCCCAAACCACTTTACCATTTTCAAAATCGGCAAGTGCCTGCTTTTCTGCGGTGGTAAGCGTATAATCTTTTAAACCTGTAACCAATAAATACGCCTCGAGCTGCGAGAGGCGGAACGCCTCGAGCTGGGCGATGAAATTTTCCATAAAATCAAAATCAATCTGGGCAAGTTTATCCAAGTTGGCATTGGGTTTTATGGGGAGGGATAATTTTTGAGATTTGATGATTTTCTCACTAAAGCTTGAACTTCCCCAAGAAAAAGAACTAAAAGCCCTTGTCATAATAGGAATAAAAAATTGTGCATTTCTCTTATTAAATGAAGTAAATGTAGGTTTTAAAATTTTGATTTTATCACCTGTAAAATAAGGTTTTTCTTGATAAAACATCGTTGCTGTATCTTGCCCAAATGAAATGGTATTCCCTTCATTTAAATACATTTCATCTTCATTCAGATAACCTTTAATGCCATTATTAGCTGCCGTTCTTACAACATAAGGATAGCCAATATCTTCAATTTTCACCTTGTTTGCATCAAATCTTTTCTTAGAAGTTTTTACTTCAAACAACTCCTGCAACTCAAATTCCGCCCATTTAACCTGTTGCAATTCTTGCGTTAAATGGGCTTCTATTTTCCCAAATGTTCGTCGGTTGAGTCTTGTTTTTTCAGGATATTTGCCACTTCCCACGCCAAATAGTCGCTCACGGTCTTTTTAAAGTCCTCAAGCGTTGGTTTGGTGTCTATCGGTGCGGTTTGGTTCCAGTCTGCACCGTTTTGTGGGTCTATGGTATTTTCAAAATACTCTTTTTCGCTAAACAACTTCAATTTAGACTTGCCAAAACGCACCAAATTGACCACTTCTTCATAGCGTCCACGGGCATTATCCGTATCTTTTAGGTTATTACTGGCTTTTTTGCGGTTGGTTCGGGTATAGCCATCGTTGCTAAAATCAATGAATTTTACCATTTCATCGGCGTGATGTTTTTCACCCACTTTAAACACATAAATATTGGTCTGTACGCTGGATTTGCCGATAAATAAATCAATCGGCATTTTAATACTGGCAATTAAGGTATGTTTTTGCAAAATGCGTTGGTTGATTTCTTTTGCCTTACCGCTGCCTGCAGAATTTTGAATGATAATCGCCGCATAACCTTTGTTCATCATATTTAAGGCGGTTTCTACAAAGTTCATTCCATTGCCCGTCGCTGAATAAGGCGGATTGAGAATAAACGCATCGGCAGGGAATGCGTTATCCGTATCACCAAAACTGTATTTACCATCAAAGTCGGTTAGCGAGTCTTTATTGATAATATTCGAGCTACCATCGCCCATCATAATCATGTTCAAAATTGCAAGCATATAGACACTGGATAATAGCTCCAAGCCCAATAGTTGCTTGGCTTTGATATGGGCTTCTTTTTGTTTAAGTTCTTCGGGTGAATGAATGGTTTCTTTGGCATCTTTGAGCATTTCATTCATCGCAGCGACCAAAAGACCTGCCGAGCCTGTGGCAAAGTCCCAAACATAGCTGTCTTTATTCACTCGTGCTAACTTGGCAAGTAACGTCCCGATATACGATGGCGTTAGTACCACATCGTTTAGTTTATCTTGAGTAAAACCTAGCCAAGAATACATCTCATTAAATAATTTGCCTGTAAAATCAGTCGTCAAACCAATTTTGTAGTAAATCCCTAAATCATCGACGATTTTGGTAAATACCCGTTTTAATTGGCTTTCACCATTTTGGGGCTTATTGATATTATCCGTCAGCAATGTGTTGGATAATGTGCGGATAATTAGGTCTTTTTTATCCTGTGGGAGTTTCTTTTCATTAAAAAACGCATTAATTTTGCGAATAATAATGTCACCATCTCGGTTGCCATCTTCCTCGCTTGATTTTAACTCTTCTTTTTCTAATGGCTTAACCTTGCCCGCCACCCCAATCGTAGCGATAATAGCAGCAGCGACTAAATACACACGGTCGTTCTCGCCTAGACCTTTTTCATTTTGATAAATATCGTTATTAAGCTTGGTAAGGCTGGTATCAATTTCCTTTTCACGCTTTTCCTTGATTTTTTCTAGCTCTTCAGGTGAAAGCGATAACTGTTTGACTTGGGCTATAAAGTCATCAAAGTTATCTTTGGCTAAAAAAGAAAAATCAGAAAATTCACCGACTTTTTGACCGCTACCTAAATTAGACTTGGCAACATAGTACACGCCGATTTGGTGGCGGATTTCGCCTTTTTCATCTTTCTCGCCTGTCATACCAATGGCAATAATATCGGTATAACTGGTATGATGAAGTAACGCATTGGCGTAATGCACCGCACCATTGACGGCATAGCCATTGATATTTTTAAAATTAGGCTCATTCTTAGCTGTGCGATTATCTACATTGTTATCTTTATCAAGTTTTACCAGTTTATCTTTATAGCCTTTATACTCAATTAAAACTGGATAATATTCAGTGCCACTGGCTTGTAGCAACAACTTGGTGTCAGGGCGATTAGCACCACTACCACCATTCTTAGAAAAATAGGTTTCTAATGCTTTGTTGATTTCATCATTGAGAAACTCTTGTTCTAACTTATAATCTAGTCCATAACTTTTTAGCCATCCGTTGGCTAAATCAGCGATATTAGGTTCTATTGATTGCACTTTCTTTGACATACGGTTTCTCTGATAAAATTTAAAAAATTAATAACCTTTAATTAACCCCAAGTCTTGAAAAACTTGGGGTTAACAAATCAAATCGCCTTTAATTGCTCAATTTGCTTACTCATTTCCGCCAGTTGCGTATCCATCTCCGCCAGTTTCGCTTTCTCGCTTTCCACCACATTGGCAGGCGCTTTACTCACAAATGATTCATTCGACAGCTTACTACGCAGACTTTCTGCTTGTTTGACGAGCTTTTCTTGCGCTTTGGCAAGGCGATTTAACTCCGCTGTTGGGTCAATCAAGCCTTTCATCGGCACTAGCACTTTTAACTGCCCGACCATACTTGATGACGACAACGGTAACTCTTTATCAGAGCCGTCACCCGCATTCACAATAGTCAGCGTATCGACTTTGGCAAGCGATTTAAACTGATTTTCAATACGGCTAAGACGCGCGGTTTCCTCATCGCTGATGTTATCAAGTAGCACAGGCAGACGCACCGCATTGCCAAGCTTCATCTCACCGCGGATGTTACGAATCGCCCCAATCAGCGCTTGTAGCCAAGTCATGTCATGCTCAGTCTGTAGGCTGATTAGGCTGTCATCCGCTGTTGGGAAGGCAGCCGTCATGATACTGTCAGTCGCTTTTTTATCGATGATAGGGGCAATGGTTTGCCAAATGCTCTCGGTGATATACGGCATAATCGGATGGGTAAAGCGCATGGCGACTTCAAGGCAGTTGAGCAGCACATAGCGGATTTGGGCTTTACGCTCAGCACTCACCGATTCATCGTTTAGGCTCGATTTGGCAAGCTCAACATACCAGTCGCAGTATTCATTCCAGATAAACTCATAGATATCTTGGCTCACCAAGTCAAAACGGTACTGGCTCATGTGCTCATGGATGGCTTTTACTGTGGAGTTTAGACGGCTTATAATCCATTGCTCTGGCAATTCCCACAGTGCGGTATTGGCGGTTTTGTCGATGTTTAGCGCATTGCCTTCCTTATCGACGCAGTTCATCAGCACAAAACGGGTGGCGTTCCAAATCTTGTTACAAAAATTGCGGTTGCCTTCAATGCGTTTGAGGTCAAAATTGATATCACGTCCCGTACTTGCCAAGGAGGTAAAAGTAAAGCGCAGCGCGTCCGTGCCAAACGCAGGGATGCCATCGGCAAATTCTTTGCGCGTGGCTTTTTCGATTTTTTGCGCGTCTTTGGGGTTCATAAGACCTGTGGTGCGTTTGGCGACTAGGGTTTCTAAATCAATGCCGTCAATCAGGTCAATCGGGTCAAGTACGTTGCCTTTGGATTTGGACATTTTTTGCCCTTGCCCATCACGCACCAAGCCATGCACATACACCGTCTTAAACGGCACTTGCGGGTTGCCGTCTTTGTCTTTGATGAAGTATAGGGTCATCATCATCATACGGGCAACCCAGAAGAAAATGATGTCAAAACCTGTGACCAATACGCTGGTTGGGTGAAAGGTTTTTAGCGCTTGGCTATAGTCGTCAAAGTTTAGCTCGCCTGTCCAGTCAAGGGTGCTAAACGTCCACAATGCCGAGCTAAACCAAGTATCTAGTACGTCACTATCTTGGCGCAGCGCTAGGCTATCAGCAAGGTGGTATTTTTGGCGGACTTCTGCTTCATCACGCCCGACATAGATATTGCCTTCGTCATCGTACCACGCAGGGATACGGTGTCCCCACCAAAGCTGACGGCTGATACACCAGTCTTGGATATCGCGCATCCACGCCATATACATATTTTTGTACTGGGCAGGGACAAACTCGGTGCGCCCGTCTTCCACCGCCTCGATGGCAGGTTTTGCCAGTTTTTCGATGGATACATACCATTGGTCAGTGAGCCACGGCTCAACGATGGTGTTACTGCGGTCGCCTTTGGGCACTTTTAAATCATGCGGTTTGATTTCTTCAAGCCAGCCTTCAGCCTCGCTTTGCTCAACCATTTTTTTACGCGCAGCAAACCGCTCAAGTCCTGCATACTCGCTAGGCGTGGTCTCAAGCTGTGGCTCTTTGGTTTGTAAATCAGTAAAAATCTGCATTTCTGGCAAGATATGCGCTGAACTATCAAAGATATTAATCATCGGCAAATTGTGGCGTTTGCCTGTTTCGTAGTCATTAAAGTCATGGGCAGGGGTGATTTTGACACAGCCTGTGCCAAATTCCATGTCCACCGCTTTGTCATCGCCCACAATCGGCACAATACGACCGGTAATCGGTAGCGTCACGGTTTGTCCGATAAGATGCTGGTAGCGTGCGTCTTCTGGGTTCACGGCAACGGCAGTATCACCGAGCAAGGTCTCTGGACGGGTGGTGGCAACGACAAGGTAATTTTTACCGTCTTGGGTTTTGGCATTTTTATCGGTCAAATAATAGCGAAAATGCCACAGTGAGCCTTTCTCGTCATGGTTTTCTACTTCAAGATCGGATAACGCGGTTTGTAGCTTAGTATCCCAGTTGACTAGACGTTTACCACGATAAATCAGTCCATCTTCGTACAGACGCACGAACACTTCTTTGACGGCATTGGACAAGCCATCATCCATGGTAAAACGCTCACGGCTCCAGTCCACCGAGCTACCTAGACGGCGAATTTGGCGAGTGATATTGCCACCACTCTCGGCTTTCCACTCCCAAATCTTTTCAAGGAATTTTTCACGACCTAAATCATGGCGCTTGATGCCTTGGGCGTTTAATTGGCGCTCAACGACCATTTGCGTGGCAATCCCTGCGTGGTCGGTACCTGGCTGCCAGAGGGTATTTTCGCCCAGCATTCGGTGATAGCGGGTGAGCGTGTCCATGATGGCATTGTTAAAGCCGTGCCCCATGTGCAGTGAGCCTGTAACATTCGGCGGTGGCAGGGCAATAGAAAACGATTGTTGTTTGTCATAGCTTGGCTGAAAGTAGCCTTTGTCTTCCCACACTTGGTACATGCCGTTTTCGACGTCGCTTGGGTTGTAAGCGTTTTCTAAAGACGTTAAGGCTTGGGCGATTTGATGTTGCGTGCTCATATATGGTCAACTTTTACAATAAAAAAGAAAGGAATGTCAAAAAGGTAATTAACGGATTTTACCGTAACTAGGCAGTTTTATAAATGTTTGGTGATAAAAAAGGCTTAACCCAACTGATTAAGCCTTGCTTCAAAATGGTAAAAATTAAAATAACATTAATGTCTTGATTTCGCTCTTAATATTCTGCCTTGCTTGCTGCTCATACTGTGTAGAAAATTGTTGGGTAAAATACAGTCGCTTTCTATCCAAAAAACTTTTTAAGGCTTCTTTACGAGAAAAATTGTACAAGAACTTGGCAACGTGTTGATATTCAAGGCGAATTTGTTGGCAATAGGCTTGATAAACCAAGTCAGTCTGCCCCAAAATACGCAAATCCATATCCAAAAAATACGCCATATCGCTGTCGTTCGTGTCGGCAAGTTCGTGTTTTTCGGTGGCGATAATCAATTCAACAACCCGATTTTGCAAGTCTATTGGCAAAAAATCGCCCAATTCGGCGATAAAATACGCCGCGCTTTGGCGTTCGTTGCTCATCGCTGGTTTGCCTTGGGTTTGATAGATGACATCATGGTAAAAAATCGCCAATAGCACGCTTTCAGGTTGCTTTAGCTGATCTTTTATCCCGTCAAACTGTTCTAATAACGCCTGAATATGGTGAAGCGTGTGATAATGGCGGTGAGGCTGCTGGTAGTGAGTGACTATGTTTTGCCAGCAGTCAGCAATAGTTTGATGATCAATTTCATAGACTTGTAACAGCTTAGCAAATGCGGTTTTCATCGCTTATTATCACATCACCCCAGGTATCGGATTATCCAAAATTGTTTGGGTTTGTTTGGCGCGAAAATCACTGATTTTTTGCGCAAGCGTGCTATCACCAATCGCCAAAATTTGCGCTGCCAGCAGCCCTGCATTTGCCGCACCCGCCGCCCCGATGGCAAGCGTACCCACCGCCACACCTTTGGGCATTTGCACGATGGATAGCAAACTATCCCAACCGCTTAAGATGGAGGACTTGACAGGCACACCAAGCACAGGCAAATCCGTCTGAGATGCACACATCCCTGGCAGATGCGCCGCGCCGCCTGCCCCTGCGATAATCACAGACAGTCCGCGAGCTTTGGCAGTTTTGGCATAGTCAAACAATCTATCGGGGGTGCGATGTGCCGATACCACTTCACACTCAAAGGGCACCCCAAAATCCGCTAACACTTGCGCGGCGTTTTGCATGGTTTCCCAGTCAGATTGACTACCCATGATGATACCGACTTTGGCTTGACCTTGTGGCGATGGGATGGGAGGTGGTAGCTGGTGTGTCTGGGCGTTTGGCTGACTTGCTGACATGGAAAATTCCTTTTGCCAAAAAATTGACGGACTTAAAATAAAAAAACGTGCATGAAATGCACGGTTAAAACTTAATATAGCATGATTTTTTACCCTTGAAAATCAAAATCTATAAGGCAACTATATCACCACATTGGCGGGTACTCGCGGCTTTTGTTCAGGGGCAAATTGTTGGTGACTGAGCATGGCTAGCTGCGTCTCAATCGTATCGCACATCATCCCCAAAGGTAATTCGTTTTCCCCTGTACCAAACGGCTCGCTGATTTCATCGACGATTTCATTGAGCGCCATAAAAGTGTAGCCAACAAAACTGACTACAAATGGCGTTACCCAGCCAATCGCATTGCCCAGTCCAAACGGCAGCATAAAGCAATACAGATACACAGTGCGGTGCAGCAGCACAAAATAAGCATACGGAATCGGTGTGTTATTAATGCGTTCACAGCCCGCTTGGACATGGGCAATCTCACCCAAGGTGTTATCCAAGCTTTGCCACTGCCAAACATCGATTTTTTGCTCGGTTTGCCAGTTGGCGAGCATCTGCCCCATGATTTGGGTCAAGCGTAACGCAATAAAGTCTTGCCCAACCACGGCTTGCTGTTCTTCAACCGTTAATAGCCGCTGCAGGTTTGCTGTATTATCCTCACCCCGCAGCTGTTGGCGCAGACTGTGCACAAAAGCGATTTGATGACGGATAAAGGCTTGTTTTTCCGCCATACTGACATTGGGCAGTGTCAGCACTTGGCGGGCGATATTGCGACTTAGCCAAACCAGCGTGCCCCACAGCTTGCGCCCTTCCCAAAACCTGTCATACGCTGCGTTATTACAAAACCCGTGGAAAATCGCCAGTGAAATACCGAGTATCGCAAACACCGAAGGATTGAGCGGTACAGGCTTGGTGGCGATATGGGTTTGATAAAAATAAATAAGAAAGGAGAAAATAAACAACAAAACTTGTGGCACAATCAGCCGTTTAAAGTACGAGCCTTGCAGCACAAATAGCATCTTTAGCGGCTCAATCGGACGTCGAATCATACCCAACTCATCTTAATCGTTTGCTCACTGGCTATCATTTTTAGCCGTAAGCTTTAAACAAATATTTTAATTTATGTTACACCCGTTTAGCCTTGGGTTAATGCTGATATTGAATAAAATTCGCTGAGGTCAAAGCCGGATGATCGGTGTCAAATTGGTAAGCCGTCAAAAACCCATCTTTGGCAGCAGAATAATCCACACAGACCACTTGATGACTAAGTAGTTCAGGCGTACCATTGAGCCAATAATGCCCGACAAAAATAGGTTTGTCATGGTCTAGCCCAAACACAATCTCAGTGCTCAGCGTGTCTTTAGGGATATGAATCAAATCCTCTTGACTGGCGCGCGCAATCTGGTGAATCGGCTGAAACGACAAACTCGGTTGCCACCACTGTACCCGTACATTTTTACGTTGATGACCTTCTTTATCGACCAGATGAATGCCTTCAGGTAGCGTCGCTTCCACACCTTTTAGCACTCTTTCTAGTGCCTCAAAAGGTGGCGTACCTTCCTCACTGGTTTTTTGCAGCGCAACGGGCGTCAAGCGATTGTCGTTTGTTAACAGCGGTTTTAAAACCGCCATCGCGTCACTGTCCCAACAAGCATGCACAAAACACGCATCATCCAACGCTAACCACAGGGGTAATTCATAAAACCGCTTGAGCCAAAACTGGTGCAACTCACTGCCAAACCCTACTTCATCAAGGAACGCTTGATGCTGCGAGGTATTTTTATCATCATGTTGTCGTAAATATTGGCTTGCATCACGGGCATCGGGTGTGGCGTAAGCTAACGCATTATACTCGTGATTACCCATGACCGCGAGCGCTTGCCCGTGGTCAATCATCGCAAATACGATAGATAAGGTTTGCAGCTGTTGACTGCCCCGATCAATCAAGTCGCCGATAAAAATCGCTTGGTGATTAGCGGGCGCTTGAAAACACTGACCATCATATTGATAGCCCAACTGCGTCAGTAGCCCAATGAGCTTATCTGCCTGACCATGTACATCCCCAATCACATCATAAATCATGTTTTTTACCTTTTACTGCTTTTTACGACTTTAGCGTTAACTAGCCAAGCGACTGTTAACTGGGCAACCTGTAACTAGGCAACTTGTAACTAGCCAACCTGTGACTGGGCAAGCTGTAGTCAGGCAAGCGGCGCCACGCAATTTTTAGCCCCTATTTTTAGCCATTCAATGTTAGCCGCCAAAGCCTAAAAATCTAGGATGCATTAATTGGTTGAAAAAATGCGCCACAATACCTGGCTCAATGGCAATCGTGGCTAACATACCAAAAACACCACCCACCAAATGTGCCGAATGATTGATACTGCCGCGACCTTGCCCATCCGCCCACACACTATACGCCACATACGCTATCGCGAACACAATCGCAGGTACAGGAATCACAAACAGCAACAATGTCGACCAAGGATTCATCAAAATATAGCTAAAAATTACTGCTGAAACAGCCCCCGATGCCCCTAGGCTGCTATAGCGAGGATTGTCCTTTTGTTTTAGATAGGTTGGCATAATCGCCACCACCAAAGCGGCAAGATAAAACAGCACAAACCCTAGACTGCCGAGTTTGGACATGAAAAAACCCTGTACCGCTTGTCCAAACGAATACAACGTAAACATATTAAAAAACAAGTGCATCCCATCGGCATGGATAAAACCATGGGTGACAAAGCGATCGACTTGTCCTCGCTGCACCGCAGGCGGATAAAAAATTAACCTTTGCATCAGTTGGGGTGATTGCCAAGCTAATAAACTGACAACTACCGTAATAATAATGATAAATAAAGTATGGTTAGAAAAAAGTGACATAACACCTCAAAATAGCAATAAATAATGATAAGTAGGATTATGATAAAGATAGCGTATTATCTCAATAAGCCAAATGTGAATTTATTGATGTAGATGATACCTAAAGCTGTCTTGCAGTATAACGCTAACTTTGTAGTATGAAGATAATGACAAACCCTTCAAATTTGAGCAACACACCTTTACCCAAGTTTACCCAAAATGGGGACGATTTGAATTTTTAACACAATATTTACGCAATAGTTACCTTAACATAACTGAAGGCGAGCCGATTTTGCTTTAATTTGTTAATTATATTTGAGTAATACTGCAAAAGACTTAACAAAATCTGTTTAAGTGTGGGCAGTTTTTCTCAGTATTGTTAAGCGTAAATTAATTAGCAATGCAATAACAAACCCAACAACCATAAATAATAATTTTTGAAAATATATAATAGAATTATTGGCTAGTGTGCTGGATATAAAAATAATACATTGGTTTTATGGTGGTTGATAACCCTTCATTTTGTTGAGGATTGAATTATGAATATCATTGAACATTTAACCCGTACAGTAACACCCGTTGTTTTAAATAATGCAAATGACGAAAACCGCTCATCTTTATTAGAAAAATTATACGCTATCTTGGTTGCCCGTCTTGCTGACGGTAACGTCTCTAACAGCTTTGCTAATGCAACCATCGCTGATAATGACAATAGCTTTTTTGACCGTGTACTACCAGATACCACCCACCGTACAGAGCTAGTGCAACAGCTCTCACGTCATTACAGTGTACCAGAGCAAGAGACTGCTTCGTTAGTAAGCCGTGCCGCGCCGCTGGTACTGCGTGAATTACGCTCACTTGCAGGTACAACACCACTCAATACTTTCTTATCAAACAATATTGCGTCTGTGGCTTCTGTGATTCCTGCTTGGGCATATGCATTTATCCCAGCGGGCATTTTAACCATGTTGAATTTGTCGCCTGTGCATGCAGCCACCACGCCTACTGTCCAAACGACCACTCGTACAGAGGAGCATCTAGTTGCTACGCCTAAACGCGATGAAGGCGGCTTGATGAAAATGTTATTGCCAATCATTGGTTTGTTGATTTTAGGTGCACTCGCTTGGGCATTATTAAAATCATGTAACAAAACTGAGCCAGTCGCGACGCCAGTTGTGGCTTCTACTACTGCTTCAACAACGACAACCACTACCACAACTGAAGTCTCTGCGGCAAGTGCAACAGATAATACAGCAATGGCTGTAGCATCAACCACTGACATGGCGGTAGCAAGCATGCCAATGGCGACCACTGAGACAATAGCAGCGACAATTATCTCTACCACTGAGCCTTCAGTGGTATTTGAAAATGGTCGCCTAAGCTTCTACTTCGCTACAGGTGAAGCACAAGTCGCTGGTAATGCCAAAGAAAAAGCCAATGATATCCTTGAAGCAGCTAAACAAGGCAAAAAAATCGGTATCAGTGGTTATACCGACAGCACAGGTAATGCTGCTGCCAATGAAAAGTTAGCAAAAGAGCGTGCCCAAGCGGTTAGATTATTCTTGATAGCTAATGGTGTGCCGCAATCACAACTTGAATTGATCAAACCACAAGACACGACAGGTGCTGCGGGTAAAGACCAAGAAGGTCGCCGTGTTGATGCCTATATTATTGACGACAATGCTATTCCTGCCACTGCTACCACAACTGTTACCACGGTTGCAAGCCCAGCGAAATAAATCACCTTTTACGGTTGATTCATCATTAAAAATCCTCGATAAGTTATCGAGGATTTTTTTTTGCTGTTAAAAATTTTTAGATGCCACTGGCTTTTTGGGTAAAAAATTTCATCAAGGGTTTAATTCTGCTAACCATGCTCACGCCTTCACTGCGTAGCTGCTGAAGCGGACGCAACTGTGTACCAAAAATCCAGTTAATCCCAGAAAAGCTGTGCATCATCATAGCGTTATTAGCGTAGCGTTGACGCTCATAACGCTGTAAGGTGGCAAAACTTGCCCATAGCTTGTTGCCTGACCGCTGATAATCTTTTTGCAAAATATCGCTCAAGGCGATGATATCGAGCATACCCAAGTTTAAGCCTTGTCCCGCCAAAGGATGCACCCCATGTGCGGCATCGCCAATCAACGCTAAGTTAGCTTTGACATAATTTTTGGCATGTTGGGCACCCAGTGGGAAACTGGCGATTGATTCAATCTCAGTGATATCCCCTAAGGCATAGCCACTGGCAAAGGCGAGTTCTTTGGCAAGCTCTTTTGGTGGCAGCGTGAGTAAATCGAGGGCAGCATTGGTCGGCAATGTCCATACCACTGATTGCCAATGTTGCGGATTTGCCTGATCGTCAGCCGTCACATCTGCCAGCGGTAAAAGTGCCAAAGGCCCTGTCGGCAAAAACACTTGTCTGGCTGTCGCCTTGTGTGGCTGCTCGGTTTTGATGGCGCAGCAGATTGCCGTTTGCTGATACGCCAAAGTATCTAACCCAATCCCTGCCGCTTGGCGTACCATAGAGCCGCGGCCGTCAGCCCCGATTAACAGCTTACCTTGATACGTGGTGCCATTATCTAAGCTAACTTGATACCCCAAATCTTCACCTTGCCAAGCAATATCAGTGACCTTATGCCCTGCAATATGGCGCAAATAGGATTGACCCTGATGGACAAGGCTCTCATTGTCAAAACCGTCATACAGCGCTTTTTCGATGATAAAGGGCTCAACCATACTGCCCAATAATTGCGGTGTTTGAGCATCACCAAAATTTAGCTCGCCCACGCCATTGGTTTGCCATACCTGCATTTGGGTATAGTCGGCTTTGCGTTTGCTTTGTTCGATACGCTGCCATGCACCGACCTCTTTGAGTAGGTTGATACTGGCGACGCTTAGGGCATACACGCGGGCGTCACGCTGCCGTAATTTTTCTGCCCAATCAGTTTGTGAAAGTTTTGGGCGAGCGTCAATAAGAGTGACGGAGTGGCGGTCTTGGGCAAGCTTTAACGCCAATGTCGCGCCAACAACACCACCGCCGATAATTAGAGTATTGTTTTTCATTTTAATGCTTAATTTTCAAGACTAAAGATTTATTAGATTTTTCTGCTTCTAAGACTCGTTGTTGCTCTATATTTATACCTAATATTGATGCTAATTTTTGCTTATCATCAAATTTTACAGGGTACATATATAAATGATTAATGACGAATTCAGTCATTAATCTTGTACATACAACATTATTGCTAAATTTTCTCTTTAATCTTTCTAGGTTGTGGAAATCTATGTTCTTATAAAATCTCAAATCTATCGCAAGTTTAATTAGATGATATGCTGGTGTATCATGGTCTTTAACTAAATCTTCATATAATTGAATTGATTCTTTAGATCCAATAGATTGTGCAATTTTTTGAATAGTCATATTTAAGGTTTGGTAAGTGAGCATTAAATAAGTTTTTTCAGCGAAGTCTCTAATTTGAATATTTGTTAGCTGTGGCTCTTCTTCTAATTGTTCAACTATTAGCCTAATAATACTTTGCTCAGATTTTTCTGAGATTCTTATAAAATAATTCAAAAATCTTAAACCTGCATTTATACTAGAAGCAGTAAGCTCGCTTAATTTATCCATTCTAATACTAGAATGTCTATTTTTAATTATTTGTCCACCTATATCCATTGACTTCATAACTCTATTAATATCTGTAAGGAAATCATGTGTAATTTCTTCATTAGATTCTGAATTATATTCAGGAGATATATCCTCTTTACTATCTAATTTATCATTTAATTTTTCTCTTTCCTTTTGTGTGTTACGTTGCTCAATAACCATTTTTGGGATAGTTTGAATAAATTTTGTTATAAACTTAATCTCGTCATTTTCTAAGGTCGATTCACATAGTTGACCTTCATCACTATTTTTAAATTGTCGATTAAGTGACTCTTTAACCTTTTCTAAGATAACATTGCTTTTTGAATGGTGCGTCACAAAAATCAATATGTTTGCATAATCCTCTCTATACACTTTATCAATTAAAACGTTTAACTGACTAAAAATCTCATTATCATCTATGAATCCTTCTGCAATTTTTCTCGCAACAAAGAAGTAATATATATACGGGTATTTAAAACCAAGCTTAAAATTATCTTCTTTAAGAATCCCGCAATTTTTTAAATCATTAATAATTTTCTCATGGTTGTTACAAATAAAGGATTTTGAATATAGTTCGAAGAAATCTTCTAATTCTTGCAAATTTGGATTTCTCTCATTTTGAAATATCCACCAAGATAATTCAGTTAATATATTTAAGTATCTGTCAATTTCATTACTTTTAATATTTATAGAAAATAAGGAATTATTGATTAAATGCTGGTAACAGTAACCAAAAGAAGTTAAATCTAAATCTAACTTTTTCTGTGATTCAAACATTTGTAATATCATTAAAATATAAATAGGTTTAGGCGGTACAATATTTTTCTTCAAGACAATATTAATATTTTCCTTTAGGCTATCTAGTTGTCTATAAAGGTCATTTTCGTCTATAGAATACTCATTTCCTAAACTCACCCATTTTTTAATTAATTCTTCTCGCTTTTTATGACCTAAACCCATTAACTTATGTTTTTTAAATTTATCTAGACTGGATAAGTCTTCTGAAATATATCTATAAGTGATATCACATGTTAATATTATTCTTAAATTTTTGTCTTTAACCCTTTTTATAAATTCATTACGACTTGAATCATTCAAATTGCATTTATCAAAATTATCAATTAATAACACAGAATCATTAATAAGATATTCTTGTAGTTCTAAATTTCTATACTGATAGTTAAGCATCTTATTTAATACTTTCTCAATATTAGCATCTTGCATTTTTTCGGAATTAAAATCTAAGTAGAGAACAAATTTTTTCTTATTTGCAAAATTAGTGAACAAAAATTTCAATAAAGATGTCTTACCTAATTGTTCATCAGCAAAAATGATAAAATCATCTTCATTATTGACTAAATCAGTTGCAGGATATGTATTAATTAGCCTCTTAGAACTCTCTTTATCTCCTTGTAAATCCGGTACTATATAAATTTGAGATAATTTTACAATATCACATATCCGATGACTTAACTGCAATCCAGTATCGTTCAACCATTCTTGAAATTCAGATGTTATAGAAATTTCATTACTATCATCAATTTCATTCTGATTTAGTTTTTTTTTTGAAAAAGCATCAATAATTCTTTTAAGACTCTTGATTACATCTAACCATGCTTCATCCTCATTAGTCCATTTATTAATTGGTTCTGCATTTTTAGGTGAACCCTGAATTTTACCAACGGGTAAATCATTCCAGTCACACGGTCTAACAATAATTGGTATAATAACTGCCTCGCCAGAATTATGTCTTTCTAAAGCCTTTTTAACCTCAACCCCATAACAATAGTCTGAAGCGGTAAAACTTGGACTAATTAATAGCAATATAAAATCGGCAGTTAGCAAATTATTGGATATTTCATTTTCCCAATCTTCTCCAACATTTATATTTCTATCATTCCAAACTTCGATAATGCCTTGTCTTTTTAAAGGAGATAAATGTTCTTCCAAAGCGTTTTTGAAGTTTTCATCTTTATGAGCATAACTTATAAATAATTTAACAGCCATTTTAATTCCTAACAATTTTCATTTTCATAATATAGAACCAATTCAAATAATTTAAATTTAAGATTTTAACCCCATCGCAAAGGTAGCCACAGCTGGCTTCACAAATGGCACTTTATCAAAGGCAATGAGTCCGACATTACGCGCGATTTTGAGCAAGGGATTTTGGTGCATAAAGCCATACACCACCGTATCGCAGAAAATTTCTACCCGTTTTTGGTCGACTTTACGGCGTTTAGCATAAGTTTGTAGCATGCGACTATCGCCAATATCTTCGCCGCGCATCACTTGCTGTGCCAGCATTTTGGCGAGCGTATCAGCATCGCGCATACATAAATTAAAGCCTTGTCCTGCCACAGGGTGCAAGGTGTGGGCGGCATTGCCCATGATGACGCAGCGACCTTTGACTTGACTATCTGCCAATATTTTCACCAGTGGATACGCGCCCCGTTTACCCGCTTTGACAAACTTGCCTGCTAAGCTGCCAAAGGCTTGTTGAATGGTATCAAGAAAGTATTGGTCGTCCTCCAAATAGCGCTGTTCTTCGCCTTTTGGGCACACCCATACCACAGAGCGGCGATAGCCTTGCTGGGCTTGTCGTCCATCCCCTTGACCGATATCAAACGCATCAACCAAAGGCAACACAGCAACTGCGCCCATTTTATTAAAGCGTTCAATCGCTTGATGATGGTGGGGTTTATCCGTCATGACCACGCCCACGACAGCTACTTGGTGATAATCGTGCGCAGTTGCGCCAATGCCCAGTAGTTGACGGCTTGGCGAGTTTTGACCATCACAAGCCACCAATACATCAGCCGTTAAGGTTTGGCAAGCTTGGTGGTCTTGGTCAAAGCGAATAGTGACATCGGTTGCCGTTTGTTGTATATCGGTCAAGGTGGCACCGTCTAGCAAGGTTATCAGCGGATTGTTTTGCACGGCGAGCAGTAATTTTTTGCCAAGCCAAGCGTTTTCCATCACTTGTCCAAAACTTTCCACCCCTTCGGCTTCTTTGTTGAGCGTCGCTTTACCAAAACTACCTTCTTCACTGATGCTAACTTCATCGATGCGGCAGGCATGGCTTTGTAAATCATCCCATAGCGCTTTGCCATTAAAGGTGATACCACGATAAATTTGTACCGTACGGCGTGACAGCGCGATGTTACGGCTGTCAAATTGCGCGCGGTGTAAGTCATCATCAGGGCTGATGGTCGGATACTTGGCTTTTTCTAGTAGCGTACTTGAGATGCCTTTGTCGGCAAGCAGTAAAGCAAAGGATAAACCGACATTGCCGCCGCCGATAATCACCACAGTTTGGGAGGTAAGAATATTCATGCTTGTTCTCTTTTTTAAAGGGCGGTTAAAGCGCACCTTATCAGAATTTTTTACCAGTTTAGCACAAATCCTTATGCGCTTTGTGGCGGCAATTGGGTAAAATCCATAAAGCAAATGTTAAAGGAATAAGCAAAATGACAGTACTGCAGTGGTTGTTGCTGTTTTTGCTTAGCAGTATATTTTATGGTTGGGTGCTGCTGGAAAATGGCGCAAAATGGCTAGAAGGTTGGCAATCGTGGTGGCTAATTGGCTGGTTTTCGCTAGATTGGACAGCCGAGCAAATCCGCTTGTATGTACTGATCATCTGGATTGTTGAAACGATTTGGTTTGTGGTCGGTTTGTTTCAACCAAGTTTACGTAGTTTTTAGACTGTATTTCGACAAAAATTTTGGCTACCTTTTTTTGTGAGGTTCTGTTAAAATAGGCAAAATCAAACCTTAGCGAGTTGGCATGATAAAGTTAATGGCACAGACTGGTAATACATTAAAACCAGTTAGCTATTTTCTTTAAAATCAATGTCTTCTCGCTTTTTTGTGGGCGATACTTTTTACAGTTGCATTGACTGGGCATAATTTACCGTCGCACACATGGGTAGAACACAGGATACGAGCGGAGGCACTAGGTGAATACGAATTACGCAAAAGCAATTTTGGCATTGGCAGATGGTACGGTTTTTTATGGTCGCAGCATCGGTGCTAGCGGACACACCGTTGGTGAAGTCGTGTTTAATACCGCGATGACAGGTTACCAAGAAATCTTGACCGACCCAAGCTACGCCCAGCAAATCGTCACCTTAACCTACCCGCATATCGGTAACACTGGCACCAACGATGAAGACACAGAGTCAGGTCGTATTCATAAAGTGTGGGCAAATGGACTGATTATCCGTGATTTGACCATGGTAACCAGTAACTTTCGCTCAAGCCAATCACTCAATGAGTATCTGATTAACCATAACACCGTTGCCATCGCTGATATCGACACCCGTAAACTTACTCGCCTACTGCGTGAAAGAGGCGCACAAAACGGTTGTATCATGACCGCCGATAGCGACGGCCAGCTCGATGAAGCCAAAGCAATCGAACTTGCCAAAAGCTTTGCCGGTATCAAAGGCATGGACTTGGCGAAAGTCTGCTGTGACCCAGCAGGTTTTACCTGGACGCAAGGCTCATGGCAATTGGTGAGTCCAGAAGTGAGCCCAACTTGTGGTCGCTTTAAAGAATTGGGTACTGACATCGAGCAAAAATTTAACATCGTGGCGTATGACTTTGGTATCAAAACCAACATCTTGCGCATGCTGGTTGACCGCGGCTGTCATGTCACCGTTGTGCCAGCCCAAACGCCGATTAGCGAGGTACTCAAACACAACCCAGATGGTATTTTCTTATCCAATGGTCCTGGTGACCCTGAACCTTGTACTTACGCCATTGAGGCGATTAAACACATCATCACCGAGACTGATATTCCGCTGTTTGGGATTTGTCTAGGTCATCAGCTATTGGCACTCGCTAGCGGCGCGCAAACCCTAAAAATGAAATTTGGTCACCATGGTGCCAACCACCCTGTGCAAGATATCGAGCAAGGTACGGTGATGATTACTTCACAAAACCACGGTTTTGCGGTGGATGAAAGTACGCTTCCTAGCAATATTAAAGTGACGCATCGTTCGTTATTTGATGGCTCAAATCAAGGCATTGAGCTGACCGATAAGCCTGCGTTTAGTTTTCAAGGACATCCAGAGGCCAGCCCAGGACCCCATGACTGTGCGCCACTGTTTGATAAATTTGCAGCTATGATGGCAAAGGCGAAAGTGTAAATGCAACAATACCCTTTTCACTTGGTTAATGTCTTTGCCGAAAGCCATTTTGGTGGCAATATTAGCCAAAATCACTATCCGATAAGCAAAGCCATTCACCAAGGCGATGACATGGGCAGACCCAACCGCTTGACGCTCAATGTCGATAACGAGCAAAACATTTTTGTGGGTGGCAATGTCATCGAAGTGGGCAAAGGTGAGTTTTATTTATAATAAAAAGTGCGTTAATCGCGCTTTTTTTAAAATTAGGGTTTTAAAACATCAGTTAGTACTCAGTTTTTTATTTTAAATTTTAAGTAATGCAGTTAAAAAGGGTGTAAAGCAATGCCAAAACGTACCGACATCAAATCCATTCTTATCATTGGCGCAGGTCCTATCGTCATCGGACAAGCCTGTGAATTTGACTATTCAGGCGCACAAGCCTGTAAAGCCTTGCGTGAAGAAGGCTACCGCGTCATTCTGGTTAACTCAAACCCCGCCACCATCATGACCGACCCTGTCATGGCAGACGCAACCTACATCGAGCCCATCACTTGGCAAACGGTAGAGCGCATCATTGATAAAGAACGCCCTGATGCTATCTTGCCAACCATGGGCGGACAAACCGCGCTCAACTGTGCGTTAGACTTGGACAAGCATGGCGTACTCGCCAAATATGGCTGTGAGCTGATTGGCGCGACCAAAGACGCCATCGAAAAAGCCGAAGACCGCAATTTATTTGATAAAGCGATGAAAAAAATCGGCTTAGAGTGCCCACGCGCCGAAGTGGCCGAAACCATGGAACAAGCCTTTGCCATTCAAGCCAAAGTCGGCTTTCCCTGCATCATTCGCCCGTCGTTTACCATGGGGGGTTCGGGTGGTGGTATCGCTTACAACCGTGACGAATTTGTCGAGATTTGTGAGCGTGGTTTTGACTTATCGCCCACTCACCAACTATTGATTGACGAAAGCCTAATCGGTTGGAAAGAGTACGAGATGGAAGTTGTCCGTGACAAAAAAGACAACTGCATCATCGTCTGTTCGATTGAAAACTTTGACCCTATGGGTGTCCACACTGGCGACTCTATCACTGTGGCACCTGCTCAGACTTTGACGGATAAAGAATACCAAATCATGCGTAATGCGTCATTGGCGGTGCTGCGTGAGATTGGTGTGGAGACCGGTGGTTCAAACGTACAATTTGGTATTGACCCAAAAACAGGTCGTATGGTGGTCATCGAGATGAACCCACGTGTCAGCCGCTCATCTGCCTTGGCATCTAAAGCCACGGGGTTCCCGATTGCCAAAATCGCAGCAAAACTTGCGGTCGGTTACACCCTCGATGAACTTAGCAATGATATTACAGGCGGCTTGACCCCAGCTAGCTTTGAGCCTGCCATTGACTATGTGGTGACCAAAGTACCGCGCTTTAACTTTGAAAAATTTCCCCAAGCTGACAGCACCTTATCTACCCAGATGAAATCAGTGGGTGAAGTGATGGCGATTGGTCGTAACTTCCAAGAGTCGATGCAAAAAGCGTTACGCGGTCTTGAGATTGGGGTGAATGGTTTTGATGAGTATCTTGATTTCAATCAAGACGACGATACCATTCGCAGCACCTTAAAAGTTAAGTTAAAAACCCCCACACCTGACCGTATTTTCTACATTGCTGATGCCTTCCGTTTTGGTATGAGCATGGATGAGGTGTTTGAGTTTACTCGCATTGACCCTTGGTTTTTAGTGCAAATTGAAGACATCGTCAAAACGGAAAAATTGGTAAAAGAAACTGGCTTTGGCGGTTTGAACAGCGACAACTTGCGTCAATTTAAACGTAAAGGGTTATCAGATTTACGCTTGGCAACGCTCTTGGGTATTTCACAAAAACAACTGCGTAAAAAACGTTGGGATTTGGGCGTGTATCCTGTGTACAAACGCGTGGATACCTGTGCCGCGGAGTTTTCAACGTCAACCGCTTATATGTATTCAAGCTATGACGACGAATGTGAAGCCAATCCAACCAACAACAAAAAAATCATGGTTATCGGTGGTGGTCCTAACCGCATTGGTCAAGGTATTGAATTTGACTATTGCTGTGTGCACGCCGCCTTGGCAATGCGTGAAGATGGTTATGAGACCATCATGGTCAACTGTAACCCTGAAACAGTTTCAACTGACTATGACACCTCTGACCGTCTGTACTTTGAGCCTATTACCTTAGAAGATGTGCTTGAAATCGTGCGCATCGAAAAACCCGAAGGCGTGATTGTGCAGTACGGTGGACAAACGCCATTAAAATTAGCGCGCGCACTGGAAGCTGCTGGCGTGCATATCATCGGTACCAGCCCAGATGCGATTGATAGAGCTGAAGACCGTGAACGTTTCCAACACATGATTCAGCAATTGGGCTTTACTCAGCCACCCAATGCCTTGGCGACCAGTACCGAAGACGGTATCGTCAAAGCGACGCAAGTGGGTTATCCCCTAGTGGTTCGTCCCTCTTACGTGTTGGGCGGTCGCGCGATGGAAATCGTCTACAACGAAAACGAACTGCGTCGTTATTTGCGTGAAGCTGTACAAGCGTCCAATGAAGCCCCTGTGTTACTTGACCGTTTCTTAGATGATGCGATTGAAGTGGACGTGGATTGTATCTCTGACGGCACCAATGTGGTGATTGGCGGTATCATGCAGCACATCGAACAAGCGGGCGTGCATTCAGGCGATTCAGCCTGTTCAATCCCCCCGTATTCACTTAGCCAAGAGATTTGCGATGTGATGCGCGAACAAACCGTGGCGATGGCAAAAGAGCTCGGTGTGGTGGGCTTGATGAACGTCCAATACGCGGTCAAAGATGGTGTGGTTTATATCCTTGAAGTCAATCCACGTGCCTCACGTACGGTGCCTTTCGTATCAAAATGCATCGGCACTTCACTTGCACAAGTCGCTGCGCGTTGTATGGCTGGCAAAAGCTTGGTGGAACAAAACTTTACCACTGAGGTGATTCCAACCTTTTTTGCGGTCAAAGAAGCGGTTTTCCCTTTTGCCAAATTCCCAGGCGTTGACCCCATTTTAAGTCCTGAAATGAAATCAACGGGTGAAGTCATGGGCGTGGGTCAGACCTTTGGTGAGGCTTACTACAAAGCCATCATTGGCAGTAATGATAGATTGCCCGGTTTGCCAGTGGAAAATGAAGTTAAAAAAGTGTTCTTATCGGTGCGTGAAAGCGACAAAGCCAATCTGGTACCAGTGGCGAAACAATTTGCCGAGTATGGCTTTAAACTTGTGGCAACCTCAGGTACACAAAAAATCTTGATCGAAGCAGGTATCCCCTGTGAGCGCATCAACAAAGTTACCGAGGGTCGCCCACATATCGTCGATGCCATCAAAAACGGTGAAATCGCGATTGTGGTCAATACCACTGAAGGCAAACAAGCGCATGAAGACTCGTTCTCGATTCGCCGCTCAGCCTTACAGCATAAAGTATTTAATGTGACCACCTTAAATGCCGCGGCAGCAGTTACCCAAGCGTATAAAGTGCAGCTACCATTTGATGTGTATAAGCTCCAATCGCTACATACACAGACACAGGGATAACCACTGCTACTCTAAAATACTGATAGCCAGCGCTGCCAGTATTTTTTTATGGGCTAAGATAATCCTAAGGTTTAGGGTGTACACAGGGTTTGCCCTAAGTACAGCCACGTTTATCAATGTTTTGACCACTAACCACAACCAGGGTGTGAATGCCATGAGACAACCTTTTAAGACCTTTAACGTCATACTGCTTGCTGCTGTATTAGCGCCGACGACAACGGTATATGCCAAAAGCGATAGCGAAAAAGCGGGCGATATATTGCATATTGCTATCCCAGTAGCAGGCTTAGGTATGGCACTTGCCAAACATGACCAAGAAGGCGTGTATCAATTAGGCAAAACCATGGCAACCAATTTGGCGGCTACCTATGCGCTCAAATACGCCACCAATGACACCGCGTGGGGCGAACGTCCCAATGGCGAAGATTACTCATTTCCGTCAGGGCATGCTAGTGATTCTTGCGCGGGCGCGACTTTCATCGGTCAACGCTATGGCTGGCGCTATGGCTCGATGGCAATGATTCCTGCCGCCTATGTGGGCTGGTCACGTGTGGATGCCGAAAAGCACCATACCCGTGATGTGATTGCTGGTTGTGCGCTGGGTGTCGTCAGTGGTTTGGTGATGACGCAACCGTTTGACAATGCCACTATTTTACCTTGGTATGAAAATAAAGCCGTGGGGGTTACCATCAGCTCAGCTTGGTAATGTCAGGGTTCATACAGTCAATTGAGTGAATGCTTTGCATCACAAGCCATTATCAAGTAAAATACGGTGATTGACGCAGCACAGCAAATTTTTTACTAGAACCTTGTTAGGCAGTAGCCCTGTCTAGCATGGTTTTTTTCATCTATACAAAATAGCTAGTGGTTAATCACGAGCATTGATGACCATTTTTTGTGACTTGTTACTTTGGCAATCTTGCCGTTTGAATCCCTATTTGTGACAAAAGGAATCCCCTATGCAACGTTATCCAATGACGCCTCAAGGTCACGCGGCTTTAGAAGAAGAGCTCAAACAGCTCAAAACCGTTGACCGTCCACGTATTACCGCGGCGATTGCCGAAGCGCGCGAACATGGCGATTTAAAAGAAAATGCCGAGTACCATGCTGCCCGTGAGCAGCAAGGATTTTGTGAAGCCCGTATTCGCGATATTGAAGCCAAATTGGGCGGCGCTGAAGTCATCGACCCGCTCAAACTACCGCAAGATGGTCGCGTGGTGTTTGGCGTCACGGTAGTGATTGAAAATCTCGACACCGAAGAGCAAAAACGCTATAAAATTGTGGGGGATGACGAGGCGGATTTTAAAGCCAACAAAATCTCCATCAACTCGCCCATCGCGCGCGGTCTGATTGGCAAATCAGAAGGTGATGAAGCCAAAATCCAAACCCCAAGCGGTGAAGTCGAGTACGAAATCGTCGAAGTTTTGTACCAATAACCGCGATTTAGCCCATATAGCCAATCAAATGATTGGCTTTTTTATTGTGACAAATTATGGCTAATTGTCAAAAAATGGCGAAAAACACGTTGACAAAAATGTTACAATAATTCGATAAGTTGATTTTGCAGATTATTTTTTGATGACTTGATAGGAAAGGTTATGAGCCACGATACCACAAACAATGCCACCAATAACGCCACCATTTTACAATCTGTCCCCGTCGGGCAAAAAGTCGGTATCGCGTTTTCAGGCGGACTTGACACCTCAGCTGCGCTACTTTGGATGAAGCAAAAAGGCGCGCTGCCATACGCTTATACCGCAAACTTAGGTCAACCGGACGAAGACGATTACAACGCCATTCCCAAAAAAGCCGACCAATACGGTGCAGTCAAAGCGCGTTTGATTGATTGCCGTTTGCAATTGGCGCTTGAAGGTATTGCCGCAATTCAATGCGGTGCGTTTCATGTCAGCACTGGTGGTATGCCCTACTTTAACACCACGCCACTGGGTCGTGCGGTCACAGGGACCATGCTAGTGACTGCCATGAAAGAAGATGATGTCAACATTTGGGGTGATGGCTCAACTTATAAAGGCAATGATATTGAGCGTTTTTATCGCTATGGTCTACTCACCAACCCTGCCCTTAAAATCTATAAACCGTGGCTTGACCAAACCTTCATTGATGAATTGGGCGGTCGTAGCGAGATGTCACAGTTCTTAATCGACAATGGCTTTGACTACAAAATGTCCAAAGAAAAAGCCTACTCAACCGACTCAAATATGCTCGGCGCAACGCATGAAGCCAAAGACTTGGAGTTTTTGGATGCCAGCATGCACATCGTTGAGCCGATTATGGGTGTGGCATTTTGGGATGAAAATGTCAAAATCGACAAAGAAACAGTAACGGTACGCTTTGAACAAGGCATGCCAGTGGCAATCAATGACGAAACCTTTGATAGCCCAGTGGATTTGATTTTAAAAGCCAACGAAATCGGGGGTCGTCATGGTCTTGGTATGAGTGACCAAATTGAGAACCGTATCATTGAAGCCAAATCACGGGGTATCTATGAAGCCCCTGCCATGGCGCTGTTACACATTGCCTATGAGCGTTTGGTCACTGGCATTCATAACGAAGACACCATCGAGCAGTACCGTATCAATGGTTTACGTCTAGGTCGCTTGTTGTACCAAGGTCGCTGGTTTGATTCACAAGCTTTGATGCTTCGTGAAACCGCCCAGCGCTGGGTCGCCAAAGCTATCACGGGTGAAGTCACCATCGAGCTACGCCGCGGTAATGACTATACCATCTTAAATACTAAATCTGACAACCTGACCTACCAACCAGAACGTCTATCCATGGAAAAAGTCGAAGATGCTGCGTTCACGCCAATGGATCGTATCGGTCAGCTTACCATGCGAAACCTTGATATTTCAGATACCCGGGCTAAATTGGCGTTATATAGCCAATCAGGTTTGTTATCCAATGCCCATGGCTCAGACGTACCACAACTAGAGCAAAAATAATGCGGTAAATAAAAAGGGCGTATTTAATACGCCCTTAGCTTGTTACAACCCAATTTAGTCATTGGTATGAAAGAGTAAGAACAACTCAACGATATTTTTCTCAATGGCCCCTGCCATTTGACTCATGGTTTCTGGGTCTTTGAGTAGCTCTTGCATATCAGGTTGGTCTTCATCAATGCCACTAAACAAAATCATCGGTAACGTCAGCATTGCCACATCTTCTTCGCTGTCGTCATCATCAAACCAATCATCTTCCTCGTCATCGCTGGCATACATGGCATCAACAAAGCCCACCGACCATTCGCTAATTTCTGAGTTTTCAATATCGAGATAGTCAGTTTCGTCGACATCAAAAGGCAGCTCAATTTCACGCTCATCTTGCAGCATGGCTTGCAGCTCATCACGCCACTGTACGATGGCTGCTAACACCTCTGGCTTGACTTGTTGTTCATGCCCTTCAAAAAGATAGGTTTGCCAATTGTGTAAAGGTTTGCCGACAATAGAGGCGGTTAAAAAGCCGTGTGTAGCGATGCTCGATAGCCCAAATTCATTGTCATCACTGTCTAAAAAATCGATTAAATCATCAAAACCCATGGTGGTTATCCTAGTATGCTATCAAAAAAGTGGATTGAAAAAAGAAAGGTTAATACCTAGTGTATTAACCTTTTGCTTGAGTTACAACTCATCATCGTCAAAATCGTCGTCATCGTCTAAGTCATCAAGATCGTCATCAAAACTGTCTTTGAGTGAGCGCTCTAGACGCTTTTCTTCCAATAAATTATCAATCAAACGACGTTTTTCAAGACTACTTGCCCGACTTCGACCCGATGTGTCGTCATCCACGATTCGCGCGTCATCATCATCATCAAAACTGTCATCTTCAAAGCTATCATCAATATCTGGATCAGCCATTTAGTGCTCCTTTCGCTGGTCGATTCGATAAATTTGCAATTTCATAAAGCCTTATAATGGGTTTTGTCGGTCAAGTCAAGTGGCGAAAGAAAAAATAGTCATGATTCGTTTATTTTTCTGTGGCGGTCAAAATATCATCGCGTTTGGCAATGAGTTCGGTCATCAAGGTTTCTGATAAACCGTTGTACCAAACCATTTCACGCTCTGTGATAGTGGTCGGGTGTTGCAGGTTTTTAAACTGCACTTTACCATCTAACGTTTTAAGTAAATCGAGCGGATACAGGAGCAATAAACCATCTTCTTTGGCGTGGTTTGCCATCAGTTTTTGTACGTCACCGAATCGATGACTGATACTCGTACCGATGGTTAATGGCAAGGCAAAACGCGATAGCTCACGGTGTTTTTCATATACCACTTGGTTGAGGATAATCAACAATTTTGACAACAATACCGCTGCCAGTGGCAATTGCTCGGCTTTACCTGCGAGATGAATGACCGCGCCGTTGGCATTAAAATGCGAGCTGTCTTTGATATATACGTCTTTGATATAGCGATTTAACACATCGTTTGAGCCGTTAAACAAGCTGTTTGATGCGCGCATCAATAACTGATTACACAATTGAAAATACGGTTTTGCAACTTCAGGTGCCACCCGTTTTAGCAGATGATACTGGTCGTAAAAATGAATTTGTAATTCAATTTCCGGTTGTTTTTGGCTGTCTACCGTCGTTTGTTGCGCCAGATTGTCAGTCGCATCAGTGGCTGTAGGCTGGGTTTGGTTATTGTCGTTAACGGATTTTGATTTTTCTCGATTTAAAAAATCATTGATGGTTTTGCCAGTGGCGGCAGGTTGCGCGGTGGCGCTGCTATCCCCTGCTTGAGTGTATAAGGCGTCTTCATCTAACTGTAATTCACCATCGGCTGTCAATACCCTGTTGCTAGGTGCTAGGCTACCACGCGCAAGCGCGATATGTTGTTGGACTTTTTCACCCAATTGCGCAAGCTGTTCCTGCGTTGGACGCGCCATATAGCCATAAATCAGCCATAAAAACCCATGCAAAATTGCTGACCCTAATACAAACAACCATTGACTACTGACAATCTCACCTTTGGAGACCGCTTTCATGGTGATGGTGGCGCGACCGAGGACTTGGTTATTTTGGATAATGGGCTTGTCAATCACCTGCCCCACGTCGTTTTGCGCTTGTCCCGTTTGCACCAACGGCTGATTATTTTGGTCGCTGATGACAAGCTTGGCGACTTCCTGATCAACTTGGTAGCGGTTTGCCAAGACGCTCAGGCTAATTCTATCTTGGCTGGTGATGCCCACCATGGCTTCTTTGGCTAACTGTTCAACAATTTTTTCACCCTTTTGGGTACGCTGCTCGTATTGGGATTTTTCACTACTAAAAGTCAGCATCAAAAAATGTAAACAAAAACTAATAAGTAGCACAATAGCGAATTTGCCTTGACGGGGGGCTAGATGATTCATGGGTAGATTAAACTTTCTTTAGGAGCGATTAAATGCTACATTATCATGTTTATTTTTTTGGCATACAAGGGGTAAACTACCATGACGACGAATTTTTTGTATCAACTTAATCAGCATTTTCCCCATAGTTACGCGATTACCCTAAGCGCTGCCAAGTTTGAATTGGGGCTATTGAGCCAAATTAGCCAAACCCTTGCAAGCCTTCATCCTGCCATTCGCCTGTTACATCAAGACACCTTAGTCAATGAGCTTGATTGGCAAGCCAATGATACACTCGCCCAAGCTGAGCAAACCAGCCCTGTGACGACGATTCGCTGGATTGTGACGCTTGAATCAAATACTGATATCAACGACTTACCGCAACGGGTCAAACAAATCGCCGCCAACAACCTCTACCACGTAGATATCAATGTCATGCCCCTTGCGACATTGGTGCGCCCGCATAAACTGGCGTTGTTTGATATGGATTCGACCTTGATTGAGCAAGAAGTGATTGTGGAATTGGCAAAAAAAGCCGGGATTGGTGAGCAAGTTGATATTATTACCGAATCTGCCATGCGCGGCGAAATCGATTTTGCCGAAAGTTTTACTCGCCGTGTGGCTTTACTTAAAGGGTTATCAAGTGAGGTGCTTGAAGATATTATTGCCAATCACATTACCTTTAGCCCAGGGGCAAAACGCTTGATTAGCGCATTAAAAAATCATGGTTACTATGTGGTATTGGTGTCAGGCGGCTTTAACTATTTTGCCGAATACGTGAAAAACAGCTTAGGGATGGATGAGAGTTATGCCAATGACCTAGATATTGTCGATAATGTAGTGACAGGTGAAATCACCTCGGAAATAGTAGATGGCAAGCGTAAAGCCGAAATTTTGCAAGCCGTGGCACAGCGTCTAGGCATTAAGCTGTCAGAGACTGTCGCTGTCGGCGATGGCGCTAATGACTTGCCAATGCTAGGGCTGGCCGATATCGGTATTGCCTATCGTGCCAAACCGATTGTGCGCGACCAAGCAGATTATGCGGTAACCGTCGCAGGACTCGATGGTGTGATGACTGTTTTGGGATTGGGCGATTGATAGACTCAGTCATACAACACCCATGATTAGGCGTCATAAAATTAACTCAAATAAGTGAGTCTTCTCGAGCACTTGTTTTGATAACCTTACTGGTGGGTAATTTTTATCGCTAAAAACCTAAATTTAAGCCCAAAAACACAAAACTGGAGCAAGCCCCAGTTTTAGATGCTTATCTATTTCACATATCATCCAAATTTAATTGGACTTAATTAGATTCGCTGTAGCGCTTAGCTAGCTTGATGAATGAATCCGATTTATCGACCTGACTCATCAACCACCTGACTCATCAACCACCTGACTCATCAACCAAAGACACGCCAATACGCTTAGCAACTTCTTCATAACCTTCGACCACATCACCTAGGCTTTGACGGAAACGGTCTTTATCCAGTTTTTTCTTGGTTTGTTTGTCCCAGACGCGGCAACCGTCGGGCGAGAACTCATCGCCCAGTACGATACGGTCTTTGAATACCCCAAATTCTAGTTTGAAATCCACCAACATCAAACCCCCGTCATCAAACATTTTTGATAACACGTCATTGACTTTAAAGGTTAAGGCTTTCATTTCATCCAGTTGTGTTTGCGTTGCCCAGCCGAGTGATACCGCTAACGAATCATTTACCATCGGGTCGCCCAGACCGTCATCTTTATAGAACAATTCAAAGGTAGGTGGCGTCAACGCTTGACCTTCTTGTAAGCCTAAGCGGCGTACTAGGCTGCCTGCGGCATAATTACGTACCACACACTCGACGGGAATCATTGTTAGGCGTTTGACCAGCACTTCTTCATCCGATAATTGCTGTTCAAAATGGGTTTCGATGCCGGCTTCGCTGAGTTTTTGCATGATAAAGGCATTAAAGCGGTTATTGACTTTGCCTTTACGCGCTAACTGTTCGATACGCTCGCCGTTGAATGCAGAGGTATCATCACGAAATTCTAAAATCAGATAATCTGGATTGTCAGTTTCGAAGACGGATTTTGCTTTGCCTTTATAAAGTAAATCGAGTTTTTGCATGGTAATTCTCAAATGGCTGTTTAAGGTTTGCTAAGGTTGGCTCAGTGTAGTTAATTTATGACAGTTGCATTGATTGGCTGATACGCGGTTAGCAACACCAGCTGCCAACTATCATCGATGCTGTCAGCCACTCTTTATTTTACGGTACTAATCGGACGCGGTAGCTCAAAACGCTTACTGCCTTCTTTTGTGATTTTTAACGTATTTTCACCCGATTGCGGCACTGCGTAAACTGGCGTAAAAGGCAGCGTTTGTGCATCTGCCGGTAATTGGATGGGTTCAAGTTTTTTGGTTTTGGTATAATCCAAAGAATTGTCGCCAACTTTACGTTTAAAAGTAGTACAGCCTGTCATAGCAATGCTAGCAGAGGCAATAATCGCTAGGGCTAGCTGGGCGTTGAATCGATTGTGGTTGGCGCTGCGTGTTTTTTTCATAGTAAACCTGCTTTGGCAAGTGCTTCATCCATCACTTGTTGGTGTTCTGGGGTAAGCCAAGTTAATGGTAAACGGATACCTTGCTCAATATGACCCATTTTGTGTAAGGCATATTTTGCAGGAATGGGACTTGACTCGATAAATAAATCTTGGTGTAAATGGGCTATTTTTTGGTTTAATGCTTCGGCTTGGTCGAAATCACCTTTGAGTGCCAAGCCAAAAATTTGGCTCATGATTTTTGGCACGACATTGGCAGTCACTGAGATATTGCCTTTTGCCCCATGACGCATCAGCGCAAGCGCGCTTTCATCATCTCCTGACAATACGCTCATACGACCTTTTACTGCTTCAATCAGTTTGGCACCACGCGCCACGTCACCGGTCGCATCTTTAATTGCGATGATATTTTCGATGTCCGCTAGGCGCTCGACCGTTGCTTGCTGCATATCAACAACAGTGCGCCCGGGTACGTTGTATAGCACTTGGGGAATGTCCACGGCTTCAGCAATGGCTTTATAGTGTAAGTATAACCCTTCTTGGGTCGGTTTATTGTAGTAAGGCACCACAAGCAGCGCGGCATCCGCCCCCGCTTGTTTGGCGTGCTGGGTCAGCTCAATGGCTTCAACGGTATTGTTAGCGCCCGTACCCGCGATAACAGGAATACGACCACCCACTTGCTTCATGGTAAATTCAATGACGTCCACATGCTCTTGCATCGATAAGGTTGCGGATTCACCCGTCGTACCAACCGATACCAGTACGTCCGTACCTTGCTCGATTTGCCAATCAATGAGATTTGCCAATGATTGCCAATCGACGTCACCATTGCTATGCATAGGTGTAATAAGCGCGACCATAGAGCCTTGTAGTTTATCTAAAATGGGGGTCATAATAATACCTTGGACAAAACCTTAAGTAGAATATGTAACAGCTGCGACAATTTTTTGAAAATTTTTGTCTAGTGTAGCATACATTTGGGGCGAAGTTTAAGCGCTTTGATAGCAAACGCAAGTTTCTGCACCGCTGTAGCCAATCAGGTTATAGACCCCACTTAACCTGATAATAAGGCAGCAACTGGTTTATAGTCGCTGGCTTACAGTGGCGAATAATATGGGTTAAGCATCAGCCGTTTGAACCTGGATGGTTAGCACATCAATGGTAGGGGGGCAATTAAACCGAAACGGCAACCCTGTCACGCCAATCCCGGTATTCACCCATACTTGATAGCGTTTGTTGGGTTTGTCATCCTCATTGAATGCTTTGGGATGATTGTCGGATTGTTTGGCTGTATCTGGTCTGCGTAACCCCGCCGCCAGTTTATTACCTGTCAATGCTCTGACCATCAGCGGTGTCACTATAGGTATATTGACCTGCCCACCATGGGTTTGCCCCGCAATCACCAAAGTATCGTTGTTGGCGTCGCTTAAGGTTCGCGGATTGGCTTCTAACTGCTTGATATCATGGGTAGCAATCACTAAAGGCTGCCCCGCGCTGCGCTGCTGTTCAATCACGCGCGGTAAATCCATTGTACTGCCATTATGAATGCCGATGATGTTAATCCCGGCAATACGCAAGCCTTGCTCAGGCAATAATTGAATACCGAAGGTTGGCAAAATGTTCATTAATTGCATATTGCTAGCAGGTTCGCTATTTTGCGCATCATTGACAACTTGCTGGGTATCGGCATCACTAAGGACGGTATAGCAAGGCTTGTTTAGCGTTTTAAATGGGCTTAGGTGGGCATCCAAAGTTGTCGCTTGATATAACCAGTCGCCCAAAATCAGCACCGCATCCACATCTAAGCGGTTAAGGCATTTCACCAAACGCGCTAACTGACGCGGGTTAGAAAATATACCGATGTGGATATCACTTAGCACCGCAATTTTTGCAGCTCGTCGTTTGATAGGTTGTCGTTTGATAGGTTGTGATGATGACGCAGCCAGTGAAACATCGGTCGCGGGCTGATAGGTCGCAGATGCGGTCAAATTAATTGAACAATGCGAAACTCGCAGCCGATTGGGCTCAACCCAGCTCATATAGATATACAACAAGGATAACGCGATAAGCAGCCAGTAGATGGCTTGGTTGTCATACAGCAGTTGCACGTTTGCCCACAGCAACAACCAAACAAACCAATAGCGCGCGTAGAAACTGACCAGTTGTAGCAGGATTTGCAGGTTATCCGTCCGGGCTTTGAGTTGCACGGTTTTTAGGCACGACCATAGGATTACCAAGACGGCAATGAGCGCGCCAAGATGACCTAGCCAACTGCCAATCATGCTACCACCCATATAAAGCGTTACCTAAATCTACTGAATAATCAATAATTTGCATGACAAATACGTATAAAAAAAGCGCTCATTATAAATGGCAATCATGGATATGACAATTTAAACTGTCATCATATCGCAAAAAATGGATGAACCGCTAGGCGAATTTTTTGTATTTAACTCATCCAAAAATGCCTAACTTTGCGTTTTGACCCTGTTGTCTGGTAGCGACGGCAAAACAAAGACGAGCGCATTTGCGTATGTTGTACCCTGTTTAACCGCCAACATTGGCAATTTGGATGGGATTGCTACTTAGACAACAAACCGTACAAAAAATCCGCCATCATTTATAAAAGCTGATATGATAGTTTTATTTTCACATAACTTTTTAAACCTAGCTTTTTAATCATAGCTTTTAAAATAGCCTTTTAAACACAGCCTTTTAAATACAGCACGCTGACCCAATTTGCTCAGCGCTTGCTTAGATTTTTTGGCTCTTTAACTCATTAATTTGAAGGACGTCAGCGTTATGACAGCAAGCGTTAATGTGTCAAACTCCCCTATCAAAGAAACTCTCCAGCCGCAAGCACAGGGTAACCATCGCCACGCGTTTGATGTGGTGATTGTCGGCAGTGGCGGTGCAGGTTTATCGTTAGCTTTATCCTTGCCAAGCCATTTATCGATTGCGGTTTTGGCAAAAGACAAGCTCACTGAAGCCAGCACTTTTTATGCCCAAGGCGGTGTGGCGGCGGTACTGTCGGATGATGATTCGGTTGATGAGCACGTCGATGATACCTTGATTGCAGGGGCAGGTCTTTGTCATGAAGATGCGGTACGTTTTACAGTAGAGCATAGCCGAGAAGCGGTGGAGTTTTTGCTCAAACAAGGTGTCAAATTTACCTTGGATGAAAACGAAACCTTGCACCTGACCCGTGAAGGCGGCCATAGCAAACGTCGTATTATCCATGCGGCAGATGCCACTGGGGTGGCCATTTCTACCTCGTTAGCCAAACGTGTCAAACAATGTCAGAATGTCAAACTGTTTGAGTATGTTGCTGCCATTGATGTCATCACCACGCATAAACTTAGCAAACACAACTACAGTCCGATTAGCGAGCCCAATCGTGCCGTGGGGCTATACGCCCTTGATTTGAACACTCATCAAGTGCTGACCTTTACCGCACCCTTTATCGCCTTAGCCTGCGGCGGGGCATCAAAAGCGTATTTGTATACATCCAACCCCGATATTGCCACAGGGGATGGTATCGCGATGGCATGGCGCGCTGGTTGCCGCGTTGCGAATTTGGAATTCAATCAGTTTCATCCTACTTGTCTCTATCATCCAGAAGCGCGCTCGTTTTTAATCACCGAAGCCATGCGCGGTGAAGGTGCCTACCTGCGCCTGCCAGCGACCAAAGAACATCCAGAAGGTGAGCGCTTTATGCTTCGTTTCGATGAACGGGGTGAGCTGGCACCGCGTGATATCGTGGCTCGCGCCATCGACTTTGAGATGAAGCGTTTGGGAATACGTCATGTTTGGTTAGATATTACGCATCAAGAACCAGCCTTTATTAAAGGTCATTTCCCTATGCTATATGAGCGGCTACTAGAGCTGGGCATTGACATGACCCAAGATAAAATCCCCGTGGTACCCGCCGCTCACTACACGTGTGGTGGGGTGATGGTCAATGAAAACGCCCAAACCGACGTGTTCAATCTATATGCCATGGGCGAAACGTCCTTTACGGGTCTGCATGGTGCCAATCGCATGGCGAGTAACTCGCTGTTAGAATGTTTTGTGTACGGGATGAGTGCGGCGCGGCATATTGCCGCTGCATTTACAGAAAATCGCGTTCCCCCCACTCCTGCTATCCCTGATTGGGACAGCCAAGATGTGACCGACCCTGACGAAGAAGTCATCGTGCTGCAAAACTGGGATGAGCTGCGCCAAAGCATGTGGCACTACGTTGGTATTGTACGCTCAGACAAACGCCTGCATCGCGCACTCAACCGCATTTTGTTGTTAAAACAAGAAGTAAATGATTACTACGCCAACTTCGTAGTCAGTAAAAATCTGATTGAATTGCGTAATTTGCTGCTAGTCTCTGAGCTCATTGTCCGCTCGGCGCTACTTCGCCACGAATCGCGCGGACTGCATTACAACAAAGACTTTCCACAAACTTTGCCAGTGGCGGCAGACGTGATTTTAACCCCATCTATGCCTTAATTTTGCTTTAAGTTACCAATTAATGAAAAGGTGCGTTTATCGTACCTTTTTTCATTCAATAGTGGCAATTAATGTATTTGCTTTTATCTTTAAAATGTCACTAAAGTGTATCAATTCAATGACATCGAGTTTGCGTTCTTTATTTTCAATTTTAGCGACATAAGACTGTGGTTTTCCAAGTAAGTCAGCAACTTGTTGCTGGGTTAGCTTGGCTTCTTTTCTCGCCTTTATCAATGCCTTAATGAGCTCATCATATATCGGTTGGTGAATTGTTTTCGAAATAACATATAAAATGTTTACAAATAGATTGATGTTTTTAAACATTTAAGCAATAATCCCATTTTAGGATAATTCTATTTTGGGATATTTGGAGGGTTAGAATGAAAACATTTTTTAGAATAGTTGTGTTCCTACCTATCTTCGCCTTGGTAGGCTGTGCCAGTAAGGTAGAAAAAGAGTTTATGCAAGGATGTAACTATGCTACAGGCGGCATGGGAGAAGATGTATGTAAGTGCGTATATGACAAAATTGAAGATGATTACGGTGAAAAAGTCCTAGAAAAAATGGGCGAAACAGGCTATGTACCTAATGATTTTAATGACAAATTATTTAAGTATGCTGCCCAATGTGACAAAAACTAATCAAATCAATTAAGGATTAAGAAGTGAGATTTATTATTGGCTTAATATTACTAGCTGGATTTTGGATATGGCTTCTTGGATTTGGTGGCATTTTCTTTGTACTTGGTTTATGGCTATTTATTGGATTAATTAAATTTTTATTGGGAGTTAAATAATGAAAAATTTGAAATCATTGCTATTTGCTATTTATTTCAGCATTGGCTTTATTTATACAATTTATAGTACTTTCTTCGGTAAATATCATTACAAAGGCTTTGCTTATAATTTGGGGCGTGGGTTAATCTGGCCTGCAACCATGTTTCCATCAGTGGGACAGTTTATTGGAGGCTTACTTATCATTGCATTTGTAGTATGGATTACTTTAAAGAAATAATGGGTAACCCCCATATTTCACTAGCCTATATTAATCTCACTCAAAACTTTTGCCAATACTTCATCAGGTGTACCCTGCGCATCAATGCGTTTGACACGCTGCGGTTGCTGCGCTGCTTGATAAGCAAACCCTTGATGTACGCGTTCAAAAAAGGCAATTTTTTCTTGTTCAAATCGGTCTAGTTTGCCGCGATTTTTGGCACGGCTCATCCCCTCTGTAACCGGTAAATCTAACCAAATGGTGATATCTGGGATTTTTGCCACAAAATGCCTAATCAGTAATTCAATTTTGCTAAGTTCTGCCCTATCGCCCAGTTTGCGCCCAAACCCTTGATAGGCAATGGTGGAATCGATAAAGCGGTCGCACAGTACCCATTTACCCTGAGCGAGCGCTGGCAAAATCACTTGCGCCACATGATCGGCACGCGCCGCAAACATCAATAGCAGTTCACTGTCCTCTGTCATGGTGGTTGCAGGGTCAAGTAACATGGTGCGTAACTGCTCAGCAAACGGACTGCCGCCCGGTTCACGGGTCTGGATAAAGTCGATGCCTTGCGCGGTCAAATGCGCTGCCACAT
>OFDC01000341.1_pt1 | contig 38722 bp, 36 predicted proteins | sample 1520941 | NCBI WGS metagenome assembly OFDC01 (sample SAMEA94258168, study PRJEB24077) | hot springs metagenome | biome: Aquatic biome; feature: Water | place: India | collected 2012-12-06 | depth 5 m | reverse complement strand
GGCTCGCCGCGACACGGTTAGCTCGAACCGGTGGCGCAATCCGTATCGCACCTCCGGCGGGGATATTTGGCGAAGGGAAAGGCTTGGACTGTCAGGCGGCCAGATCGTCCAGCGTGACGTTCAGCGCGTCGGCCAGGGCGCGAAGGGTGGCGAGCGAGCCCTGTTTCCGACCCGTCTCAAGCTCGGCCACGGTGACGCGGTTCACTCCGGCCTTTTCCGCAAGCGCAGCTTGGGTGAGGCCTCGCAGGTCGCGGAAGACGCGGAGGGGGCTTTCGCCGTCGAGGAGGCGGGTGGCGAAGGGCGCGGGGATCAGTTCGTCTTCGCCTGCGGCAAGCTGTGCCATGGCGCAGTCATGGGCCTGGAGATCGGCCAGGTCTTCGGCGGCGGCGCGGAGGCGGTCGTATTCGGCGCGGGGGATGGTGACCAGTTCGTTCATTGCAAATCCCTTCAGTCGTAGATGCCACCGCGTGGGCCGATGTCCAGGATGGCGAGCACGTTCCCTTGGTCGTCCATGATGACCCGCCAGTCCCCGATGCGGAGCGTGATCCCCGCTCGGCCGTTCAACGCCTTGACGTTGTTGGCCTGCGAGGCCGGGTCGACAGCATAGGCGTCGATCTTCGAGCGGATCAGCGTGGCGGTGTTCGCGGGCATTCGGCGCAAGGCCCGGATCGCGGCCCTGGTGTAGCTGACCTGCTTCATTATGTAGCCTTACGCTACATTGCGTGACATGTCAAGCGGCGTGTCGCTGAGCGCTACAATGACAAATGGGGTGCGCCAGGCGCACCCCAGCAAGTTGAAGTGGTCCGGCCTTACAGCTCCGGGTAGATCGGGAAGCGCTGGCAGAGGGCTTCGACTTCGGCTTTCACCTTGGCTTCCACCGCTCCGTTGCCCTCTTCGCCGTTCGCGGCAAGGCCTTCGGTCACTTCGATGATCCAGCGGCCGATCTGGCGGAATTCGGGTTCGCCGAAGCCGCGGGTGGTCCCTGCGGGGGTGCCGAGGCGGACGCCAGAGGTGATCGTCGGCTTTTCGGTGTCGAAGGGGATGCCGTTCTTGTTGCAGGTGATGTGGGCACGGCCCAAGGCTTTTTCGGTCGCGTTGCCCTTCACGCCCTTGGGACGCAGGTCCACGAGCATCAGGTGGGTGTCGGTGCCGCCGGTGACGATGTCGAGGCCGCCCTTCATCAGCTCGTCCGCAAGAGCCTGGGCGTTCTTTATGACCTGGGCCTGGTAGGTCTTGAATTCCGGGCGCAGCGCCTCGCCAAAGGCCACGGCCTTGGCGGCGATGACGTGCATCAGCGGGCCGCCCTGGATGCCGGGGAAGATGGCCGAGTTGACCTTCTTGGCGATGTCCTCGTCGTTCGTCAGGATCATCCCGCCACGGGGACCGCGCAGGGTCTTGTGGGTGGTGGTCGTGGCGACGTGGGCGTGCGGGAAGGGGCTGGGGTACAGGCCAGCCGCGACGAGACCCGCGAAGTGCGCCATGTCGACGAGAAGGTAGGCGCCGACGCTGTCCGCGATTTCGCGCATGCGGGCGAAGTCGATAATGCGCGGGATGGCGGAGCCGCCTGCGATGATCAGCTTCGGCTTATGCTCGGTCGCAAGTTGGGCGAGTTGGTCGTAGTCCAGTGTCAGGTCCTGCTTGCGGACCCCGTACTGGACGGCATGGAACCATTTGCCGGACTGGTTCGGGGCGGCACCATGGGTGAGGTGGCCGCCTGCGTCCAGCGACATGCCGAGGATGGTGTCGCCGGGCTTCAGAAGCGCCTGGAAAACGCCCTGGTTGGCCTGGGAGCCGGAGTTCGGCTGGACGTTGGCGAAGGAGCAGCCGAACAGCTTGCAGGCGCGGTCGATGGCGAGGTTTTCCGCCACGTCGACATACTGGCAGCCGCCGTAGTAGCGCTTGCCGGGGTAGCCCTCGGCATACTTGTTGGTCATCACCGAGCCCTGCGCCTCCATCACGGCGCGGGAGACGATGTTTTCGGAGGCGATGAGTTCAATCTCGTGCCGCTGGCGGCCGAGTTCTTTCGTCACGGCGCCGAAAAGTTCGGGGTCGCGAGAGGACAGGGGTTCGGTGAAGAAGCCGGTATCGCGGTGGGAAGCGTTCATGGCGGGTCCTCTGGCGGTGAAGGGCGGTGACGGTTCCGGGGTATGTAGACCACGCACCCGGTCCGGGAAAGGCATTTAAGCGACAGGAAATGCGTCGGGCGCGAAATGAGGGGGCGGGGCGGAAACGGGTGAAGCGGAAAGGAAACGGCGGAGGGGCTTGAGTTTGCCGGATGAGGTGGCCAAGACTGGCGGCCGGCATGGGGGTGGCCAGCACATGACGCGAGAGCGGATCAGGTTCACGGCTTCGAAGGCCCCGGCGGCAGTGGCGGCCCTGGCGGCGCTGACGGCGGCCTATGGCCAGGCCGAGGCGCGGTCGGCCGAGGTGATCGTGGCGCTGGGCGGCGACGGGTTCATGCTGCAGACGCTGCATGCGGCGCATGGGCAGCGGCTGCCGGTTTACGGGATGAACTGCGGGACGATCGGCTTCCTGATGAACGGCTATTCCGTCGAGGGGCTGCGGGAGCGGCTGGCGGCGGCGGAGGAGACGGTGATCCACCCCTTGTCGATGCGGGCCGAAAATGTGCGGGGCAAGGTTACGCAGGCGCTGGCGATCAACGAGGTGTCGCTGTTGCGGCAGGGCCCGCAGGCGGCGAAGCTGCGGGTGCTGATCGACGGGCGGGTGCGGCTGGAAGAAATGGTCAGTGACGGTGCGCTGGTGGCGACGCCTGCGGGGTCGACGGCTTACAACTATTCGGCGCATGGGCCGATCCTGCCCATCGGGTCGGACGTGCTGGCGCTGACGGCGATGTCGGCCTTTCGGCCCCGGCGTTGGCGGGGGGCGCTGTTGCCCTCCAGCGCGGTGGTGCGGTTCGAGGTGATCGAAGGCGAGAAGCGGCCGGTGATGGCGGATGCAGACAGCCGGTCCTCGGTGAGGGATGTGGTCAGCGTCGAGGTGAGGTCGGAACCAACGGTGCGCCACCGGTTGCTGTTCGATCCCGGGCATGGGCTGGAGGAACGGCTGATCGGAGAGCAGTTCGTCTGACGTCGGTCACGAGGCCTTGGCGCTCCACGCTTCGATCTTGCGGTAAAGGGTCGAGGGCGAGACGTCGAGGACGCGGGCTGCCTTGGGGATCGAGCCGCCGTGGAGGGCAAGCGTCGCCTCGATCAGGCGGCGTTCGGCCTCGGCGAGGGGCAGGCCGACAAGGCTGTCGAGCGATAGCGCTGCCGGGGCAGCAAGGGGCAATGGCTGCGGCTCGGCCTCGCGCCCTTCGTCGGCAAGGCCGGGGGGCAGCATCTCGGGTGTGACCCAGCCGCCTTCGTTCAGGACCACAACATTGCGCATCACGTTCAGCAGCTGGCGGACGTTGCCGGGCCAGGGAAGCTGCAGCATCAGGTTGCGCACGGCGGGATCGAGGCCGTGAAAGGCGCGGTTTTCCTCTTGGGCAAAGCGGGCGAGCGCCGCTTCGGCGATCTCGATGATGTCCTGACCGCGGTAGCGCAGCGGCGGCATGTGGATCGGCACGACGTAGAGGCGGTAGTAGAGGTCTTCGCGGAAATGGCCGCGGCGGACGGCGTCGAGGGGGTCGCGGTTCGTGGCGCAGACGATGCGGACGTTGACCTTGCGGGGGCGGGTCGCGCCGACGGGCTGGACGGTGGAGGTCTGCAGGAAACGCAGAAGCTTGGTCTGCAAGGCCGGGGCCATTTCGCAGATTTCGTCCAGGAAGAGGGTCCCGCCGTCGGCTGCCGTCGCCGCGCCCTGCTTGTCGGAAATGGCGCCGGTGAAGCTGCCCTTCATGTGGCCGAAGACTTCGCTTTCCAGCAGGTCCTGCGGGATCGCGCCGCAGTTCAGCGCGATGAAGGGGCCTGTAGCACGGTTGGAATTGGCGTGGACCGCCAGCGCGCAAAGCTCCTTCCCCGTGCCGCTTTCGCCGGTGATGAAGACCGTCGCCATCGACCGCGCGACCGAGTTGATGGTCGTATGGATGCGCTGCATCGCCTCGGACGAGCCGATGAAGCCCGAGCCTTCGGCCGCCTCGCCCGGATCGCGGCTGCGGGTTACCGGTTCGGACTTGGCCGGTTCGCGCGGGTTGGCCTCGGCCAGCGCATTCTGCACCGCCGACAGGAAGCGGCCTTCGTCGAAGGGTTTGACCAGGAAATCATGCGCCCCGGCGCGCATCGCCTCGACGGCGCGGTTGACGGAGCCGTTGGCGGTGATCGCGATGACGCGGGTCTCGGGCTGCAGCGCCTGGATGTCGCGCATCACTTCAAGCCCGTCACGGTCGGGCAGGATCAGGTCGAGAAGGACGACCAGCGGGCGGTGGGCGCGGAACTGTTCCAGCCCCTCGGCCGCCGTGCCCGCGACCGCAACCCGGTGCCCGGCGGTGGCCAGGATCGAGCGGTAGACCATCTGCAGGGACAGGGTGTCTTCGACCAGCAGGACCGAGGGACGCGACAGCGGCGTGGTGGATTTCATCAGAACCTACCGTTCGGCGGCTGGGTGGCGCGGATCAGATGGATCAGGCTGGTCAGTTCGGACCCAAGCGGCGGCATCAGCGAGGCCAGGCCGTCAAGGTCCTGGCGGTGGGCGATCGCGTTCAGCCCCTCGGCCATGCTTTGCAAGGACAGCGCCCCGACCGAGCCGGAAAGCGAGATCAACACATGGCTGCCTTCGCGCAGGCGCTTCCAGTCTGCCTCGGCGGCACCCCGGTCCAGCGTGTCCTGGGTTGCGAGCAGATCTTCGGTCAGCCGGGCCAGAAGCTCGACCGCGAGGTCGGGGCCGGTGATTTCAAGAAGGTGGCTGAGGCGGGTGGCGTCAAAGTCCATCAGCCCGGTCGGGCCACCCGGGGCAGGTTCCGCGAGACGCTCCATCGTTTCTTCGATCAACAGGAGGTCTGCCTGCTGACCTGGTGTTGTCAGATGCGGGCGCAGGGCCGCGACGGCCGCGCGTAGCCCGTCCAATGCCCGGGTCCGGGCCTGGTTTCCGCGCGACGTCATTGCTGAACCATTCCGAAATGCGACTCTTTCCTTTGCATAATGCAAAGATTGCTGCAAAGGTTAACGCGAGTCCAGCAGTTTTCGCTTTATGCGCGAGCCAGGCCTAGCGTCTGCAACGCAAGGGTAATTTCGTCCAGGATCGCCGGATCGTCGATGGTTGCAGGCATCTTCCACGGGGTTCCGTCGGCGATCTTGACCATGGTTCCGCGCAGGATCTTGCCGGAGCGGGTCTTGGGCAGGCGGTCCACCACGACGGCGCGCTTGAAGTCGGCAACGGGGCCGATCTGATCGCGCACCAGCTTGACGCATTCCTTGACCACCTCGTCATGCGGGCGGTTCGACCCCTTGTTGAGGCAGAGAAAGCCAAGCGGCGACTGGCCCTTCAGATCATCGGCCACCCCGATCACGGCGCATTCGGCGACGTCCTTGTGGCTGGCCAGAACCTCCTCCATCGCGCCGGTGGACAGGCGGTGGCCCGCGACGTTGATGACGTCATCGGTGCGGGCCATGATGTAGAGGTAGCCGTCGGCGTCGATGTAGCCTGCGTCCCCCGTCTCGTAATAGCCGGGGAAGTGGTTGAGGTAGGATTTGCGGAAGCGGTCCTCGGCATTCCACAGGGTCGGCAGGGTGCCGGGGGGCAACGGCAGCCTGATCGCGATGGCCCCAAGCGTGCCGGGGCTGACCGGGTGGCCGCCTTCGTCAAGGACCTGGACGTCGAAGCCGGGCATGGCGACGGACGGGGAGCCGATTTTCACCGGCAGATGTTCGATGCCAAGGGGGTTGGCTGCAATGGCATAGCCGGTTTCGGTCTGCCACCAGTGGTCGATGACCGGGACCTTCAGGTGGTTTTGCGCCCAGTGGATCGTGTCGGGGTCGGCCCGCTCGCCTGCCAGGTAAAGGGCCTGGAGGGTGGGGAGTTCGGGGACGAGTTTGCCATCCGGGTCGTCGCGCTTGATCGCGCGAAGGGCGGTGGGGGCGGTGAAGAAGGATTTGACGCGGTGTTCGTTGATGACGCGCCAGAAGGCGGCGGCGTCGGGGGTGCCGACGGGTTTGCCTTCGTAGACCACGGTGGTGCAGCCGGCGATGAGGGGGGCGTAGCAGATGTAGCTGTGGCCGACGACCCAACCGACGTCACTGGCGGCCCAGAAGACATCGCCCGCGCCGCAGTCGTAGATCGCGCGCATGGTCCAGTTGAGCGCGACGAGGTGACCGGCGGTGGGGCGGACGACGCCCTTGGGCGCGCCGGTGGTGCCGGAGGTGTAAAGGATATAGGCCGGGTGGTTGCCCGCGACGGGGGTGCAGTCGGCGGGGGTGACGCCGTACTGGAACTCATGCCAGGCGACATCGCGCCCTTGAGTCAGTTTGGCGACCTCCTGCTCGCGCTGGAAGATCACGCAGAAGTCGGGCTTGTGGGTCGCCTGGTCGATGGCGGCGTCGAGGAGGGGTTTGTAGTGGACGACGCGGGCAGGTTCGATGCCGCAGCTGGCGGCGATGATCGCCTTCGGCGTGCAGTCGTCGATGCGGACGGCGAGTTCATGGGCCGCGAAGCCGCCGAAGACGACAGAGTGGATCGCGCCAAGGCGGGCGCAGGCGAGCATTGCCTCCAAGGCTTCGGGGACCATCGGCATGTAGATGATGACGCGGTCACCTTTGGCGATGCCCTTTGCGCGGAGCGCTCCAGCGAGGCGGGCGACGCGGTCCTGCAGCTCGGCATAGGTGATGACGTGTTTGGTGCCGGTCACCGGGCTGTCGTGGATGATGGCGGGCTGCTTGCCGCGGCCGGCGATGACATGGCGGTCAACGGCGTTCCAGCAGGTGTTCACCTCGGCGTCGGTGAACCATTCATAGAGGGGGGCGCGGTCGGCGTTGAGGGCGCGGGTCGGCTTCTTGACCCAGTCGATGCCGCCAGCGGCGGAAAGCCAGAAGCCCTCTGGGTCGTTCTGCCAGTCTGTATAGACCTGTGCGTAGCTCATCGCGATCTCCCCCCCGCTGCTGCACTGATGGGTTCGTATGCGATGGGATGCCGTTCGCGCAACGGTGTTACCGGTAGCAGGGTGCGACAGATTTGCAGAATTTGCGAGTCGTGGTCCGCTACATTTGCAAAACATGCCGACATTGCCGCTTTGTGCGGTTGGCGGCCGAGGATTTGCAAACCGATCAGATGTAGGCGAGTCGCAAGCCGCCCCAGGGACGACCGCGCACCGTGATCGGGGCGGAGACGTCGATCATCACGCGATAGTCGCCGCCGCCCATGTCACGGCGGTAGACCTGCAACAGGAACGGTTCGGTATTGCGCCCGGCTTTCAGGCCGACCCGGTCCGCGAAGATGCGGCGGTTGCGGCAATTGGCGGCGTTCCAGACCGGGTCGCGGCCCTGCGGTTTCGAGAACTTGGCATTGTGGGTGGGCAGGTAGCCGTTGCGATCCACGGCCGCGCAGAACACGACGCGGTCCGACAGTTGAAGTGCGGCTTCCTGCACCTGGGGGAAAAGCCGGTCGGTAAGCGCCGTGAAGGGCGCGATGACCTGGGCCGGGTCACTGCCGGGGACCGGGCGGTAGTCGGTGCTGAACAGGTCGGCTTCGGAAATATCGCGACGGTCCAGCGCCGCCTCAAGCAGGCGGGACAGCTGGGCCGCGTCGGCCATGACCCGTTCGATGAAGGTCTGTTCGCTGCTGGCCGCACCAAGAGCCACGGCGTTCTGGACGATCAGTTCGGATGTGTCGATGAGGTCAAGCGAGCGCGTGCCGAGATGCGTGATGTCCTGGGCGCGTTGAAGCAGGTTCGTCTCAAGCGTGCGGACGTTTGGCGCATAGGCAGCGACCGCATCCCGGACCCGCGCAGTGGCCGAACCGATCGATCCCGCGACCGCATTTAGGGCGGCCATGCCCTGCCGGATGTCGGAAAGCGCCCGGTCAACGTCCTGCGAGCTGGCCACGATGCTTTCGGCGTCGGCCATAACGTGGACTGCGCCGCCAGCGAAGGTTTCGGCTTCGGTCCGCAACAGCGTCAGGCTTTGCCGGATCCCGCCCGCCGCCGCCCCGGTGTCGCGCGCAAGATTTCCGATTGCGTCGGCGATGACCGAGAAACCGGCCCCGGCCGGACCGGCGCGCGCGGCTTCGATCCGGGCGTTGATGGCCAGGATGTTCACCTCGCGCGCGATGTGGGTGATGAGCGCCAGGTCCTTTTCGGTCGTGGCAAGCGAAGCCATGAAGTCCGACATCCAGCCGCGGACCCCAGCGAGCCAGATGGTGATTCTCCCGGTCTGTTCGCGCGACGCCTGCATCGTCAGCACCGAGCTTTCGATGACCTGCCGGGTCGAGGCAGCGGCATCCAGGACCGTCTGCGCCTCGGCCTGCATTTGACCGCTTTCCCCCATGACCCGCGCCAGGCCCTGTCCAAGAACGGACAGGAGTTCTTCTTCGGCCTTGGCGCTGCGGTGCAGGTCTTCAAGATATCCGGCAATGTCGACGGCCGAGCGGCCGACCTTTCCGGCAGCGTCCGCAACCGCGTTCAGTTGCCACCAGTCGGCGCGCCGTTCACCCGCGGGGGCGGCGTCGGCAAAAGAAGTCTTCAGGGCAAAGGACATGGATGCTCCACCGCTTGGATGGGTGCAGCTTTGCCGAAAGCCCTGAAGGGAGGGTTAACCGCTATCCATAATGCGCGACCGGCGTCCCCGCGATGGCGGACATGTTCAGCAGGCCGCGCGCAGTGATCGCGGGGGTGACGACGTGGGCCTTGTTGCCCATGCCCATCAGGATCGGCCCGACTTCGAGGCCACCGGCCTTGACCTTCAGGATGTTGCGGACGCCCGAGGCGACTTCGGAGGAAGCGAAGACCAGGACGTTCGCCGCCCCTTCGTAGCGGGACCCAGGCAGGAGGCGGTCGCGGATGGACTGGTCGAGGGCTGCGTCGATGTTCATCTCGCCTTCGTAGGCGAAGTCGGGTTCGCGGGCGTCGAGCATTTCAAGCGCGTCGCGCATCCGGCGGGCAGAGGCGGTGTCCATGTTGCCGAACTGGCTTTGGGTGCAAAGCGCGATCTTCGGGGCCAGGCCGAAGCGGCGGACGTGGCGGGCGGCACCGATCACCGTCTCCATGATCTGCTGCGGGGTGGGTTCGGGGTGGACGTGGGTGTCGGCGATGAAGAGGGGGCCGTCTTCCAGGATCATGAGGCTGAGCGCCGCGACCGGGTGGAGGCCGTTCCGCGCGAGGATCTGGCGGACGTAGCCCAGGTGCCAGTTGAACTGGCCGAAGGTGCCGCAGATCATGCTGTCGGCCTCATCCCGGTGGACCATGATCGCGGCGATGGCGGTGGAGTTCGTCCGCATTACCGCCCGCGCCGTGTCGGGGGTCACGCCGCGCCGCGCCATCAGCTCGTGATAAGTGCCCCAGTAGTCGCGGTAGCGGTGGTCGTTTTCCGGGTTCACCAGATGGAAGTCGCGGCCCGGGCGGATCGGCAGGCCGTAGCGTTCGCACCGGGCCTCGACCACTTCGGGGCGGCCGATGAGGATGGGAAGGTCGGTGGTTTCTTCCAGCATGGCGTTGGCGGCGCGGAGGACGCGTTCATCCTCGCCTTCGGCAAAGACGATGCGGCGGGTGGCGAGTTTCGAAGCCTCGAACACCGGGCGCATGAGGAGGGCGGATTTGAAGACCGACCCGTCAAGCTTGCGCTTGTAGGCGTCGAGGTCTTCCAAGGGCCTTGTGGCGACGCCGGTCTCCATCGCGGCCTTGGCGACAGCGCTGGCGACAACGCCGATCAGGCGGGGGTCAAAGGGCTTGGGGATCAGGTAGTCGGGGCCGAAGCTGAGCGTTTCGCCCCGGTAGGCGGCGGCGGCCTCGGCGCTGGTGGTGGCGCGGGCGAGGGCGGCGATGCCGTCGATGCAGGCCAGTTCCATCGCGTCGTTGATGGTGGTGGCGCCCACGTCGAGCGCGCCCCGGAAGATGAAGGGGAAGCAGAGGACGTTGTTGACCTGGTTCGGGAAGTCCGACCGCCCGGTGGCGATGATCGCGCCGGGGGCGACCTTGCGGGCCTCGTCCGGCAGGATTTCCGGGGTGGGGTTGGCCAGGGCGAAGATGATCGGGTTCGGGGCCATGGTTTTCACCATGTCGGGCGTTAGGACGCCGGGGCCGGAGAGGCCGAGGAAGAGGTCGGCGCCCTTGATGACGTCGGCCAGGGTGGCCGCTGTGGTGCCCTGGGCGAAAGCGGCTTTCTGCTGGGTCATCTGCTCGGCCCGGCCGTGGTAGACGAGGCCTTCCAGGTCGCAAAGCCAGACGTTCTCGCGCTTGACGCCCAGCTTCACCAGCATCTCCAGGCAGGCGATCCCGGCCGCGCCCCCGCCGGTGGACACGACCTTGATGTCCTGGAAGCGTTTGCCCGCGACGATCATCGCGTTGGTCGCCGCCGCGCCGACGACGATGGCGGTGCCGTGCTGGTCGTCGTGGAAGACGGGGATGTTCATCCGTTCCCGGCACAGCTTTTCGACGATGAAGCAGTCGGGGGCCTTGATGTCCTCAAGGTTCACGGCGCCGAAGGAGGGTTCGAGCGCGCAGACGATCTCGGCCAGCTTGACCGGGTCGGGTTCGTTCACCTCGATGTCGAAGCAGTCGATGTTGGCGAATTTCTTGAAGAGGACGGCCTTGCCTTCCATCACCGGTTTGGAGGCAAGCGCGCCGATGTTGCCAAGGCCAAGGACGGCGGTGCCGTTCGAGATGACGGCGACGAGGTTGCCTTTGCTGGTGTAGCGGGAGGCCGTGGCGGGGTCGGCCTTGATCTCCAGGCAGGCTTCGGCGACGCCGGGGGAATAGGCGCGGGCGAGGTCGCGGCCGTTGGCGAGGGGCTTTGTGGCGCGGATTTCCAGTTTCCCGGGCTTTGGAAACTCGTGATAGTCCAGCGCCGCCTGCCGGGCGTTGTCGTTGCGTGCCTCGTCCATTTGTCCCTCCCGCGAAACTGGTTTAGTGTTAAACCAGTTCTCAGTCGCCGCCAAGTTGCGGCTTTCCGCAGCCGTCTTGCAATTCGGCATCCCGCCGATCACCATGGTCCCATAGCACGGGGAATGCCATGACGGAAACACGCGCCGAGATACGGTTGCCGACGAAAGAGCTTCGTGAAGATCTGCCGTTCTACACCAAGGTGCTGGGGTTCCGGCTGGACATGATCTTCCCGGCCGACAACCCGGAAGTGGCGGTGCTGTCCGGACATGGGCTGCGGCTGCGGATCCAGAATGGCGCGCCAGAGGCCCCGGGGACGCTGCGCCTGCTTACGGATGACCCTGGGTTTGCCGGTGGCGCAAGGGAACTTACCGCGCCGAACGGGACAAGGGTGGAGATCGACGAGTTGAACCCGCCGGTCGTGACGCCCGCGACCGAGCATGCCTTCGTGGTGCGGCGTCTGGCGGATCAGGCGCCCTGGGTGATCGGGCGGGCGGGGATGGAGTATCGCGACCTGGTGCCGACACGGCTGGGAGGCGCGATGATTGCAAGCCACATCCGGGTGCCGGACGGACCGGTGCCGGACATGGTGCATTTCCACAAGGTCGGTTTCCAGCTGATCTTCTGCGTGGCGGGTTGGGTGGATGTTCTTTATGAAGATCAAGGCGGTATCCGGCGCATCCATGCCGGGGACTGCTTCATCCAGCCGCCTGGCATCCGTCACAAGGTGCTGCACTCCGAGGGCGTGCAGGTGGTGGAAATCGGCGTCCCGGCCGAGCATGTGACCGAGATCGACCACGACATGACGCTGCCCACGCCCCACTACCGGCCGGAGCGGGAGTGGGGCGGGCAGCGGTTCGTCCATGACATTGGAAGCGAGGGGGTTTTCAAACCCTTCCGCATTCCGGGCTTCGAGGCGCGGGATACGGGGATCATGGCGGCGACAAAGGGCGTGGCCTCGGTCATGGTGGCGCGTCCGGTGGGGGTGGCGCCCTGGACGGTGCATGAGGGCGACATCCTGTTCACCTTCGTGATGCGCGGCGGGATGGTGCTGGAGGGCGAGGGGAAGGACCCGTTCCGGCTGGAACCGGGCGATGCTTTCGTGATCCCTCCGGGCATGGCGACGCGGTATGCGGAGGCGACGGCGGACCTGGAACTCTTGGAAGTGACGCTGCCGGGCAATCCCACAACGCGGGTGGTGTGAGGCGCTTGCGGAACGCGGCGCTTCGGCCCACACTCTGACCAAATGGTCAAACAGGGGGTGGCGATGACGCTTCTGCAGGCGGCGACGGCGGTCAGAGAGCGGGCCTATGCGCCTTATTCGCGCTTCAAGGTCGGGGCGGCTTTGCTGTCCACGTCCGGCAAGGTGCACGTGGGCTGCAATGTCGAGAACGTGGCCTATCCCGAAGGCACCTGCGCCGAGGCCGGGGCCATAGCGGCGATGATCGCAGGCGGAGACACGCGGATCGCCGAGGTCTGCGTGATCGCCGACAGCCCGGACCCGGTGCCGCCCTGCGGCGGGTGCCGGCAGAAGATCGCGGAGTTCGCGGGGCAGGACGTGAAGGTCACTCTGTGCACCACGGACGGGAAGCAGAAGGTTATGACCGTGGCGGAGCTGCTGCCCGGGGTCTTCACCGCCGCGCATATGGAACGGACGTGACCGACGCCCGGGCCGTGATCGCGAAGATCCGCGACGGGGGGCAACCCTCGGTCGAGGAGTTGCGCTGGTTTGCTTCCGGTCTGGCCTCGGGCGCGGTGACCGACGCGCAGGCGGGGGCCTTTGCGATGGCGGTGCTCTTGAAGGGCCTGTCCGAGGAGGGGCGTGTCGCGCTGACGCGGGGGATGCGGGATTCGGGCAAGGTGCTGGAGTGGGACCTGCCGGGGCCGGTGGTGGACAAGCATTCGACGGGGGGGATCGGGGATTGCACCTCGCTTCTCCTGGCCCCGGCGCTGGCCTGTTGCGGGGCCTATGTGCCGATGATCTCGGGCCGCGGGTTGGGGCACACGGGCGGGACGCTGGACAAGCTGGAGGCGATTCCGGGGTTCCGCACGGGGCTGACCGAGCCGGCGCTGCGCAAGCAGATGGCGGAGGTGAAGTGCGCCATCGTGGCGGCCTCGGCGGATTTGGCGCCTGCGGACCGGCGGCTGTATGCGATCCGGGACGTCTCGGCGACGGTGGAGTCGATTGACCTGATCACCGCCTCGATCCTTTCGAAGAAGCTGGCGGCGGGGCTGGAGGCCCTGGTGCTGGACGTCAAATGCGGGTCGGGCGCGTTCATGAAGACGGCGGAGCAGGCGGAGGCGCTGGCGCAGTCGCTGGTCAAGACGGCGCAGGGGGCGGGGTGCATGACCTCGGCCTTGATCACCGACATGTCGCAGCCGCTGGCGACGGCGGCGGGCAATGCGCTGGAGGTGATCGAGGTGATGGAGACGCTGACCGGAACCTCAGTCAACGTGGCGTTGTGGGACGTGACCGTGGCGCTGGGCGGCGAGGTGCTGGCGCTGGCGGGGCTGGCCTCGGACGCGCAGGATGGCGAGGGACGGATTGCCGAGGCGCTGGAATCCGGTGCGGCGGCGGAATGTTTCGGGCGGATGGTGGTGGCGCAGGGTGGACCGGCGGATTTCGTGGAACGCTGGCCGGACCGGCTGCCCTCGTCCCCGGTGATGATGGAAGTGCCGGCGCTGGAGGATGGGTTCGTGTCAGCCATCGACGGCGAGGCGCTGGGGCTGGCGGTGGTGCATCTGGGCGGCGGACGGATGCGGGAAGGCGACCGGGTCAACCCCTCGGTCGGGCTGTCCGATCTGGCCGGGATCGGCGAGGAATCGGGGGCCGGGGTGCCCTTGGCCATGGTGCATGCGGTCACCGAAGACGCGGCGAAGGCGGCGGTCAAGGCGGTTCAGGCGGCCTATGCCATTTCGTCCTCGCCGCCGGTCGAACCGGACCTGGTGCAGAAGAGGATCGGCTGAGATGGCCCAGACGCAAGGACGCGCCTTCCTGATCGTGATGGATTCCGTGGGCTGTGGCGGCGCGCCGGATGCGGGCGCCTTCGGCGACGAGGGGTCGAACACGCTGGGCCATATTGCGGCGGCCTGCGCCGAGGGGCGGGCGGAGGTCGGTCGGTCGGGTCCCTTGAAGATGCCGAACCTCGACCGGCTGGGGCTCGGGGCGGCGATCCGGCTGGCCTCGGGTGCCGCGACGCCGGGGCTGGAGGCGGTGCCGGAGGGGTTGTGGGGCGCGGCGGAGGAGGTGTCGCGGGGCAAGGACACGCCGTCGGGACATTGGGAGCTGGCGGGGGTGCCGGTGCCTTGGGACTGGACCTATTTCCCCGACACGGTGCCGGCGTTCCCGGATGACATCGTAGCCGAGGTCTGCCGGTTGGCGGGGACCGATGGCATCCTTGGGAACTGCCACGCCTCGGGCGTACCGATCATCGCCGAGCATTGCGAGGAGCATCTGCGGACCGGCTGGCCGATCTGCTACACGAGTGCCGACAGCGTGTTCCAGATCGCCGCGCATGAAGAGGCCTTCGGGTTGCAGCGGCTTTTGCAGCTGTGTCACGACCTCGCGCCGATGTTGCATGCCCGCAAGGTGGGCCGGGTGATCGCGCGGCCCTTCACCGGGGGTTGCGGCGATTTCAAGCGGACCTCGAACCGCAAGGATTTCGCGATCGAGCCGCCCGCGCCGACGCTACTGGATTGGATCGCGGGTGCGGGGCGGGCGACGCATGGCATCGGCAAGATCGGTGACATCTTCTCGATGCGGGGGATCGGCAAGCTGTGGAAGGGCAAGTCGGACGCCGATCTTTTCGAACATCTTGTCCGGCTTGGGGTGGAGGCCGAGCCGGGAAGTTTGACTTTTGCGAACTTCGTGGAATTCGACACGCTGTATGGCCACCCGCGCGACGTGGCTGGCTATGCCCGCGCGCTGGAGTGGTTCGACGCGGGCCTGCCCCGGTTTTTCGCAAATCTGCGGCCGGGGGACCTGGCGATCTTCACGGCAGACCATGGCAACGACCCGACCTTCCGGGGGACGGAGCATACGCGGGAGCGGGTGCCGGTGGTGGGCTGGGGTAAGGGTGCGCGCGAGGTTGGTCTGCGCGGGTTCGTTGACGTCGGGGCGTCGGTGGCGGCGCATCTGGGGGTTGGGTCGCAAGGGGCGGGGCGGAGTTTCCTGTGACTGCCCCCGGGGGTTTCACACCCCCGGACCCTCGTGGGGTATTTGTGGACATCGAATGAGGCTGTGATGAGCGGATTGCCGAAGGTCGAGTTGCATCTGCATCTGGAGGGGGCGGCGCCTCCTGCGTTCATCGTGGGGTTGGCGAAAGAGAAGCATCTGGACATATCGGGGGTGTTCGATGCGCGCGGGAACTACCGCTATAAGGACTTCTGGGATTTCCTGAAGGTCTATGAAGCGGCGACTTCGGCGCTGCAGTCCCCGGAGGATTACGCGCGGCTGACTCTGGCCGTCTTGGAAGAGTCGGCGAAGTCGGGGGTAGTGTATTCCGAGACCTTCCTTTCTCCCGACTTCTGCGGCGGGCGCGATGTGGGGGCGTGGAAGGAGTACCTCCACGCGATGCGGGAGGCAGCGGATCAGGCCGAGCGGCAGATGGGGATCACCCTGCGCGGGATCATCACCTGCATTCGGCATTTCGGGCCGGAGAAGGCGCGGGAGACGGCGATCTGCGCGGCCGAGACGGCGGGGGACTGGATCGTAGGCTTCGGCATCGCGGGCGATGAGAAGGTGGGGGCGCCCAAGGATTTCCGCTGGGCCTTCGACTGCGCGAGGGAGGCGGGGTTAAGGCTTACGGCGCATGCGGGGGAATGGGGCGGGCCGGAAAGCGTGCGGGATGCAGTGCGCGACCTGGAGGTCGAGCGGATCGGGCATGGGGTGCGGGCGATCGAGGACCTGGGGCTGGTCGATGAGCTGGCCGAGAGGGGGATCGTGCTGGAATGCTGTCCGGGGTCGAACGTGACTTTGGGGATCTACAAGACGTTCCGGGATCATCCGATTGCAGAGCTTGACCGGCGGGGGTGCAAGGTCACCATCAGCACCGACGACCCGCCCTTCTTCCACACCACCATGGTGCGGGAGTATGAGGAGCTGCACCGGGCCTTCGACTGGGACGAGGGGCAATTCCGGCGCATCGCTCGCCAGTCGCTTGACGCGGCCTTTTGTGACGCGGATACCAAGGCGAGGATCGGAAAGCTGTTGGAGGCCTGAAATGCTGGATCACCTGACCGTCGTCAGTCACCCGCTGGTCCAGCACAAGCTGACCCTGATGCGCGAGAAGGACACTTCGACCGCGTCGTTCCGCAAGCTCTTGCGCGAGATCAGCCTGCTGCTGGCCTACGAGGTCACGCGGGAACTGCCGATGACCACCAAGCGGATCGAGACGCCGCTGGAAGAGATGGACGCGCCGGCGATCGAGGGGAAGAAGCTGGCGCTGGTTTCCATCCTGCGGGCCGGGAATGGGCTTCTGGACGGGATCCTGGAACTGGTTCCGGCGGCGCGGGTGGGGTTCGTGGGGTTGTACCGCGACCCCGAAACGCTGCAACCGGTGCAGTATTACTGCAAGCTGCCCGAGCATATGGAGGACCGGATCGCCATCGTGGTCGATCCGATGCTGGCCACGGGGAATTCGTCTGCCGCGGCGGTGAGCCTGCTGAAACAGGCCGGGGCGAAGCAGATCCGGTTCCTGTGCCTGTTGGCGGCTCCGGAAGGGATCGCGCGGATGAAGGAAGCGCATCCCGATGTGCCGATCGTGACGGCGGCGGTGGACAGCCATCTGAACGACCACGGCTATATCGTGCCGGGCCTTGGCGATGCCGGGGACCGGATGTTCGGGACCAAGTGATGCGGGTCGCCGCAGCGCTGGCGGTCGGTCTGCTGTTGGTCGGACCCGCCATGGCGCGCGATCCGATCCGGCCTGCGGAGCTGCCGCCCCCGGACTATGCCGGGCTGCAGTACGTCGACAGCAAGGGCTGCATGTTCGTCCGGGCGGGCCGGGGCGCAGAGGTGGTCTGGGTCCCCCGTGTGTCGCGCGAGGGGGTGCCGATCTGCGGCAATCCGCCGTCCGGACAGCGGGTGCCGGTGGCGGAGGAGGGCGCGCCGACGGCCTATGTGCCCGAAGCTGCGGTCGCACCAAAGACGGAAACGGGGGCCGCCAGCGCGGCAAGCCCGCCGGGTACCAGCGAGACTGCGCCGGGGGGATACTTCGTGGCGGTGGGCAGCTTTGGCGTGGCGGAGAACTCGGACCGGGCCGAGGCGATGTTGCGTGCGCTGGGATATCAGGTGGTTCGGGGTCGGGTGCAGGGCGGGCAGGATTCACTGACCACGGTCTATGCCGGGCCCTTCCCCGATGCCGGGGCGGCGGCCAATGCGCGGCAGACCCTGCGCGAGAACGGCTTTCCGGACGCCATCGTGATGGGGCAATAACGGATCAGCCGCCGCAGATTCCCTGCAGCGCGATCCAGGATTCGTCGGAGATCAGCGGCGAGGGTGCAAGACCCTTGTAGGGATCGCCCGAGGCGAGCCCGGCCAATGTCTTGCCTTCCGGGTCCATTGCGAGAGCATAGGGTGTCGCCGGAATCTGCGCGGCCTCGAAGGCGGCGAGGACCTGTGCATCAGGCAGGGGGTTGGGCTGCCTGCGCAAGAGCGCCTCGCCATAGCCGTCGAGCGCCCCGTCCGGCAGCGCGGCCGTCGTCAGAAGCTGCAGCGTCGCGCGAAGGCCCGCGTGGTCAAGCATCGGGACGATCGGGTCCTGTGCGCGGGCGCGGAGGCGTTCGATCAGCGCGGCCCCGGCAACCGCCTCGGGTCCGTTCGCCTGTTCGACCATCCGGCGCGGCAGGATGATCACGTCGCCGGGCAGATGGAGGGGGCGGTCCACCCCTTCGGGCATGACATAAAGGATCGGCGTGTCGACTGGGCCGAAGACCCGTTCCGACAGGGCCGCAAGGGCCTGCAAGCCAAGCTGGTTACTGCAGTTTGCGCCCGTGACGCGCGCAAGGTCGTCAAGCGCCCGCTGGCCCAGGTCGGCACGTTGCGCAGGCGGCACGACGGAAGCCGTATGTCGAACCAGCGCCCCGGGCAGCCAGATGAGCGCAACCGCCACCACGGCAAGCGCCGCCCCGGCCAGAAGGACGCCCCGCAAACGGCCCGGGCGCGCCGTTGCCGCCTGCACGGCATTGCGCACGGCTCCCAGGGCCGCGATCATCTCGGGGTCGGTGAGTTCCAGGCTTTCGCTGGCGTCCGTGCCGGGGGCAAAGACCGGAGGTTCGTGGCCCTTGTTGATCCGTTCGATCGCCGGAAGCGACCAGTGGCTGATCGCCGTGCCGCTTTTCGGGTCGGACAGGACGAGGGTCGCGTCGCCGAAGCGCACCAGCACCTCGCGCCGCTGATCCTGCGGCGTCTCGCGCCACAGGCCACCGCATTCCAGCCGTTGATACTTTTTCAGCGCCGTCATTGGCTGAAGGGTCTCTGCCTGTTGTGCGGCCAAGCTTAGCCGCCCCGGACGGCGGGGACAATCACTCCGCATCCGAAGGCGACCGGGATTTGCCACAGGGCGTCGCGTTCGGGCAGGCAGGTCAGGCGGATGCCCGGCATTCAGGGGACAAGGAACGCCGGACGGGCAGATGAGCGATACACAGAACCGAACCCTTGCTGCCTTTGGCGCGGTGCTGATCTATGCCTGCGTCATCGCCTTTACCGACAACTACGTCCGGGTCATCGCGCGGGACGGGGGGTTGTGGCAGTTCCACGCGACGCGGACAGCGATGGCCCTTGCGATATTGGGGCTGTTGGCCGTGCCGCTGGGGTTGAAGCTGCGTCCAAAGCGCCCGGGGGCGGTGCTGGCGCGTTCGGCGATTCACGGGACGGCGATGGTGATCTACTTCGGCGCGCTGGCCTTCCTGCCGGTGGCGCAGGTGGCGGCGGGGTTGTTCACGGCGCCGATCTTTGTGCTGCTGATCCAGCGGTTCCTGTACGGGCAGGCGATCCGCGGACTGCAGTTCCTGGCCGTCTTCGTGGGGTTTCTGGGCGTCGTTCTGGTCCTGGGACCCGAGGCGATGTCTGGTGCGACCTTCGCGGCCCTTTTGCCCGTCATCTCGGGCGCACTGTACGCGATGGGCAACATCGCCACCCGCGAATGGTGCGAGGGCGAGACGCCCGAAACCATCGTGGCGGGCTTTTTCGGGATGCTGGGGGCGGTCGGCCTTTTGGGGATGGCGGTCCTTTGGGCCTTTCCGATGGCGGTGCCCGATGGCGCCGACGGGTTCCTGCAGCGTGGGCCGGTCTGGCCCTCGGGTGAGTTCCTGTCGTGGACCTTCGTGCAGGCGGCGGGGTCGCTCTTGGGCGTCGGCATGATCGTGAAGGCCTACCAGATCGCCGAGGCGTCGCGGGTATCGGTTTTTGAATACGTGATCCTGCCCGCCTCGGCCGCATGGGGGTTCATCCTCTGGGGCGAAAAGCTGACGCTGCTGGCGGTGGCGGGGATGGCGCTGATTGTGGTGGCCGGGGTGCTGATTTCGCGGCCCGCCAAGACCGCAGCATAGGTTCAGTCGCCGACCGCCTCGCGCCAGTGACGGCGGCAGAGGCTGACGTAGGTCTCGTTCCCGCCGATCATCACCTGCTCGCCTTCGCTGAGCGCGCGGCCATCGGGGCCCTTGCGGACGACCATGGTTGCCTTCTTGCCGCAATGGCAGATCGTACGGACCTCGCGCATCTCATCTGCCCAGGCGAGGAGGGCGGCAGAGCCGGGGAAGAGGTTGCCCTGGAAATCGACGCGGAGGCCGTAGCACATGATGGGCACGCCCAGGTCGTCGACGGCGCGGGCCAGTTGCCAGACCTGGTCCTTGGACAGGAACTGCGCCTCGTCGATGAAGACGCAGGCCACGGGCCCCTGGGCGAAGCGCGCCTTCAGCTTTTCGTACAGGTCTTCGCCTTTGGAGAAGGTATCGGCGTCCTCGCCGATCCCGATCCGGCTGGCGATGCGGCCGCGGCCCGCGCGATGATCCAGCCGCGCAGTGATGAGGTAGGTCTGCATGCCGCCTTCGCGGTAGTTGTGCGAGGCTTGCAGAAGCGCGGTCGATTTGCCCGCGTTCATCGTCGAGAAGTGAAAGTAGAGCTTGGCCATGGGAAACCCCTAGCCGATCACCGGGCTGCGCTGCAAGCTTCAGGCTTGCAAGCGCTACCCGGCTAACCAAGGCCAACATTCACGGGGCGGGCAATTGCGGGCCCGCAACACTACGCGCGGACACCTTCCGCAAACCACCTACAGAACACGGGCCCGCCGCGTTTACCGGCACCGCCGTCAACCTGTTGCCAAGCTGATGCGACGGGCCCCACCCCTGCCCGATGCTGGGGACATCGGACCACTCGCTACACGTTCCGGTTTGCCCGGAACACGTTTGTAAATGACAAAACCTTCCCGCCCGATTAATGGGAAAAAATCTATGCGTTTCCCCTCGGGTATCGAGGGGGTGGAGTTGCCGATGTCGATTGCGTCCTATCTCAAGAAGCATTCCGAAGCCCTGGTAAAGGACGTGGGAATCGAGGCCGCTTGCGAGATCACCGGCAAGTCCAAGGCAACGCTGGGCCGTTACTATTCGGACAGCGACGAACACGACGACCGCTTCATGCCGATCGACGTGGTGGCCGCGCTGGAAGAGGCGAGCCGGTTTCCCCATGTCACGGCGGCGCTGGCCGACCTGCGGGGCATCACGATGTCCTATGATGGCGAGAAACGGAATGCGACCTCGTCCGGGGTGAACCAGGACGTGGTGGCGCTGGCGCAGCGGTTCGGGATGCTGATGGCGGAATACAACCAGGCCATCGGCGACGGGAAGATTTCCGTCAACGAAGCCAAGCGGCTGTTGCGCGAGACGCTGGCGATCCAGCAGGTGCTCTTGGAGATGAAGCTGAACCTTGAGGAAGAGGCGGGCTGAGGGGTCCGGGGGAGCCAAAAATTTTCGCGAAAATTTTTGGCCCTTCCCTGACGTCCGCCTTCAGCGCGCGTCGCGGCGCGGGGCGAAGCTGCCGCCCTGGGGTTTGGCGGGACGCTGGCCACCGGGCTTGCCCTGCCCCTGGGGGCGACCCTGACCCGACGGCTTGGCCGGGCGTTGGCCCTGCGGCTTGGCCGTCAGCTTTTGGCCCTGCCGTCCGCCATTGCCCGGTCGCTGACCGCGGTTCTGCCCGGGCTTTGGGGCCGCAGCGACCACATCGGCAGCCCAGGGCGCACCGCCCGCGACCGGGAGCGGCTTTTTCAACAGCTTCTCGATCGCCTGCAGCTCGCCCATCTCGGCAGGGGCGCAGAAGCTGATCGACGACCCTTCCGCCCCCGCCCGCGCGGTGCGGCCGATGCGGTGGACATAGTTTTCCGGCACGTTCGGCATGTCATAGTTGTAGACGTGGCGGACCGTCGGGATGTCGATCCCGCGCGCGGCGACGTCGGTGGCGACGAGGACGTCAAGCTCTCCCGCCCGGAACTCGGTGAGCGTCCGGTCGCGCTGGTTCTGGCTTTTGTTGCCGTGGATCGAGCCCACCTTGAAGCCCCAGGCGGCGAGGAGTTTCGCCAGTTTCTCTGACCCGTGCTTGGTGCGGCCGAAGACCAGGGCCTGCTCGCCCGGGTGCTTCTTCAGGTAGTCCTCCAACAGCTTCGCCTTGTCGCCGTTCGGGATGTAGTGGACGCCCTGGGTCACCTTTTCGGCCGGTTTGCCGGGCGGATTGACCTGCACCTTGACGGGGTCGCGGAGGTAGGTGTCGGCGATCTCGCCGATGTCCTTGGGCATCGTCGCGCTGAAGAGAAGCGTCTGGCGCTTCAAGGGGATGTGCTTGGCGATCTTCCGCAAGCTGTGGATGAAGCCCATGTCGAGCATGTGGTCGGCTTCGTCCAGCACCAGATAGCCGCATTTCTCCAGGCTCACGTCACCGCGTTCCAGAAGGTCGATCAGGCGGCCCGGGGTTGCGACCAGCACGTCCGTGCCTTTGGACAGGGCCTGGGCCTGCTTGAACAGCGAGGCGCCGCCGACGACCATCGTCACCTTGACGGCGGTGCCCTTGGTGAAGACCTCGAAATTGTCCTTGATCTGGGTAATCAGCTCTCGCGTCGGGGCCAGCACAAGGGCGCGGACATTCTTCGGGCCCGGCGGGTGGCCGATGTCGAGAAGGCGATGCAGAAGCGGCAGCCCGAAGGCGGCGGTTTTGCCGGTGCCGGTCTGGGCCAGACCCATCAGATCACGGCCTTCCATGATGTGGGGGATCGCTTGCGCCTGGATCGGCGTCGGAGTTTTCAGCGTGGTTTTTTCCAGCGCTTTCAGGATTTTCGGCGACAGGCCGAGGTCGGCAAAAGTGGTCATGGGAGTCCCAATCGATCAGAGAGCCTGCAACCCTCGCCCCGGACCATTGCCCGTGACCGTGCCGCAAGCGGCGCCCCTGCGTGATGGTGGGAACCTTTCGTCCGGGCCTTTCGGTGCCTCACGCGGGCACGGGCTTCGAACTTGCAGGGCAAATGGGCGCATTCGGGTGCAAAGTCAACCCGGAAGGGCAGGAAGTGACGGGGCTGGACGTTGTTTCGCGGCAGGCGTATCACTTGCGCGGTAAGGCCGCCTGCCGTCAGCCCACCCTTCCGAAGGGACGCCTGTCGCGCGCTGGGTGGCTCCGGTCCCTTTCAGATCAACCACTTGCCCCGGAATCCCGCTGCCATGCCGAAGTTCCATCGAATTGCCGCCCTTTGCGTCAGCGTCGCCGCGGGGGCCTGGATCGCGACGGGAGAGTTTTCTTCGGTCGGCAGCGCGCAGACGGCCGAGGGTAAGGAATCGCTTACGCCCGAACCCGCCGCGACCGAGGCTGCGCCGCTGGTCCGAACGGTATCGGCGGTCGAGCCCGCTTTCATCGACCATTCCCGCGCGATCCGGCTGTCGGGCATCACCGAAGCCGACAAGCGCGTCGAGCTTGCCGCCCGCGCCGAGGGCGTGATCGCCACGCTGTCGATGACGAAGGGGGGCGCGGTCGAGGCTGGTGCCGAAGTGATGGTGCTGGAGGGTCCCGAAGCGGTGGCGCAGGAAGAGATCGCCCGGATCGCATTGGCGCAAAAGGACCGCGACCTTGAAGTGGCCCAGAAGCTGTACGAAGGCGGCAGCACGTCCGAATCGAACCTGACCAATGCGCGGTCCGCGCGCGATGCGGCCCAGGCCGAGTTGAACCGCGCCCAGGCCGCCGCCGACCGGCTGCGATTGAAGGCACCCTTCGCCGGTATCGTGGACAGCGTCTCGGTCGAACCCGGGGAATGGGTGCAGACCGGCACGCCGGTAGCGACCATCCTGTCGCTGGACCCGATCCTGGTGAAGGCCGAAGTGAGCGAGGTCGATCTTGCCTCGGTCGCGGTCGGATCAACTGCCAAGGTCCGCCTTGTCAACGGGACCGAGATGGAGGGCACCGTCCGTCTGGTCGCGCGCGAGGCCAGCGCCCAGACCCGGACCTTTCCGGTGGAAATCGCCCTCCCGAACCCGCGGATGACGCTGCCCTCGGGCATGACGGCCGAGGTCCTGCTTTACGCGGCCCCGACCCGGGCAGTGATCGTGCCGCGGTCGATCATCACGCTGTCGGATGACGGGCAGCTTGGCCTGCGGGTGGTGGGTGCGGACAACCTTGCGCAGTTTGCCGCCGTCCAGATCATCGACGACACGCCCGAGGGGCTAGTCGTGACCGGCGTCCCCGAAGGCGTGCGCATCATCACTGCCGGGCAGGATCTGGTGCGCAACGGCGAGAAGGTCGAAGTCGTCTCCGGGGTCGGCCAATGAGACTGGTCGAAACCGCCATTGCCAACGCGCGGCTGACGATCTCGGTCCTGCTGTTTTTGATGCTGGCCGGGGCGATGGCCTATGTCTCGATCCCGAAAGAAGCCGAGCCGGATATCCAGATCCCGATCCTGTATGTGTCGATGCACTACGACGGAATCTCGCCCGAGGACAGCGAGCGGCTGCTTTTGCGGCCGATGGAGACGGCGCTGAAGTCGATCACCGGCATCAAGAAGATGACCGCGACCGCCTATCAGGGCGGCGGCAACGTGCTGATCGAGTTCCAGGCCGGTGCGGACCTGAAGAAGGCGCTGGACGACGTGAAGACCAAGGTCGACCAGGCGCGGCCGGAACTGCCGGACGGCACCGACGAGCCGACGGTGAACGAGGTGAACCTGTCGGAGTTCCCGATCCTGGTCATCACCCTGTCTGGCGACGTGCCGGAACGCGTGCTGGCCAAGTCGGCGCGCGAGTTGCGGGACCGGATCGAGGAACTGCCGCCGGTCCTGAACGCCGGGCTGCAGGGGGTGCGCGATGACCTCGTGGAGGTGGTGATCGACCCCGGCAAGCTTGCGACCTACGGGTTGCGCCCCGACATCCTGATCGCCGGTTTCGCCGCCGGGAACCAGCTCGTTGCGGCGGGTGCATTGCAGGGGGCCGAGGGGCGCTATGCGATCAAGGTGCCGTCGCTTCTGGAAACCATCGAGGACGTGGCGAACCTGCCCGTGGTGTCGACCGGCACCGCGACAGTCCGGGTCCGCGACATCGCCGACATCCTGCCCACGCTGAAGGAACCGGAAACCGTCACCCGGCTGAACGGATCGCCCGCCATCGCCATCGAGGTCTCCAAGCGCACCGGCGCCAACCTGATCGAGACGGTGGATCAGGTGAAGGCCATCACCGCGGAGTTCCAGAAGCTGCTTCCCGAAGGCACCGAGGTCACCTTCAGCCAGGACAAGTCGAAGGACATCCGCCAGCTTCTGTTCGACCTGCAGAATTCCGTCCTGACGGCAGTGATCCTGGTGTTCATCGTGATCCTTTACGCGCTGTCGGTGCGGGCCTCGCTGCTGATCGGCCTTGCCATCCCGGCGTCGTTCTTGATGGGCATCCTGGCCCTGTCGCTGTGGGGCTATACGGTCAATCTGGTTGTCCTGTTCTCGCTGATCCTGGCCGTGGGGATGCTGGTCGATGACGCGATCATCGTCACCGAATATGCCGAGCGCCGGATGTCGGAAGGCATGGAGAAGCGCGAGGCCTTTGCCCTGGCCTCGCACAAGATGACCGGGCCGGTGGTCGCGGCCACGATGACGCGGGTCGCGGCGTTTTCGCCATTGCTCTTCTGGCCCGGGATCGTCGGCGAGTTCATGAAATACCTGCCGATCACGCTGATCGTGACGCTGTCGGCCTCACTTTTCTACGCGTTGATCTTTGTCCCCACCCTGGGCGCGATCATCGCCAAGCCCTTCAAGCACCCGCCCGAACACAAGGACGGGGCCTATATGTGGGTCGTGGGCAAGGCCGTGCGGCATCCCTGGATCATGCTGACCCTGGCCATAAGCCTGCTGGTCGCGGTGCCTTACACCTATGCCCAGATCGGCAAGGGGACCGAGTTCTTCCCCGATGTCGAACCGGAGTTCGGCCTTCTTTACGTGAAGGCGCGGGGCAACCTGTCGATTGCGGAAAAGGACGCGCTTGTGGCCCAGGCCGAGGCGCGCATCCTGGGCTGGCCGGGGGTCGAGACGGTCTACACCCGCACCGGGTCCGGCGGACAGCAGGGCCAGGAGGTCGATGCCGATGTGATCGGCACGATCCAGTATGAATTCGTCGACTGGCGCGAACGGAAGAACGCGAACGCGATCCTTGCCGACCTGCGCCAGGCAATGGTGGGCATTCCGGGCGTGGACATCCAGGTCTCGGTGCCGCAGGCCGGGCCGCCCACGGGGAAGGCGATCCAGATTCAGCTTTCGGCCGACGATCCGACCTATCTGAACGAGGTCGCAGTGCAGGTGGCCGAGCGGCTGGCGCAGATACCTGACGTCATCGACATCTCGAACGGCCTGCCGCCGCCCGGTGTCGACTGGGAGCTGCAGGTCGACCGGGCCGCCGCGTCACGCTATGGCATCGCGCCCTCGACCGTGGGGGCCATGGTGCAGCTGGTGACATCGGGGCTGAAGCTGTCGGACTACCGCCCCGCCGGGGCCGATGATGCGGTCGATATCGTCCTGCGCCTGCCTGCGGACCAGCGCACCATTTCCGCGCTGGACCAGCTGCGTATCCAGACGGCGGAAGGCTCGGTCCCGATCTCGAACTTCGTGACCCGCATTGCCGCCCCGACCACGGGCACGCTGACCCGGCTGGACGGGTCGCGGACGGTGACCGTGCAGGCGGGCATCCGCGAGGGCGTGCAGGCCGACCAGATCTATGCCCAGATCACCGCAGCGATGGATGCGGCAGGCCTGGACCAGTACGGCATCCGCTGGAAACTGGCGGGCGAGGACGAAGAACAGGCCGAGGCGATGGCCTTCCTGTCCAAGGCCTTCCTTGCGGCGATCTTCCTGATCTTTGCTGTGCTTCTGGCGCAGTTCAACAACTTCACTTCGGTCTGGCTGGTCCTGTCGGCCGTCATCATGTCGACGATCGGCGTCTTCCTGGGCCTGATGATCATGGGCCAGCCCTTCAGCGTGGTGATGACCGGGATCGGGGTCATCGCGCTGGCGGGCGTGGTGGTGAACAACAACATCGTGCTGATCGACACTTACGACACGCTTCGCCGCGAGGGTCGCCCGAAAATCGAGGCAATTCTCCAGACCTGCCGCGAACGCGCGCGGCCCGTTGTCCTGACGGCCCTGACCGCGATCCTGGGCGTCTTGCCCATCGCCTTCGGCCTGAACCTGGAGCTTCTGAACCACGAGGTGACCATCGGTGCACCGTCGACGCAATGGTGGATCGCGCTGTCCTCGGCCATCGTCTACGGTTTGGCCTTTGCCACTGTGCTGACGCTGATCGTGATCCCGTCGCTGCTGATGCTGGTGACGCGGGCGGACCATCCGAAGCCCTGGTTCTGGCAGCGCGAGAAGCGGCGGGCCTGGAAGGCTGAACATCGCCCAGCAAAGCTGCGCGGCAAGGCGCAAACGGCCGAGTAGTCAGTACATCGAGGCGCGGTAGTCGGCTTCCAGCCCTTCGTCGATCCGTCGCATCTCGGCTGCGTCCTGCGGCGCGCCGGTGGTCTGGTCGAGGATCATTTTCAGAAGGCTCGGCATCTCCTTGCGGTCCTGTCGTGCCTCGGGGTCCCAGAGGCGCGAGCGGCGGAAGGCCTTGGCGCAGTGGAGGAAGACCTCGGACGCGGTCACGACGATGGCAAGCGTCGGCACGCGGTCGTTCACCGCCATGCGGCGCAATAGGTCAGGGTCGGTCGAGAGCTGCGCCGTTCCGTTGATGCGCAGCGTGTCGTCAAAGCCGGGAACAAGGAACAGCAGGCCCACATTCGGGTTGGCGAGGATATTGGACAACGTGTCCAGCCGGTTGTTCCCCGGTCGGTCGGGAATAGCCAGAGTCCGGTCGTCCAGGACCTGCACGAACCCCGCCGGGTCGCCGCGGGGGCTGACATCGGCCCGGCCCTCGCGATTCTGGGTGCCGATGGTCAGGAAAGGGGAGCGGCGGATGAACTCTTTCGCATGGGGGTCTAGGACGCCCAGCGACTTCTGCGCGGCAAGGGTGTGGGTCGGAGGGTAGAGGCTGCGGAGGGCGGCTTCGTCCACGACGAGGTGTTCAGGCTGGCTGGTCCAGGACGCCATGGCGGCTCACTCCATTTGCAACTGCGAACAGTGATAGCGGCCCGTCTGACAGGGGTCCAGAAATGAAAAGGGGCGGTCAGAACCGCCCCGCTTTCAGTCTTCTGTTGGTGGAGCCAGGGAGGATCGAACTCCCGACCTCTTGAATGCCATTCAAGCGCTCTCCCATCTGAGCTATGACCCCACCGGAGAGAAGCACCGCGCCGTTGCCGCCGCGATGCGGGGTATTTAGGTTAGGCCGCCGGGGGGCGCAAGCGGAAAATCCGCACGCCTGACAGCCTTTTCGCCTTAGACCTCTTCCTCGTCGCCGGGCACGTCGGCCAGGTCGTCAAGCGAGACGTTGTCGTCGGCATCGTCTTCCAGAAGATCGTCGTCCATCTCGGCATCATCTGCGACGCCGCCTTCAAGGAGCGCGTCTTCGGTTTCCAGATCCTCGACCAGAACGTCGTCATCCTTGTCGGGAACGGCCCGCGAAATCACCGAAGCGGCCATCTTGCGACGGACAGATTCGATGTCCACGATCTCGCCCGTGTAGGGGCTGACGATCGGGGATTTGTTCAGGTCGTAGAAGCGCTTGCCGGTCGTCGGGCAGATGCGCTTCGTGCCCCATTCTGCTTTGGGCATGGTCATCCCTTCGGGTGGTGAAAGCCGGGAAAGTTGCCGCTTGCCACAGGTGCGCGCGACTGTCAAAGCCTTTTCATGTGGCGATGGAAGTGGCTATGTTCGCGCAAGGTTTCAAGGGGAATTCATGGCCGTCCTGCCTGGCTCGCCGCCTGTCGAGGTGCATCTGAAGCGGTCCGCCCGGGCCCGCCGGTTTTCGCTGCGGGTGTCGCGGCTGGACGGCAAGGTCACGCTGTCGATGCCCCTGCGGGCGCGAGAGGGCGAGGCGCTGGCCTTCCTGCAGGGTCATGAGGGCTGGCTGCGCGAGACCCTGCAGGCGATGCCCGATGCAGCGCGGAGGCAGGTGGGGTTAGGTGCGCTGGTCCCGGTCGAGGGTCGGGAACTGCGCCTGGTCCCTAGCACTGGGCGTGGGATACGGGTCGAAGAGGACCGACTGCTTGTCCCTGGCGATCCTGCCACAGTCGGCCCCCGGGTCGCGGCCTGGCTGAAGGTCCTGGCGCGCGACCGGCTGGCGCGGGCCTCGACCCACTACGCGGGTCTGGTCGGGCGCAGCTATGCGACGCTTGCGATCCGGGACACGCGGTCGCGCTGGGGGTCCTGCTCGCCCGACGGGCGGCTGATGTATTCCTGGCGGCTGATCATGGCCCCCGCGCCGGTGCTGGACTATGTCGCCGCGCATGAGGTGGCGCATCTGGTAGAACTGAACCACTCGCCGGCCTATTGGCGGGTGGTGACCGGGATCTGCCCGGACTGGAAGGACCACCGGGCCTGGCTGCGGACGCATGGCAACAGCTTGCACCGGGTACGCTTTCAGGATTGACCGTCAGGCCCGCCGGGTGTTCCCCTGCGGCCCATGCTGACCCCTCGCATCCCCGATCCCAACGCTGCGGCCCATGAGCGGCTGTATCGGACCCTGCGCCAGCAGGTGATGCATGGCGAGCTGGACCCCGGCCAGTCGCTGACGTTGCGGGGCCTGGGCAAGCAGTTCGGCGTGTCGATGACCCCGGCACGTGAGGCCGTGCGGCGGCTGGTGGCAGAGGGGGCGCTGACCCTGTCCTCCTCGGGTCGGATATCGACGCCGGAACTGACCCCGGAACGGATCGAGGAGCTGGCTTCGATCCGGGCTCTCTTGGAGCCGGAGATGGCGGCACGGGCCTTGCCGAGGGCCCACTTCGCGCTGATCGAGCGGCTGACGGCGATCAACCTGATGAACGGCGAGGCGGCGGTCAGGGGGGATGCGGTCACCTATGTCCGCACCAACCTGGAGTTCCATCGGACGCTCTACCTGCGGGCCCAGACCCCCGCAATGCTGGCGATGTGTGAGACGGTCTGGCTGCAGCTGGGGCCGACGATGCGGGCGGTCTATGCGAGGGTGAAGCGGAGGGAGCCGCCGCAGCACCACCGGATGATCCTGGCGGCGCTGAAGGCGGGGGATGAGCCGGGGCTGCGGCTGGCGGTGCGGACCGATGTGACGCAAGGGCTGCGGCATCTGGCGGGGTGAGTGTCCACGGTGGACAAACGTGGATGGGACAGGGAAATCAAGGGGTTGGGTGCGGGCGTTAGGGATTTGGTCATATTTGCCCTCACGTCTTTCTTGGAGCATCCCAAGACCGACACCTACCTTGACAAAGCTGGCGTCATCTGGCATTTTTTTTGCGACACGTGACGCGAGGACATGATGCCAATTTCAGCCTTGCTTACCAAAGCCCCCGCCGAGCCCGAAGACTCCGCTGCTCGGGCGTATCGGCTGCTCGGTGGCCGAAAGGTCCTGCGTCGAACCGTCCTTGGTCCGCTTGATGCCCATGACCTGATCCTTGCAGGGCTGCCTTCGGACGCGCTTTTGCAATTGATTGAAGGGACACAGGTGCTGTCGCGGGGTGATGCCCTTGAAAAGGCCATCGGGATGAGTATGCGCACCTTCCAGCGTCGCAAGAAGGATGCCCCGGGTACGCAGCTTTCGCCTGAACAAAGCAGCCGGACCTGGCGCTTTGCGGAAATCCTGGTGCGGGCGATGGACGTGCTGGGATCGAAGCAGGCTGCGGAAACCTGGCTGGAAAGCACGGCCATCGGTTTGGACAACCGGCGTCCTATCGACCTTCTGGCATCAAGCGCCGGAGCCGAGGCGGTAGAGACCTACCTGACCCAACTGGAATACGGGGTCTATGTTTGACACCCCTGCCGCCACCGCTTGGGTCCGGCGAGATCAGGTTCTGGCGTCTGGATCACACGCGGCACGCATCGACCTGGAGTTCCGGCGAAGGCGCGTTTCTGGTCGGCGGCCGGTGGAATTCCAGGGGCGTTCGCGCAGTCTACGCCGCGCTTGACCCTGCGACGGCGATTCTTGAAGTTGCGGTCCACAAAGGGTTCAAGGCGCTGGATACGGTGCCGCATGTGCTGACATCGGCCCGGATTGCGGACCCCGCGCTGATCCGCGTCGTTCAGCCTGAGGATGTGCCGAACCCGAACTGGCTGGTGCCCACACTGCATGGTCCGGGGCAGCAGGCGTTCGGGGATGACCTTCTGTCGGGCGGGGCCTTCGTACTGCTGCCTTCGACCGTCTCGCGCCATAGCTGGAACGTCGTGTTCGATGCGGCCTGGGCCGCAAGCAAGTTCGACGATATGCGTCAGGAACGTTTTGCGCTCGACCCCCGACTTCACTCCCGTTGACGTGCATCCCTGCACAGATGACCCCCGCATTTGCGACTTGGCGCGGGGGCCGCACCGCCCCATCTTCAGCGCAACGTAAATTCAGGAGACATGCCATGTCCATCCGTCCCGTCATCGAGACCCGCCGCGCGCAACCCCATATCGAGGGCGCGGGCGTTCATCTGCACCGCGCCTTCGGGTTTCAGGACCCGACCGAGGCGGACCCGTTCCTGCTGTTTGACGACTTCCGGGGCGATCATCCCCGGGACTACTCGGCAGGCTTTCCCTGGCACCCGCACCGGGGGATCGAGACGATTACCTATGTGCTTGCCGGGACGGTGGAGCACGGCGATTCGCTTGGGAACCGGGGGATTCTGGGGCCGGGGTCGTTGCAGCTTATGACGGCGGGCAGGGGGATCCTGCACCAGGAGATGCCGAAGGGTGACGCGCAGGGCCGGATGCATGGCTTCCAGCTGTGGGGCAACCTGCCGAAGGCGTTGAAGATGACCGCGCCGCGCTATCAGGACATGCCGGCCGAGGCGCTGCCCGAGCGGCATGAGGATGACGGCACCAGCATTCGCGTGGTGATCGGCGACTATCGCGGGGTGAAGAGCCCGGTCGATGGGATCGCGGCGGACCCGCAGTATCTGGACGTTTTTGTCCCGGCGGGGAAGCGGAAGAGCTTCAAGGTCGATACCCGGCGTCGGGCCTTTGCCTATGTGTTCGAGGGGGCGGGAAGCTTCCGCGATGCGGCGCGGCCGGAAGGGGTGCTGCTGGAGAAGGAAGTGCAGGGGCAGGAGGTCAACATCCGTGACCTGTCGGGCAACCGGACGCTGGTGCGGTTCGGGGCAGGCGACGAGGTGACGGTGACCGCGGGACCGGAGGGCGTGCGGTTCCTGCTGATCTCGGGCGCGCCGATCGAGGAGCCGGTGGCCTGGGCTGGCCCCATCGTGATGAACACCGAGGCCGAGCTGCGCCAGGCGTTTACGGAGCTGCGCAACGGGACCTTTATCCGTCCGGCGCATTGAAGAGACCCCCGTCCCGGGCTTGACCCGGGACCTCTACCGACACACGAGGCCCCGGCGCAAGGCCGGGGCGGGGTTGCGGCTGAACGGGTCGCATTGCACAGTGCCCGCGTTTAGTCGCGGGACCGCCGATGTACGTCAAACCCTCTGGCATGCCCTATTACCGCTTCCTGCGGAGCCTGCATGAGGCGTGCCTCTTCGACTGGTATCTGGAAGTGGGCTGCCGGTCGGGGGAAAGCTTTGCCCCGGTCCGGTCGAAGACGGTGGCGGTGGACCCGTTCTTCCAGACCGAGATCAACATCATCGGCAAGAAGCCCGCGCTGCATGTGTTCCAGGCGACGAGCGACGACTTCTTTGCGTCCGGCTTCCTCGCGCGGAATGGCATCCGGCTGGGGTTGGCGTTCCTCGACGGGATGCATCTGGTCGAGTACTTGCTGCGGGATTTCATCAACACCGAGGCGGCGATGGACCCCAGGGGCGTGATCATGCTGCACGACTGCGTACCCTATGGGCCGGGGATGACGACACGGGACCTGACGCGGTTGCCGAAGGGGTCGTGGGCCGGGGATGTCTGGAAGCTGATCCCGATCCTGCAGGCCTGGCGCCCGGACCTGACGCTGACGGTGCTGGATTGCCGGTCGACGGGGATCGTCTGCGTCTCGGGTCTGAACCCGGAGAGCCGGGTGTTGGCCGGGGCCTATGACCGGATCGTTGCGGATTGGGTCGGGGTTGAACTGGCAGACTACGGCACGGAGCGGTTCTTCGGCTCGTTCCAGATGGCCAGCGCGCGGGGCGAGCGGCAGGCGGGGTTCCCGCTGTTCCGCCCGGCCGCCGTGGAAGGCGTGGCGCTGGAGCCGGTTCCGGTGACGCCCTAGTCTTGCGCGCGGAGGGTGCGGGCGGGGCGGGCGTTGAGCGGCCTTAGCGCGAAGAAGAGCCCGGCGAGGAGGGTCGCGAGGATGCCACCCAGGACGATGCCAATGGCCGAGAGGGGCTCGAAGCGGTAGGTCGAGTCCATGACGAAGGTCATGACGGCCCAGCCGGACAAGCCCCCCGCGATGACGGCGACGATGCCCGCTGCGGCGCCCATGAGAGCCGAGCGGAGGGCGAAGCTGGCGAGGATCTTGCCCCGCGTCGCGCCGAGGGTTTTCAGGATCGCGGATTCGTAGATGCGGGCGCGTTCTCCGGCGGCGGCGGCACCGATCAGGACGACGAAGCCGGTGATGAGCGTTCCCGCCGCGGCCCAGGCGGTGGCGGTGGCGATGGCCGAAAGCGCCTCGGCCACGCGGTCCACGGCCTCGCGGATGCGGATGGCGGTGATGTTGGGCTAGGTTTTCGTGACGTCCTTCAGGATCTGGGCCTCAGCCTCGGGCGGGGCGTAGACGGTGGCGATGAAGGTGTGAGGGGCACCGGTGAGGGCGGCGGGGTTGAGGGTCATCACAAATCCCATCCCGGCGTTCGAGAAGTCGACCTCGCGGAACGAGGTGATCGTCGCGGTCAGGTCGCGGCCGAGGATGTTGACGGTCATCCTGTCGCCGAGGGTGAGGCCCATCTCCTCGGCCTCTTCGGTGGCGAAGCTGATCTGGGGGTCGCCGGTGTAGTCTTCGGGCCAGAACTGTCCGGCGGTGATGCGGGTTTTCGGGCCGGGCGTGGCAGCGTAGGTGATGCCGCGGTCGCCGCGGACGACCCAGTGGTCGCCGGCGACTTCGCGGGCGGGCTTGCCGTTGATCTGGGTGATGACGCCGCGCAGCATGGGGGCGGTTTCCATGTCGGTAACGGCAGGGTTGGCGTCCATCATGGCGAGGAACGGGTCGATCTGGTCGGGCTGGATGTCGACGAAGAAGAAGGCGGGGGCGCGGGTGGGCAGGTCGGTGGCGATGGCCTGGCGGAGGTTCCAGTCGATCTGGCCGACGGCGGCGAGGACGGAGAGGCCGAGACCGAGGGAAAGGACGACGGAGGTGGCGTCGGACCTTGGTGCGCCAATGGCGGCGAGGGCGGCGCGGGTCGCGGGGCGGCCCTGGGTGAGGCGGGTGCGGGCGAGGCGTTTGGTGGCCCATCTGAGGCCAGCGGCGGCGAGGGCGAGGATGAGGAGGGCGCCGAGGACGCCTCCGGCTGCGCCGAGGGCAAGCTCCGGGATGCCGGAAAGCCAGGTGGCGCTGCCGATCAGGGTGACAGAGAGGAGGGCGAGGGCGGTGAGGTAGCGTTTCCTCGGCCACGAACGGGTGCCCGAGCCGCCACGGTAGAGCGCTGCAGGGCGGATGCGTTCGGTCCGGGCGAGGGGGAGGAGAGTGAAGATCAGGGCGGAGAGGGTGCCGTAGAAGGCGGCCTCAATGAGCGCCATGGGGGAGAGGCGGATCTCGGCCGGGAAGGGGAGGGAGGCCTCGATCAGCGGGGCGGCCAGCATCGGGGTCAGCGCGCCCAGGGCCAGACCGATGGCGATGCCAAGGGCGGAGAGAATGGCTGTCTGCCAGAGGTAGCTGCGGAAGATCAGGCCGCCTTCGGCCCCGAGGGTCTTCAGGGTGGCGATGGTTTCCACCTTGCCGTCGAGGTAGGAGCGGATCGCGGCGGAGATACCAACCCCACCCACGGCCAGCCCAGCCAGGCCGACGAGGACGAGGAAGCTGCCGATGCGGTCCACGAAGGCCTCGATCCCCGGCGCGGCGTTGCGGCTGTCGGTCCAGCGCATGCCCTTGTCGCGGAAGGTGGTTTCGGACTGCGTCTCCAGTTCCTCCAGGTCTGATCCCGGCGGCAGGAGAAGGCGGTAGCGGGTTTCGTACATGGATCCGGACGCGAGCAGGCCCGAGTTGGCCAACGCGTCTGAGTGGACAACGGTCCGGGGGCCGAGTGTGAAGCCGGTGGAGGCGCTGTCGGGCTCTCGCGTCAGGGCGGCGGTCAGTCGGAATTCTTGCGTGCCGAGGCGGAACGTGTCGCCGATGGCAAGCGAGAGGCGGTCGATCAGAACGGGGTCCATGATCGCACCGGGCAGGCCGTCCTGGGTGGAAAGGGCGTCAGCCACGGGAATTGGCGGGTCGAGGGAGGCGGCCCCGGTCAGCGGCCAGGCGTTGTCGACGGCCTTGATCTGGGTGAGGGCCTGGTCGTCTTCGATGAGGGCCATCGAGCGGAAGTCGTAGACCTCGGAGACACTGGTAGCGATCCGGTCCATGTGGGTCCGTTCGTCGGCGTCGGCAGCCCGGTAGGTGAAGCGCATTTCGGCATCACCCCCCAGGATGACGGACCCCTGGTCGGTCAGGCCCTGCTGGATGCCGGTGCGCAACGTGCCGACCGCCGCGATGGCCGCAACGCCCAGGGCGAGGCAGGCGAGGAAGACGCGGAAGCCCTTGAGGCCGCCACGCAGCTCGCGCCGGGCGATGGTGAGGGAGAGGCTCATTCGGCGGCTTTTGCGAGGGCGTCGGGGGCGAGAAGGCCGTCTGCCAGGCGGATCACGCGGTCGCAGCGGGCGGCGAGTTCGGGCGCGTGGGTGACAAGGACCAGCGTCGCGCCGTGGCGGTCGCGGAGGCCGAAGAGGAGGTCCATGATCGCCTGGCCATTGACGCCGTCGAGGTTCCCCGTCGGTTCGTCCGCCAGAAGGATCGCGGGGCGCGGAACGGCGGCGCGGGCAAGGGCCACGCGCTGCTGCTCACCACCGGACATCTGGCTGGGGTAGTGGTGCATCCGCTTGCCAAGGCCCACGGAGTCGAGTTCCGCCTGCGCCCGGGCGAAGGCATCCGGTGCGCCCGCGAGTTCCAGCGGCAAGGCGACGTTCTCCAAGGCGGTCATCGTCGGAATCAGGTGGAAGCTTTGGAACACAACCCCCATATTCCCCCGACGAAAGCGGGCGAGCGCGTCTTCGTTCATCGCGGTGAGGTCCTGCCCGAGGGCAAGCACCTTGCCGCCGGTGGCACGCTCCAACCCGCCCATGAGCATGAGGAGCGACGACTTGCCCGACCCCGATGGCCCGATCAGCCCAACCGTTTCGCCCTTGTGGACCGAAAGCGTGATGCCCTTCAGGATCTCGACCGGCCCGGCATTGCCGGCAAGGGTCAGCCGCGCATCGGTCAGCGCGAGGATGGCGTCGGTCATTGAGAAGGTCCTTCGGGTGGGTCGTTCTGTCGGATATGGCGCGGTTCGCCGAATGCGCAATGCTGCAGTTGCAGTCTTGGCACTGTCAACTTTCGCCATGGCCGAGCCGGTCACGATCGTGGCATTGGGCGACAGCCTGACGGCAGGTTATGGGCTGGCGGATCAAAGCCAGGGGTTCGTGCCGGTGCTGGAGGGCTGGCTGAAGGCCAAGGGGCACGACGTGGTGGTGCAGAACGCGGGCGTGTCGGGGGACACGACGGCGGGGGGCCTGGCGCGGATCGGCTGGGCGCTGGGGCCGGAGGCGGACGCTTTGATCGTGACGCTGGGGGGGAACGACCTTTTGCGGGGGATCGACCCGGCGGAGTCAAAAAAGAACCTGGACGGCATCCTGAAAGAGGCGGCGGCGCGGAAACTGCCAGTGCTTCTGGTGTCGATGAAGGCTCCCGGCAATTTTGGGCCGGAATACAAGCTGGCGTTCGACGGGATGTATGGGGAGCTGGCGGCGACCTACGGGACGGTTTTGGCCGATGACTTCTTTGGGGGCCTCAGGGCGGCAGGAGCGGACCCGACCGATCCGGCGTCACTTGCGAAGTTCATGCAGGCGGACGGGCTGCACCCGAACCCCGAGGGCGTCAAGCTGATCGTCGAGGGGCTGGGGCCGAAGGTCGAGGAGCTCTTGGCGAAACTGGGCGGCTGACCTGCCGGGGCGTACAAATTTTCTGCGAAAATTTGCGGTGCGCGGGGGTTGAATGCGGCAAGGTGGCGGTCTTCTATGCGGCGTTTACCGGATTGACCGCCAGTTGGGGACCCTGCCATGCCGCTTTCGCTGACCGCTGCCGAAATCCTGCCGGATGATCCTGGTGCCTTTCTGGTGGGCCGCGTCTGGAGCGAAGCTGCGGGCGGGCCCTGTGTCGTGTTGTGCCGGGAAGGCGCGCTGTTCGACCTGACGGGTCTTGCGCCCACCCTGTCGGGCCTTCTGGAGCGCGAGGACCTGGTGGCCGAGCTGGCCGGGACGTTTCCCCGACTGGGGGCGCTGGACGATTTCCTGGACCTGGGCGATGGCACGGGGCGCGCAGGGCGGTTGCTTGCGCCCTGTGACCTGCAGGCGATCAAGGCGGCGGGGGTGACCTTTGCGGGCTCGATGATCGAGCGGGTGATCGAGGAGCGGGCCAAGGGTGATCCGGCCCGTGCCGAGGCGATCAGGGCCGAACTGGCGGGGATGCTGGGGGGGAGCCTGCGGGGAGTGCAGCCGGGGTCCGAGGCGGCGGCGGCGGTGAAAGCCAGGCTGCAGGCGGCGGGGATGTGGTCGCAGTATCTGGAGGTTGGCATCGGCCCGGACGCCGAGGTCTTCACCAAGGCCCCGCCGATGGCCGCGGTGGGCTGCGGCTCGGGGATCGGGGTGCACCGAGCAAGCGCCTGGAACAACCCGGAGCCCGAGGTGGTGCTGGCGGTGAACTCCAGGGGGCGCATCTGCGGGGCGAGCCTCGGGAATGACGTGAACCTGCGCGATGTCGAGGGGCGGTCGGCACTGCTGCTGGGGAAGGCCAAGGACAACAACGCCTCGGCAGCGGTGGGGCCGTTCATCCGGCTGTTCGACGGGAATTTCACGCTGGAGACGGTGGAAGGCCTGCGGGTGGGGCTGGAGATCGCGGGGGAGGACGGGTTCCTGTTGACGGATCATTCCGACATGGGCCAGATCTCGCGCCCGCCGGCCAGCATCGTCGCGCAGACGCTGAACGGAAGCCACCAGTATCCCGACGGGTTCGTCCTGTATCTGGGCACGATGTTTGCGCCGACGAAGGACCGAGATGCGCCGGGGCAGGGGTTCACTCACCACGCGGGCGACCGGGTGACGATTTCGTCGGGCCCGCTGGGGCGGCTGGTGAACGTGGTGCAGCCCTGCGACGCGCTGCCGCCCTGGACCTTCGGGACGCGCGCGCTGATGGAAAACCTGGCGCGGCGGGGACTGCTGGCAACGGGATGACGGTCGTGTCAGGAATGACATCGGACATGGCGTGGGAGTTCTGGATCGACCGGGGGGGCACCTTCACCGATGTGGTGGGGCGGGCGCCGGACGGGCGGCTGGTGACGGCGAAGCTGTTGTCCGAGAACCCCGAGCGCTATCCCGATGCGGCCGTCCAGGGCATTCGGGATTGCCTTGGGCTGTCAGCCGGCGAGCCGATCCCGGACGGGGCCATCGCGGCGGTGAAGATGGGGACGACCGTAGCCACCAATGCGCTGCTGGAGCGGAAGGGCGAACGGGTCGCGCTGATTATCACCGAGGGGTTCGGGGACCTGTTGCGCATCGGAACGCAAGCCCGGCCCGCGCTGTTCGAGCTGGATGTCCGGCGGCCCGATCTGCTTTATGAACGGGTGTTCGAAATCTCAGGCCGGATGGATGCCGAAGGGGTCGAAGTGCGGCCCCTTGACCTCGGTTCTGTCGCGGATGCGCTGGATCTTGCCCGTGCGGAGGGCATCCGGGCTGTCGCCGTCGCGCTGATGCATGGCCATGTAAACCCGGCGCATGAGTTGCAGGTGGGCGAACTGGCCCGGGCTGCGGGGTTCACGCAGATTTCCCTGTCGCATCAAGTCTCTCGCCTGGCGAAGTTGGTGGCGCGGGGCGATACGACGGTGGTCGATGCCTACCTGTCGCCGATCCTGCGGCGCTATGTGGCGCAGGTGGAAGGCGCGCTGGATATGGGGCGGGCGACGGGGCGGCTTCTGTTCATGCAGTCGAACGGGGGGCTGACCGAGGCGGGGCGATTCCAGGGCAAGGACGCGATCCTTTCGGGCCCGGCGGGTGGCAT
>OFDC01000340.1_pt1 | contig 38740 bp, 42 predicted proteins | sample 1520941 | NCBI WGS metagenome assembly OFDC01 (sample SAMEA94258168, study PRJEB24077) | hot springs metagenome | biome: Aquatic biome; feature: Water | place: India | collected 2012-12-06 | depth 5 m | reverse complement strand
GGGTGCATTTCTTTTGGTTACTTTATCTTTGTGCAAGCAAAGAAAAGTAACTCGCTGAGAAAGCGAAAAGCAAACTGACAAACAACTACGCGCGGGCATACATGCCCACCCTACCAATGCGACTTAGATTAACCTGACGACTAGCCTATACCGCAACTCTTCGTTAGTTGTGGTTAGTTTCCAGGGAGCAAGCGCCAGTAAGTAACGTGCTCACAGGGGATAAAAACACCTCAAAGGATAACTAATGATTAACCGCATACAATGACCTTCTGCTCCAAAGCCAGATCAAGCCGACGACACTCAACAGCAAAAATGCCCAGTTCCCCCACCAAACATAAGGCGTTGTCCCTTGGTAACTCTGCGCCTGCCCGGTCAAAATCACAGCCTCATCATGCGGTGCATGCTGGAGCACCTGGCCATTTTTATCGATGATGGCAGTGGCTCCCGTATTGGTGCTACGTAACACCATGCGCCCTGTTTCAACCGCACGTACCTGACTGAACTGCATATGCTGGTCGGCCGCAAATGATTGCCCGTACCAAGCATCGTTACTGATATTCACCAGCAACTCTGCCTGAGGAAGTTGCTCGGCAATCTCTTCGCCAAATACATCTTCATAGCAAATATTCACGCCCACTTTTTGTCCGGCGATCAGCAGTGGTTGTTTGGAGGTTCCGCGTGACAAATCGCTTAGCGGCATATGCAGCCAATCGCGGTAAATCCAACCGAAGACGCTTTTAAGCGGAATATATTCCCCAAACGGGACCAGGTGACTTTTAGAATAGGACTGTGTCGCAGCAGTGCCCAAGCTGATCGCACTATTAAAATATTCGCCCTGCTTTGATTCGACCACCCCCACCAACAGATCACCACGCTGATTCTGGGCATGCTGCTTCAAGGCATTCAGGTAAGACGGATCCAGCTGCTCGACTAAGACTGGCAAAGCCGTTTCCGGCAGCACAATCAATTGCGCCTGCGCTTGACGCACCATTTCCAGATATTGTTTTAAGGTCTGTTCGGCATGCTCAGGGGACCATTTCATGCTCTGGCTGATATTCCCTTGTAATAAGGCGGCACTAAAGGGCTGGCCGACAGGGTTTGTCCAGGGCAAAACAGTCAGTGCACTGCCTGCGACCAGCAGAATTATCATGATCACCACTGCCCTCGTACGCTGGATAGTGCTAGCAATCATGACCAGGCAGGCTGCACCCAAAACAACTAAAGCCGAGACGCCGTAGACGCCAACAACGGGTAGAAAACCCGTCAGCGGACTATCTGGTGCCTGGCTGTAGCCAAGCGTCAGCCAGGGGAATCCGGTAAAAATCCAGCTGCGCACCCAGTCGGACAAGGCCCACAAAATGGGGGCCGCCCACAGCAAATGACCCATTTTTTTTGCCAGGTAACCCGCCACCGCCGGGAACAATGCCATAAAAGCACACAGGCAAAAAGTAGAGAAGCCAGCAAACCACCATGGCATGCCGCCAAACGTATGCAGGCTGATATAAATCCAGTAGATGCCAAACATATAAAACCCCAGGCCAAACGCCAGACCCAGCTTGAACACTTGTGCGGGCGTTTTTGCCTGATGCCATAACCAGAGCTGGCCAGCCATGGTCAGCCATGGCAACCAGAATAAGCCAAAGGGTGCAAAGCCAAACACGGTGAGTACGCCTAACAATGCGGCCAGTATCGCCCGCTGCCACACAGTCGCCTGATTCAACCAATCAAAACTCAAGTGTCACCTTTCACAGAGCCTTTGACAGGCTGAATATCGGCAATCCCTAACCAGGCAGAGAAATCTGCCGATTGCATGACTTGCCACTCCACCATCCTGGCGATAGCAATCGGGTCATCGGAATCAATTTTTTGGGTGGGTCGTGCTGGGTGGCACATAAGTACCGGGGGCAAACCTGCTTCAGGTGCCGGTGCAAATGCCAGTTGCTTGAGTTGTTTTACCCAGCTCATCCAGTGCGCCTGGTAAGCGGCGGCATCCCCTTCAAAATCGTATACACCGAGCAATAATGGTGAGAAACGAAATCCAGCGGCATTGGCCAATTGTTTCAACTTTTCTGCGCCCAGCCAATGGATGATGCGAGCTTTAAGGCCGCTGCCGGGGGGCGGACTGGAAATACGCAGCCATGGTCGCTCTGTGAATGGTAAATGTCCGTAGCGCTGTTGCAATATATTGACCAGCGCTTCGCGAATGACGGGTAACTGATGTACATGTAAATGGCCATCTACATAATCAGGAGGCGTCTGCATCGCCAGTTCAAACGCGTCTAATTGCTGCTGAATATTGTCGACAACGGCTTGCCTGTTTAGTACGCCAGACAGGCTGCGCAAGACGAGTAGAGAATGTGGATACCGGATGGTGTGCGAAAACTGCGTGAAATCCAGATGCACTCCAATATCAGCATGGTGTCGGATGCCGGACGTTAAGGCTCTTGCACTACCAGACCAATCCGGGCTTAAGGTCATGCAGGAAGCGGCAGTCACTACACCCCGTTCTATGAGTGCCAGAATCGCGGCATCAATCGCAGGCGACTGTGCGTAGTCATCGGCACAGATAATCAGCTTAGCCATGCCATCCTTCACGTATATTGAAAAGCCCAGAAACGGCTAAGTAGCCAGGTGCTGACTGCAATGATGACCATCACCACGCCTAACACGAACCAGAATGGTAACGGAGTATAGGTCAGTGCCAGCCATAGTAAACCCTGATTACCGAGAAAACCGAGCAATGCGACCGCCAGGAACTTGAAAAAAGCTGTCATGTGGCTGGCTTGTGTGCCGCGAAATGACCAACGGCGGTGACCGATATAACTGACTGGGAAAGCACATAAAAACCCTATCCAGTTTGCACCCGCTGGCTGCCAGCCACCCGCGTGCGCAAGCAATGCCACCACATAATGTACAGCGGCAGCCAGCGCACCTACACTCACAAATCCTAATACAGAAGCACGCATGTCATTCATCAGGGATGATCAGTTGAAGAGCTTGTCGCTGGCTGAACCACTTCTGCAACGATATAGGGTGGGCGTCCCTTGACTTCGTCATAGACACGAGCCAGGTATTCGCCCAGGATGCCAATAAACAATAACTGCACGCCGGCAAAGAACATCATGCTGGCTACCACTGTGGGCCAGCCTGGAATGGACTCATGAAAGAACAAAGTGTCAATAATCACCACTGCGCCATAAGCAAACGCAATCAACGCCAGGATGGCGCCTGTTAAACTGGCCAGTCGCAAGGGTAAAACCGAAAATCCGGTAATGCCAGTCCATGCCAAGCCAATCAATTTGAGTTTCGAATAGGCACTTTCACCGTGCAGGCGCGGCAAAGGCGTATAGGGAATGCCAATCGATTTATAGCCTACCCAGGCATATATCCCTTTCATAAAACGATTGCGCTCTGGCAAGGCACACAGGGCATCCACCACTTTGCGGTTCATGAGGCGAAAATCACCGGCATCACGCGGAATTTCAATATGATTGCTGGTGCTCATCATGCGGTAAAACAGGCGTGAGCCCCATAATTTGAAAGAAGACTCCTGCTCACGATCCTGACGCACGGCATAGACCATATCATAGCCCTCGCGCCACTTTTCCAGCATGGTCAGCATGAGTTCAGAGGCATGTTGACCGTCGGCATCCATACAGATTACCAGGTCTCCCTTGGCGTAACTCAGGCCGGCACTGATGGCGTTCTCCTTGCCAAAGTTACGTGAAAACCTAACCAGAGTCACCTGACAAGTCTCAACCAGTGATTGCACGACTTGTGCGGTCTGGTCACGGCTGCCATCATCAACCACCACAATATCCCAGTAGGGAGACATCTGCCGCAAAACGCCACGGATATTTTGCAAGGTGCGAGCAATATTTTTTTCTTCATTATAGGCAGGCACCATGACCGTGATGTGCGGCTGGGCAGTTTGGCGATGGGCTTCGATCTCTGTACTCGTCATGGCGTCATGTAGAAGGTTCACTGCGGTTATTGTAGCGGATTGCTATTAGTTTTTGGCGGGTGTTGCCTGGCGATCAGCACCTTGTAATGCGCGGCGGTCCTTGACCACCGCCAGCCACATGCCTTGACGTTGCACGCCACCCACCAGTTTGCCTTTCATGACTTCATGACAATGCATATTCGTCGTAGACAAGAAGAAATCAGCTTCTTCCCAGCGGCGTGTCACACTGAAACGCCCATCGAGATAGGGTTCGATTTGTGGGGTATCGACACAGGCAGCGACCCAGTATGGCTGCTGACGCTCTGGCAGTTTCATTTCAGTGAGTTGATCTGCCGCGGCACGTAAAGCACTTGACCAGTAATCGCCTTCCCATTTGAACTGGGCCTGCACCTGGTCACCAGCAAGGCGGTTTAGCCTGACGTACTGGTAAGGGTGGAGTTGGACGATATCCAGCAAGTTGACTAACATCAGGCCTATCATGACGCCAGCCCAGATGGCTTGGCAAATGGCTCGCCCAGCTACATGGCTGCTGGCCAACGCGCGCCAGACCGCCACAATCGCCCAGGCAGAAATAATGGCCAGTAACGGCAGCAAAAAGGTGAAGTGGCGCACACCGTTATACAGCGCAGGCCTGTCATCCATGACGAAGACTAGCGGAAACAGGATACCAACTAACAAAGTTGCCATGACCATACGTGCGGACCGTTCAGCCAAACACAATGCATCACGGCAAAACAGCCACAATAATGGCAGCCCCAATAACCCGAGCAAAGCAGCTTCGGGCAATTTGACCGCCAGGTACTGAAACAGGTAACTGCGCGGCACTTCGCTAATGTTATAGACCACACCGTTGGCAATGGTCTGCATATTAAAATCAAAATGTGAGAAAGATTTGGCAGCTTCGAGTAAATTGTCCGCCTCAATCACACTCCATGGCCAGCACATGGCCATAAACACAAATGCCAACACTGCAGCGGGTAACAAAACCACCGTCATGCGCAGCAAACGTGAGAAGACAGGTGTACGCTCAAACCGGTGGTCAAGCAAGACGCGCCCTATCACTAGCAAAATAAGATAAATAACAGCAAATGCGCCGCCTACTCGCAATCCTAACGCGCCACCGATGGCAATGCCTAGCAATACAATCGCCTTGCCACTGACATTCTCCATATCGCGCACCACCAGCGCCGCGGCATACAGCGCCCACAGCATGCAAGTCGCGAAGGGCACATCTTTGGTATGGGTAAACATGGTGCCCGACCAGGAGACGGTGAGGAACAACATGATCATCGCCAGCAATGACAGGCGCGTACCGCCAAGCAAGCGTGCAAACCTTGATACGCCGTAAAATCCCAGTAGACCAAACAGGGCAGAGAGTAAGTGCCGGATATCCCAGATCATGATGGGAATATAGGGATCTATTGCTGCTGCAATAATGTCGAACAAGCCACCGTACAAATAAAGATTACGGTAGTGAAAAGCATCCTGGTCCTTGAACCCGGACTGGTACCAGTCGAGCAGCATCTGGCCATAAGTATGCTGCACATACTCGTCATTACTGATGCCATGCTGACGGAAAGTGAGACCTACCCAGATAAACAGGCCCAGCCAGAAAAACCGTATCAACCAGCGATACATGTCAGCCGAACAGCATGGGGTAGAAGTGAGTTTCATGGGCTATTAAATCGTGAAGAATCAACACGCGCAAGCGTATCACGACACCCTGGCCGAAGATAGAGCGTGAACCCTGTCACGCTCAAATAAAATCCCTAATCGATATTGGGCAATACCAACAAGATTAATTACCGGGATCGGTATGCACGGAAAAACGATAGCCCGAGCCACGTACAGTTTGAATCATCTCCTGGTGATTAGAGGCAACCAAGGCGTTACGCAAGCGACGGATATGCACATCCACGGTACGGTCTTCCACAAACACGCGGTCACCCCATACTTTATCCAGGAGTTGCGTACGGCTGTGCACACGTTCAGGATTGGTCATGAAGAAATGCAGCAATTTAAACTCGGTTGGGCCCAGTGGAATATGCACATTGTGGCCCGTCACGCGGTGTGTGGTCGGATCCAGGTGCAAACCGGCGATTTCAATCGGATCATCGGTCATTTGCGGCGCCCGTCTGCGCAATACTGCCTTGATACGGGCATTGAGTTCACGCGGGCTGAATGGCTTGGTCACATAATCATCGGCGCCCACTTCCAGGCCACGCACCTTGTCAAACTCATCACCACGGGCGGTCAGCATGATAATCGGCACTTCTTTGGTCAGGCTGTCAGACTTAAGGCGGCGGGCAAATTCGATCCCGCTCATGCCAGGCAACATCCAGTCGAGCAAAATCAGGTCTGGCATAGTTTCACGCAACAGCATTTGTGCATGTTCAACGCTGGTGGCGCGGATGGCATGATGCCCCGCTTGTTTGATATTCAACGCCAGCAATTCCTGGATCGCCGGTTCGTCTTCTACCACCAAAATATTCGCTGCAGCCATGACACTCCCTTCAAGCAATCATTGAGATCAAAGTATTGATTTAATGCTCGCCAGTTTATGAATGAATTATGACAGTTTAATGACAAACTCACATAATTTTAAATTTGCTTTTATTGCCTTTTGAAGCAATTTGTAACAAGATGTTACGGCAAAAAATAAAAGGGTTTTGATCTTGATTAATCTTTCCAAAGAACACATCACGGCTGGCAATCATTTCAATCGCTGGCTGGTGCCACCGGCTGCGCTGGCCGTCCATCTCTCCATCGGCATGGCCTATGGATTCAGCGTATTCTGGAAGCCACTAGGCAATGCACTCACTGGGCCGGATGGCAAGCCTGTCTCCGCATGTGCTGCAGGGGCAACCACTTTCGGTGACAAACTGGCAGGCACGGCAAAAGCCCTGTTTGCCACCGACTGTAACTGGACCCAGTTTGACCTGGGCTGGATGTATACGCTGTTCTTTGTCTTGCTGGGTTGCTCGGCTGCCCTCTGGGGTGGCTGGCTGGAGCGTGCAGGCCCACGCAAAGCCGGTTTGGTCGCCATGCTTTGTTGGTGTGGGGGCCTGTTACTTTCAGCGCTGGGCGTCCATCAACACCAGCTATGGATGATGTGGCTGGGTAGTGGTGTCATTGGTGGCATAGGCCTCGGACTAGGCTATATTTCGCCCGTCTCTACCCTGATCAAGTGGTTCCCAGACCGTCGCGGCATGGCGACTGGCTTGGCGATTATGGGCTTTGGCGGCGGTGCCATGATAGGCTCGCCACTTGCAACCAAATTGATGAGCATCTTTGCCACACCGTCCGAACCAGGCGTTTGGCAAACCTTTGTTGCCCTCGCCCTGATTTATGCTGTGTTCATGACATTGGGCTCGCTGGGTTACCGCGTACCTGCCGCCAACTGGAAGCCAGCAGGCTGGACGCCGCCTGATGTACAACACAACCGCTTGGTAGCAACGCGGCATGTACATTTGAAAAATGCGCACAAGACACCGCAATTCTGGTTATTGTGGCTGATCTTGTGCATGAATGTGTCCGCTGCCATCGGCATCATCGGCGCGGCTGCCCCCATGTTGCAAGAGACTTTTGGCGGGGTATTGATTGGTCAGCCACAACTGGGCTTTGCCGAAATCAAGGCTGACGAGGCTCTCACAGCGGCTGCGGCGGCAGTCGGTGCCGGCTTTGTCGGCCTAATTTCCCTGTTTAATATTTTTGGCCGTATCGGCTGGGCCACTTCATCTGACAAACTGGGCCGCAGAACCACTTACTTCATCTTTTTTGTGCTAGGGATCATGATGTATGTCTGCGGCACGTATGCTGCAAACCATCATCAGCTGGCCCTGTTCCTGCTGGTATTTTGCGTCATCGCTTCTATGTATGGTGGCGGCTTTGCCACCATCCCGGCATACCTGGCCGACCTCTTCGGTACACAGTTTGTCGGAGCCATCCACGGCCGCCTGCTGACGGCCTGGTCCACCGCAGGTATTCTTGGCCCGGTCATTGTGAATTACCTGCATGATGTCAGACTGGAAGCGAAGGTGCCATATGCAGATATTTATGCACCTATCTTTATGACGTTAGCCGGTCTGCTTGCAGTCGGCTTTGTTGCTAACTTGCTGGTCAAACCTGTTGCAGACAAATACTTTATGACGGATAGCGAGCTGGCTGCAGAACAAAATAGTGGCAAGCCAGCAGCTACAACAGCGACCATCAGCAGCCGAAATGATCCTCAAACACCAGCCATCGTGGTCAAGCTAGCCTGGCTGGCAGTGCTGATTCCCATCACTTACGGCATCTGGATGACCGTACAGAAGGCCTGGTCCTTGTTTGCATAATCCGCAAGCTTGCCGTTTGGGTTAAAATAGCGACTTATGTTTTAACCCTCGGAATGACAAGTGAAAAAAATAGCCCAAAACCTGGACGGTACCGGTAAAAAAATCGGTATCGTTCTTTCCCGTTTTAACGACAACATCGGTGCCGGCTTATTGCAAGCTTGCGAGCAAGAGTTGCTCAAATTAGGTGTCAGTGCTGATGACATTACCCTGGCGACCGTCCCTGGCGCGCTGGAATCACCACTGATCCTGCAACACATGGCCTTATCAGAAGAATTTGATGCGCTGATTGCATTAGGTGCCATCATTCGTGGTGAAACCTACCATTTCGAAGTCGTTTCCAATGAGTCTGCACGAGGGATTTCTGAAGTTCAGCGTGATACCGGCGTGCCCGTTGCCAACGCCATCCTGACGACAGAGAATGACGAACAGGCTGAGGCACGTGTCGCGGTCAAAGGGGCTGAGGCCGCACAAGTTGCCATTGAAATGGCGAATCTGGTGAACGCATTATGAGTCAGGACAACGCATCTGGTTCTTCATCAGCCAAGGGGAAAGGCAGCAAAAACCGCCGTAAATCCCGTGAGCTGGCACTGAAGGCGCTATACCGAAACCGCATGAATGCAGGCGACGTAAAACAGCTGCGCCTCGACAGCCTGGATGATCCCGACTACTTCAAGGCCGATGAAACCTACTTCAAGCAATTACTGACCGGAGTACTAGACCATACTGGGGACATTGATGCCATGATCAGTCAGTTTATTGATCGCCAGCTGGATGAACTCAGTCCGATAGAACATGCCATCTTACGCATATCAGGTTACGAGTTGATGTTTGATGTCAGCATTCCTTACCGGGTTGCCATTAACGAAGGCGTGGAATTAGCCAAGACCTATGGTGGCATTGATGGGCACAAATATATCAATGGCGTACTGGACAAAATTGCGGCCCAGGTCAGGCCGCAAGAGTTTCAACGCTGATTGCCCAACCAGAAGTAGCAAGAAAATAGAAAAGCCCTGCATGCAGGACTTTTCTATTCATATTGTGTAGGCATGCCAGGCGGAATAAAGCAGTAACCATGGCAGTATCCCTTTAATCTCACAGACGGTGAGCCGCACAAGCCGTCAGTTTGCAAGCAATTAAGCGAGTGGCAGGTCGATCAGTTGCAACGCTTGCTGGTCGAGACGTGCGCAAATCGCATGGTCATGCCAGTCGCCAAGCACCATGCGCTCACACGTATGTCCATCGACTTGCAATTGGTGGACCCCCGGCCTGTGCGTATGCCCATGCAACAGAATCTCAGGATAATCATACTTGCGTAGTAAATCGACTACTGCGTCTACGTTCACATCCATGATCTCTAATGTTTGCATGGCTTTGTTTTGCGCACTCTGGCTACGTGCCTGGTCAGCAAAAGCTAACCTGGCTGCCAGTGGCTGCGCGAGAAAAGCCTTCTGCCATTGCAGATCACGCACTTGCACACGGAATTGCTGATAAGCGACATCGTCAGTACAAAGGGCATCGCCATGACTGAGGAGGATGCGTTTGCCTGCATACTCCAGCAAAGTAGGATCATGGAGTAACTGCAAGCCACAGGCTTGTGCGAAAGTCTCGCCGATCAAGAAATCACGGTTGCCATGCATGAAATACAGGCGCACCCCTCGTTCAAACAGCGCACGCAAGGCCTGCACAATTGGCAGGAATTCAGCCCCGTGTTGCACGTCCTCCAGGACATCATCGCCAACCCATACCTCAAAAAAATCCCCCAGGATATAGAGCGCATCTGCGCGAGCAACAGTTGTTTGCAACCAATGCAAAAAAGCCTGCGTTACCGCAGGCCTTTGCGCACTTAAGTGCAGGTCGGAAATGATCCAGGTGGTCATGCCTTAGGCAAGCACAACGGCTTTTTCGATGATCACTGGTTCGACAGGCACATCTTGGTGACCAGCACGGCTGGTGGTGGGCACGGCTTTGATTTTGTCTACAACATCCATCCCTTCAACCACTTTACCAAACACACAATAACCCCAGCCTTGGGTAGTCGGGGAAGTGAAGTTAAGGAAGTCATTGTCTTTGACGTTGATAAAGAATTGAGCCGACGCAGAATCCGGCACCATGGTACGCGCCATGGCGATGGTGTACTTATCGTTGCTCAGGCCGTTATCGGCTTCATTCTTGATAGTGGCATCGGTGGCCTTTTGTTTCATGTTGGTGTCAAAACCGCCACCTTGAATCATGAAATCGTTGATGACGCGGTGAAAAATCACGCCATCATAAAAACCTTTTTCAACATAGCTCAAAAAATTGGCCACCGTAATAGGCGCCTTTTCTGCATTGAGTTCAATCGTAATATCGCCAAAATTGGTAGTCAGTTTTACCAAAATATTCTCCGTTGTATTGAGGGGTGGAATAATTATTTTCCGTTGATGATGCTGGCGCGTTTAATCACGACCGTGCGAATCGGCACATCGGAAAAACCGCGCTGGTTGCCGGTAGGCAGGTTGCTGATTTTAAATACGACGTCCATGCCAGAAATCACCTTGCCAAAGACGCAGTAACCAATTCGATCCGGCTCAGGGCTGGTGTAATCCAGGAACTGGTTGTCCGCCACATTGACAAAAAACTGCGCCGTGGCTGAATTGGGATCTGGCGTTCTTGCCATGGCAATCGTTCCCGTCGCATTCAACAAGCCATTATTGGACTCATTAACCACTGGCGCACGGGTTGGCTTTTCATTGAGTTCGCGGTCAAAGCCACCGCCCTGGATCATGAAACGGCCGATCACACGATGAAAAATCGTATTGGTGTAAAAACCATCTTTCACATACTGCAAAAAGTTTTCTACGGTTTTAGGCGCCTTGTCGGCATACACCTCCACCGTAAAATTACCCTGATTGGTTTCAAACAACACTTGTGTCGCTGCATTCGCCATACCTACCGCGGTTAACATGCAACACCCTACGATCCAAGACAACATGCGCATTAAGCTGATCCTTCATACAAAATTTTCCATTGCCCGTTTTCCTGCACCCAGTATTGCCTTTTTTTCATGACATTACGTAAGGCTGCGCTTGAAAACTCCTGCTCAAAATCTACGACCACCATATTTCTCGTTGAGTTCGGATAAGTGAACATGCTGACTTCAGACAGATTGACTGCGACTTTGGGTTTGGCCGCCTGAATCTGGCGCTTATAGCTGGCCCATTTGGACAAGTCGCCCCCTGAGTAAAAGAAGTCACTGGTGTAGTGAGACAGATAAGCATCGGTATTCTGCGACACCCAATCTTTACGCCAATGCTCTATGGCAGCCCTCAAATCAGCTTTAGCACGGTCTTGCTGACGTAATGATTGCGGGTTGACCCATTGAAAATTGACGCCTATCACTACCGGGGTATTGCCAGCCTGCAAGATATCCTGCAAAGCTCTCATATCCGGATTGGAGAGCACGACGCAGCCATCGCTGGCACGGGGAGGACGGCTATAGGTATCTCTTGGCGTTCCGTGTATCCAGATGCCTGAACCAGTCTTGCGTTCGTAGCTGTCAATTTCATTGGGATAATTCAACGGATATGCTGCATCGCCATACAAATCCGGCAATGGGCGGTTAAGTTTGCGCGAGGCGAAATAGACACCTATTGGTGTGCGTTTATCGCCCTGGTCTTTTTTGCCGATACCGTTTTTACCAATGGTGACGTAGTAATCAGCAACATACTTCAGTACATCCCCCTCAGCCTTTTCGTAGACGTAAAGGCGCGAACGGGCAGTATCCACAAACAATACGTGGCTTTGCTTCTCAGACAGCTCAACCAACATATTTGGCTGCGTCAAGCCCCGGTTACGATCAAAATAATTGCGGATGCGGATTTCGGCTTCTTCTTTGAAATCCTGGATACGGTTGACATCGGCGACATTGGCGTCGCCAAAGTTATTGAGTATCCTGGCCTTGGCAGAGAGCAAGTCACCATGAATCAGGTGTGCAAGGGCAAAGTTAGGAGAGATCGCCAGTAACTGGTCCACGTAGTCCAGGGCCTGTTGCAAACGGCCTTCTTTAATAGACTGCAAGGTTTGCACCAACATGCGTTCAACCGGGCTGGTATTCTTGTTCTGAATGAACAAACGCGCAGTCAACGCCTCATGGTTAACCGCGGTTGCATTCCAAGGCAATAGCGCAGCACTGACAAACGCAATATAACAGTACTTTCTCAAACTACTCATACCGATATTATACATTTGTTTAAACCAAATCTTGCACGCTTAAACGACCAAAATCCCTGTTTAAATAGCGATTTAACTAGCTTCACCCCACTTAGCTGAGGACTAGAATTTCCCGACGCGTTCTTGCTGGATCACCCAGCGACTTCCCTCTTTCACCATATTCAATGTTTTGTTCGAATTCGCGTCCAGACCAGTCGCCTTGTAAACCTGGCGGAAAGTGACCTTGGCTGCCGTATCACTTTCTATTTTCACTGCCAGATTACTGAGCTTGACTGAAATTTTGCTGGGGCGGCTCACGCGATCGCGACGGGTTGATTCCCATTGTTTGCGGGACTCACCACCAGGTGTTTTAAAGTCCCTGGCATAGCTGTCCAGGTAGCGATCCACATTTTGTGCAGACCAGGCATCCGCCCAGGCATTCACTGCATCGAGTATTGCGCGCTCTTGCTGAGCAGCAACCGGCTTCTCTTCCACAGGTTTGGGTTCCACCGTGACAGGTTTTTTAGTCTCTGCAACTACTGGAGGTGGTGTCACCGCCGGTGCTGTTGTCGTAGGCGGTTGAGAAGTCGGAGAGGTATTGGCCTGTGGAGTGACACTTGGCGCTGCAGGCACTGGAGTACCGCCTTGGGTTGGCGCCACGGCAGTCGTACGTGATGCCGTACGCTTTCCGCCAAACAAGTCAGTGATCATGGCCAACTTGTTTTGTGCACGACTGTTAGATGTATCTAGCTTGAGTGCTTTGTCATAAGCCTCAGAAGCCAGGCGTGCGTAAATATCTCCCAGGTTTTCGTGCGCAGTGGCATAACTTGGGTGCGTTTTAATGGCTGATTCCAGTGCCTTCCTGGCTTTGTCGTATTGACCCTGGTCGGCATAAAGCACTGCCAGGTTATTGTATGGCTCCGGCAAATTGGGATATTTCTCAGTCAGCTCTGTAAATGATTTGATTGCGTCATCACGCTTACCCAGCTCTACCAGAATCACGCCACGCATAAACATGGCTTCCGCATTTTTTGGGTTGGCTGCCAGGTATGCGTTCACGCGCTCCAGCGCTGCGGCCTGATTGCCCTGTTCGGAAAGCTGGTTGATTTCACGCAGCTCGACATTTACCTGACCCGCCAACGCATAATGAGAGAAGGTGGCCTGGCTTAACAAGACACCCAAGACCAGCAAATATTTTTTTAATGTTGCATTCATGAGTTTATTACCTGAGCAATCGTTGATTTTTAGCAGTATGTTATACTTGAATTGTACAAGAGACAGGGCGCGTTTAGGTGATTATTACGCGATGATTCAGCATCAAATTTACGTCTTGCGTGGTTACCTGACAACAAATTATCAGACAGTGGCACCCCTCGCCAACAGTGAATACAAGCCCCACAATCTTAATATAAATTAAACACTGCAGTCATTTCGCTAATTTTATCACGCATTCATCCATCTACATTTCGTTAGCATGTTAAAACTATACAACACCCTTTCCCGCAGCAAGCAAGACTTCAAGCCCATCACAGACAAAAAGGTCAGTATGTATGTCTGCGGCATGACGGTATATGACTTCTGTCATTTAGGGCATGCACGCGTGATGGTCGTCTTTGACATGGTCGCGCGCTGGTTCCGCACGAGCGATTATGAAGTGACTTATGTACGCAATATCACCGATATTGACGACAAAATCATCAAACGTGCCAAAGAAAATAACGAAAGCATCCAAAGCCTCACCCAGCGTTTCATTACCGCCATGGATGAAGATTCGGCCAAGCTGGGCATTATTCGCCCGGACATTGAACCACGCGCCACCGAACACGTGCAGGGCATGCTGGACATGATCAGCCAGCTGATTGCCAAGGGCTTTGCCTACCAGGCAGATAACGGTGACGTGTTTTACAAAGTGCGCAGCTTTAATGACTACGGCAAACTCTCAGGCAAAAGCCTGGACGATTTGCGCGCAGGTGAACGCGTCGACGTCGATGGTCACAAACAGGACCCGCTGGACTTTGTACTATGGAAATCCGCCAAACCAGGCGAACCTTATTGGGAGTCGCCGTGGGGCAATGGCCGCCCCGGCTGGCATATTGAATGCTCAGTCATGAGTGCCGAGCATCTGGGGCAGCACTTTGACATTCACGGCGGCGGTCAGGACTTACAGTTCCCGCATCACGAGAACGAAATCGCTCAATCTGAAGCCACCCACGGCTGCACCATGGCTAATTACTGGATGCATAACGGTTTTATCCGTGTAGACGATGAAAAAATGTCCAAATCGCTGGGCAACTTCTTCACCATCCGTGAAGTCTTGGAAAAATATGACCCAGAAGTCGTGCGTTTCTTTATCTTGCGTGCGCATTACCGCAGCCCGCTCAATTATTCCGATAAGCACCTGGATGATGCCAAGGCTTCATTAACGCGCTTGTATACGGCATTACGCGGCATAGAAATCGCAGATGAAACAATTGACTGGCGTTTACCACAAGCAGCCAAATTCAAAGCAGCCATGGATGATGACTTCAACACGCCAGAAGCCATTGCGGTGCTGTTTGAACTGGCTAACGACTTGAACAAGGATAAATCTGCCGCCACGGCCACATTGCTGAAACAATTGGCTGCAATCATCGGCTTGCTGCAACGCGACCCGGAAAGCTTTATGCAAGGTGAAACCGGCAATAGCGATCTGGATATTGAAAGCCTGATCAATGCCCGTATTGCGGCCAAAACTGCCAAGAACTATGCCGAAGCAGACCGCATCCGCAAGGAGCTGGCTGAGGCTGGCATTATTCTGGAAGATACTCCGCAAGGGACGACTTGGCGTCGCGCCTGATTGAATAAACACATTATTCTTTTGAAATATTGAAGGAACACAATGCCCGTTAAACTCTCTGCCCCTTCTGCCGAAACGTTACTGCCCGTCAAAGGCGTACAACTGGGTTTTGCCCAGGCACATATCCGTAAACCCAACCGTAAAGATGTATTGCTCATGACGGTGCCGGAAGGCAGCAGCGTCTCTGGCGTGTTCACCCTGAACCGCTTTTGTGCCGCACCCGTCACCGTCTGCAAAGAGCATTTAAAACTCAACAAAGGCATCCGTGCCTTGCTGGTGAATACCGGTTGTGCCAATGCCGGTACGGGCCAGCAAGGCCTGGACGATGCACGCGCCAGCTGCATCGGTGTGGCACAAGCGTTGAATATCAGCCCTGAGCAGGTGTTACCGTTCTCTACTGGTGTCATTCTGGAAACGCTGCCCATGGACAGGTTGCTGGCTGGCATTGCCCCTGCAGCAGCCAATCTGCAGGAAGACAACTGGCTGAATGCGGCAGAAGCGATTATGACGACAGATATCGTCGCCAAAGGCACTTCGCGCCAGCTCACGATTGATGGCCAAGCAGTCACCATTACCGGTATCAGTAAGGGTTCAGGCATGATTCATCCCAACATGGCGACTATGCTGGGTTATATTGCCACCGACGCAGCCATTAGCCAGACGACGCTCGACAGCATCATCCAGTACGCCGTGAACAAATCCTTTAACTGCATCACCGTGGACGGTGACACCAGTACCAACGACAGCCTGATCCTGATGGCGACTGGTCAGGCAGGCAATGCGGTCATCAATGAGCAGAGTGCCGATTTTGTCACCTTGCGTGATGCACTCACGGACGTCGCCATCGAACTGGCACAAGCCATTGTGCGTGATGGTGAAGGCGCCACCAAATTTATGACCATACAGGTTGAAGCTGGCAAAGATGAAGAGGAATGCCGCAAAGTGGCTTATGCCATCGCGCATTCACCGCTGATTAAAACCGCCTTTTTTGCTTCAGACCCTAACCTGGGCCGCATTCTAGCGGCCATTGGCTATGCAGGGATTGAAGACCTCGACGTCAACACCATGCAGCTTTATTTAGGCGATGTATTGGTGGCTGAAAAGGGTGGTCGTGCTGCGAGCTATGTTGAAGAGCTAGGCGCGGCAGTGATGAAGGAAAGCGATATTTTGGTGCGCGTGGTGCTTAACCGTGGTCGCGCCAATGCGACGGTTTGGACATGCGATTTTTCTTACGATTATGTGAAGATTAATGCGGATTACAGATCGTAGGCAAAGGTGCGTTTAAGTCGCACTTTTTTCGTTTTGCAGGCAAATAACATTCTATAAAGAACCCCTGTCACTCCTCGCCAACAACCCTGCCTCGACCGCGTTTAACGACGCTACGCTGCATCTTGCCAGCCACCCGCCGCTTCCTGGCCGCCAAGGTTGGCCGGGTGGCGTAACGGATGGGCTGCACATGCCTCGCCGCCTCTACAATCGCATGCAGGCGTGCAATTGCATCCCGTTTATTAGCTTCTTGCGTCCGGTATTGCTGCGCCTTGATCACCAACACACCTTCCGCCGTAATTCGCTGGTCCTTGCTATGCAGAAGCCTGCTTTTAACAGCTTCACTGAGACTTGAGGCATGGATATCAAAACGCAGGTGAATCGCCGAAGAAACCTTGTTGACGTTTTGCCCGCCCGTGCCCTGCGCACGAATGGCACTTAACGTATACTCGTGAGCAGGAATCTCCATCATGGCTGGTCACCAGCATTGATCAATGCAAAAAAATCCTCAACTTCTTGCTGAACGCGTGTACGCCTGAAGGGTGGCAGGCTTTGCCAGATACGACGACCATAGGGTTTATCAACCAGGCGCGGGTCACAAATCATCAGCACGCCCACATCCTGTTCGTCACGGATCAGGCGTCCGGCGCCCTGCTTGAGGGTAATCACCGCGTAGGGTAACTGATACTCCATAAAGGCATTTTTGCCTTCTGCATTCATTTTGTCGATACGCGCAGCCAGCACCGGGTCATCGGGTGGCGCAAACGGCAGCTTGTCTATGATCACGCATGACAACGCTTCACCACGCACATCCACGCCCTCCCAGAAGCTTTGCGAACCGACCAGCACCGCATTGCCGTGCGCGCGGAAACGCTCCAACAGTTCGGTACGGTTGCTTTCGCCCTGCATTAGCAAGGGATATTGCAAACCCTGCTCTTCAAAAGCCTGTTTGAGTAGCGCATGCACCTCACGCATGGCTTTGAGCGAGGTGCATAGCAAAAAGGCGCGGCCACGGCTGGCTTTCAACACCGGCAGACTCACCGCAGCCACCGCAGCAGCGTAGGCGCTGCTATTGGGCTCTGGCATGCCGGTTGGAACATACAGCAAAGCTTGCTGACCATAGTCAAACGGGCTTTGCCAGTGCCGGGTCTGCGCGGCCAGCAACCCCATCTGCTCCTGGTAATGGCTGAAATCACTTTTCACGGCCAGCGTGGCAGAGGTAAAAATCCAGGCACGCGGTTGCGCATTGAGCTGTTTACCAAAACCATCGGCCACGCTGAGGGGCGTCGCGTGCAGTTGTACACTTTGGCTGAACACTTCTACCCAACGTACCAGGTTGGCATGATTGCCTTTTAACCAAGCCTCCAGCAAGGCCAGCAACCCTTCTCCGCGCTGCCAGCATTTTTCCAGCAGCGGGTCTCGACCCGCCTGAGTTTCAAGTACGGCTGTGAGTGTTGCCAGAGTTTCCAGCATCCGCTGATAAGTGTCATCAAAATTTTTAAGTGTTTGCGCTTTCTGTGCCGGCATCCGTGAGCCTTCAAACTGAAATACCAGCCTGAAATCGCGGCAGGCCTTTTCCAGCGGCGGCACGGCCTCACTGAGGGCGACGCAGTCCTTGGCCAGGGTCAGGTAAGCCATCTGGCTATCGCGCGCAAGGTCCATGAGTTGCGAGGTGGAGATATCCTCGCCAAAAAATAGCCCCGCCACTTCAGGTAATTGATGCGCCTCATCAAACACCACCGTGTTGGCGCTTGGTAATAATTCAGCCACGCCTTCGTCACGCAGCATGACATCGGCAAAAAACAGGTGATGATTGACCACCACCACGTCTGCCGCCAGGGCCTGCTTGCGAGCCTCCATGACAAAACACTGCTTATAGTACTGACAGTCCTGGCCGACACAGTTATCGCGCGTCGAAGTCACCTGTTGCCACACAGTCGCCTGCTCAGGCACCTCTACCAGTTCAGCCTTGTCGCCGCTTTGGCTGTTTTCAGCAAAACTTTGCAAAATCGGGATATATAGGGCATCCTCGCGCGACTGGAAACGGCCCTCCTGGCTGGCGCGCTGCAAATGATAGTGGCAGATATAATTGGCGCGACCTTTCAGCATGGCGACAGAGACCGGCACTTTGAGCGCCTCACGCACGGCGGGCAAGTCGCGCTGATAGAGCTGGTCTTGCAGCGTTTTGGTCCCCGTTGAAATAATCACTTTACCGCCGGACAACAACGCGGGCACCAGGTAAGCATAGGTTTTGCCCGTACCGGTGCCAGCCTCAGCCACCAGTTGCTGTTGCTGCTCAATCGCTTCGGCGATTGCCTGCGCCATCTCCTGCTGCTGTGGACGGCTACGAAAAGCAGGCATAGCTTGCGCCAAACACCCGTTTTCTGAAAATGCGGAACTGACTTGCTGCTGTAAAGACATGCCTTAATTATCCCACGAGCGCACATAAATCGCAGGCTTTTTCAACAACCAAGCGTGTTCTACGTCGCTCACAATGGTAGCAAAAAGCCCCGAATACTTGCATATGCCATTAAAGTATGGCAAGGTTTAGCCCGTAGTAATCTGTTTATAACCTCAACCCCGTTCTCCAAGCCTTTGATTGCGATGAATAAATCAGTTATTCGGCTGGCTGCATTAATGGTCAGCATGCTGCTATGCCAATGCAAAAGCGTCGCCGCGCCAGGCGATGAAAAGCGCTGGCAAAACGCCTATAGCTACACACAAGATCAAGCGATGGAGAATCAGTCCGCCATTTCTGGCAGCTGGTCAGAAAAAGTTGAAGAAATCATGATCAGCGCCCTGAGCCTGACCGGCGTAGACTACAAATATGGTGGCCGCAGCCCCGAAACCGGTTTTGACTGTAGTGGGTTTGTCCAATACGTATTCAAGCACGCAGCACAAATTTCCCTACCCCCATCAGCACGCACCATCAGTGAAATGGGGGATGCCGTCAAACGTGAAGACCTGCAACCTGGGGACCTAGTGTTTTTTAACACCTTAAGATCAGCCTTTTCACATGTGGGTATTTATGTTGGCAACAACCAATTTATACACGCGCCCAGGGCAGGAGCGAAAGTTCGTATAGAGAGCATGGATGAACGCTACTGGAGAACGCGCTACAACGGGGCCAAACGCCTCGAAGTGGAAGCGTCACAATAAACGCAGCCTGCCCAATCACTCCCCAGCACCTTTAACTGGCCTGTCACTGTGCCCCAGTGAACGCTCCGGGTCTATCATGTCGCGGATCAATTGCTTCAGTTCCTTAGATTCAGGAAATCGGCCAGCCTCTTTACGCGAAAAAATCACCTTACCATCACAGCGCACTTCAAGTATGCCACCTGTCCCGGGCACCAGATTGACTGACTTTAAATCCCCATCAAATGTCGTCAGTAGCTCTTGCGCCAGCCAGGCCGCCCGCAACAACCAACGGCACTGTGTACAAAATTCAATTTCTACGATAGGCTTTTGCATATTTCTCTCTAAACATTTATTTGCGTGGAAAGTATAGTCAATTTTATAGAAATAGCGGAAAATGAACTTAACAGCGTTCTGTCCACTCTCTGCAAACAGGCTGACATCCATTGATGCAACTTGACTCTTAATACAGTAATATTCTTCGCTTAATTGATCACACAAGGCATTGTATGCGTTCCAAATTAGAAAAGTTCGGCTTGCTGGGTGCAGGCGTATTTGTAGGTATTCTGGTGAGTATCAATATTTCCGCCTGGGCAGACCGGACATCCGTCTCTCAGCTGCCTATTGACGAGCTGCGTGTTTTTGCCGAAGTGTTCGCCAAAGTAAAATCTGACTATGTAGAGCCAGTAGAAGACAAAAAACTCATTAATGAAGCGCTTTCCGGCATGCTGCAAGGCCTGGATCCGCATTCCACCTTTATGGATGCCGATGCTTACAAAGAACTGCAAGCGGGCACTCAAGGCGAATTTGGTGGCCTAGGTATTGAAGTGGCCATGGAAGATGGCCTGGTGAAAGTGGTCACCCCCATTGAAGACAGCCCCGCTTACAAGGCTGGCCTGAAATCAGGCGACCTGATCATGAAGCTGGACGACACCCAGGTACGAGGCCTGACCCTGAACGATGCCGTCAAACGCATGCGCGGCACCCCTGATACCAAAATCACACTGACAGTCTTGCGCAAAGGCGAAGACAAGCCACTGACTTTCACCCTGACACGTGCCGTCATCAAGGCACAGAGTGTGAAAAACAAATGGATTGAACAGGATTATGGCTATGTACGCATCACCCAGTTTCAGGAGCGTACAGGTGAAGACCTGGCCAAAGCGTTGAAAACGCTGGCTGCCGAAAACAAAAAGCCGCTGAAAGGCCTGGTGCTGGATTTGCGTAATAACCCGGGCGGTTTACTGGATGCTGCGGTAGGCGTGTCTGCGGCCTTTTTGCCTAAGGATGATCTGGTGGTTTATACCGAAGGTCGTGTTGTGGATTCAAAAATGCGCTTGAACGCAACACCGATGGACTATGCCCGTCGTGGCAAATCAGATTATCTGAAAGACTTGCCCGAAGAATTTAAATCCGTCCCTATCGTTGTGCTGATCAATGCAGGGTCTGCTTCCGCCTCAGAAATTGTAGCTGGTGCGTTGCAGGATCATAAACGTGCCACCATCATGGGCATCCAGAGCTTTGGTAAAGGGTCCGTGCAAACGATTTTGCCAATGAACAATGGCAGCGCGATCAAATTGACCACCGCCCGTTACTTTACGCCTAATGGCCGTTCAATCCAGGCCAAAGGCATTGTTCCGGACATTACGGTCGATGATGGTTCTGATCCTAGTCTGAGCCTGCATGAAGCCGATTTGAAACGACACTTGTCCAATCCGACCGATGCTAAAGGCAATGTGGATAGCAAAGCGCTAGACGAAGCAAAATCACGCGCAGCCGCAGAGAAGCTCAAGGAAGAGAAACATGCCGAAGCGCGTGGCCCGATTGAGCCAGCAAGCAAGGATGACTTCCAGTTTCAACAGGCAATGAACCAACTTAAAGGCTTGCCAGTTCAGAAAGCACCAGAACCCGCTAAAGTAAGCGCAGCTAAACCGTAAGTAACCCTTTATTGGCCGCCTGATCACAGAAAACAGGCTGCCAACAGAGGTTTTGGACAGGGAGCACGACATGCTGACTTTACCACCACTGACATTAGACAAGGCGATTGCCGTGATGGACATGGGGCTGCGTACTGTATTTAGCCCCGCCGTTGCCAGTCGCCCTTACCCGGCTGCTGAGGTAGCGGATGAAAGTGTGTTGTCCGATAGCGAACGCAAGCATGCCGCAGCACTCATGCGCATCAATCATGTCGGTGAAGTCTGTGCCCAGGCTTTGTATAGTGGCCAGGCACTGGTGTCACGCGACCCCGCCAATGTCGAGGCATTAAAACAGGCATCACGCGAAGAGGTTGACCATCTCGCCTGGTGTGAGCAACGCATCACCGAATTGGGTGGGCGTAAAAGCTTGCTGAACCCTCTCTGGTATGGTGCCAGTTTTGGTTTAGGACTCACTGCCGGGTTGTTGGGCGACAAATGGAACCTGGGCTTTTTGGCAGAAACTGAACACCAGGTTTCGGCACACCTGAATAGCCATTTGCAAGAACTCCCACAGGCCGACAACGCCTCGCGCGCGATTGTCGCCCAAATGAAAACCGACGAAGAACAACATGCCAACACGGCCGAACGGCTCGGTGGTGCTGCTTTGCCGACCCCGGTAAAACTGGCAATGCGACTGGCATCAAAAGTGATGACACGAACTGCCTATCACTTGTAAGATTTGTAGTAACCTAGAGTCAACCATGCAAAAATTTAGTGACAACCTGCTCACGCTTGACAATGCGGACCATGTGAAACGTATTGAGCTATACGACGAGAACGATCAGCCAGCCGGTGTGATTGAGAACAAACCCGGCACCCAGGGATCAATCAAGGTTTACCACCATTTGTTTAAAATGTTTGGTGAAATCAATACTGACGCGGCAGTAGAGGGTCTGGCCTTGTATGCCGAACACACTGAGGATGCAGAAGATCATCCAGGCAAGCACCCAAATATTGATCGCTTACTGAATGTCCTGGATAAAGAGCAGACGCTCTCCATTAAGTTAGTGACAGAGTAATCGGCATCTTATTGAAAAGCCTCCTGATTTCAGGAGGCTTTTTAGTTGATACCCAAAGCCGGGAAAGTTTAGCAGCCTCCAATTACTTTTGTAGTAGCTGCTGCGCAATCGGGGGATGATAAATAAACTCTAGCAAATGCCCTACACTGTCCAGGCAATAAAAGCCACGTGAGCCATCCCGATGGCTTTTGGGCGCCTCGGTAATGCGTACATCATGCGCAACCATATGCGCATACCAATCATTCACTGCTTGTGCGTCGGTCAGCACAAAGCCGATATGATCCAGGCGCTGCATGGGATCAGGCGTATAACTGACCCGGTGCAGGGCAAACACATCACCATGATTGGTCAAATATACATTGTCTGGGTCAGGCTGCCACTCAATCTGCATACCGACCACTCGCGTGTAAAAATCGACAGCCGACTCTAACTCTTTAATAAACAAGGCCACATGCCGGATACCTATCATGCCGTGAGGAATGCTCATGCCAACTCCTCACTTAATCGAAGCTGGGCACTTTGATTTCAAAGTCATGCGTAATCTCGCAGGCTTTTTGCAACATGATGCTGGCCGAACAATATTTCTCGGCAGAGAGTTTCACCGCCCGCTCAACTTGCGCCGCATTGAGCTCCTCACCGGTGACCACAAAATGGACATGAATCTTGGTAAAGACCTTGGGCACGGTATCAGCGCGCTCAGCCTGAATCTGCGCCACACAGTCTATAATCGGCTGACGGGCTTTTTTCAGGATGGTCACCACATCAAAAGAGGTACATGCACCCATGCCGATCAATAGCATTTCCATGGGACGCATGCCGATGTTACGACCGCCATTTTCAGGGGCGCCATCTAGCACGACTGCATGACCAGTTTCCGACTCACCGACAAAACTGACACCATCTACCCATTTCACCTGGACTTGCATTATACGTTTCCAATCATAGACTTAATTCATTAGGGGACTTCTAAAAATTCAACTTCCGTCGCGATTTAGTGTTGCTGACAGAGTGGATCAAACAGGCAATTCGCCAAGCGAATGCTCGCAAATTTTTAATCGCTCTTTGTCTGACTTAGCAATTTGAACTGATAGAAGCACCGATTATTCATATCATTCATTTGGGGGCATGAGGCAACAATGCAAGCTACAAACACCTGCGCCACCATGCCCGCAGAGATGAAAAGAATTATTTTTTACTTCACACCGAGTAGCTCGACATCAAACACCAAGGCAGCATTCGGTGGAATCACGCCACCGGCGCCACGTGCGCCATAGCCCATGTCAGATGGAATAATCAGGGTACGTTTACCACCTACCTTCATGCCCTGAACACCTTCATCCCAGCCCTGAATCACTTGGCCGCCCCCCAAAAAGAAATTAAATGGCGAATTGCGGTCCAGGCTGCTGTCAAACTTCTGGCCTTTATGGTCTTCTTTATTAGCGTCATATAGCCAGCCAGTGTAGTGCACGGTGACGTTAAAACCAATCTCAGCTTCACGCCCATCACCGACAACGGTGTCAATTTTTTGTAACTCAGTGACATTGGCAGACATTTGTGCAGTTTCCTTAGTTTTTGCAGAATTGGATTGCGCTTGGCAACCTGTGACAGTCATCAACATCAACATGCTGAGACCAATTAGTTTGATTCCAGATTTCAATTTATTTACTCCCAGAAAACACGTCATTTTACGCGCTTTTGATGACAAATTCTCGGGCAATTAGTGCCCTTCGATCAGCTGCTTTAGCAATGTATCCTGTACCGCACGCACCGCTGCTGCGCGGACATGGTTCGCCACCACCACCATCACATAGCGCTTGCCAGCATTATCCTGCACGTAGCCTGCAATACTGCTCACGCCCTCCAGCGAACCGGTTTTGAGATAAGCCATGCCTTTACTTGCGCCATCGGCGAGGCGTTTCTTGGTGGTACCATCCAGCCCCAGTATTGGCATAGACGCCATCAACACCGGCATCACCGGGCGTTGCCAGGCTGTGATGAGCAACTGCGCCAAATGTTCCGCACTAATTCGCTCATTGCGTGACAAGCCTGATCCATTCTCCAGCACCAGCTCAGGAAATTGCAAGCCGCGCTGCCGCAACACCTGCTTGAGGGCGAGCCCCGCTCCCGCCTCATCGGCTGGCGTAAAACCTGCTTCCAGACCAATGGTTAACATTAACTGGCGCGCCATCACATTATTGCTCCACTTATTAATGTCGCGCACGACGCTATCCAATGGCGGAGACGACCAGCTGGTCACCAGCATCGCAGCGTCAGTCGCTGGTGCCAGCACCAGCTGGCCATTAAATTGGCCACCTAGCTGGGCCCACAATTTCTTAAAGCTCAAGAATACGTATTGCGTATCACTGAGCACACTGAGTTCCAGGTAACGCTCGTCACATTGCTCAGGCAGGGTGCCATTGAAAGCAACCGTCACGCCGTCAAGGTAAGGTGTGACTGTGTAATGCAAGTCCCCTCGCCAGTCATTACACGCGCCCTTTCGAGTTTGCATGGTATTAATGACACGGATTTGCGGCAACTCGAATTCCTGGGTGATTTGTACAGCAGGTTTTCCTCCTACCTTGTTGGCCGCAAAGCGGAAGCTGGTATTGCGGCCATTCAGTAACAAGGCACTCGGGTTGGCGTTATAAGCGCGCCAGGGTTCTTCATCCAAGACTGGCCGCTGACTCACTTCAGGCGCATACGCCGATAAATCCAGCATCAGGTCCCCCTTAATTTGACGGATACCTTGTTGTTGCACCAACTGCAGCAAGCGCCAGAAATCAGTGATATTGAATGCAGGATCCCCAAAGCCCTTGATCATTAAATCGCCATCCAGCACCCCTTGGTTCACGGGTCCGTTTCGGTAGATTTCAGTTTTCCAGCGATAGGCGGGGGTCAGCGCTTCGAGTGCAGCATAGGTCGTGACCAATTTCATCACGCTAGCCGGATTCATGGCTTTGGTGGGATTGTGGCTGATTAGAGGTGATCCGCCATCAACAGGCTGCACGATGATCGCCACACTGTCGGCAGGCAATTGTGCTTTGCTCAATGCATCTTGCAAATAATTGGGCAACGCAGCCTGAGCCATAGCTGCCCAGCAGCTGCATATGACGAATAGCCAGCGCATTACCTACTCTCCAACACAGCAGCATGCGTAGCTTGAGCAAGATGCAGCATATCTGCCTCATTCAAACAATAAGGCGGCATCCAGTACACTGTATTGCCGATGGGGCGCAACAGCAAACCATGTTTGAGCGCAGCAGCGTAGCAGTCACGGGCAAAGTGCGGATTACCCGTGGTCACTTCAAACGCAGTAATCATGCCGCGCTGGCGCACATGACTCATGTCAAAGTCATACGACTCAACGGCTGCCATGAGCGTCTTTGCAGTGAGACGATTATTCGCCAGCACATCACTAGACTCAAACAATTGCAATGTAGCTAACGCTGCACTGCACGCCAGTGGGTTGCCGGTATAGCTATGGCTATGCAAAAAGCCTTTGACGGTCTGGTCATGATAAAACGCTTCATACACTTCATCTCTGGTCAACACCACCGATAACGGCAGGTAGCCCCCTGTGATGCCTTTGGACAGGCAGATAAAATCTGCAATATCGCTGACCTTTTCCCCAGCCTGTTCGCAGGCGAACAAGGGACCAGTACGGCCAAAACCGACAGCAATTTCATCGGCAATCAAATGCACCTGATAACGACTACAAATTTCACGCGCCCGCTGCAAATATACCGGGTGATACATAGCCATACCTGCTGCACCTTGCACCAAGGGCTCGATAATAAAAGCGGCCAACGCGGCATGATGCTCGGCCACATAAGCTTCCAGCACCTCCGCACATCGCAAGGCATATGCCTCTTCCGTTTCACCAGGCTCCGCCAGTCGGCTATCCGGGCTTGGCATTTGTGCCGACTGCAAAATTAGTGGTGCATACGTGTCTTTAAAAATGGCGACATCGGTGACGCTCAGTGCGCCCAAGGTTTCACCGTGGTAACTGTTTTGCAAACTGATAAATTGAGTTTTCTGCGGCTGGTCAACATTGCGCCAGTAATGAAAGCTCATCTTGAGTGCGATCTCGGTGGCACTGGCCCCATCTGAGCCGTAGAACGCGTGACCCAATCCAGTCAGCGTAGAAAGTTTTTCCGATAACTTCACCACGGGTTCGTGGGTAAACCCTGCCAGCATCACATGCTCTAACTGATCAAGCTGCGACTTAATGGCCTCTTTGATGACGGGCTGGTTATGACCAAATAAATTGACCCACCAACTACTGACAGCGTCGAGGTAATCCTTGCCGTCGCTATCAAACAACCAGGCACCTTCGCCACGCGCAATCGGCACCAAAGGGTAACGTTCGTGATGTTTCATTTGCGTGCAAGGGTGCCAGACGGCTTGCAGGGAGCGTTGTAATAAATCAGGGTTGCTCAATGGTAATCCACTTCTCTTTGGTGCTTAATCGCTAGCACCAGCACTAAATTTGCGAGCTCATCATATTGATAGCGCGCCAAATAGCCTGTGCTGCCATGCGAAATCACTAATTCTCTTAAACCGTTTGGTAGCTGCCTGCCAACTAAAGGATGCTTTTTTAACAAATCAATACCATCACTTATCACAAACAAAATGTGATTCGCTAACTCGAGATTATCTTGATGAAACATGCTGAGCCTAATCAAATCTTCTCGCGCATCAAGCGCATATTCCACTCGACAGAGTTGCTGGCTCATTTTTTATCTTTTACTGGAATCAAATCGGGCAGAGGCTGACCATTCAGCTTTGCTCGCACATACGCATGCACGTCCTCAGCCGCATATGAAATACCAGTTTCACGATAATGCTGTAAAGATGCCTCAGCCCGTGCCATAAATGCGCGCTCTTGTTCTTCACGTGCGGCTTTTTCTGCAATGGCTTCTACCATAAATGCATGAGCAGTTTTGTCTGTGTTTGACACTAAGTTACTCACACGATCTTTTAAACTATCGGGTAACTTTAAGCTGGTGGTTGCCATGATTTTTTCCTCAAAGTGAAAAAGTGTTACCAAAGTAACACCTCAACCTTTACCTGTCAAATGCTGCTTTGTGCTATAGTGCGCATCTTATTGATTTATATGCATTATCCATGCAAAAAACCCGCAAACATCTCGAACTGCTCGCTCCGGCCAAGAATGCCGATTTCGGTATCGAAGCCATTAACCATGGTGCAGATGCCGTGTATATCGGTGGCCCGGCCTTTGGCGCGCGCGCCAAGGCGCCAAATACCGTGCAGGATATTGCCAGGTTAGTGCAGCATGCGCATCGCTTTCATGCTGAGGTATTTGTCGCCTTAAATACCATTTTTCATGATAACGAACTCGAAGGTGTTCGCCAGTTGGTGCATCAGCTATACGACAGCGGTGTCGACGCGCTGATTGTGCAGGATATGGGCTTGCTAGAACTGGATTTACCACCGATCCAGCTACATGCCAGTACGCAAACCGATATCCGTACCGTAGAAAAAGCAACGTTTCTGGACCAAGTAGGGTTTAGCCAGATGGTGCTGGCGCGCGAACTGGATATTGCCACGGTGAAGAAAATCGCCGATGCCACCACCGCCAGCCTGGAGTACTTTATCCACGGCGCATTGTGCGTGGCCTTTAGCGGCCAGTGCTTTATCAGCCATGCGCATACCGGACGCAGCGCCAACCGGGGCGAATGCTCGCAAGAATGCCGCTTGCCCTACACGTTGGAGGATCAGAAGGGCCGCATTATCGGCAAAGATAAACACTACCTGTCGATGAAAGACAACGACCAGAGCGCCAACTTGCGCGCCCTGATTGCCGCGGGTGTCAGCAGCTTCAAGATTGAAGGCCGCTACAAAGATTTGCCATATGTGAAAAATGCCACTGCGCATTATCGCCAGTTACTCGATGAAATTCTGGAAGAGATGCCGGAATACGCTAAATCCTCAGCCGGCCATGCCACTTACACCTTCGCGCCGCAACCTGAAAAAACCTTTAACCGCAGCGCCACCGATTATTTTGCCAATGGCCGCCAGGCGGATATTGGTGCCTTTGATACGCCGAAGTTTGCCGGGGAAGAATTGGGCAAAGTACGCAAGGTTGGCAAAGATTTTATTGATGTTGCCACCGAGGTTGCGCTGCACAACGGTGACGGCGTGTGCTTTTTTGACGTGCATAAAGAGCTGGTTGGCCTGCGCGTTAACACCGTGCAAAGCCTGGACAAATACACACAACGGTTATTCCCTAATGAAATGCCGGCGGATATCCGCAACAACACGCAACTCTATCGTAACCGCGACCATGCCTTTATGCGCCTGCTGGAAAAAGACTCTGCTTCGCGCAAAATCGCCGTGGATATCGTGCTGTATGAAACGCGTGACGGCTTTGGATTGACGCTCACGGATGAGCAGGGTTTTAGCGCAACTGTGCAATGCGTAGCTGAAAAGCAGGTCGCCAACGACACACAAAAAGCAGAAACGTCGCTCAGGGAAAATCTGGCAAAACTGGGCAATACCGACTTTGTTGCGAAAGAGATCAGCTTAGAGCTCACACAGTTCTGGTTCCTGCCAGCCTCGACGGTAAATCAATTACGCCGCGATGCGATTGAACAGCTGATTGAAGTCAGAACGCTGGGCTATGAGCGTCCGGCATTAAGAAAAGCCGCTGAGCCCCCTGCGCTCTACCCACAAGACAGCCTGAGTTATTTAGCCAACGTCTATAACCAGAAAGCGCGAGATTTTTACCACAAGCATGGCGTCAAACTGATTGCCAGCGCTTATGAAGCGAATGAAGAGCTGGATGAAGTGCCAGTGATGATTACCAAACATTGCTTGCGCTTCAGTCACGGATTGTGCCCCAAAGAAGCCAAAGGTGTGATTGGTGTACAAGGCACAGTGACCGCCGAACCGATGACACTAATCAGCGGCAACGACCGCTACACGCTTAAATTTGACTGCAAACCTTGTGAGATGCATGTGATGGGCAAAGTGCGCAAACATATTCTGCAAATGCCCCCACCACAACCAATTACGTTTTTCGATAAACGTCCGGCCGCTTAAAAGAGTCATATTTATTTTAAAATTACCATAAAAAGGTTCTTTTTATGGTTTAAAATAATTCCATTGAGTCCTTTTTTGTATTCTAACGAATACTTTCAGGAAATTTGGAAATGGAGGCTTGAGTATGCATATCGCAGTCAACGAACTCAAAGGGCGTCTTTCTCGTATTTTGGCTGACGCGCAAGAAGGTCAGTCTTTTGAAATTACCTCTCACAATAAACCGATTGCTCGACTGATAGGCATTCCCAAACATCCGCTACAAGCACTTTCAATGGCGGGTGCAGTTTCATGGAATGGAAAAAAACCTGTTTTTACAACGCCTGTCTCTTTAGGGCCGGGAAAATCAGTGAGCCAGATTGTGCTTGAGGACAGAGGGTGATTCTCTATTGCGACACCTCTGCGCTGGTAAAGCTTTATTTGTATGAAGCTGGAAGTGATCTCATGTTGCAGAAGGCAAACGCAGCAGAAATTATTGCCAGTTGCCGTGTCAGTTGGGCAGAAGCTCATGCAGCTTTTGCGAGACGCTGCCGCGAAACCCCTGTGGACTCAGTCAATATTGGATTGGCGCTCGCGCAATTCAAAACCAAATGGCAAGACCTTGCCATACTAGAGGTCACCCAGCCCTTGGTTGAACTGGCCGGAGAGTATGCGGATACTTTTGCGCTAAGAGGTTATGACAGTGTGCAACTGGCCGCTGCCCGTATTTTGCAAACTTCCGCCCAACAACCTGTGTTGTTTGCCTGTTTTGATGAGCGCTTGAATAAAGCGGCCAAAGTGTTAGGGATGCAATTGCTATGACCGAATACACCTACCTGCTCAAAGTTGCCATCGCTTTGATTGCCATCGTCAACCCCATCGGTTGCCTGCCTATCTTTATCAGCGCCACCAGTGGCTGGAGCAAAACTGAGCGGGCACGTACCGCTCGCACCGTTGCCATCACCGTCATGATAGTCTTATGCGTCTCCGCCTTTATCGGTGACAAAATCCTGGATTTCTTTGGTATCACCATCCCCTCATTTCAGGTCGGTGGAGGAATATTACTGCTGCTCATTTCCATCTCCATGATGCACGGCAAACAAAGCGCCACTCGTCAAACGCCTGAAGAAGCCCAAGATCTAAGCGAACGTGAAGTTATCGCCATTGTGCCACTCAGCATCCCGCTATTGGCAGGGCCAGGAGCGATTTCCAGCATGATCCTCACTGCACAACAGCATCCAGGTTTTTGGGGGCACCTGAGTCTGGTGATCCCGATTGCACTCATTTCATTGTTTATCTGGGGCTTGTTGCAATTGGCGGACGGCATTACCCACTACCTGGGTAAAATCGGTATTAATATTGTGACGCGATTGATGGGCCTGATTCTGGCCGCCATGTCAGTGGAATTTATTGCGCATGGACTGTCGGGCTTGTTTCCACAACTCATCACCGCTGCATAGCCTTAACTCGCTCTAAATTAACCCTCCCCCAATCAATCACTTAGCGGTAAAATAGCGCTTTTAACGAAACCCGTGCATCTTGAATTCCACTGTTTCAAACCCATCAAAATCCTCTCAGCACTGGAAACCTAACGTCACCGTGGCCGCGATTGTTGAGCAGGACGGCAGGTTTTTGCTGGTGGAAGAAACCACAGACCGCGGCAACCGTTTTAACCAGCCTGCCGGGCATCTCGAAGAAGGTGAAACGATTATTGCAGCGGCCATCCGTGAAACGCTGGAAGAAACCGCTTACGATTTCACGCCTGAGGCTTTGGTGGGCATTTACCACTGGCAACATCCGCTTAATGGCATCACCTATTTGCGTTTTGCATTTACCGGCAAATTGGGGACGCATTATCCAGAGCAGGCGTTGGACGATGGCATTATTCGCACTGTATGGAAAACTGAAGCCGAGATTGCTGCCGAAGGGGAGTTGATGCGTAGCCCGCAAGTCTTGCTGTGCGTGCAGGACTACCTCGCAGGTAAACGTTATTCTTTAGACATTTTGAAGCATTTAGGCCAAGCATTATGAGTAAGCCACATGTGATCGTCGGGTTGTCCGGCGGCGTTGATTCATCCGTGACTGCCTTGTTGTTGAAACAACAAGGGTATGAGGTCACCGGTTTGTTTATGAAGAACTGGGAAGACGATGATACGGACGAGTATTGCTCTTCTCGCCAGGACCTGATTGATGCAGTTTCGGCGGCTGACAAGATCGGCATTGACATTGAAACCGTGAATTTTAGCGCTGAGTACAAAGAGCGAGTGTTCGCTAACTTTTTACAGGAGTACCAGGCGGGCCGTACGCCTAATCCAGATATTCTGTGCAACGCCGAGATCAAGTTCAAGGCGTTTCTCGACCACGCCATGGGTATGGGCGCAGACTTAATCGCCACCGGTCACTACGCACAGGTGCGGGAAAACCCGATTCAGCCGGGTAATTATCAATTGCTTAAAGCGGATGATGGCAGCAAAGACCAGAGTTACTTTTTGTCGCGCCTGAACCAGGCGCAATTGTCGAAGACGCTGTTTCCGCTGGGCAAGTATCTTAAGCGCGAAGTCCGGGAGATAGCACGTGAGCATGGCTTGGCGAATGCTGAGAAAAAAGATTCAACCGGCATTTGTTTTATCGGTGAGCGGCCATTCCAGGAATTTTTGCAGCGCTACCTGCCACGCCATCCTGGAGTGATGCGTACGCCCGAAGGTAAGGTTGTTGGCGAACATGAAGGTTTGATGTACTACACCATAGGTCAGCGTCAGGGCTTGAAAATTGGCGGTAGCCGCGAAAGCAATGGCGAGCCATGGTTTGTCGCAGCCAAACATATGGCCGATAACGAACTGATTGTAGTGCAAGGGCATGATCACCCTCTGCTGCAGAGCGACGGCTTAAAAGCTGGTCAGTTACACTGGATCAGCGGCGAACAACCGCGTACCAATTGGGTGTATGCAGCTAAAACGCGTTACCGCCAACCTGACGCACCTTGTGAAGTAGATGCTGTTAACGAGGAAGAAGCCACGATTCGTTTTGGCCAGCATCAGTGGGCAATCACTCCTGGACAAAGCGTGGTGGTGTATGAAAGCAATGTGTGTCTGGGTGGCGGGATTATCACAGGCGCGATTTAGCCATCTAAAAGGCATGGTTATTGCTTATGCTTGCATAATGTAATGAAAACAAACCGCCAAGTGACGAGGAATGACACCTAATGGCCTACATCTTAAAAAATAACGAAGGCGTAATTATTGCAGCAAGCCCGGATACGCAAGTGGCGGCGGACTGGGTAGCGGTGGAAAATACAGATACTGACTACCTGGCCTTTTTAGATAATGAACTAAAAAAACACCATACCTTCCGTGAAAGTGACATTCAACTGGCGCGGGTGCTGGAAGACTTGATCAGCATTTTGATTGACCGTAGCCTGATCAGTTATACAGACTTCCCTAGTGCCGCCCAGAAACGGTTAAATGAACGCCAGAGTCTGCGGCATAAAAACAAGCTGAGCCTGCTTGGCGACGACGATGTGACGCCTCTGTAATCTCAATAAGTCATTTCGACCAGAAACTTCACATTACGTCCGGGGCCGTACATACCCAAGCCGCCCATGCTGCCATCAAGGCGATAAAGTTCGTTTTTGAGGTTCTCTCCAATGAGTCTTAATGTCAATTGTTCATTAGCTTTCCACCGAACACCTGCATTCCACATTTCATAGCCGTCTTGCTGGCCGAATACGTAACGACTATTCACTGTTCCATCCCCGCTAATCAGAATATCCCGCTCGGAGACTTTTCTGTAGGTCACATTTACCTCCAGATGCTTGCTCAACTCGGCACCAACATTAATATTTAATGCGTTACCTGGTGCTGTAAACAATGGGGCAAACGTCAAACCATTAAAGATTTCACCGTTAATACGCGAGTATCCGCTACGCATATACCAACCATGGTATTGCAAGAAACTCTCTACCTCTACGCCATTTCGGCGCTCCCACCCATCCTGGGTAATCGTTCCATCCGCTTCTTCGCGCAGGGAAATCAATAAGTGAGAGGTGTAGGTATGGTAAAAATTGAGTTTTCCAGAAAACCAGATATCCGTATTCAACAGATGTGGCGTTTGGTAACTCACCCCAACTTCTGTTGTCTCTGAGCGCTGCGGTTGATAGAGGTCGCCACAGATCAACGAATCAGGACCACTGATTGGCATCAATAGCGCACGACAACGGCTAAATGGCCCTTGTGTGAAATACTCGTCGATCAACGGTGGACGAAAGCCCTGTCCATAATTACTGTAGAAAGTTAGCTTGCTGGGGTTGGCTTTGGGAAATATGTCATACGCCACGCCCAAACTCCATGTTTCCTCTTTAAACCTGATGGTACTTTTTTGATCATAGGGTGCAAGCAGTGCGAGTGTTCCTCCCGCAGCCTCGACTTTGTAGCGATCCTGGCGATAACCGGGCGTTAGCGTCAATTGGCCAATCTCAAGTTTTGGCTGGAGATAGATGGCCTCGAATGACTTACGTCCCGGAGGTGCAGATGCATTGAATCCATCTGGATAATTCATTTGCATGGACGTGTTGAGATTATCGTAAAACCTTGAGATTGCACGCTCACTGGAATTGAACTGATACCCGGCAAGTAATGAAGCTGCAAACGAACCAGACTGGAAAATCATGGCATGATTACTGATATCGACAGTCTTGGTCTTGTATTCATAAGTATCATTTAGATTACCGCGGCAAGTCGTTGTATCTGCAGGATTTGCAGTATTGACGACGCCGTTGCATTGGGGCTGAAGCGGGTTAAAAGGAGAGTTGAATGATGATCCTTGCCCGATCAAATCATGAAGGTTTGTATGGCCTGCACCCACTATCGCTTTTAAATTTATCCATGGTGTTTCTGGATCATAATTCAAAGTCTCAGACCATGTCAGGTCATCTACGGTACGAACCACATTCCCAAAGAATCCAGGTTGGCCGCCGGTCGCGTCATATGGTTGCAGACCCGTATCATCGAACTTGACTATCGAAGTGACCAATTGCAAATCATCTGTGGGAAATAAACTCACCTTCAAAAGGTGCGAAATTGATTCAATGGCGGAGCTTTCCAATTTGGTCCCATCGCCCAAGGTCATGTTATTCGATTGACGGTTGGAATAGTTATAAAGAATATCAACCCGCTCGTCGGGACGGGCATAGAGCAAATAAGAACGGGAATATTCATCGCTGTTATTACCATATCCAAATTTGGCCTTACCACCATACTTTTGTCCCGGCTTTAAGAAGTCCTCCGCGTTTTTGGTCGTGGCATTCACGGTTCCACCGAGCGAGCCTGACCCACTGGTAATTTGTGGCCCACGTTGAACCTCAATACTCTTTAATAACTCTGGTTCAATAAAGGTGCCACCCATACGATATTTTTCAAAGCCCTTGGGAACACCATCCACTTTCACCATAACATCTTCGTTATCGCCATAACCACGAATATTAAATGTCATCCCGCTTGGCCGAGGACCACCTGTAATGGAAACCCCAGGCACGGACCTGAGGGCATCAAAAATATTACTGGGCTGTGCACGCTGCAATTGCTCACTCGTAATGGTGGTAATGGGCAATGTACGGTTAATACCCGTCTCGGGAGTTTTGGTTCTCGTATCAGTAACGGTCACTTCAGGAAGGGTATCTACCTCTTCAGCATCTGCTTTTTTAACAGGCTTGCTTACCGGCATCGGTTCTTCAATTTGATCGCCTGAGTTATTCACAGCATTCGCCTCAGCACAGGCATTGACTGAACATAAGGCCAACATACACCAGAAGCCGAGTGACCATAACGTGATGGGAGACTGAGTGTTATTTAAATATTGGTCCCGGGAGTAGACAGAGCTTGCCATCATGAAGCACTTTTATTCTTTAGCAGGATAGAAACAAAGGGGCTGAACGCCCCTTTGCCGTGAGTGGCCTAGCCGGTGTTAGGCATTGTTTTTTGAGGATCGGCTTGCCGCAAACGCCATCAGGCCAAGGCCTAATGCCATCATGCTAAACGCTTCAGGCTCAGGTACTGGCGTCACAGTGGGTACTGAAACAGCAGCCAACGCAACCTGATCCAGGCTCATGCTAGAAGAGGTCGAACTGAATGTGAAGGTGTACATGCTAGCCGCACTTACACTGCTCCATTTCCAGTATAGTTCCTGCTCTGCTGTTGCACCCCCCATGACAACACCCTGATCTTCATTAAATTGAAGCACTGAAGTCGCAGATACACCATTCAAGGTTGCTGTGGAGCTCGCCAGCGTTCCAAGCGTTCCAATACGTAAATAAACATCAAATAAACCACCGCTTGCTCCACTCAATGTTGCGGTAAATGCAGTCGCTCCAGAGAAGCTGTAAATATTACCGCCACCTGTAATGAAAGCACCTCCAGTGGTTTCCTGTACAGAAGCAGTTGTGCCACTCGTCAATGCAACTTCTGGCGTGGTGTCATTCGTGCTATTGAAAATATTCCATTCTGCATAACTGACTGGCGTTTCACTACCCCATGGATTGGCTGAGTTCCATACGGCTTGTGTTGCGAATGCAGAACCGCTGAATGACACACCTAGAGCCAAAGCTAATACTGATAATTTCATGATTTGAATCTCCTCAACGAGCACCTGTGCCCCTTCCTCACGAAGGCCATGGCGCCACCTCTAAAATAAGTCTCACGGACCCACACCGTCGAGTATTTCAATCACCATGCAAACACATGGTTATAAAACTGAAATTAAGAGAATAAATTCTGGCTATTTTTTTACCGCAGCCTCAAAGTCAACGACAAATCGGTATTGTTTGCCGCAATCGATAATGACTTCTTTTTGTCCGCGCTTTAGCAAACGAATGTCTACCCTGATGCTGCCAAAACCGTCATGAGCGATCAGCTCATCCAGTAAATCGAGCAATCTTTTTTTTACAGGCGCATTACCAGCTTGCATAGAATTTATTCATGATTGTTTTGTTTATTTTTAAATGATAACAATTATCATTTACTTTATCAATAAAAAATACTCCATCAGGGTGAGTAAAGAATCGTTAATGCCCGAACTGGCACTTTAGGGAATCACAGCATGAAACAAAGACTTAGGCAGGATGGTTTGGCAACCTCCCTCCGCAGAATCAAGAGGAATAACAGCAAAATACCCGCTTATGCAGGTATTTTGTGATTGAACTGGCTTTATGGTTGAGGCATGGTTTGCTTGAAGCTGGGACGCTTGACGAGCACGCCATAGTGCTTGGCTAAGTTGGGAAACTTTTCTTGCCAGTATTTACCTTCCCATTGGACATTTTTAAAACGCAAATCGAGATAGCCCAACGCGGTCCCCAGCGCAATGTCCGCCAGACTGAAAGTTTCGTTCACACACCATTTCTTTTTAAGCAGGTCTTCATCCAGCGTAGCCAATCCAGCAGTCACTTTGGCAAACTGCTTTTCAATCCAGGCGGCAGATTGTTGTGCATCGGGTTTACGCTGTTCCAGCATCACAGCCACAGCTGCGTCACAGATCCCATCCGCCAATGCTTCCCAGCGACGGACTTTGATCTTAGCCGAATGGTCTTGCGGAATCAGGTGAGCCACTGGTGTGCGATGATCCAGATACTCGACAATCACACGCGAATCATACAAGGCCTCGCCATCATCCAGCACCAGCACAGGGACTTTACCCAATGGATTATGTTGGCTGACTGGACAATCCGGTGCGGACAATACCACCTCGGTTAACGTGAGGTCGACATGTTTCTCGATGGCGACAATGCGCACCTTGCGCGCATATGGGCTGTTTACCGTATATAAAAGCTGCATAGTGTGATGTGAGCCAAAAGGTTAAATACTTGTTCAAAAAAATACCCCATGACGAAAATCGCATGTCCAAACATAGCGGGTCTTGGGGTTCTTTTTATTATAATAGCTTTTGGCATGGGCTTAGAATGGTCACATGCATAATTTTTAAACTTGCAGATACCAAATGACCAACGCCATGCCTGATCAGCCATTCCCGCCCTACATAAACGCTTCCCTCATCGCCGAACAAGTCCGTGCAGCGCTGGCAGAAGACGTGGGCAATGGAGACTTAACCGCAGCACTGATTCCGGTGGGCACAAAAGCAACCGCAAGCATCATTAGCCGTGAGCAGGCCACCATTTGTGGCGGTGCCTGGGTAGCGCAATGCTTCAAACAACTGGATCCAACCATTGAATTGACCTGGCTGGTCAAGGAGGGGGACAGCGTAGAAGCGAACCAGGAACTCGTCAACATTCAGGGGGATGCCCGCGCCATGCTAAGCGCAGAGCGGCCTGCACTCAATTTCCTGCAAACCCTGTCTGCCGTATCCACCCACACTCGCCGTTATGTAGATGCGATTGCTGGACTACCCACACAGATTTTAGATACGCGCAAAACGCTACCTGGACTACGCCTGGCACAAAAATACGCTGTGTTGACAGGGGGCGGGGCAAATCAGAGGCTGGCTTTATACGATGGCATTCTAATCAAGGAAAACCACATCGCTGCGGCAGGGTCGATTCCAGCTGTGCTGGCAGCCGCCTTTGCCATGGGTAGCACAAGCAATATTCAGATTGAAGTCGAGAACCTGGGTGAACTGCAACAAGCGCTGAGCGCAGGCGCAACCAGTATCCTGCTGGACAACTTCACGCTGGAAGACCTGCGGCAAGCTGTGGCGATCAACCAGAAACGCGCTTTGCTAGAAGCATCAGGCAATGTGGATTTAACGACGGTGCGGGCAATTGCCGAAACAGGCGTGGATAGGATATCCATTGGGGCACTGACTAAGCATATTCAGGCGGTCGATTTAAGTATGCGGATTCAGATGAAGTTGTAGGTTATTTAAAATCGCCCATCAACTGTAAAGGCTAATGTTCTTATCTGACATTTGGTTTCGCCTACAGGTTGAGTTACTTTCTGTTGCTTGCCCCACAGAAAGTAACCACAACTAACGGAGTGTTG
>OFDC01000339.1_pt1 | contig 38797 bp, 31 predicted proteins | sample 1520941 | NCBI WGS metagenome assembly OFDC01 (sample SAMEA94258168, study PRJEB24077) | hot springs metagenome | biome: Aquatic biome; feature: Water | place: India | collected 2012-12-06 | depth 5 m | reverse complement strand
TAGGCTAGACAAGGGTCGTAGTGATAAAATCAGCGCCTCTTTTATGATTTTTTATTTATTGTTACGATAACTAAGTGGTACAGGCAAGCAAACGATGAAAAAACTTGAAAACGCGCTACAAAAAATTGATAAATACGGTCAATTTGTGATGAAAAAACTGGTCAATCGACGCTCATTAGCTGAGCTACAAGGTATCGGTCAAGGCAAAACCGTATTGATTACCGGTGCTAGCTCAGGGATTGGCGCGATGATGGCACGCCGATTTGCTTATCTAGGCTATGATTTGGCAATTTGCGCCAGACGAGAAGAGCGATTAAATGCGTTAAAGCAAGATATTGAAAGCAAATATCCTGTCAAAGTCTCTGTCAAAACTTTGGATGTCACCGATTATAATCAGATTTTTACGGTATTTGATAGCTTTGTGAGTGACTGCAAAACCCAAGGGAAAACCATTGATAAAATTATCGTCAATGCAGGGGTGGGCGATAGCCGCGTCATTGGTCATGGACGCTTTGAGACCAATCGCCATACCGCGGAAGTCAATTTTATCGCAGCGATTGCCCAGTGTGAGGCGGCGATGAAGATTTTCCGTGCCCAAAACAGCGGTCAGTTGGTGGTCATCTCAAGTATGTCAGCGGTTCGCGGTTTGCCCCGTCATCTTACCACCTATGCCGCTGCCAAAGCGGGACTGGCAAATTTAGCCGAAGGCATTCGCGCTGATATGATGCAGGAAAAACGTCCGATTACTGTCACCACGATTTATCCTGGTTATATCCGTACTGAGCTCAATATTGGTGCCAAATATTTGCCGTTTGAAAGTACAGAAGAAGAGGGCGTTGAGGCGATTGTCGAAGCGATTGAAGCCAAAGTGAATGAAGCCTTTGTCCCGGCATGGCCTTGGCTGCCGATTGGGATTGGTATGAAAATATTGCCGCTTAAAGTTATGACCAAATTTTTATAAGCGCATATCTAAAAATTTTAAACTCTCAGCATCATCAACAGCGCCTTGGCAGCTGATGGCTTGTTTCATGCTAAAATCTTGTTTTATGGTTCTTCAAAAGTTTGCCCATGCATCAACCCATCAAGAACGTGGCAAAAGCCCCCATGATTGCTCGCTATACCTGGTTAGCTATTATGGTCGCTGCTATGATTTGTGCCGACCAATGGAGTAAGGGCTACTTTAACCTTGCTTTTTTTAGTCAACTTTTCACCCAGAATTGGTCAAATCACTGATTTTAATCGACTGCGCTAGAAACACCAACAAACTGAGTAAACTAGAAAAAATTGGCTTAAAACTACAGCCTTACATGCTAAAAGCGCAGCCAGAACCGATTTTTTTAGTAAAAAGTGCCCAAATGTGCGGCAAGCATAAACCCACGGTTGATTTTGCTTATCAAAAAATGCGCCAACTGGGTAAAGAGCGACTGGTAGAAACGTTAGTATCGCTTCGTCAAGCCTTTCATGAAGACAAAAAATATCAATCTCACTGCCCAATCACATTAATTTGTGGTAAAGAAGACAAAGTCGGTATGATTATCAAAGCCATGAAAACATGGCGCAAAAAAGACAAAAGTGTCTATCAAACCGTTTGGGTCAAAAATGCCGGTCACTGTGCCAATCAAGATAATGCCAAACCGGTCAACCAAGCCATACTCAAACATTTGAATAAATTTTTAGCTTAAAGCTAACTGTCGAACACAAAAAAAGCGCTTACGGTTAGTAAGCGCTTTTTTAATAACCTATTATTTTTTCAATAATACGTTCTTAGAGTATAAAAGGGTTTAGATAGCAACGATATTGCTAGCTTGGTCGCCTTTTTGACCTTGGGTCACAACGAAAGATACGCGTTGACCTTCCGCTAAGGTTTTGAAACCTGAGCTTGCGATTTGGCTATAATGTGCGAAAACGTCTTTGCCGCCATTGTCTTGTTCAATAAAGCCGAAGCCTTTTGATTCGTTAAACCATTTTACGGTGCCGTTTACAGTATTTGACATAGGATTGTCCTTGATTAGATAGATTTTAAAAGTGGTCATCTGACCCTAAAGCTGGAACTAAGCCACAACACGATTCTATTCGGTATGAAAGAATTGCGGCAGTTTTGATACACGATTCACTTAAAATCTAGGACACAAGCGTAATGGAAACGAACTTAGAATAGACTTAATGTAATGCGATTGAAACTTCTGACTGCTTTCTAGCTGTTGTCCAGTATATAGTAATATCGGCAGATAGCAAGGAATATCACAATAGTTTTGTAAGTGAACTGTATTAAACCCAACTTTTATACCTTTATTTCATTCAAAGGCTGGTTCTCATTTAAGCCGAAGGCTGATTCTCACTTAAGCCGAAGGCTGATTCTCTAAGCCCCTTAAAAAATGGGCAAACCCTTCATCAGCGCGGGCATCAAGGCGACTGCTAGTCACCACGCGTACCAAATTACTCCAAATAATGGGTAAATTGGCTTGCTCAAATTTTTTCACCAAACCCACATCTTCGTGGCAGGTTAATTCATCAAAACCACCCATCGCCAAATAATCTTGACCGGCAAAGCTCAAATTTGCCCCGTGGATATGGCGATGATTCATACAATCTTGATAATGGGCGAGGTATTGCTGTTTGGTGCTCTCTGACAATGCATCCCAACAATCAATGCTCACCACGCCACATATCATAGCTGTGGGCATAGTGGTGGGCATAGCTGTAGGTTCGGCTTTTAGGTGTTTGATTTGCGCCATTAACCAATCAGCTTCCACCATACTATCAGCATCGGTGCAAGCAATCCAATCAGCCCCTTGTTCAATCAAGTAGCGCACGCCCAAATCCCTGACTTTACCCACACAGCGAAACTCACAGCGCAGCCAGTCTACGTGGGCGTTTTGTACTTTTGATAAGGTGTCATCATCACAACTATCTAGCACGACCACCGTTTGTACCGCTATGTCGCTTGATAGCTGAGCAATCGCCTGTTTAATCGCATCCAAACACGCGCTGATGCTATCGGCTTCATTATGGGCAGGGATGACTATGCCGATTCTTTTGGGTAGCGGTTTTGGGGCGGTAGTATTTGACATGATGTTTTTCTCAGTTATTCCACTAGATTTTCTTGCTTGGCAAGGCTTTGGTGATTGGCTTGCCAAATGGTCAACAAAAAATCTTGGTCAATCACATGGCTTTGCTGACGGTAATGCAGCTGTTGTTGCAAACTGTTGTGGACTGTTTCGCCTGTCAGTTGAAACCCGTCAATCCGATAGCGCCAATGACAGGCTAAAATCACGCCATTGTCGGTCAATGCGCTGTTGAGCCAAGCGATGACTTCGGTCAGTGCCTCAGGCGCCAAGTAGTATAAAATCTCACTGACCACAATCAAATCAAATCGCTCACTGGGCAAATCCTGCGGTATCAAGCCTTGCAAAACTTGCACATGCGCCTTTTCTTGCAGACGCTCACTGGCAAGTCTGACTGCCTCAAGTTGCCCATCCACACACCGCAAATAATCGCAGCGCTGGGCTAACTGCTCACTAAATACGCCATTGCTACAGCCCAGTTCAATCGCCTTGGCAAAATGCGGGTAGGGCAACAATGACAAGCAAATCGCGCGTTTTCGCACTTCATACCAGCGTTTTTCATATTGCCAAGGGTCGCTACTATCGGCATAGATTTGGGCAAAATACGCTGACACATCAGTCATGAAGATATACCTCAAACGGTTGGCTAAGCCTAGTTAACGTGGTATCTGACAAAATAGGCGCTGTTGCCGTTGTTGGGTCAGCATAGATTTGACTGCTAAAACAGCGCATGGCATAACTTTTTTGCTGCGTCTGCAATTCGCTTAAATCAAATCGCCATGCCTTGTGCCAGGGAATACGGCTATCGCCAGGCTTTGCCCAATGCCATGCCCAAATCAGCACTTGATAGCAAGTCAAATTTAAGCGACTTTTAAACTCATGGGCAAAACGCTGTACCACTTGCCCAGTGCCTTCATGGTCAGGATGACCATCGTACGCAAATGGGGTGATTAAAATATCAGCGGGCTGAATCAGCGATGTTAACTTGTCAAAAAAATCCGCTTGTCGCCCAAAAACTTCGCCATCAGGAAAATTCAAGCTTATCATCGACACATTGGGCAAATCCAAACTGCTACCCAGCGTTTCAAGCGCAAGCTGGCTTTCAAGTGCGCGGATTTTTGCCAGTTTGTCGGTCGGATACAGCGGTGAGTTAGGGTGGCTTTTCTCGCCGTGGGTAACACTAACAATCAATACTTGATTGCCTTGAGCCACCAACGCTTGCAGCAAGCCACCACAGCCCAAAATCTCATCATCTGGGTGCGGCGCAAAAATACACACGCGCCGATGGGTGGAAAAATGGGTCGATATATCCAGTCGGGTGAGACTCTCTAACCCTTGCCAGGCTTGCCAGTCTTGTGCAGAAGTGCCGTCGCCTGCAATTAAACGGTCACCCACAATCGGATGCAGTGGGGCGGGCTTGGAACTTACAGTTGCCATAATGCCCCTTGTGAATCGCCAAGCTGTTGGGCAGTCAATTTGCCAATCGCTTCACTGTCAAATGCGCCATGGGTTTGACGGATAAATACCGATAAATCTGCCGACAGCCGTGCAAAATGGGCATTTTTGCAATAAGGCGTTGCGCCCAAGGCTTTACCAACTTTTTCAAGCACTAGCATGGCGGTAGTCTCCACTTGCGCTCTTAAGATACGGATGGGGAGTGCATGACTTTGGCTCGGCTCACTGTCGATTAATTGCGCAACCTGATGAAAGTACGCTTGGGTGACACTGAGTGCTTGCGACACTTCGCCAAGATAAAGTGCTTTAAAGGCTTGGGGTTTTTGCTGATAACTGTCCAATAAAAACTGTGCCAACTGGGCTGCCGCGCCATACCAACAAGCCGCTACCCCTGCCGCACCCTGCCAAAACCCTGGGCGGTCGAGATAAGGGCTGCTAATCGCATTTGACATGACTTGGGTGGCATTAGCGCCTTTTAGATGGAGCGTGGCTGTCGCCGTGTAGGGCATACCTACCGCATACCAACCGCTGTCATCAATGGTGACTTGCGGCTGCTTCATGGCTAACATCAACAATTGGGCGTTATTATGGGCATCTCGGAAACTAACCAAGCCATGATCGACAAAGGTCGCACCCGAACACCACAGTTTTTGTCCCGTACATGTTTCGCCATCAAAACGCAGTGGGTTATCACCGCCTTCTGCTGCCCATACCGCCCATATGCCTTCAGCGATATCGTCCACGCCCAATTCTGCCAAAATCGCCAATGCATCAAGATGCGACTCAAAAAATTTAACCAAGTTCAAGTCACAAGCGGCAACCTGTGCCAATACTTGCCAGCGCTGTAAAGTATGACCGTCAGCAGGCAAGGCAATTTGGGCGGACAAAAGCACCAACTGTGACAAAGTTTGCTTTAGTTGTGTCACATAAGCAGCATCGCTTAGTTTAGGTGATGTATCAACCGTTCTACGAAAGTCTTGCAAAATAGCGATGATTAATTTGCCCAAGTCCGATTGGTGATAGTCTGTAGGTAAAGCATGATCCAACACTGGTGTCATTGTGAGTTTCTCATTGGCTGTTTTATGGTCTGTTTTATGGTCTGTTTTATGGTCTCTTTCACTGGATTATTTGGTTTTGTCCATGTGGGTCAAATCGGTCAAAAAATGCGCTCGCCACGTGTCAATATCGGTCTCATAAATGCCCTTTAGTAGCGATTGGTGACATTGTTGCCGTTGTCGTTTGGTGATGGTCAACGCTTGGTATAAGCCCTCTATCATGCTGTCGTTGCTATTCGGGTCGACCAAGATAGCTTGCTGAAGTTGGTGCGCTGCCCCCGCATTTTTAGACAAAATCAAAATCCCTGCGTTTTGTTCATCCTGTGCGGCAATATATTCTTTTGCTACCAAATTCATGCCGTCTTTTAGCGAGTTAACCCAACAAATTTGGCATTGCCTAAATAACGGCATTAAATTGTCATGACTAACAGGGTCTTCTTGATAGATAATTGGTTGCCAACTGGCAGTAGCAAATTGGCTATTAATTTGCTCAACTAGGGTATGCACTTGTTGTCGTAACTGTTGATAGGTCTCAATATCAAGACGGGACGGGCAAGCAATTTGATATAGCTGAATTTGTTCAAGATATTGTGGATAACGCTGCAAAAAGGCGGCAAAAGCTTGTAAGCGTTCGGGAATACCTTTGGTGTAATCCAGTCGTTCCACCGCTAAAATCGTGGTGATGGTTGAAGTGAGATTTTTTAACGCAGTTTGGTCGGACAGCGGTTGACTAGCAAGCTTATGAACATAGAGAGGATTGATACCAATCGGATAGGCTTTTATTAACGTGGTATGATTACCATGGGTAATGAGTGTACGCGCATTTGTTTGGGTAATCTGGATGGCGTGGGGGAGTAACTGCTCAATCACCGCGACACAATTTTGAGCGTCTTGTTGGGTTTGTAATCCAACCACATCATAATCGAGTAATTGATGGATTAACGTTTGACCATAAGTCAAAAAATCCCAAACGAATAACTTAGGAAATGGAATATGTAAAAAAAAGCCAATGCGCTGTTTCATGCCTAAGTCACGGCAATGCCTTGCTACCGCAAAAAAATGATAATCTTGTATCCAAATCATATCGTCAGGCTGCGCGATTTGCTGTAGCTGTTTGGCAAACATACGATTGACAGCTTGATAAATGCTAAAATCTTCACTACTTGATACAATCAAATCCGTGCGGTCATGCATCCCCGCCCAAAGTCGATTATTGGCGTAACCGCAGTAATATTTTTCATATTGTATGGGGGAAAAAGCCGTCGTGACATAGGTGACTTTGTCGTGCTGCTCAGTCGCAAATTGATTGACGGTATCGGGCATATCGCTGATATTTGTCACCACTTGACCGTTCCAACCGACCCAAATACCGCCATCTTTGGCAAGGGCTTCTTGAAGCGCTACCGCCAACCCGCCTGCCACAGCTTTAGATGACTGTTTATTAGGTAAATTAACCCGATTCGATAACACAATCAACTTTGACATAGAGTCAATAACCCTTGAAGTAATGCGGTAACGGCTGAGACGTCGCTCACATAATAATGGGCATGGGTGGGTTCACAACCGACTTTGACACCAATTCCTTTAATATCACCGCCTTTCTTATTTGAGGTATCACCATAACTTTGTACGGCAATAAATCCTGCTTCATCGGTCACATCATCACCGATAAATATCGGACAGCAATGAGGGTGATAGTGGTTTAAAACATGGTTAATGGCACTGCCTTTATCAACCCCTTGCGGCAATAGCTCATACACACATTTGCCTGCTTTAAGTTGCCAATCATTAAAATCATGCCCAATAGCTTGCATGATAGTTAAAGCGCTATCGGCAAGTTCGGGATGCTCACGAAAATGCAGTGCCACACCAAAAGGTTTTTGCTCAATGCGCCAGTGTGGATGATTACCAGTGGCGTTAATGACGCTTTGATTAAGTTGTTGTAGCTGCGCTAAATCGATGTCCACCAAAGAATAGCTATCGATTAGCGTATCGCATTGCAAACCATGACTACCAATCACCGGCAGTTTTAACGGCGCTGTCAAACGTCTAGCATCGGCAACTGAACGCCCCGTTACTAGCCAAATGGGTATATGATTTTGTAACTGCGCTAAAATTGCTAAATTATCATGGCTGATAAAACTTTGCTGGGGATCGGGGTGAAATTCACTAAGCGTCCCATCAATATCTAACAGTAGCAACAAACCAGAAACCCCTTGCACAACTTTGGCTAAATTATTAGCTAAAAGTTGTGAGGGGCTAGTGACTGAATGATAGGTAATGGTATGAAGGTGACTAATGCTCATTTAATCATTCTAAATAAATCAAAAATATCCCTATTAATTAAAGCTATCCCTATTAATTAAAGCTATCCATGACGAGGTAAAATTACGGCGTCAAAATCACTTTTCGACACTCTTCTTCACGTTTTTCAAAGATTTCATAGCCTTTTGCCGCATCTGATAGATTCATACGATGGGTAATAATCGCTTCAGGCGATAAATCCCCATTTTCAATATGCTCAAGCAGTTGTGGCAAGTATTTATGTACATGAGTTTGACCCATTTTAAAGGTTAACCCTTTGTCAAACGCATCACCCATTAAGAAACCATGAATCGGACCTGCATAGACCCCAGGAATACTGACTGTACCACCACGGCGTACCGCTGCCATACACTGACGTAATGCCGCGCCACTTGAGCCTTCAAGCTTGAGCGTGGTTAATACGGTTTCAACTATGCTACCTTTTGCTTCGAAACCAACGGCATCAATCACCGCATCGACACCACGATGCCCCGCAGTTTGCTCAATAATCGCTTCTGCGGCATCAACTTTGTCAAAATTGACAGGAATTGCGCCATACGTATCTTGTGCGTATTGCAGACGATAGTCATTGTGGTCAACGATGAATATTTGTGCAGCGCCTAACATTTTGGCACAGGCGGCTGATAGCAAGCCCACAGGTCCTGCACCATAGATAGCCAAGGTCGAGCCTTTGGTGACATTGGCATTCGTCACCGCTTGCCATGCAGTCGGCAAAATATCCGATAAGAACAACACTTTCTCATCAGGCAATGAGCCTGGGACTTTAAAAGGACCAAAATTGGCTTTTGGCACACGCACATAGTCTGCTTGTCCCCCCGGCACACCGCCATATAAATGACTAAAACCGAACAATGCCGAAGGTGGCGGAATTAGCTTTTTGTTCATCGCCGCGCCAGGACCCTCATTGGTGGTCTCACAGGCTGCCATCAAATCATTTTGACAAAAAAAGCAGCTACCACAGGCAATTACAAAGGGTATCACCACACGATCGCCTTTTTTTACCGCCGTGACGTCAGCGCCCACTTCTTCGACAACCCCCATAAATTCATGACCAAAAATATCGCCTTCTTCGGTCGCAGGGATTTTGCCACGGTATAAATGTAAGTCCGAGCCACAAATGGCGGTAGCGGTGACTTTTAAGATAATATCATCTTTGGCTTGTAATTTTGGGTCGGGCACATTGTCGACTCGAACATCTTTGGCACCGTGATAGGTTAATGCGCGCATGGGTATGACTCCTAGTTATTGTTTTGCTGTTGTTGTTTTTTGACTGTTATTTGACCAAATAAAGCAGCGCCACTGAACTAATATGATATGTTATTTGGCGTTATCATTTGATGTTTTGCAGAGTAACACGCGCCATGCACGGTTGTTGTCTATTCATGTAGTAGATAGGTAAATGTAATGTAAGCTGCCTTACAATAAACCATTGAAAATATTATATAATTTTAATTATCGTCCATAAAATTTTAGTATCAATTTTTAAGTATGACTTAAACTTTAGTTCGCGTAATTTTTTTAAAAAATAACGGTCAATGCGGATAATAAAAATCAAGGTGCTAATTCGCTACTAATTCGCTACTAAAAGGAAACGCATATCAGCCAACAAAAAAACTGATTCAGTAAACTCAATCAGTAAAACCGATTAGGTGTATCCCTTTGGAAGTTATAAATTAAGCCAAAATTTGGTTGTCTATGATTTTATCTACATTTTTATTGTCATTTTTTGACAGATAACACGTTGAATTTTGCAAGCTATTGACCCAAGTGGTAATCGAAAACACAGCTACCATCAATCTTCAAAAAAAATTAACAATTAAAAAATTTTAAAGATGGATATTGAAAAAATTTATCGAAACACCATATCAATTTTAGTTCAAAGCTAAAAGGAAAAATAGTAATGCAATTTGATAAATTTACCAATGCCTTACAAAACGCGTTGCAGCAAGCACAAACGCTCGCTGTCACTCGTGACCATACTGCGATTGAGCCGATTCATTTATTGTCAGTGCTACTCAATGAACCGAGTAATGCCAATGTATATGAACAAGCAGGCGCAAACTTAAATCAGTTAAAAACCGACGTGCAACAAGCGCTCAACAACCAAGCGGTGATTGGCACACCCACAGGTGAGGTCAATCTTAGCCCAAATACCGCTAAGATTTTAAATCTAGCCGAGCGCCATGCACAAAAAGCGGGCGATCAGTTTTTATCTACTGATTGGGTGCTGGTTGCCCTAGCAGAGACGGGCGACACCGCAAAACTGCTCAAAAAAGCAGGGGTCAATGAACCAAAACTAAGACAAGTCATTAATTTTATTCGTGGGGGTGATAAAGTGGATACACAAAATAGCGAAGACCAACGTGATGCCTTAAACAAATATACCATCGATTTAACCGCACGTGCCGAATCGGGCGAACTTGACCCCGTGATTGGGCGTGATGATGTAATCCGCCGCACCATTCAAGTGTTGTCACGCCGTACCAAAAACAACCCGGTGCTCATTGGTGAGCCGGGTGTGGGTAAAACTGCCATTGTCGAAGGATTGGCACAAAAAATCGTCAATGGTGACGTGCCAGAAGGCTTGCGCAACAAACGCGTATTATCGCTTGATTTGGGGGCACTGATTGCGGGGGCAAAATTCCGTGGTGAGTTTGAAGAACGCCTAAAAGCGGTACTTAAAGACTTAGCAAAAAGCAAAGGGCAAGTTATTTTATTTATTGATGAAATTCATACCTTGGTCGGTGCCGGTAAAGCCGATGGCGCGATGGATGCGGGTAATATGCTCAAACCTGCGTTAGCGCGTGGTGAGCTGCACTGTGTGGGCGCGACTACCCTGGATGAATACCGCCAATATATCGAAAAAGATGCCGCCCTTGAGCGTCGTTTTCAAAAAGTATTTGTTGATGAGCCTACCGTGGAAGATACCATTGCCATTCTGCGCGGTCTAAAAGAGCGTTATGAACTGCATCACGGTGTTGATATCCAAGACAGTGCGATTATTGCCGCCGCGCAGATGAGTAACCGTTACATCACCGACCGCAAATTGCCCGACAAAGCGATTGACTTGTTGGATGAAGCAGCTAGCCGTCTAAAAATGGAACTTGATAGTAAACCAGAAGCCTTGGGCAAATTAGAGAGCCGTTTGATTCAGCTTAAAATGGAACGTGAAACGTTAAAGCATGAAGATGACGAAGGCGCAAAATCACAGCTAAAACTGCTCGACACCCAAATCAGCGAGCTTGAAAAAGAATACGCAGATTTAAATGAAATTTGGCAAGCAGAAAAAGCCCTCGTTAAAGGCAGCCAACAGCTCAGAGACGAGCTTGATAAAGCGCGTATCGCCTATGAAAAAGCCCAGCGTGAAGGTGACTACGAGACCATGTCAAAACTGCAATACGAAACCATTCCACAACTGGAAAAACGTATTAAAGAATCTGACTTGGCTGAGCAAAAAGAGCAAACAGGGAAAGCGCCAAGCGTGAAACTGCTACGTAATAAAGTCACCGAAAACGAAATCGCTGAAGTCGTTGCTGCTGCAACAGGCATCCCTGTTGCCAAAATGATGCAAGGCGAACGTGAAAAAATGCTGCATATGGAAGAAAAACTGCATGAGCGCGTAGTCGGTCAAGATGAAGCGGTACGAGCAGTCGCCAATGCGGTGCGCCGTAGTCGTGCCGGGCTGTCTGACCCCAATCGTCCTAGCGGTTCGTTCTTGTTCCTAGGTCCGACAGGCGTGGGTAAAACTGAATTGACCAAAGCCTTGGCAAGTTTCTTGTTTGATGATGAAAATGCCATGATTCGTATTGATATGTCTGAATTTATGGAAAAACACAGTGTCAGCCGTCTTGTCGGCGCACCTCCAGGCTACGTGGGTTATGAAGAAGGTGGGGTATTGACCGAAGCGGTACGCCGCCGACCCTACAGTGTGGTATTGTTTGATGAAGTAGAAAAAGCGCATCCTGATGTGTTTAATATCCTACTGCAAGTGCTAGACGATGGTCGCTTGACCGACAGCCAAGGCCGCGTTGTGGACTTTAAAAACACCGTCATTATCATGACCTCAAACCTTGGGTCGGATAAAATCCAAGAGATGGCAGGCGCTAGCTACGAAGAAATCAAAGCGGCAGTGATGAATGCAGTTAATCAGCATTTCCGCCCAGAGTTTGTCAACCGTATTGATGAAATCGTGGTGTTCCATCCACTTGGGCAAGAGCAAATGGCAGGTATTGCAGATATTCAACTGTCACGCTTACGCAAACGTCTTCAAGAGCGTGACATGGATATTGTATTGTCAGATGAAGCCATGACGAAATTGATCGCTGTGGGTTATGACCCTGTGTATGGTGCAAGACCGCTAAAACGTGCCATCCAGCAAGAAATCGAAAATCCGCTATCACTCAAATTGTTATCGGGCGAGTTTGTGGCGGGTGACACCATCAAAGTGGATGTCGATGAACAGGGCAATTTTACGTTTGATAAATTGCGTGTGAGTTAATTTTCTGACCAAAAAAACGGCTTTCGCATGAGAGCCGTTTTTTTTCGCCTATGTGTAGCAAATTACAGTATAATTCTGCCTAAATGTGAAAGTTGAGGAAACAAAATGTCAATCAAATCCGACCGCTGGATACGCCAAATGGCACAAGAGCATGGCATGATTGAGCCATTTGAAGCAGGTCAAGTACGTGTGGGCGAGCAGGGACAAAAATTGGTCAGCTACGGCACCTCAAGCTATGGTTATGATGTGCGCTGCGCGCGCGAATTTAAAGTGTTTACCAATGTACATTCTGCCATCGTTGACCCAAAAAACTTTGATGAGCGTAGCTTTATTGATATCGTGGGCGATGAATGTATCATCCCGCCCAACTCATTTGCCTTGGCTCGTACTGTCGAGTATTTTCGTATTCCCCGTGATGTATTGACCATTTGTTTGGGAAAATCTACCTATGCGCGCTGCGGTATTATCGTCAATGTCACGCCGCTTGAGCCAGAATGGGAAGGGCATGTGACCTTGGAATTTAGTAATACCACCAACTTGCCGGCGCGTATCTATGCCGGCGAGGGCGTGGCGCAAATGCTATTTTTCCAAAGTGATGCCGATGATGTGTGCGAAACTTCCTACAAAGACCGTGGCGGCAAATACCAAGGTCAAATGGGCGTGACCTTACCCAAAGCGTAAACGGTAAGCAGTAAGCAATCACATAGACCCACTTCGGTGGGTTTTATAGTTTATGGCGACAAACTATTAAACGCTCAAATTTTACACGAGCTTACAACTGCTTTAAGCTTTCTAGGTTTGAATATGTCATACTAACGATGCACTATCGCTATCGTTTTAAAATAATAATACCGTAAATAATAAGGATAACACCATGATTGAACTAAGTAATAACTATGTCGCCCTAAATTTGGCAAAATTCATCTATGAAGAAGAAGCCAAACTCACGCCAAATAAACACCAAGAAGAAAGTGATATCAAAGAATATATTTTTGAATTATATGAAGAGTGCGTTGCTGTCGTTGAAGAAAACGACTCAGCGGATTATGAATATGAAGACTTTGATTTTGATGAAGATGAATCGTTGGCAGATGACGATGACGATATGCTTCGCTAACATGTTAATCCATAAAAAAATCGGCTACTAGCGCCGATTTTTTTATGTTTAAGTATATATTAAGCAATGGTTGCCGCAAAATAATCGCGGTCAAACGCTGTGATGGGTTGACTCGTTGCTTTTACCATCGCAATATGCGCATCTAAGCGTGGCAACATACGACCGACATAGTAGTCTGCTAATTTTGCTTTATTGGCATAGAAGTCGCCTTCTTTGCCATTTGCCGCTTCAACCATCAAGCCAAACATATAAGCAAAGCTGACATAACCAAAGGCTTGTAAGTAATCAACCGCACAGCCATTGATTTCGTCTTTGTTGACCGCTGCCGCTGCTACCACTGCTTTGGTTAAGTCTTCAAGTTTATCCGCTGATGTTAAAATCGCTTGTTTGATGGCATGGTCTGCGTTCATGTTATTGGCAAAATCACGCATTTCTTGGACATACGTTGTCACAAATGCACCGCCGTTTTTCACCACTTTACGACCCAACAAGTCAAGTGATTGGATACCATTGGTCCCTTCATAAATTTGCGAGATACGGGTGTCACGTACGATTTGTTCCATACCCCATTCACGGATATAGCCATGACCACCAAAGCATTGCTGTGCATCAATTGACGCTTCAAGACCACGGTCGGTTAAGAAGGCTTTAGCAACGGGCGTCAAAAGAGCGACGCGGTCATCAGCGGCTTTTTTTGCTTCAGCATCATCGGTATATTTGTTGGTATCAAGCTGTTTGGCGACGTACATTGCAAAGCAGCGTGAGGCTTCACTGATGGTTTTGGCGTTTAACAGCATACGGCGAACGTCGGCATGAAATATGATTGGGTCAGCGGGTTTGTTTGGCTCTTGGATACCGCTATCGGCGCGACCTTGGATACGGTCAAGGGCATAAGCTGTGGCGTTTTGATAAGCTAACTCAGCGCCACCGATACCTTGTAACCCCATGGTCAAACGCTCATAGTTCATCATGATAAACATGGACGCAAGACCGGTATTTTCTGCGCCTACCATAAAGCCTTTGGCACCATCAAAGTTCATGACGCAAGTGGCTGACGCTTTGATACCCATTTTGTGCTCGATAGAGCCGCAGCTTACCGCGTTACGCTCGCCCAATGAGCCATCGGCATTCACATGGAATTTGGGTACGATAAACAATGAAATCCCTTTTGAGCCTGCTGGGGCATTTGGGGTTTTTGCCAATACCAAATGGATAATGTTGTCCGCTAAGTCATGTTCACCTGCGGTGATAAAAATTTTGGTACCTGTGATACTGTAGCTACCGTCTTGGTTTGGCACGGCTTTGGTTTTGATGATACCCAAATCCGTCCCTGCGTGAGGCTCAGTCAAACACATCGTACCTGTCCACTCACCTGAGTAGATTTTTTCTAGGTAGGTTTGTTTTTGTTCTTCAGAGCCTGCGTTATAAATACACATACACGCGCCGCCCGATAGGTTTGGATAGAGCGCGAATGATTGGTTGGCGGTAAATACCATCTCTTCAGCGAGCATCGTCACCATTTTTGGCATGCCTTGACCGCCATGATTTGGATCACCGCCTAGACCAATCCAGCCGCCTTGTGCGTATTCATCAAATGCTGCTTTAAAACCAGCTGGGGTTTTTACTTTGCCTTCACCCAGATATTGTGCCCCTTCTTCATCGCCCGAGCGGTTGATGGGCAGTAACGTGTTTTTAGCAAATTTTGACATTTCTTCTAAAATCATATTGACCGTATCACTGTCAACATGCGCTAACTGTTCATTTTTTTGCCAAAAATCGGCTGCATTGAATACATCATTTAAGATGAATTTCATGTCTTGAATTGGCGCATTATAAATGGGCATATTATTTCCTTTTATGGGTTAGCTCGTCATTCGAAATGAGACAAATCCTTAGGCAGCTTTTGCTACCTAAGGATTGAATAAAAAATTACACTATCAATGATTCTATCATAATTTTATTACTACACTAGATAGCTTAACTAGATAGCTTAGTAAAAAATTAGAATTGGAATTCGTCAACTTCCATGCTCATGTATGGCTCAAGCCCTGTATCAATACGTTTGACGTAAGTTAAAGTGCGAGGCAATAGTTTTGCAAAGTAGAACTGAGCGGTTTTGATTTTCGCTTGATAGAATTTGGTTTCAGTGGTGTCGCCTTGGAGCGCTTGTTGAGCGACTAACGCCATACGCGCCCATAAGTAAGCTAGGGTGATATAGCCACTATAGTACATGTAGTCAACCGCCGCTGCACCCACTGCATCGGGGTTTTCAGTGGCTTGCATACCAATGCGAGCGGTCAAATCGCCCCATTCTTTATTCAAACGTGCTAGTGGACGAATGAATTCACCCATCGCATCATTGTCTTTGTTTTCTTCACAGAATTGATAAATGACTTTGCTAAAGTTAGCTAGCATTTTACCTTGTGAACCCAATACTTTACGACCTAACAAGTCAAGTGACTGGATTTCAGTGGTACCTTCATATAAACAAGCGATACGCGTATCACGTACGTTTTGTTCCATGCCCCATTCACGGATATAGCCATGACCACCATACACTTGCACACCGTGATTGGCTGCTTCATAACCTGTTTCAGTTAAGAAGGCTTTGGCAATTGGGGTTAAAAAAGACAACATTTGGTCAGCGTAAGCTTTTGTTTCGCCTTCGCCTTTAGTTACCACATCAGAGAATTGTGATAGATAGTAGACTAGGGCACGACCACCTTCAGCAAACGCTTTACAAGTTAATACCATGTTGCGTACTGCTGGATGGACGATGATTGGGTCAGCCACTTTTTCTGGCGCTTTTGCACCGCTTAATGCGCGCATCGCAAGACGTTCTTTGGCGTAGCTTAAACCACCTTGGAAAGCCAATTCCGCCGCAGTCAGACCTTGAATCGCAGTACCAATACGGGCGGTATTCATAAAGGTAAACATACAGTTTAGACCTTTGTTTTCAGGTCCAATCAAGTAACCTTTGGCTTTATCAAAGTTTAGTACCGCAGTTGCAGAGGCTTTGATACCCATTTTGTGTTCAATCGAACCACAGGTAACGGTGTTACGCTCACCGATAGCGCCATCTTCGTTGACATTGAATTTTGGTACGATGAACAATGAGATACCTTTGGTACCTGCTGGTGCACCCGGTAAACGCGCTAGTACGATATGGACAATGTTGTCTGCCATGTCGTGTTCGCCGGCTGAGATAAAGATTTTTTGACCGGTGATAGCGTATGAACCGTCTTCATTGGGTTCAGCTTTGCTGCGGATAATACCTAAATCAGAACCTGCATGCGCTTCGGTCAGACACATGGTACCTGTCCACTCACCGCTGACGAGTTTCAACAAATATTTTTGTTTTTGTTCATCGGTACCGTGGTGTTCTAGCGTACGGATAGCACCTTCAGAGAGACCTGGGTACATTGAGAAAGACCAGTTAGCGGCACCTACCATTTCACTGACCGCTGAACCCAATGACAATGGCATGCCTTGACCGCCAAATTCTTCATCGGCACATAAAGAAGGAAAGCCTAATTCACAGTATTGTTTATAGGCTTCTTTAAAGCCTTTTGGCGTATACACATTACCATTTTCAAAACGACAGCCTTCTTCATCGCCCGAACGGTTAAGGGGTGACAATTCTGCTTCAGAGAAGCTTGCACCTGCTTCTATGAAACTATCAATCGTTTCTTTATCCGTATGGGCATAGCTAGGAATGGTTTTGTAGTGATCTTCAAATTTTAATAATTCATGCATGACAAATTTCATATCACGAAGCGGTGCTTTATATTGCATACGATATCCTTGATTAGTGTTTTAAAAAGACAAAAAAACCTACCCTATTATTAAGGGTTTTATATTTCTAAGATAGGAAAATTTGGCAAAGGTGACAAGGTACTAACATGACTATAGGGTCATAAAAAAATCTAATTGGTCAAATTAAACTTATAGCAAATAGTTTGGTTTATAGTTGGCTTTGAGCCACTCAGTGGTATCTTTGCTAGACATGGATTTACCAAACCCAAAGCCCTGAACCGAATCACAACCAAGGCTACGCAAATATTCAATTTCTTCACAGTTAGAGATGCCCTCAGCCAATGCTTGCATGGATAACGAATGCGCCATCTCAATCACTGATTTGACAATCACTTGTTTTTTTGAGTCTTGTAAAATATCCGTAATAAATAAGCGGTCAATTTTGAGCACATCAATCGGATATTTAATCAAATATTGCATCGCGGCAAAGCCTGTACCAAAGTCATCAATCGATATGCTAAAACCATACTGGCGCAGTTTTGCTAGCATCACCTGCGCTTTTACTTCATCATGGATTTTGCAGACTTCCGTGATTTCAAAACTGATTAATTGGGCAAGCCAACTATACTGCTGTATCGTCCCTTCAATAAACTCAATAAATTTGTCACTAATCAATTGGCGACTATCAATATTGATGCGTAGCAATACCCCCATACAGTTGCGCTGATTATCGGCTGCCTGATAGTAGTCAATACAGCTTTTTAATTTGTCATAAAAAGTATCGTAATTGGGCAGACCCGTTAATTCATCATAATTGTAGAGATGTAAGGTGTGGCTAAGCTGCGCATCTTTTTTGGTTAAATTGGTGAGTAACCCGACATACACCACTCGGTTATCATCGACTTCACACACGCAGATATCTAGCCAAACCGCCACTTCAGGTGAATTGTGATAAGAAAGCACTAAATTGGTCGAAATTGATTGTCGATTATCCAGTCTGGTAATGATGGCGGCAATCGCTTGCTGTAAGTGTGGGGCATAGGTCTTATACGGATAAAAATAAAACGGGCTACCTAGCACCTGATCGCGTGGCAAGGCGGTAATGTTTAAAAATTGCTGATTGACACAGATAAAACGTAGCCGTTCATCAAGCATAAAAATGCCATCATGGATTTTTGAAAAAACCGAGGCAAACACCGCGTTTTGATGTTCAAGCGAAATTTTTTTGTCAAAAAAATGGCTATCGACAATAAACCCATACTCACGTAACGCATCATGACACAACTTGTTAGCACCCATAAAGCAATCACGATGGTCTATCGGCAAGACTGGATCGTTATTCGATGACATGATTATTCCTGTGCAAGGGTCAAAGTTTGGTGTAGCGTCAACAATGAAGACAATGCGACAACAGGGGCTGTCTCAGTTCTTAGCACACGCTCGCCAATTTGCCAAGGCATAAAATCTCGCTCGATAGCTTGCGTTATTTCTTGCGCTGAAAACCCACCTTCAGCGCCAATGAGTAACCAAAATTGGGTTAAAGAACACTGTCTAAACTGGTTTGTTATCTGAGGTAGTGGGTTGGGATATGGGGTAGGTGGCGTGATGGGTTCAATATCGTTATGCTCAATGTCGTTATGTTCAATGTCATCAGCTTGAATTTGATTACAAGGTGGCACTACGCCACTGTCATCAGGAGGAACGGCTAAAATTAATTTGGTCACGTCGGCAGAAGTGGGAACGCCTGCTGGCTCATCAATCCAGTCGCTAAAAGCTTTTGGTGCCAGCAATGTTGGCACAATATTAAGCCCACATTGTTCACAAGCCGATACCGCAACCTGCTGCCAGTGGGCGAGCTTTTTATCGGCTTGGTCTGCTTTTAGGCGTACTTCGCCATGTTGGCTTGTGAGCAGCTGAATCGATGACACCCCAAGCTCTGTGGCTTTTTGAATCGCATAATCCATGCGCTCGCCACGACTCATCACCAAGGCAATGTTGACAGTAAATGGCAAATCTCGATTGATTGGATTAAAATCGTTGATGGTAACGAGCGCTTGTTTTTTAGTGACATCCGTTAAAGTGACGGTATATTCACCACCTTGACCATCAAAAAACAACGCTTGCTCGCCGACACTTGCTCTTAGCACTTTACACCAATGATGAAAAATATCTTCGGTCAAAGGCACAGTGCTGCCAACTTGTAGCAAATTTGGTTGGTTATAAAAAAATCTACGCATAAATCATCTAAGTAAGTTTTACAATTGAGTTAAGTTGGTTAAAATGCCTACAAAAGTTAAATATTTTTTTGACGATAATCTCATGGATTATACGTTAAATATGAGAAATGTAGGCATAAGCTGTGAATTCTAATACAATTTTTTATAATACTGTAAGAATTGAACGTTTGTAACAAATCCTAGCTTTTGACGATAAATTATAATAACAAACATTTATTTACATTTAATTGGTTAATTAGTCAGTAAATTTCATAAGGCGTTAGTAAAGGCGTTAAGGCAAATCGATGGCCTGAGACGAGCCTTGGGGGATTTGGGGGAGATTGTCACAAAGCTTTTGCAAACAACGATTTAATACGCCAAAGATGTGCCCAAGCTCTGCTGGGGTGGTGCAATAAGGCGGAATAAGATAAACATGGTTGCCAATCGGGCGAATCATCACGCCTTGATCAAGGCATAAATTGGCAAAAGCTTTGCCCAAATTTTGAGAAAAATCCAAGGTGAAAGCTGCAATCATGCCGGTTTGACGTACAAACTTTATGGGTAAATTGGCATCAGCTAATTGCTGTAAGCCATGCGCCATCGCTTGGATAAGGGATTGGTTGTGTAGCAAGACATTATCGCGTTCAAACAGTTCAAGCGACGCCAAAGCCGCGCTACAAGCCAATGGGTTGCCAGTAAAACTATGCGAATGTAAAAAACCTTTTTCCACTTTGTCATCATAAAATGCTTGATAAACATCATCGGTTGTCATGACGCAAGACATTGGCAGATAGCCTGCCGTTAGACCTTTTGACAGACAGATAAAGTCAGGGCAATAATCGTCTTGTTTATCCGCATCTGCCAAGGCTAGCATTTGTTCTACCGCAAACATAGTACCTGTACGACCAAAACCCACGGCAATCTCATCATATATCACATGGATGTGATAATGGTGCGCAAGTTTGGCAATGCCAAGCAAATAATTAGCAGAATACATCGCCATGCCCGCCGCCCCTTGTACCAAAGGTTCAAGGATAATGGCGCAGATATCGCGAGATTTTTCTGCCAAGATGCGTTCCATTGCACCCAAGCTTTTTTGCTCATGCAGCTGCGCTGCGATAGCGTCAGTATTGAAAATATGCGCGGGGGAAGGAATACGAATTTGACTGACAATCAAATCTTTATATTGCTCACTAAACAGCGGGATATCTGTCACCGCAAGACTGCCAACGGTTTCACCGTGATAACCGTGTTCCAATGAGATAAATTTGGTTTTTTGGGTTTGCCCTGATTGCTGCCAGTACTGCAAACTCATCTTAAGCGCGACCTCTACCGCCCCTGAGCCACTGTCGGCAAAAAAAGCTTTGGTGAATGATTTAGGCGTGATAGCAACCAATTTTTCTGCAAGCGTCAGAATGGGCGGGTGAGTGACACTAGCGATTAAAGTATGCTCAAGCGTATCGAGCTGCTGGTTTATTTTTGCGTTAATAAAGGGATGGCAATGTCCATGTAGATTGACCCACCATGAGCTAATCATATCGTAATAGGCGTTACCATCCTGATCATATAATTGATTGCCTTGAGCTTTGACGAGGTGGAGTGGGGGATTGTTTTCAAGGGCTTGCATCTGTGTGCAAGGAAGCCATAACGCGTTATTCATAAGGGTCTCAAAATTTTTTGTCACATTGTAGCACTTTTGCCCCAAGAAAAAAGGCTTGAAATCGCAAGCCTTCTAATGCTATGAGCGATAATGATAATAATAGAAACGGTAATTATCACAGAAGTTACCTACTATAAATTTTCGATAAAAAATACAAAAATATTACCACCCAAAAGTGCATAGAGGCATCATATATTTTTATTTTGACAGATCGATAGTATTGCAGCAATACTTGCACGGACAGCGCCTAGACAGGGTAGTAAAGCGGGAAGTCAAGAATAAAACACAACCAACGGTTTGGTGGGGGTATCACCCCTATCGAAAAAGCCTTGTAACGGCTTTTCAACGAAAAGTGCATGATTAGGGAAAAATTGATGGTTACCGATTTGACAGTACCTCTAAATGTTGCTGAATTGAGAGGTTATCTGGCATTAATTCAATCAACCTTTCTATGGCATCGCTAGCATCGGGGCAATTTGACAAATGCATGAGTAATAAGTCAACCTGATCTGAATGATAAATGGCTTGGCTCAAGCGAGCTTCCAAACAAGTGCGCCAAGTGCATAAAAAAGGGCTTTCAGTTTTGCTAAAAAATATACCGGTATACAATTTGAGGGCGGCTTCTAAATAACCTGCATTTAATGATTGTTCAACCCGTAAAAAATCACCATCAATAGGCATTAATAATCGGTACGGACGAGAACCCAATAAACCAGTAAGTGTATCACGTAACTGCGACATTTCAGTCTTTAGCGTACCTTGTGACACTTTACGCTCACCGTAGATCGCTTGGTGTAAAGCATCTAAGCTCATGCCTTGGGGGCAAAGTGCTAACACTGTCAATATCTCGACTTGCCGAGGGGTCAGCCGCAAGGTCTTGCCATTGAATATGACGCTGGGTTCATTAAATCCTTGAATATACAGATAGTGTCTTTGGCACTCATTTAAAGCGGACTGTAAAATACTGGCACAGCGTTCAGCAGCAAATATGCCAAAATTATTGTGATTTTGCCAAGTGGTCGATAAATCCAGTACGCCAATGACCTGTTTGGTATGCGGTTCAATGATAGGCGTGGCGTAACAGACCCATTCATGAACCGAAGGCATATAATGTTCATTGGAAAAAACACAAGTTGATTGTTGCGTTTTTATTGATAATGCAAGCGCATTTGTGCCAACTTGGCTTTCCCCCCAGCATCCGCCTTCGATGAAGTTAACCGCTTCTGCCGCTTTTTGCATAGACTTGCTGGCAGTCGTCCAGATAATCGTACTACCGATATCAGCCACAGCCATCACCATGGAGGATTGCAAGGTAATATGTTGTAATTGATTTTGACAATAGTCTAAGGCTTTTTTTAGATAATACGATTGATCGCTTTTGATGACGTTAATGGGTGCTTGTTGGCGCTCAGTTGGAATATTAGCACTGTCTGAGCGGTGCCATGACTGAACAATACTTTGTTGGATAAGGTCTGCATTATTATCGGTAAAGGTAATGTTAAAACGCTTCTTATCAATCCGATGTCTTTGCTCTAACAGTCTATTTTTATTCATATTTTAAAATATCCTAATGCACTAACCAATCCTTGGTTTTTTAAAATAAGCTATCCTCAATAGTATAATGTCCATCCCTTATTGTAAAGGATAATTAAACACCTACCTTTTACCTACCGTTTCTGTAATAATATGAATTTGTAAACCCCCAACTGCACGAAGCAGTTTATCTACCAACTGACAAAAGGAAATGTCATTATGCGTTATGCTGATCCTAATACCGACGGTGCTAAAATCAATTTTAAAGAAAAGTATGACAACTTTATTGGCGGCCAATGGGTTGCGCCTGTTAAAGGTGAGTACTTTGATAACATCTCACCCGTCAACGGCAAGCCCTTCGCCAAAGTCGCCAAATCAAGTCCAGAAGACATTGAACTTGCACTTGATGCCGCCCATGCTGCTAAAACTAAATGGAATGCGGCTTCACCCACAGAGCGCTCTAATCTATTATTAAAAATCGCAGATCGCCTTGAGCAAAATATTGAGTTATTAGCGGTAGCTGAAACATGGGAAAACGGTAAACCTATCCGTGAAACTTTGGCTGCGGATATACCACTTGCCATTGACCATTTTCGCTACTTTGCCGGTGCGATCCGCGCGCAAGAAGGCGGCGTTTCACCCATTGATAATGACACGGTCGCTTATCACTTTCATGAACCTTTAGGCGTGGTTGGACAAATCATTCCTTGGAACTTTCCAATTTTAATGGCTGCCTGGAAAATAGCGCCTGCACTAGCCGCGGGTAACTGCATCGTCTTAAAACCCGCCGAACAGACGCCTGTGAGCTTATTGGTGCTTGTTGAATTGATTCAAGATTTGCTACCAGCAGGTATTTTAAACATCGTGAATGGGTATGGCGAAGAGGTGGGTAGTTATTTAGCTAGAAGCCCACGTATCTCAAAAATTGCCTTTACTGGCTCAACCCCTGTCGGTCAGCTTATTATGAAGTATGCGACAGAGAATATTATTCCAGTTACTTTAGAATTAGGCGGTAAATCACCCAATATTTTCTTTGCTGATGTCATGGATAAAGAAGATGATTACCTAGAAAAAGCGCTTGAAGGTTTTACGATGTTTGCGCTCAATCAAGGTGAAATATGTACCTGTCCTTCGAGAGCCTTAGTGCATGAAAGTATCGCCGATGCCTTCTTGGCGAAAGCCGTAGAACGGGTAAAACGTATTAAAACAGGTCATCCATTGGATACGGAAACGATGATTGGTGCGCAAGCCTCTCAGGAACAACAAGACAAAATCTTAGGCTGTATTGCTACAGGCAAACAAGAAGGCGCCGAGCTTTTAACCGGTGGTAATGCAAGACATGAGGTGGGTGAAGGTTATTATATTGAGCCGACGATTTTTAAAGGCAATAATGATATGAAAATCTTCCAAGAAGAGATTTTTGGCCCAGTATTGTCTGTGACAACCTTTAAAGACTTTGATGATGCCATGCGTATTGCCAATGATACCATGTTTGGGTTAGGTGCTGGCGTGTGGGCACGTAGTGGCAATACTGCCTACCGTGCAGGGCGTGGCATTCAAGCTGGGCGAGTATGGACAAACTGTTACCACATTTATCCAGCCCATGCCGCATTTGGTGGTTATAAGAAATCAGGCATTGGGCGTGAAAACCACAAAATGATGCTAGAGCATTACCAAAATACCAAAAATTTACTGGTCAGCTATTCTGAAAAACCGATGGGCTTTTTCTAGAATTTGATAGGTCATAAACAACAAAAACCGCTCTATGAGAGCGGTTTTTTTATCGAAAATAAAAAGTATCAATATTAAATTTATTTACCATCGTTCAATCGACTACTGATAATAAGCGGTTATTGCGCCATGAAGTTGATAAATTCATTGCACTTAGTGGCGCACTTAGTTTAAAAAAATTATAGTTTAGCCATAAAATCTTAGCAATTACCAAAATAAAAAAATCCCATAGAGACGCTAAGGTTGACTATTTACTGTCAGTCTATCAAGTCAAGCTGCTAAAATCTACCAAACAGTCTCGATTGATATCTTGAATTCGGTTTACACTGGTCAATGTCATTGCCACGCGCATTTCTTTGTCTATCAAGTTGAGTAAATTGGTTACCCCAGCCTCACCGTCGGCGGCTAACGCATAGATAAATGCACGTCCTAACATACATAAATCCGCTCCCAATGCCAACATTCTCACCACATCTAAGCCATTACGGATACCCGAATCGACCAAGATTTTGATATCACCTTTAACAGCATCGGCAATTTTGGGTAGGGCAGTGGCGGTTGACATCACCCCATCAAGCTGACGCCCACCATGATTGGAAACCACGATACCATCAGCGCCAAAACGTACCGCATCTTTGGCGTCTTGCGGGTCAAGAATACCTTTGATGACCATAGCGCCATCCCAAAAATCACGAATCCATTCTAAGTCTTTCCAAGAAATCGAGGGATCAAAGTTATTACCCAGCCAACCGATATAATCTTCCAAGCCAATCGCTTTACCAAGATATTTAGAAACATTACCCAAGTCATGCGGTCTTCCTAGCAATCCCACGTCTATTGCCCAGTGCGGATGGGTGAAGGCTTGTAGATAGCGACGCATGGCAGCATTGGGTCCGCTCATGCCAGAGTGGGCATCGCGATATCTCGCCCCTGGGACAGGCATATCGACGGTAAACACCAGCGTTGAGCAGCCTGCCGCTTTGGCGCGCTCTAGCACATTTTGCATAAACTTACGGTCACGCAACACATACAGCTGAAACCACATAGGGCGATTGATTTTTGGGGTCACTTCTTCGATAGGGCAGACTGATACCGTTGACATGGTAAATGGAATGCCTTTTTTATCGGCAGCCATGGCTGCTTGGACTTCACCACGGCGAGCATACATACCCGTCAAACCCACTGGAGAGAGCGCCACAGGTAAAGACAGCTGTTCACCAAAAATCTCAGTGGATAAATCAAGCTGCGTCATGTCTTTTAGTACCCGCTGACGTAAGGCAATACTCGATAAATCTTCAACATTACGTTTTAGGGTGTATTCTGCATACGCGCCACCATCAATGTAGTGGAATAAAAAAGGGGGTAAACGACGGCGCGCCGCTTCTCGGTAATCATTGGCAGAGGAAATAATCATAATATCCCTATCTTAACTATGTTATTAATGGTAGAAATAGCCACGTGCATTCAAACCTGTTTACACTAAAATGCGTTTATAAAATGCGCCTGAATTAACAGGCACTAGTATTAAAAAACATCAGTGGCCAACCGGGAAACTCGCTGTCTGCGAGCCGTTGCCTCATCAATCTTGGCAACCTGTTTTATCACAAACTCAATATGCTCACCCACGGCTTTGCGAGCTAATTCACTATCACGCGCGATAATCGCATTCATCATCGCCATGTGCTGCGTGTGTAAAGTTTCAAAGCCATAATGCTCGGTGTAAATCTTTCGCCGAGCTAATACCACGTTATGTCTTAGTAGGTGAAAAACATTTTTCATCATCTGCAACAATACCGCATTTTGGGAAGCTTCGGCAATTGCTAAATGAAAATTGGCATCGGCAATAGCGGCTTGTTCGGTGTCGCCATGCGCTTGACTGTTTGCTAACTGCTCGTAGTAAAAGCGGATTTTTTCAATATCTTGTTTTGTAGCTCTCTGGGCAGCGTACCAGGCTGTACCGCCTTCTAGTACAATTCTTGCTTCTTGCACATCTAGACGATACAGGGGATCGGCATCCAATAAGGGGGTTAGTGTCTGTAATATCAGATTATCAGACAGCGCCTCAAGGGGCTGGCGCTGTTTGATAGTTTGCACATCTTTGACAAACGTTCCCGACCCAATACGACTTTCGGTAATACCGACACTATTCATCTGCTGTAACGCTTCACGCAGTGCGGTACGAGATACGCCTAGTCGCTCACACAAATGGCGCTCGGCAGGTAATCTATCGCCATTTTTTAGCCCTTCACGGTCTATTAGCGAAATTAATTGTTCAATAACCTGCGTTGCAACCTTCATACCTTACCCATCATTATCCGTGTGGAATCATCCAAGGCACGACATACGCTTGTAGCGTGATGAGCACGCCCATCATAATGGTAAAAATAATACTATGTTTGACGGTAAATCTGAACAAATCTGACTCTTTACCCACCAAACCTGTAGCGGCACAGGCAATAGCAATGGATTGCGGAGAAATCATTTTACCGGTCACCCCACCTGAGGTATTCGCTGCCACTAACAACACCTCAGGCACACCAATTTGCCGAGCGGTGGTGGCTTGAAGGGCAGCAAACAACGCATTGGCTGACGTGTCTGAGCCTGTCAAAAATACCCCTAACCAACCCAAAAATGGTGAAAAGAAGGTAAAAGCTTTGCCTGTGTGTGCTAATGCTAATGCTAATGTAGCAGACAACCCTGAATAATTGGCGATAAACGCAAATGCCAACACCATACCAATAGAATAAATCGGGGTGCGTAGCTCATTAATGGTTTCGCCAAACGTCGATAACGCTTGTTTGGGACGCATTTTTAGCATCACGATGGAGATAATCGCCGCTAACATGATGGCTGTACCTGTTGCTGAGAACCAATCAAATTTATAAATGGCCGCATAGTCGGTAATTTTGGTGACGACTGGGGGCAGTTTTTGTACTGTATTGTGCAAATACGGCACATTAATACTCATCACCATATCGACCAACGCCCCATCAGGCTGACCATTTTTGCCTTTGACAAACAAATCTTTAAACGGCTTAATGCTCCATAACGATACAATTGCTGTCAAAATCACAAACGGCATCCAAGCTTTGATGATTTGAGCGGGTGAGTAATGGGTGGTTGGCAACGGTGCTGATACGCTTGTGTTATCACCCATCTGATTTTTGCCATCGACTTGATTTTCAAAACGGAAAATATGCTTGGGCTGCCACACTTTAAATAGCAACGTCAAACTGACTAACGAGGCAATAGCAGCGGTAATATCAGGCAACTCAGGTCCAATGTAGTTTGAGGTCAAAAACTGTGCAATGGCAAATGACCCACTACCGACCACAATCGCTGGGAAGGTTTCACGAACCCCGCGCCATCCGTCCATAATCGCCATAATCCACACTAACACAATGGGCACAATAAAAGGCAACTGGCGTCCAACCATTTGGCTGATGGCATGGGTTTCTACCCCAGAGACTTGTCCTGCTACGATGATTGGAATTCCCATCGCGCCAAAGGCAACAGGGGCAGTATTGACGATTAGGCAAAGTCCAGCGGCATACAAAGGCTTAAACCCTAATCCGACCAATAACGCTGCTGTGATAGCTACAGGTGCACCAAAACCTGCTGCGCCTTCCAAAAAAGTACCAAAGGCAAACCCGACCAATAACATCTGTAACCGTTGGTCTTCGGTCAGCGATAAAATACTGGAGCGGATAATATCAAATTGCCCTGTTTTTACCGTGACTTTGTATAAAAATACTGCCCCGATAATAATCCAGGCGATAGGCCAAAGCCCATAGAAGAATCCATAAATCGCAGATGATAACGCTAACGTCACCGGCATTTGATATAAAAATAGGGCAACAAGCAGCGCCAAAACAACGGTGATGGTGCCTGCGACACTACCTTTTAAACGAAATACCGCCAAGGCTAGAAAAAAGAAGATAATCGGGATGAGGGCAATGGCACTTGAAAGCCAAATATTACCCATCGGATCATAAATTTGTTGCCAATGTTGCATCATTTCCTCCATGAAATAATTGGTGTTACCAAAATAGTTTGAGTGTTAATAACTGGTTAAATAATAAAGAAAATTACGCTTTAATTCAATTGAATTTCAAAAAAACAGCGATATTTATAAGGTTTTTTGTAAATTGGTAATACCAGTTTGTGGTAGTAATGTGATTTATTGTGTAGATAGATAAAAAAAAGCTTGGTATTGAAGTCAGCAAAGGTTCAAGTTTTTACTGTCAGGGTGTGTGATGAAAGCTACCCAGTATTTTGCTGTATCGTTGACAGCACAAGCCATGAGGAACATAGCGCCAGTATAAGGCTGTATTTTTTCAAAAGACATCAGCTAAAATAACTTTTTGACTAAGGTAGGTTAATAGTAGGTAGAGCGCATTGGATGACTTAACTACAATCAAGTCATAGTGATTTTATAAGAATATATTTTATAAAAATATATTGGTACATCTTATCTAATTGTAAGATGACAAAAAACTAGGTGTACGAATAAAATTACTATATACCCTAACCATAAAAGATTAAAAGGAATTTAATCATGGCTTATAAGCAAATCTCCGATCAAACCAGTGGCTTTTTTATTCCCTCCGTATCATTATTTGGACCTGGCTGTGTCAAAGAAGTAGGCTCAAAAGCCAAAGATCTAGGTGCCAAAAAAGCGCTAATTGTAACTGACCAAGGGCTGAACAAAGCAGGTGTTCCAGACATTATCATTAAACATTTAAGCGAAAAAGGTATTGATAGCTACGTATTTGCAGGCGCAGAGCCAAATCCAACTGACAAAAATGTCCACGATGGCGTCACAGCGTATCAGGATAACGGCTGTGATTTTATCATCTCATTGGGTGGCGGTTCGTCACATGATTGTGCAAAAGGGATTGGTCTGGTAACGGCAGGCGGTGGTCATATCCGTGACTATGAAGGTATTGATAAAAGTAAAGTGCCAATGACACCATTGATTGCTATCAATACCACGGCAGGTACAGCATCAGAGATGACACGTTTTTGTATTATCACCAATACCGATACCCACGTCAAAATGGCGATTGTAGATTGGCGTTGTACCCCTCTTATTGCTATTGATGACCCTCGACTGATGATTGCTAAACCTGCATCTTTAACTGCGGCAACAGGTATGGATGCGCTAACCCATGCGGTAGAGGCGTATGTATCGACTGCTGCAAATCCGATTACAGACGCTTGTGCAGAAAAAGCCATTCGAATGATTCAACAATGGCTGCGTCAAGCAGTAGCAAATGGCGAAAACATTGAAGCGCGTGAGGCTATGAGCTACGCCCAATACTTAGCAGGTATGGCGTTTAATAATGCCTCGCTAGGCTATGTACATGCAATGGCGCACCAGTTAGGTGGATTCTACAATCTGCCACACGGTGTCTGTAATGCGATTTTGTTACCGCACGTCTGTGAATTTAACCTGATTGCAACACCTGAGCGTTATGCAGATATTGCACAATTTATGGGCATTGATATCAAAGGCATGACTCGAGAAGAAGCAGGTAAAGCAGGCATCAATGCAATTCGTGAGCTATCCCAATCGATAGGTATTCCTAAGGGACTTACTGAGCTTGGTGTTAAACAAGAAGACCTTGCCATCATGGCAACCAATGCCCAAAACGATGCTTGTATGCTCACCAACCCACGCAAGGCAAATCATGAACAGGTCGTAGCAATCTTCGCCGCTGCCATGTAAATGTAGCATCAAACTAAAACATACTCACAGCAGTAAAAAAAGGGGACTTTAATAGTCTCCTTTTACATTGAGCGCTGATACAAAGCGCATAAATTTTTGCGTAAATTGATTAAAATATAGTAGCATACAGGGATGAAACAAAAACTCATCACTCGCTTAGACCACTGCCAATACTTACGGGTAACCCAAGTAAACTACCCACTTAGCTACTATGCCAAGCCTCATCTAACACAAAATCTGGTAGCAAAAAATCTCGCAGTAAAAAATCTCCTAATAAAAAATCTAATAGCACAAATCAACGATAACCGCATCTACAATCGAGCCACCGATGGTAAACGCACACTTGACCATGTTAATGCTATGCTTAGCCCTACTATCGAACAGCATGCTATCTTTGATAAAACCAGACCAGTTCAACTATCAACCAGTCAATACAATCGCCAATAAAACCTCATGACCCATTTAAGCAATAAGTTTAATCAATAAGGATATTTATCATGTTAAAACAGTATAAGCCGACACTCGATAAGTTAACGAAGATCGTAGGGAAGTCTCATGTACTCATCGATGAACAAGATACCCGTCATTATCGACAAGGCATACGTTTTGGTGAGGGAAAAGTGTTGGCGGTGGTATGTCCAGGTACTTTACTTGAACAATGGCAGGCACTACAAACCATTATTGAGGCAGATTGTGTGGTAATTATGCAAGCTGCCAATACAGGACTGACAGGCGGCTCTACACCTTATGGTGATGACTATGATCGTCCAGTTATTATTATGAGTACTCGGCGTCTACAAGGCATCCAAGTGATTTTAGATGGCAAACAAGTGGTGTGTTTACTTGGCGCAACTTTGGATAATCTTGAGCGTACTTTAAAGCCTTATAATCGTGAACCGCATTCTGTTATTGGGTCATCATGTATTGGCGCTTCAGTTTTAGGTGGGGTTTGCAACAATTCAGGGGGTGCGCTGGTACGTCGTGGACCTGCTTATACTGAAATGGCGTTGTATGCCCGTGTCAATGAATCGGGTGAGTTAGAATTAATCAATCATCTAGGTATTGATCTAGGCAACACGGCCGAAGAAATACTCACCAGACTGCAAAAACAAGACTATGAAACCAGTCAGATAACCACCCAAACCACTCAGCTGGCATCAGACAATCGTTACGCGCATGACGTTAAACAAGTCGATGCAGACAGTCCGGCTAGATTTAATGCCGATCCGACACGATTATATGAAGCATCGGGTTCAGCGGGTAAAGTCTGTGTGTTTGCGGTACGACTCGATACCTTTGAAAAAGTTGAGAGTAAAGTTTTTTATATCGGCTCAAATGACCATGATGACTTAACGGCAATACGTCGTTATTTGCTGACATCACTACCAAGCTTGCCGATTGCTGGGGAATATATTCATCGTGATGCCTTTAGTATTGGCGCAAAGTATGGCAAAGATACTTTCTTATTTATTGAACGTTTTGGTACGGTGAATATACCCAGAGCATTAGCCCTCAAAGATCGCATTGACGGGTGGCTAGAGAAAATCAAGATACGGGGTCTGACTGATCAAATTTTACAAGCCATCACTTTTTTCTTACCCAGTCATTTACCGCAGCGCATGCTAGCGTTTCATCAGCGTTTTGAGCATCATTTGATTCTACGAGTGGACGAGCAAAGCGCAGAACAGACACAGCAGTTTTTAAATGAGTATTTTGCCGTTCATTCTACGGGCTCGTATTTTGCCTGTACGGAGGAAGAAGGTCGCAAAGCTTTCTTACACCGTTTTGCGATTGCAGGCGCGGCGATAAGATATCGTGATACCCACCGAGCAGAGGTTGAGGATATTGTGGCATTAGATATTGCGCTGCGACGTAACGATAGAGAATGGGTAGAAAAAATCCCCGCAGATCTAGAGCAACATATGTTGCATAAATTATATTATGGGCACTTTTTTTGTCATGTATTTCATCAAGATTACATTGTCAAAAAAGGCACTAATCCACTCGATATTGAGCATCAGATGTGGCAGCTGCTAGATGAGCGTAGGGCAGAATATCCCGCAGAACACAATGTGGGTCATTTATATGTTGCTAAGCCTGCATTAGCCAATTTTTATCGAAAGCTAGATCCTACCAACAGCTTTAATGTGGGGATTGGTCACACTTCAAAGTTAAAATATTGGCGCAAACCTAACGCATGACGACATTTAATTAGGTAACCATAATTAGGTAAGCATCCGACCAACAGGGCAATCGCACTATAAAATTTTACCGAACAGTAACTGCTCAAGATAAACTGTTCAAGATAAACTTTTTAAGATAAGCGTTATTTTGCGATGCCCCAATTTTAGGATGTTGAGCAGACAGTTTAATACCGTCATTATCATTTTTTGTTTACTGTCAGATATTGCGTAAGTTCTATCCCCAATTAAACCAATCCGAGCGCTTCAATCAGTTGTTTATTTGGGCTGACTTGGTTCATGCTGTAAAAATGCATTGACGGCACGCCTTCGGCAATCAAACGCTCACATAGATTGACCATCACTTCAAACCCAAATTGACGAATGGCTTTTTTGTCATCGCCATAATCGGCAAGCTGTTTACGGATAAAACGTGGAATATCTGCCCCACAGCCATCGGCAAATCGAATCAAATTTGACGCATTGGTGATGGGCATAATGCCTGCGATGATCGGGAACTCATCTTGTGTCACCCCTTTTTTGGCAAGGGCATCACGCAGATATAGATAGCTGTCAGCGTTGTAGAAAAACTGGGTAATCGCTTCAGTCGCGCCTGCGTGGTATTTATTGAGCAAGTTTTGGATATCGGCGTCAAAGCTTTTGGCTTGCGGGTGCATTTCTGGATAAGCAGCCACTTTGATACGAAAATAATCACCGCTATGCTCGCGTATGTATTTAACCAAATCGACAGCAAACGGCATCTCGCCAAGACCTAACATACCCGATGGCAAATCACCGCGCAGTGCCACCAAGCGATTAATACCTAACGATTTATAATAATCTAATAACTCGCCAATTTTGGCTTTATCATCGCCAATACAGGATAAATGCGGGGTGATAGGTGTGTCACTTTTTTCACTCAGTGCCTTTACAATACCTAAGGTGCGCTCACGGGTTGACCCACCTGCGCCATACGTGACGCTAAAATATTGCGGTTTTAAAGCATTTAATTCATCAAAGGTTGCCAATAATTTGGTTTGACCGTCATCGGTCTTGGGGGGAAAAAACTCAAAAGAAAACGGCGTTGTCATGGTGGTCATGAAAGTATCCAAAATGATAAAAAATAGCACCATTATAACGGGTATAACAGTAAAAAAATTGAATTTTTTAGCATAAACATTGAGTTAAACTGCATAAAAAAGTCATGCGCCGAGGCATGACTTTGATTGAACCTTTAACAAATAGTATTTTTAGCTATTAGTATTTATAGCTATCAGGTTTGAACGGACCTTCAACTGGCACACCGATATAATCGGCTTGTTGCTGCGTCAATTTAGTCAGTACCCCGTTAAAGCCTGCAACCATGGCTGCTGCCACTTCTTCATCGAGTTTTTTGGGCAATACTTTGACATATAAATTATCCGCTTTTTTGTCCGCCGGCAAATCAGCAAATTTTTCTTTGAATAAGTGCATTTGCGCCAATACTTGGTTGGCAAAAGAGCCATCCATAATACGTGATGGGTGACCTGTGGCATTGCCCAAATTGACCAAACGACCTTCCGACAATAAAAGCAAGTAATCGTTTTCATCGTCTGATCGATACACTTGGTGTACTTGAGGCTTCACTTCCACCCATTTCCAGTTGTCACGCATAAACTGGGTATCAATCTCAGTATCAAAGTGACCAATATTACAAACCACTGCAGTGGCTTTTAAGGCTTTTAGCATATCGCTATTACAGACATGGTAGTTACCAGTGGTAGTGACCACCAAGTCAGTATCTTGCATAAGGGTGTTGTTGACGCCTTTGGCAGGGTCACCTTCCACAAATGGCGAGACCAATTCATAGCCATCCATACAAGCTTGCATACCACAAATTGGATCGGCTTCCGTCACTCGTACTACCATACCTTCTTGACGTAGGCTTTGCGCAGAACCTTTACCCACATCGCCATAACCGATAACAAGTGCACGACGACCCGCTAACAGCATATCGGTACCACGTTTGATGGCATCGTTTAGGCTATGACGACAGCCATATTTGTTGTCATTTTTTGATTTGGTCACTGCGTCATTGACATTAATCGCGGGTACTTTTAGCGTGCCTGCATTTAACATTTCAATTAGGCGATGTACTCCTGTTGTTGTCTCTTCTGAGATACCGTGAATGTTGTCGAGCATTTGCGGGTAGTCGCTATGAATCAGCGCCGTCAAGTCACCGCCATCATCTAAAATAATATTGGCATCCCACAGCTTGCCCGTGGCTTCACCGCCTTCAAAAATCTGCTGGCGAAGACACCATTGGTATTCTTCCTCAGTTTCGCCTTTCCAAGCAAATACAGGAATACCGGCTGCTGCGATGGCGGCAGCGGCATGGTCTTGGGTTGAAAAAATATTACAAGAAGTCCAGCGTACTTGAGCACCCAGCGCCACGAGCGTTTCAATGAGGACAGCTGTTTGAATGGTCATGTGGATACAGCCCACAATCTTGGCGCCTTTTAAAGGCTGCTCGGCTTGGTAGCGTTGGCGTAAGCCCATCAAAGCAGGCATTTCAGTTTCAGCCAGTTTGATTTCTTTGCGACCGTAGTCGGCAAGGCTAATATCGGCAACTTTGTAATCAGAAAAATTTGAATCAGTAGAATTGATAGACAGGGACACTGCGTCCACTCCTTAAAACCGGTAAAAAAAGTTAAAGTCAAAACGCAGATGCGGTTATTTATTTTGGATTTATTTTGGTTAAAATACAAAAAACGAGCCTAGCGCAGGCAAGCAAATATAAATTAAGCGAGCCTTAAGCTGCAGCATCTCTCGATAGGCGTATTGTAAAAAAAATTAACATAAAAGTCATTCTGTTAATTGCAACATCAACTTAAGTCTTTTAAAAAAGCAACATTTTTGATAAAATATTACACTTCATCCTATGTAATTACATAAACATATAGAAAAGTTATACAAAATTAAAAGACATTGCTGAAAAATTACGTTTTAATATACCTAAGAGAAACGTAACAAAATATGTCAACTAATTTACTTTTTCTTTATATGTCATTCATCGCTTGAAAGTCTTTTAGATTTTTAAGAGAAATGGTAAATTTACTTTATCTTGTCCTTAGGAGATTTATATGAAAGTTTTGAAATTAGCTGCTATTCCTGCTGCTTTAATCGCAACTTCTGCTTTTGCTGAAACTGTCGTTGTTGATCAACAGATTGTTGCACAGCCTGTTGCCGTATCTACTACTATCTACGATCCAAACTTAGGTGTAGTAAAAAACACAACAACTCAATTGGTTACTGGTACTAGAACGTTTTTTGATACCGTAACACATCCTGCTGCTATCAGTGCCGAAGTAGGTACTTTAGGTTATGGTGCCAATATTGGTTGGGGTTTAAATGATAAAACTGAGCTTGTAGTTGGTTGGGCTGGCGGCGATATTGGTGGTTTAAAAGACACCATCAAAATTGAAGATGTTAAATATGACTTAGAAACAGATTCAAGCAACCCGTATATTGGTGTAAATTTACGCCCAGCTGGAAATTGGTTCACTGTAGGTGTTGGTACCATTTTTGGTGACAACGAAATCACCTTGAAAAAACAAGCGACTGAAACCAAACCAGTTAACATCAATGGTAACTCTTACTATGGTAACATTGAAGCGTCAGCTGAAAACAAAAACACTATGAACCCATACTTAACTATTGGTTTCCGTCCTAATATCACTAATAACTTTGGTGTATTTGGCGAAATCGGTGCAGCTTATACTGGTGGCTTAAAAGTTACTGATGCTAACACACGAGTTCTAAATGCCAATGGTGAAGAAATTGCAAAATTTGACAATAATCGTTTAAAATCTGATTTACAACAAGATTTGGATGATTCAAATTATTCAAAATGGTACCCAATCGCTAAAATCGGTGCAACTTACCGTTTCTAACTTCAGTCAATTACTAAAAAAGATACTCCTTCGTGGGTATCTTTTTTTATACGCTAAATACAGCATCATATAGTATCTGTGATAATGGGAAGAGAGAATACCTCTCGTAATTCAAAACTGGTATGCACTTGTGCGATACCTTCGATACGGTTTAGACGATGCAATAAAAATTCTTCATAATGCGCCATATCTTTGACCAAAGCTTTGATAAGATAGTCTTCGCTGCGCCCTGTCACAATACTACAGCTGACCACTTCAGGAAATTCTCGTAGTTTTTTTTCAAAATTGCTAAAGCGTTCTGCCGTATGTTTATCCATGCTAATAGCAATATAGACTGACAATTGATAACCTAATTTTCTAGGGTCGGTTGTGACACTATAACCGGTGATAACACCGGCATCTTCTAATTGCTTGACTCTGCGCGCACAAGGAGTAGGGCTTAAGTTTACGCTTTCTGCCAATTCAAGGTTACTCATGCGCGCATTTTCCCGTAATAGCGCTAATATTTGTCTGTCTATTTTATCTAATGAAGCCATGGTAAACTCTCAAATTTAGTGGTTTTAACTACATAATATAATTTTATTAGTCATAAATATCAAATTGTAGGTATTTTATAGCAAAATTTAGTTACTTCAACTACAAAAAAATGGGTATAATTTCATCATAAAATTTTAAGTAAAATTAAATGTGGAGCATTAGCATGTCAATACAACCCAAAAACGCGGCTTTTAATCATAAAAAATACCAACCCTTTGCATTTGCACCAAAGATGACCCAGCGTACTTGGCCCGATAAAACCATCACTAAAGCGCCTATATGGACGTCGGTGGATTTGCGAGATGGTAACCAAGCCTTGATTGAGCCGATGAGCATTGAACAAAAAATGCGCTTCTTTGATTTGTTGGTGCAAGTGGGTTTCAAAGAAATTGAGATTGGTTTTCCATCAGCGGCGCAGGTTGAGTATGACTTTACCCGTAAATTAATCGAAGGCGGACACGTACCCGACGATGTGACCTTGCAAGTATTGGTGCAGGCACGTGAACATTTGATTCGCCGTACTTTTGAGTCGCTAAAGGGTGCCAAACGTGCCATCGTCCACGTGTATAACTCAACCTCAAAAGTGCAGCGCGAAAAAGTGTATCAAAAAAATTATGATGACATCATTGCCATTGCGGTTGAAGGGGCAACATTATTGCGTGAGTTGGCGAAAGAATACCCTGAAACCGAATGGATTTTTGAATATTCTCCTGAAAGTTTTTCACAAACCGAGGTCGACTTTTCAGTCAAAATCTGTGATGAGGTGTGTAAAGTTTGGCGCCCTGACTTAGGTCAAAAAGTAATCTTTAACTTGCCATCAACCGTAGAGAGCTCAACGCCCAATATCTATGCCGATCAGATTGAATATTTTTGCCAAAACTTACCCATGCGTGAGCATGTGATTGTGAGTCTTCACACCCACAATGACCGTGGCTGTGCTGTGGCTGCCAGTGAGTTGGGTTTGATGGCAGGGGCTGACCGTATTGAAGGCACGCTTTTTGGCAATGGCGAGCGCACAGGCAACATGGACATCATGGTCATGGCGATGAATATGTATAGCCAAGGCGTAGACCCACAGCTTGATTTTAGTAACATGAGCGAAATCGCCCAAGTGGTGAGTGAGTGCAATCAGTTACCGATTCATCCCCGCCATCCTTATGTGGGCGAATTGGTATTTACCGCTTTTAGTGGCTCGCACCAAGATGCCATTAAAAAATCGCTAGATTATAACGAGCAAAATGCCGAAACTACCCAAGGCTTATGGGATGTGGCGTACTTGCCGATTGACCCTGCTGATATCGGACGCGGCTATCAGGATGTCGTGCGTATCAATAGCCAGTCAGGTAAAGGCGGTGTTGCTTATATCTTGCAACGTGACTTTGGTTTTCATTTGCCGCGTTGGACGCAAATTGACTTTAGCCGTGTCATTCAGCAAGAAGCCGAAAGCCGCCAGACAGAGTTGACATCAGATGATGTTATTAGCGTGTTTGAAAACACTTATTTGAACCAATCTACTTTGGTGTTGCAAGATTATGAAATCAAAAACACGGCGGGTGCAGTAAGCTTCAAAGGCTCTGTGCGCACGGGGGATGACATCATAGACGTCGTTGGTAATGGCAATGGTCCGTTGTCTGCCTTTATCAATGCCCTCTCCGCCAAATTGAACAAAAATATCCACGTTATCAACTATGCAGAGCATGCGTTAACGGTTGAAAGTCAAAGCCCGCTCACTGAAAACAACAGTGATGCCAATGCGGTGGCGTATTTACAGCTCAATATTGACGGCGAGATTTATTCAGGTATCGGCACTTGCTCAAGCACCGTATCAGCGATGTTAAAAGCCGCCTTATCTGCCTTGGCACAAGCGCAGATTGCAGATACTGAGCATCATTAAATAGCTTTTATTTATCAGTAGTTTTATCCCCAAAAGAGCAATTGCCCTAGTTGCTCTTTTTTTTATCCTCCGTTGCCGTAAAACCACCGACTTTAGGCGGTGGATATAAGGC